>ENA-ORBV01012331-ORBV01012331.1-microbial-mat-metagenome-genome-assembly--contig:-NODE-12331-length-13205-cov-10.629418_pt1 | contig 13205 bp, 11 predicted proteins | sample MGYA00237777_ERZ505514 | MGnify/ENA primary metagenome ERZ505514 (study PRJEB26160, sample SAMN06269048) | microbial mat metagenome | isolation source: Oligotrophic lake microbial mat | place...
TTTCAAGCAGAAGACGGCATACGAGATTCGCCTTAGTCTCGTGGGCTCGGAGATGTGTATAAGAGACAGCTTCGCTTCTTTCAGCCCGAGGATGGTCCGGGCATCTACCACGCGATCGAGACCGATCGCGCTTCGTTCCTCCCGTGGCTCTCGTGGGTCCTGACGCACAATCGCAGCGTTGAGGAATGCGTCACCGCGATCACCGCGGCCGCCGCGAAGCGCAGCAGCGATAATCCCTCCATCGACGACTTCACCCTTGGAATCCTCGATCGCCACTCCGGGGGCGTAATCGGCGGCACCGGCCTGCACCGCATCAACCTCGCAGCCCACGAAGCCGAGATCGGTTACTGGATCCGGCCCGACCGACGCCGCGAGGGCCTGTGCGCTGAGGCCGTCGCCGGGCTCATCACGTGGGCCTTCCAATCGCCATCGGCCGGCGGCTGGGGCCTCCGCCGGATCCACATCCGCTGCGCGGGCGCGAACATCTCCTCGCAGCACATCCCCACCAAGCTCGGCCTCCGCATGGAGGGTCGCATCCGCCACACCCGCTGGACCGAGGGCTTCGGCTGGGACGACACGCTCATCTGGGGCGTGTTGAAAGACGAGTGGGACGAACACGCCGGCCGCGCCCGAGCCTGATCGGCATTCCCGGGCCTGAGCCGCATTGCCGCGCAGGCCCGCTTCAAAACGAAACAGGGCCCGCCCTGCGGCGAGCCCTGCGATTGTGTCATCTGTTCGTAAGCCGGATCAGCGGGCGAAGTGCGCGAACGCCTTGTTCGCTTCCGCCATGCGGTGGACCTGCTCGCGCGTGTTCATCGCGTTGCCCTCTTTGCGGGCCGCGGCGTAGATCTCTTCACCGAGCCGGTTCGCCATGGGGCGACCCTTCTCCTTGCGTGTTGCCTGGATGATCCAGCGGAACGCCAGCGACTGCTGACGCTTGCGATTCACGGGAATGGGCACCTGGTAGTTGGCGCCGCCGACACGCTTGGAACGCACCTCGACGAAGGGCTTGACGTTCTCGATCGCCATCTGGAAGACCTGAATGGCTTCCTTGGGAGCGTTCGGATCGGTCTCCTTCGCGAGCTTCTCCTGGATCATCGCCATCGCGTCATACACCACACGCTGCGCAGTGGCCTTCTGGCCGTCGCGCATCACGCAGTTGATGAACCGCGACAGAACCATGTCGCCATAACGGGGATCGGGGCGGAGCTGTGAGTCCGCGGCAGTGATACGTCCGGCCATCGTCGAATCTCCTTGAGGCTCATCCGCCGAAGCTCAACAGAGCCGCGGCCTTGTGTTCACCGTCCGTGCCTGGCGAGCACCCGGACGATTACTTGCCATTGTCCCCCGCCACCCCGTGACAAAGCGATCTGTTTACTTGCCCTTCTTCGCGCCATACTTGGAGCGGGCCTGCTTGCGCTTCTCAACGCCGAGGCAGTCGAGCGTGCCGCGGACCACGTGGTACCGCACACCTGGAAGGTCGCGTACCCGGCCGCCGCGGATCAGCACGATCGAGTGCTCCTGCAGGTTGTGGCCTTCCCCGCCGATGTAGGCGGTGACTTCGCGGCCGTTTGACAGGCGGACCTTGCACACCTTGCGAAGCGCCGAGTTGGGCTTCTTGGGGGTGACGGTCTTGACGCTCAGGCAGACGCCGCGCTTCTGCGGGCACTCGTCGATGTCGCGCACTCGCGACTTCGCGTGAACCGGCTTGCGGGGATTGCGAATCAGTTGATTGATCGTGGGCATGGCGATTCCGGGTCCGTATCGGGGGGTCTGTACTTAGGGCCGAAAGTGTAGCGGGGGGAGGCTGTTAGGCAAGTGGCCAGCAACCGGCCGCCCATGCGAACATTTCCCGCACCTACAGAATGGTGCGTGGTCGCACTGCTCTCCTGAGCATTGCGTGCATTGCCCACGGGTCTGGAGACCGGTGCCACCGAAAATCAAAGTCACCGACCCACCTTGCTCCGCGTGATCTCCGCATACGCATTGTGGTTGTGGATCGACTCGAAGTTCTCCGAGCTGATCGAGTACCACGTCACCCGCTCATCGGCCTCCAGCCCCAGCGCGAGGTCGCGGATGATGTCCTCGACGAACTTCGGATTGTCGTACGCGGCCTCGGTCACGTACTTCTCATCGGGCCGCTTCAGCACCGCGAACACCGGGCACGACACCGACTTCTCGATCGTCCCCGCAAGGTCTTCGATCCACATCCGGCCCGTGAACCGCACCCTCGCCTCCACAAGGCACCGCTGGTTGTGCGCGCCGTACTTGCTGATCTCTTTCGAGCAGGGGCACAGGCTCGCGCCAGGCGCAACCACCCCCATGATGAAGTCATCCGTCGCGCCCGTCCGGCTGGATGTGCAGGAGAACGAGACCTGGTAGTCCATGAGCCCGAGCGCACCGGTCACGGGCGCCTTGCGCGGAATGAAGTACGTGAACTCCGCTTCAAAGTGCGCCTCCTCCGCATCCAGCCGCTCGCGGATCGCCGCGGTGATCTGCGGAATCTCCTCCGGCGAGATCGGTCCGGGCGCGGCCATCCCCGCGTGCTCATTGAGCACCTCGAGGAATCGCGACATGTGCGTGCCCTTCTGATAATGCGGGAGCGACACGTACATGCTGATCGTCGCAACCGTCGTCTGCTCATCCCCCGAGCCCATCAGCCCCGCAAACTCCTTGGGCACCCGCAGGCGGATCGGATACGTCACATCCTTCACGCCCACCTTGTCAATGGGCACCTGCCGCGAGTCGCTCGACGCCTGCACATCCGGCATGCCCGCCGCGACAGGGCTCTGAACACCCTTGTTCGCGGCCATGCTCAACGGAGGAATCAACGCAGGAGTCTTCATACTGACCAAGTTGCTCCCCTTCCTGGTGTTCTTGTGCCTCATGGAATCGCATCGTAGGCGGCGCCGGATTCGGACCCGTCTACAGCAAATCCCCCAATCCAACGACAACATCGTGTAGTGTGAACTCTTCTCTCCCGCTCACCGCTCAGCTTTACCGCAGCCACCCATCCTCAAACACCATCCCATCCGCCAGAGCCGCCGCGCTCCCACGCTCCAGCATTCCCGCCACCGGATACGCGCAATAATCCAGTGAGAATGATGCCGCGGGCCGATGGTTGCCAGACATCCCCAGCCCGCCGAAGGGCAGCTTGCTCGATGCACCCGCGGTGCCGGCGTTGACATTCACACACCCCGCGCGTGCCTCAAACAGGAACGCCTCCGCCACGGCCTGCGACTTGGTGAACACCGACGCCGCAAGCCCATACCGCGTCGCGTTGCACTGCTCAATCGCCTCCTCGAACGATGACACCGTCGTCATCCGCAGCAGCGGACCAAACACCTCTTCATCGCACCCCGCATCGAAGCCCTTGGTCGCTCCCGGCGCGCTCGTGAACCGATCGACCAGCATTACGCCCGGCGAGAGATACCACCCGTCCGTCCCCGCGCCCGCCATCCGCGACACCTTCACCGGCGCGGCTTCCTGTACAACCTGCGCCCCCGCCTTCTTCCCCTTGGCCTGAAAGTTCAGCACTGAATCCCGCGCAGCGCTCGAGATGATCGGTCCCATGAACACCGGCTCCTTCGAGCGCGGGTTCCCCACCACCAGGCTCGACGCACACTCACACGCCGCCCGCAGAAACCGATCCGCCACCGCCTCGTGCACGATCACCCGGCGCGTGCACGTGCACCGCTGCCCGGTCGTGTTGAACGCGCATCGCACGACTTCGATCACCGCCTGCCGCAGATCCGCATCATCCATCACCACCGCGGCGTTGTTCCCGCCCATCTCCAGCGCGACCAGCCGACCCGGCCGATCCAGATTCGCTTCCAGAATCTTCCGCCCCACCGGCCACGACCCAGTGAACAGAACTCCGTCGAGCCCCTCGTGCGTCACCAGCGCCGATGCAATATCCGCGCCCCCCTGCACAAGGTTGATCACCCCGCGCCCCTTGTCGGGCGCGCCGCCCTTCGCCAGTGCCTCCGCCAGCATCTCTCCGAGTAGTTGCCCCACCGCCGGAGCCTTGTCGCTTGGCTTGAACACCACGGTGTTGCCCATTGCCAGCGCCGGGATGATGTGCCCATTGGGCAGGTGCGCCGGAAAGTTGAACGGCCCCACCACCGCCATCACGCCGTGCGGCCGAAACCAGCACCGCCCGATCCGCTGCGGGGCAACCTCAAGCTCATATCCTTCCATCCGCCGCAGACCACCCACCGGCGATGCATCCAGCGTGATATCCACCTTGCTCGCAAGCGCAGACGCCTCCCCCTTCGCCTCCCACATGGCCTTGCCCGTCTCATCGCAGATGAGATCGGCCATCTTCCCCGCGTTGAGCTTGCACAGATCCGCAAACCGCTTCAGCACGCCAAACCGGTTATCCCTCCCCCATCGCGACCACTCGGGCAGCGCATCCCGCGCCGCTTCCACCGCTGCGCCCACATGCGCCGGCCGCGGGTTCCCACGCCACACCACTTCATCCGGCCTCGCCGGGTTCCGGGTCTCCACCGTTGCCGCGCCCTTGCTCGGGCTCGTCAGTTCGACCCAGTCCCCATCGATCAGATCCGCCGCGCCGCGGCCAAGACTCGCGTGCCTCACTCCGATCATCGCTTGCTCCCGCGCTTCGCCGCCGATTTCGCTGCCGCTTTTGCTCGGTCGGATGCGGCAGACTTCCGGCCGTTGGTTGATGGCGCGGCCGCCGTCAGCTTCTCCGGCTTGGCGCGCTCAAACGCCGCAATCGGCGTTGCCCCCACCATCATCCCCGCCTTCACCTCCAGTGCCTCAATCGCCTCTCGCGGCAGCCACACCGCCCCCTTCTCGCGCACGTCATACACCGTCTGCACCGCGCGGAACTCCCCCTCCGCGCTCTCCGCATCCAGCACGCTCACGATCCCGTGCTGCCTGCAGGCATCGGCCGCCGCCTCGCCACCCAGCGGCGCGCTGATCGTCTCGCGTACAGGCAGGAGTTCATCCGTCTTTGCTTCAAGATGCGGGCCGCCATCAAACGGGTCGACATGATCGCGGTACGCAAAGCCAAGCTTCTCCAGCATCCGCCGCGCAGGCAGCGTCTCCGGACCAACCTGCGCGATCACCCCCCGCGCCTCCGGCGGAAGCAGCGTCAGATAGATCTCCTCCCGCGGCATCAGCGCCGTGATGAACTCCTTGGAGTGCTGGCAGAACCGATCCGCCTCCAGGTACGTCAGGTTGATGAACCTCCGCCCCAAGTACTCCCACAGCGTGTTCCCGCCGCCCTCACCCTGATGCGTGATCGCCCCCATCATCTCCGCCAATATCCGGTCAGAAAACATCGGCCTATGCAGCGCGACAAAGTGAAACCGAACGTGCGACAGGAATCGCCCCAGCTTCTCCTTGTGCCCTCGATACGACGGCTGCAGAATCAGCCCGCCGATCTCCGTCGGCCCGCTCTCATCGAGCGTGAGCTTGGCGGTGATGTGCGTCACCCCCTGCTGCAGCGATGTGCTGAACATCTCTCGCCGCGACAGCTTCAGCGACACATTCGGCTCCCCCGGCCCTCCCATGCTCGAGATGAGCTGGCTCGTCCCCAGTACCCCGCCCGATTCGCGATCTTCCAGCACGAACATGAACAGGTCAGACCGCTGCGTCATCGACGCACTACCCGCTCCGGCTTCGGGCTTGTCAGCCCGCCCCGGCTTCGCGCTCTTGGCCGCCTTCTGCGCAGCCGCAGCGCCCGTCTTGCCGAGCTTCATAAAGCACTGCCTCGACCGCAGCACCTTCTCGCTGATCAGGTCCTTATCCGCCGGCAGATTAATGAAGTGCACCATCCGCGCCAGCTTGTACAGCGTGGCGACATCCTCAACTTTGGCTCGACGGATCAGGAACACGTTGGCCTCCAGTGCCCGATGCTACGGCGGTCCGTGCCACCCGGTCGCGATCCGGTGAAGGGTTCATGTTTCAAACATGCCTCGCGCAGAGGCGCAGAGCCGCAGAGAAGCGGGGTAAAAGATCAAAGCGGATGCAGGAAGAATCGGAGGGGAGGCCGCAGATCAAAAGTTGGAAATGGCGAGGAGGCTTCGCGCGGACCCATGTTTTCATACTTGGCTTTCTCTGAGTCCCCTCGCCTCTGCGCGAGACTCTTCCCCAAAGAGTGCCGGCGTTTCAACCCTCCGCAGCCGCCGCCGCCATCCCCTTCTCAATGCACGCGAACACCCGCGGCCAATCCGCATCCTTGAACACCGGCATCGGCGGCAGCATGCGGATGTGGTACGGCCCGTGCCCGCAATAGAACACCAGCACACCCGCATCGAACAGGTGCTTGCACAGCTTCGTGACCTTGTCCTTCTTCCCGCCAAACGGTGTGAACCGCATCATCCCGCCCGTGCCGCCGACGATGTCCGCAACATCCGGCGAGCCGGGGAACCACTCCGGGTGCTTCGCCGCCAGTGCCCGCACCTGCTGCGCAAAGAGCCCGTGCTGCTTTGCGAACGCGCCGTTCTTCCCATACCACGCCCCATCGCGCAGCCGCTCCACCACGCTCGTGCCGATCCGGAACGCCGGCCCGCTACTGGTGAACGTCCCCGACAGCAGCCCCGGCCCCGGGTTGTACTCCTCGGTGTACAGCGTGGCGCACACCTGCGTCATCTTGCCGACGCAGAACACATCGACATACTGCCCGAGATTCAGCGCGTCGTACGCAAACATCGACTCGGTCCGGCCGAAGCTCTGGATCTCATCATCCCACACCGCGATCGAGCTGACCTTGCACACATCCATCAGCGCAGTGAAGAACTCGCGCGGCGCGGTGTTGAAGCCACCTTCACCCTGCACAAGCTCGAAGATGATGCACGCGTGCTGCTTGGGGTACCGTTCGACATACTGCCGCAGGTGCGACACCGCCATGTCGATGAACCGCGTCTGTCCGGAGACATCGCCCGCGTTCATCCGCTTCGCCGCGGCCTGATCGTAAAACGGCATGTAATCAATCTGCGTCGATAGCGGAATCCCGATGCGGTTGGCCGCGGCGTCGCCAATCTGGCTCATCGTCACCGACCGCCCCATGAAGCAGTCCTTGAACGCGATGATCCGCGACGCCGGCGCGTGCTTCTGATAGCAGAGTTTGATCGCGTTCTCATTCGCCATGCACCCCGACGTCGTCGCGAAGCAGTACTTCAGGCGGCTGCCCTTCTTCGCCTCATCAAGCAGCACGCGCGAGAACTCGTATGGCCCGTTACCCGAGAGCAGGTTGCCGTGCTGCAGCGTGTCTTCCGCCGCGCCGAGCATCGATGCCCGGATCGTTTCGGGATCCGAATGCCCAAAGAAGTGCACGCCGATGCCCGTGATCATGTCCCACTTCACCGAGCCATCGAGCAGCTCGACCAGTGCGCCGTTGCCGACACCCGATGCCAGGTATGGATACAGCAGGCCGCGGCCGCGAACATCGGCGGCTTCCTTGAGCAGCGCGTCATAGCTGACCTTCAGCTCGTCGCGAGCCGGCCGCACATCCGTGATCTTCGCGCTGTGCCTGCCGACTTCGCTCACGACGGCGTCAATGGCTGAACGAAGTGCGCCGCCCTTGGCGAACAACTGCTGCCCAACGGTCGAGGCATCTGCAGCGGTACCGCCCGAAGCAGCACCATTCGCAGGCGTGTTGGAAGCCGACACAGGACGATTCACGGCGGTGGACATTCAAAGCTCCGGCAAGAAAGTGCGTACACAATCCTATCGGCGAATTGCGGCCACGGAATGCGCCTTCCCGCACTCAGGACACACGGCCCCATCCGGCACGCCGGTGCAGTCGTAGCCGCAGGTGCCGCAGAGAGAAAAAGCGTCCAAGCTGTTTCTCCTGCGAAGTAGACTCGCGGCGGCGACCGTACACACCGCGACTGGGATCCAAAGCGGGACCGCAAAGGTTCCTCGCCATCCAGTTGATCCCGGAAGCCAGCGCATCTTCCCGTTCGATTTTTCTGTCACCCTACTTACGACAAGAGGCCCCCACCAATCGATCTTGCCGGGGGGCATCGAAAAGATGATCGCGCCATCGACACAGCCGGCTGTCATGCTGCCGACTTGAACGCCCGGGCCTAGGTCGCTTCCGGCGAAGGCAAAGCCAGCCGCAAAGCTCGCAGCAGCCAGAAGGAGTGCGCACTCGCAATGACTCAAGCGTGCGGATCTAGTCACGATCGACTCCGTTCGCGCCCACCCTCATCATCACCACCGCCAGCATCTGGCACCGCGTCACCAGACTCGTCAGATCGATCCACTCATCCGTCGTGTGCAGTCCGCCGCCCTTCACGCCGACCGTGTCGATCGTCGGCAACCCCGCGGCCTGCATCAGGTTCCCATCGCACACGCCCCCCGTCTTGCCGAACGGCAGCGCCATGCCCAGTTCCTGCGAAACCGCGCGCGCAACCTCCGCGAGCTTCTGCGTCTCCGGCGTCAGTGGCTTCGCCGGCCTCGCCAAACTCGTCCGCACCTTGATCGTCGCGCCGACCACCCCGACATCGCGCTCCAGTTCCTTCAACCGCTGCTCGATCTCCGTCCACGCGACGCTGCTTGGGAACCTCGCGTTGCCCCATGCGCACGCGTGGTCCGCCACCGAGTTGGTGGTCTTCCCGCCGCGGATCGGCCCGATGTTCAGCACAACCCCCTCCGCAGGCCGCGGCATCGCCGACACCCGCACGATCGCGTGCGCCAGCGCGTTCACTGCCGATACGCCCGAAGTGAAGTCGCGCCCGACATGCGCTGCCCGCCCGAATGCCTCGATGATGAACTGTGCGCTCCCCGCCCGTTCCACCACCAGCCCGCCATCGCTCGCCGCGGGCTCGAGCGCGAGGCCCACCCCTCCCGCCGCGGCCACACGCGCCGCCTCATCCACGATCGCCTTCGCGCTGTGATAGCTCCCCGTCTCCTCATCGGAGTTCAGCACCACGCTCATCCGCGGCAGCGCATTGCACTCCGCCAGTGCCTCCATCGCGGCCATCGCGATCACCAGCCCACCCTTCATATCCACGCACCCCGGCCCCACCGCGCGGTTCCCATCCGCCGACACCACAAGCTCGCGAAATGCCCCGCGCGGATCGTGCACCGTATCGAGGTGCCCCGACACCATGATCGGCCGCCCGCCCCCATTGTCCCGCCGCGCGGTCGAACTCCAATCCCCAATCCTGCACACCGCCGTCGGTGGAATCGGGTGCGATGCCGCCCCACCGCTCACCCCGCCATCCTCTCCTTTGTACAGCCAATCCGGCCGAGGCTCACCCGGCACGAGCTCGCACGTTGCACCCATCGCCCGTAGCCGCGCACACAGCCGCTCTCGCGTCTCATCGAGCGCGGCCGAGTTGCCCGCGCCGCCTCCGGTCGGCAAATCCACATGCAGCCGCAAGTCCTCAAGCAGCGCATCGCGCCGCCGCTCGATCTTCTCGCACACATGTTGTTCCAGCTCGTCGAATGCCATCAGTTCCTCAACCGGTTTATTTCCCCAAAGCAAACTTCACCACGGAGATCACCGAGTACACCGAGGGAAGAGTGGCGCACTTCAGCAGAACAGCGAGCCAGCAACTTACCGGTTCAACAACTCTCCGCGGCGTGACTTGCTCCACTTCTCTCGTTTCTGTCTCTTCCCGAATCGACCATTTCTCAGTGCTCTCCGTGCCCTCCGTGGTCCAGTTGCCTCTCTGCTTCGCCCCCCCTCTCTCTTCACTGCATTTCTGCTTTGCCCTCATCCGTGCCCATCCGTGGCTTGCCTCGCTCCTTTGCCTGATCTGCGTTCATCTGCGGCTCCTGCCTTCTTCCGCCTCCGTGGTTCCACATCATCGCGGCCACACCCACTCCCCCTCAAACACATCCTCCGCCGGCCCCGTCATGAACACATGATTCGTCTTCTCATCCCACTGAATCACCAGATCTCCGCCCGGTAGGTGCAGCGTCGCCTTCCGCGCCAGCCGACCCGTCAACACACCCGCCACCAGCACGGCGCACGCGCCCGTCCCGCACGCCTGCGTCGCCCCCGCTCCGCGCTCCCACGTCCGCATCGTCGCCTCTCCGCGCGCATGCACACACACAAAGTGCGCATTCACCTTTCGCGGAAACGCCGGATGCTTCTCAATCCGCGGCCCAACCCGCTCAAGCTCCAGCCCCGACAGCCCTTCCCCCCCCAGCACCTCGTTCGCCCCATCAAAGAACACCACGTGCGGGTTGCCCATCGATACAAAGCTCCCCACCCATTGCCCGCTCCCCGCGCCATCGACCTCGACAACACGCTCCGATGGGTGCGACCCCGCTGCGCCGCGATCGACCGACAACCTCGATTCCTCCACCGGCACGCGCGCCATCTCCAGGATCGGCTCCCCCATATCCACTGTCGCGCTCGTCAATCGACCGCCCGAAGATGTCGGTGCGTCGTACGAAATGCTCAGCACCCCACGCCCCGTTTCCACCTTCAGCGGCACAAACCGCATCCCCAGCCGGTCATGCGCGAACTTCGCCACGCAGCGCACTCCGTTCCCGCACATCTCCGATTCTGACCCATCCGAGTTGAACATCCGCATCCGCACATGCGCATCGACCCCCGCATTCGGCATGCACACCAGGATCAACCCGTCCGACCCCACGCCCCGGTGCCGATCGCTGATCTGCCTCGCAATCTCCGGCAGGTCACCGCGCTCCGCCAGCGCGGCCTCCCCCGCCCGCCCACACGTCGAATACGCATCGACGTACACGTAGTCATTTCCGATCCCGTGCATCTTCACAAACCGCATGCGACGCTCCTGTTCCCGTGAGCGTATGTCATCGCCCCATGCATCCCCGCCTCTTCAGTCTGCGTCCTCCGCGTTCATCCACGGCTCTCCCTCCGAATCCGTACTCATCGGTGTCCATCCGTGGCTCTTCCGGTCTCAGAGCCCAAACCACATCGCCGCCCCCATCAGCCCGCCAATCACCAGCCCCACAACCGCCGTCGCAATCTTGATCCGCCGCACCGTCCGGTCGATCGGCAACGCATCCGCCCGCGCGCCCGCCAGCCTTCGAAGTTTCCCGATTCGCAGCGCAAGCGATCCATGCCGCAGCCCGCCCCGGTTCAGCGGTATGTTGTTCAGAAACGACACCGCCTCCAGCGCGCCCGCCATCGCCCCGACCGCCTGAACGGTGATGATGCTCTGCGGCGGCGCTTCTGCACGCTCGCCCGGTGCTTCCACTTCCCGCGCTTCAACGACCACGGCGGGGCCCATCGCGCCCGGTGTGCTCAGGTGCATCGCCGCGAACGCATCCGCCTGCCACTCAAACCGCCTGCTCACAAACAGGAAGATCAGCACGGTCCCCACCAGCAGCCCGATTCCCACCACCACCTCCAGCCCCATCGCGCCAAGAACATACGCCGCCGCTTCCACCGTGCTCGCGCCCACAGTGCCATCCAGTCCCGCCTCCCGCGGCAGCGCGACCCACGCCCACCCCCACAGCAACAGCGTCCCCAGCAGCGAGAGCCCCATCAGGCTCGTGATCATCACGGCCGCAAGCCACGGCACATGCTTGTGCCGCACATGCCCAAGCTCGTGCGCCATCACCGCCTCAACCTGCTGTCGCGGCAGCGAATCCAGCAGCGCATCGGTCAGCAGAATGTACCGCAGCTTCCCCCACAGCCCCATCACCGCGCCGTTGATCATCGCCCCGTGCGTCCGCCACACCAGCAGTTCCCGCACGCCCACATCATGCTGCTTGCACATCCCCACAAGCCGCTCACGCAGCGGTCCGGGCGACAGCTTCACCGTGTCCCACACAAACCGAAGCGCCAGCGGCGCAATGCTCAGCACGATCGCCACGCCCACAAGCTGCACCGCCAAAAGCCCGCTCGACCGCGTTGACGGATCCCGCGCCATGCCACCCAGCCACGCCAGCACCCCACTCGCCGCGCCCTGCCGTCGCGACAGCCAATCCGCCGCCCACTCCGCGCACTCCGCCCACCCCAGCAACATCCCGATCGGAACCAGGCTCAGCAGCACCTGATGCCGCAGATGACTGATCACAAACTGCTTCCGCGTCGGCATGGGATACACCGTCGCGCCCGAATCGAGCCCTCGCATCGTCACCGCATCACGAACCCGCTTCTCCAGCGGCCATTGCGCAGCCCACGTCGCGCAAAACACCAGCAGCGCGGGCGAGAGCGACACCAGTTCATCCAGCAGGATCACATCCCCCATCACCAGCCGCACCAGGTCCAGCCAGCCAAACAGCAGCACGTTTACTACGTGCAGCAGCACCGCGCCGATCCGCGCCGCCGTTCCCGTCCGCTCCGCCGCCCCAAGCGCGCCGCCGCGGCCTGCATCCAGCAGCTTTCCCGCCGCCCCGCACACCAGCCACGTCACCCCCACCAGCACCAGCATCGGCAGCGCCACCACCAACACCGTCCACCACCCCGCCACGCCCTCGTAATACCGCGCAAGCACACCACCGCTCTTCGCGATCGCGTCATGCGTCGCGATCGCCGCCAGCATCACAATGACCAGAACATGCAGCAATCATTCTCTCTTGGCGGGCCGGCACTCCGTGCGAGCTTCTTTCCAGTTCTTCGCCGCTCCGTGGCGAGTCTTTTTCTCTGCTCTTCCCTCGTCGATCCCCCGCCCCTCGCCTACTTCATCCTCACCTCTCCCAGATCAATCACCACCTCCCCACGCTGGTAGTAATCGACATTCATCACCCCCTGCCGCACACTTGTCAGCACCAGGCACGACCGCCCGTGCGAAGTCGCAAACTCAAAGTCCCCGCGCCCGGGGCTGGCATATTCCCCGTTCGCCGCAATCTGCACGTGAAAGTGATAGTGTGCCATCGCCCTCGCATCCGCCGCGAACATCGCCTCCGGTGCGATGAACGTCCGGTCATTGGCCCGCTGCGTCGGCCGCGGCTCAAACAATGTCACCCGGAACGCCCCATGCTCCGCCCGCGATGACGGCACCTTCGCGCACTCGTTCTCCGCCGCCCACAGCAATCCGCCATACTCCGTGCTCTCATCGGCGCGGTCCTTCAGCGCCTGCGCAAACAGCTCGGACACAATCACCGGCTCCCGCATCGCCTCATCAATCACCAGGATCGTGAGCACATCGCCCCACGCCAGTTGCCCCTCCCAGTCTTTCAGCGACTCCCCCTTCTTCCGCCACTCCGAATCCCCGGCAGTCGCCCGCCACCCCTTCCGGCCCTTCAGCTTCGTTCCCAGTTCCGCCAGCAGCCCCGCCCGATCC
>ENA-ORBV01012332-ORBV01012332.1-microbial-mat-metagenome-genome-assembly--contig:-NODE-12332-length-13205-cov-4.818403_pt1 | contig 13205 bp, 8 predicted proteins | sample MGYA00237777_ERZ505514 | MGnify/ENA primary metagenome ERZ505514 (study PRJEB26160, sample SAMN06269048) | microbial mat metagenome | isolation source: Oligotrophic lake microbial mat | place...
GTCTCCAGCAGAGGCGACGGTTCCCGCGGTGGGCGCGTCGCTGGAAGTTCGCGAAGGCGGGACGCCTTCGCCAACACGCGGGACGCGTGTGCTCCCCGGATTTTCGGGGAGCGTGCTCGCGTAGCGCTTGCCGCTCATCTTCTCCAGCTCGTCGAAGATCGGGCGGAAGATGTCGGTTTCGTAGTTGGAGATCTTGGCGTTCTTGAAGTCGGCGAACTCCTTTGTCCCCTGAATGATCGAGGTCAGCCGCTCGAAGCCCATGCCGGTGTCGACGTGCTGGGCGGGGAGCGGGGTGAAGGTGCCGTCGGGATTGGCGTTGAACTGGATGAAGACGTTGTTCCAGATCTCGATGCACTCGGGGACGCCGGCATTGACCAGCTTGGAGCCGCGGATTTCGAGCTCGGGGGTGCGGTCTTCGGGCGTGAGGTCGATGTGGATCTCGCTGCACGGACCGCACGGGCCGGTCTCGCCCATCATCCAGAAGTTGTCCTTTTTGTTGCCGTTGACGATGTGCACCGCGGGGTCGAGCCCGACGCTGCGGAACTTCTCCGCCCACAGATTCCACGCCTCTTGATCCCGCTCGCTCGGGTCGCCCGGATCGGGCTGGTAGATCGTCGCGTAAAAGCGGTTCGGCGGGAATTTGAACCGCTCGATGATCAGCTCCCACGACCAGTCGATGGCTTCCTTTTTGAAGTAATCGCCGAAGCTCCAGTTCCCGAGCATCTCGAAGAACGTGTGGTGATAGGTGTCGAGCCCGACGTCGTCGAGGTCGTTGTGTTTGCCACCGGCGCGGATGCACTTCTGCGTATCGGCCGCGCGGGTCTTCGAACCTTTGATGGCTCCGCTCCAGGTGTCCACATCCGGCGCGCGCTCCCCGAGGAAGATGGGCACGAACTGGTTCATGCCGGCATTGGTGAAAAGGAGGTTCGGCGAGTCCGGCATGAGCGAGCCGGAAGGCACGATGGTGTGCTGCTTCTCACGGAAGAAATCGAGGAACTGTTGCCTGATCTGGGCGGCGGTTTTCATAGGTCGGAAAGGGGGGTGTCCAGATCAGGCTACCCGGTGAGCGCTGCGCGATTTGCGGTGGCGCTGGCGCGCTTGGCGTGGGCGGATCTGGGCGGCGGTGAGCATGGCGTCGGGAAAAGGGAGGCGAAGCTAGCCGAGCGGCGGGAAAGGTAAAGCGCGGGGGTACTCAGGATGACGGGCCGCGGATGGGCAACGACGACGCAGCCACCAGGCAGGATGGCCACCATTCCATGACGACCGCAGCCCGCTGGGGCGGTGCGGAATATCAAAAGACACCCAACCGGATGTGTGCCAAGGCGAGATTACAAGTGCTGGGTCTTACTATGAGCAACCAAACAGACGCCGGGGTAAAGTTCACCGAGGAGCAGCGTGCGGTGGAGACGCTGCGGGTTTCGGATGCGCGGTATCGGCGGTTGTTTGAGACGGCGCAGGATGGCATCCTCATCCTCGATGCGGAGACCGGACAGGTGGTGGACGCGAATCCGTTTATGAAGGATTTGCTGGGCTATTCGCAGGAGGAGTTTGTGGGGCGGAAGCTGTGGGAGATCGGTCCCTTCAAAGGCGAGGATGCTTCGAAGAGTGCTTTCGCCGAATTGCAACGCAATGACCGGCTGCACTACGAGGGCCTGCCGCTGGAGACGAAGGACGGGCGGCGGGTCGAGGTGGAGTTCATCAGCAACGCGTATCTGGCGGACGGGACGCGGTTCATCCACTGCAACATCCGCGACATCACGGAACGCATGCGCGTGAACCAGGCGCTGGCGGCGGCCAACAAGGAGATGGCCTTTCAAGTCGAGGAGAAGAGCAAGCGGGCGGACGAGCTGGCGGTGATCAACGCGGAGCTGGCGCGCTCGAATGCGGAGCTGGAGCAGTTCGCCTACGTCTCGACGCACGATTTGCAGGAGCCGCTGCGGGCGGTGGCGAGTTGTGTGCAACTGCTCCAGAAGCGTTATGAAGGGCAGCTCGATGAGCGGGCGCAAGAGTTCATCACGCACGCGGTGGATGGCACGAAGCGGATGCAGACGCTGATCAACGATCTGCTCGCCTATTCGCGGATCAGCACGCACGCGCAGGTCTTCGCGGCCACGAACTGCGAGGTGGTGCTGCGCGAGGCGCTGGCCAACCTGGTGGTCGCCATCGCGGAGAGCGGTGCGGTGGTGACGCATGACGCGCTGCCCACGGTCAGCGGCGATGCGACGCAATTGACGCAGTTGTTTCAAAACCTCATCAACAACGCCCTCAAGTTTCGCGGGGAACGCCTTTCCAGAATCCATGTCGGCGCGGTGCGCAAAAGCGGCGGGTGGCAGTTCTCCGTGGCCGACAATGGCATCGGCATGGAGTCACAGTATTTCGAGCGGGTCTTCCTGGTCTTCCAGCGCCTGCACACGCGTAAAGAATATCAGGGCACCGGCATCGGCCTGGCGATCTGCAAAAAAGTCGTCGAGCGCCACGGCGGGCGCATCTGGGTCGAGTCGGCGCCCGGTCAGGGCGCCACCTTTTGCTTCACCATCCCGGAAAGGAAATAGGCTCTGATGAACACCGCCATCGCCGAACGACCGGTCATCATCTTGATGGTCGAGGATAATCCGACCGATGTATTGATCGCAAGGGAGGGTCTGCTGGGCGCCACGATGCTCAACACGCTGCACGTGGCCGACGACGGCATCGAGGCGATGGAGTTTCTGCGCCAGCGCGGCAAGTATGCCGACGTGCCCCGCCCGGACTTGATCATCCTCGACTTGAACATGCCCCGCAAGAACGGCCATGAGGTGCTGGCCGAGATCAAGGAGGATGACGACCTGAGAAAAATCCCGGTGATCATCCTCACGACCTCGAAGTCCCGGGAGGACATCAGCAAAGCCTGCGGACTCTGTGCCAATTGCTACATCAGCAAGCCGGTGGACTTCGATGAATTCACGGAGGTGGTGCAGACGATTCAGGATTTTTGGTTTTCCACTACCACCCGCCCGCCGGGCTCAAAATGATGGACGCACAAAAGATTCAAGTCCTGCTCGTCGAAGACAATCCCACGGATGTGCTGCTCGTGAAGGATGAACTTTCGCACGCGGTAGGCGCGTCGTTTTCCGTGGTGCTGGTCGAGCAGTTGAAAGACGCACTGGGCCTGCTGCCGGCGCAGCATTTCGATGTGGTCCTGCTCGATCTCAGCCTGCCGGACAGCCAGGGTTTTGAGACGTTCGTACGGCTGCACGAGGCTGCCCCGCAGATTCCTATCGTCGTGCTCTCGGGCCGCGATGGCCAGCTCGCCATCCAGGCGGTGCAGGCCGGAGCGCAGGATTATCTGGTGAAAGGGCGCTTGGGAGACGACGTGCTGCCGCGCTCCATCCGGTATGCGATCGAGCGCCAGCGGGCCGAACGCACCCTGGCCGAAAGCAAAGAACGCTACCGGCTGCTGATCGAGCAGTCGCCGGATGGGTATCTGGTGCATTGCGACGGCGAGATCGTCTTCGCCAACGCGGCTGCCTTGAAAATGTTTGGCGCCGCCCGCCCGGAACAACTGCTGGGCCGGGCCTACGTGGAAACGGTCTCTCCCGAATTCCGCGACCTCGTTTGCCAACGATCCGGGCAGGCTCTGGCCAATGGGAGCAATCCCCCGGTAGAAATTCCGGGAACCCGACTGGATGGCACGGTCTTGGCCTTGGAACGAAGCTGCAACGCCTTCACCCACGAAGGCCGGCCCGCCGTGCAAGTCGTGCTGCATGATCTGACCGAGCGAAAGCGCTCCGAGGATCGCTTCCGCCGACTGGTCGAATCCAACGCACAGGGGGTGATTTTTTGGAACACGAGCGGCGAAATCACCGGATCGAACGACGCCTTCCTGAGCCTCACGGGATACAGCCGCGAGGACCTGGCCGCCGGGCGCATGAACTGGATCGCGATGACGCCGACGGAATACGCCGAGCTCGACCGGCACTGCCTGCGGGAGATCGCCGCCAAAGGCGTGTGCGCGCCGTATGAGAAGGAATACATGCGCAAGGATGGATCGCAGGTGCCGGTGCTCATCGGCGCGGCGGGTTTTGAGGACTGCCCGGAAGAAGGCGTGTGCTTCGTGCTCGACCTCACCGAACGCAAGAAGCTGGAGCATCAATTTTTCCGCGCGCAGCGCATGGAAAGCATCGGCACGCTGGCCGGCGGCATCGCCCACGACCTGAACAACGTGCTCTCACCGATCATGATGTCGCTCGATCTGCTGAAGGCGAAATTCACCGATCCCGCCAGCCAGGATCTGCTCGGCATCCTCGGAACGAGCGCGGCCCGCGGCGCGGATATGGTGCGGCAGGTCCTGTCCTTTGCCCGCGGCGTGGAGGGCCAGCGGATCCAGGTGCAGGTCGGGCCTTTGATCCGGGAGATCGAGAAGATCACCAACGAAACCTTCCTCAAACACATCCAAGTGCGGACGACCCTCCCGCCCGACCTGTGGACCGTGACCGGCGATCCCACGCAGATTCATCAGGTATTGCTCAACCTCTGCGTGAACGCCCGCGACGCCATGCCGACGGCGGGCACGCTCACGCTCGCGGCGGAAAACCGCCTGCTCGATGAGCACTATGCGGCCTTGAATCCGGAGGCGAAGCCCGGCCCGTATGTGGTGATCACGATCGAAGACAGCGGCACCGGCATGACGCCCGAGGTTCTCGAAAAGGTCTTCGATCCGTTTTTCACGACGAAGGAAGTGGGCAAAGGCACCGGCCTCGGCCTCTCGACCTCGCTGGCCATCGTGAAAAGCCACGCCGGTTTCATCCGGGCCTACAGCGAGGTGGGCCGGGGGACGAAGTTCACGATCTATCTGCCCGCGCAGCCCGAAGCCTCGGCCGACGGGCTCGCGACTCCCGAGGCGGAGATGCCGCCTGGCCACGGCGAGTGGATCCTGGTGATCGACGACGAACTGGCGGTCCGCTTGATCACGCAACAGACGCTCGAAGCGTTTGGCTACCACGCGATCCTCGCCAGCGGCGGAGCCGAAGCCGTGAACCTCTTTGCACAGCAGGGTGCGAAGATCGCGGCGGTGCTCACGGATATGATGATGCCGGGCATCGACGGGCCGGCGACGATCCAGATCCTGCGCAAGATGAACCCGAAGCTGCCAATCATCGCGGCCAGCGGGCTCGCAGCCCACGAGCACATCGCCCGAGCCGCCAGCCTCGGGGTGAAACACTTCCTGCCGAAACCCTTCACGGCGGAGACACTGCTGAAGACGCTGAAGCAGGTCCTCTCCGACGAGGGATGAATCTCGGCAGAAACGGCCGCGCCCATCCCTTGCGCGGGCCCGCAAAAAAAGGCCAAACTCCGGCATGCCACCCGAAGCGGTCTCCCTCGTTCGCCTGATTTTCATCGGCTTGTTCCTCGCCACCCTGTTCCTGGGGGCCTTTCTCACGTTGAACTACCAGCGGATCTTCGGTGCCGACCCGAATGTCCCCAGCGAAAACGAAAGCTCGCGAAGCTCCAGCAAGGTGCAGGTCGTCATGCTCTGGCTCCACGCGGTCGGGCTCACCGGAGCGTTCGCCCTGCTCTTTCACTAAGCAGGCTCGCGTCCCATTTTTGGGGGACGGAAATGTCCGTGTTGGCGGGAAGATTCGGGCCGTAAGAATGACCCGCGGCGCCTTCTGTCGATTCGCAATTCCAAAGGCTGTCTATCGCGCGACCACGCGCTTGCGCCGCCCTTCCCTCTTCGGATAGAACGACTCCATGAAGCGGCTGCTCTCCCCCCTGGCCTGGCTCTGCGCCACCTCCCTCGCCCTCGCCCAACTCCCGGTCGCCGATCCGCCGCGCGGGTGGAAGACCGCCGAGGGCCAGCCTTTCCAAGCCACGCTCGTGAGCTTCGACGGCACGCTCGTCGTCCTGCGCATGCCGAATGGTTCGCGGGCCCAGGCTCCGGCGGCGAAATTGAGCGCGGACGATCAGGCCTATCTCACGGAGTGGCAGAAAAAGCAGCCGATCAAGATCACGCTGCCGGATGTCGTGGGCGTGGAAACGGCGAACATCAAAACCGAGATCGTGAGCGAAGACGCGGCGGACGAAAAATACGTCTATCGCACGCAGCACTTCGAGTTTGAGTCGCAGGGGAAGTTCGCTCCATCCCTGCTCCGCGAGGTCGCGCGAAACTTCGAGGCGACCTACGAATTGCTCAAGGCGCTGCCGTGGGCCATCGACCCGAAACCACCCTCGGGCGAATACTTCAAGGCGCGCCTGCTGAAAAACAAGGAGGCGTATCAGGCCGCGGGCGGCCCGCAGAACAGCGGCGGTTTTTACAGCTCGCGCGAGGAGCTTTTCGTCGTGCCCTTCGAGAGCATCGGCGTGAAGGCCGTGGGCAAAAGCTACGCGAAGGACGACGACTTCGACTACAGCACGATGGTCCACGAGCTCACGCACCAGATGATGCACTACTGGCTCGATCTGCTGCCGCAGTGGGTCGTGGAAGGCACCGCCGAATACACCAGCACGCTGCCGCTCAAGACGGGCAAGTTCCGCGTCTCCGCCGCCAAGAACGGGCTCAAGGACTACGTCGATTTTCTCAAGAAGCGCGCCATGCATGGCGTGCCCGAGCCGTATCCGCTCGACCAGCTTTTCGGCATCACGAATGAAAGCTGGAACTCGATCCTCGCCGCCGATCCGCTGGCCTCGCGCCGGCTCTACTTCACCTCCTATCTGCTCACCTACTACTTCATGCACCTCGATGGCGCGGGCGATGGACAGCGCTTCGTGCGCTACTTCCGCGAAGTCGGCACGGCCCGCGAAGCCGTCGCGAAATACGGCAAGGACATGGCCGATTTCAAAAAGCAGCCGGGCGTGGAAGTGCTGCCCGACGGCCGCTTCCGCTACCCGCGCACGATGACGCCGCCGAAGTATCCCGAGACCATCGCCACACCCGCGGCGCGCGAGGAGTTCCAGAAAAAGACCCTCGCCCTCCTGCTCGATGGCCGGACCGAGGCAGATCTGATGAAACAAATCCGCTCGGCCTACACGAAGCTCGGCATCCGGCTCTAACCCACGAGGCGGCAGCGCCGCCGGGCGCCTCGCGGAAAAAGCTCAGGGTTTCCCTCGGCCATTTATACACACTTTCCTCGCGGGGGTCGGCTCCCTTGAGGCTGCATCAGGAGTTGCCCTTATGAAAACAAACCCATTCGAGCCGGAAGCCACCGCGAGTGATGAGCCTGAACGCCTGCCGGAGGACCCGCGCCGCGAGCGCCCGGGCGACCCCGGGGAGGCAGCCCTCGCCACTTCGCTCCAGCGGCTGGGGGAGTCCGGCGCCAAGACGCAGCATCACCCGGCCGACGAATCCCTGCGGCTGCTGAACTCCGCGGTGCAGGCGGCCGCCAATGGCGTGGTCATCACCGACACGAACGGAACGATCCAGTGGGTGAACGCGGCCTTCACGACGCTGACCGGCTATTCCGCCGAGGAGGCGATCGGGAAAAATCCGCGCGTGCTGAAGTCCGGGCAGCAATCGGAGGCCGCGTATCGCGAGCTATGGAACACGGTCGCCGAGGGGCGGGTGTGGCGGGGTGAGCTCATCAACCGGCGCAAGGACGGCACCTTCTATCACGAGGAGATGCACATCACGCCGGTGTGCGACGCGAGCGGGAAGATCACGCACTACATCGCGATCAAGCAGGACGTGAGCGAACGCGTGCGCAACGAGGCGCAACTGCAGGAGACGAACGAGCAGCTCCGCCGCGAGATCGCGCACCGCGAGCAGGTCGAGGCGCAACTGCTGCGGGCGCAGCGGCTCGAAAGCATCGGCACGCTGGCGAGCGGGGTCGCGCACAACTTGAACAACATGCTCACCCCGATCCTCATGGGCGTGCCCGCGCTGCTGGGCAATCTGCCGCAGGATGCGCGCGTGATGCTGGTCCGCACGATCCAGGCGAGCGCCCAGCGCGCGACCGACATCGTGCGGCAGCTCGTCACCTTCGCCCGGGGCGCAGATGGTGAATGCCAGGCGCTCCACGTGGGTGAGCTGATCGGCGAGGTGGCGAAGACCGCCGAAGAAACCTTCCCAAAATCCATCGTGGTCTGCCCCACGGTGGCGGACGATCTGGCCCAGGCCGAAGCGGACCCGACGCAGATTCGCCAGCTCTTGATGAACCTGTGCATCAATGCCCGCGACGCCATGCCCGAGGGCGGCGTGCTCGTGCTCGAGGCGGAGAATTTCGACGTGGATGAAAACTACGCGAGCCTCACGCCCGAGGCGCGGGTGGGGCGCTACGTGGCCATCCGCGTGACGGACTCGGGCACGGGCATCCCGCAGGAGCTGCTCGACCGCATTTTCGACCCGTTCTTCTCCACGAAACCGGCCGAGAAAGGCAGCGGGCTCGGGCTCTCCACCGTCGCCGGCATCGTGCGTGGGCACGGCGGCTTCATCGCCGTCCGCACCGCGGTGGGCAAAGGCACGACCTTCGAGATCTGCCTGCCCGCGCTGGCCCACCCCGTGGCGCCGGTCGTGGCCACGCCACGGGTGGAAGTGGCACCCGCCGCCGGCCACGGGGAATCCGTGCTGGTGGTGGACGACGAAGCCGGCCTGCGGGAAGTGACGAGCGCGATCCTCGACGACAGCGGCTACCACACGCTCACCGCCGTAAATGGCGCGGATGCCCTGCGCATCTACGCCGAGCATCGCGACGAGATCGACGTCGTGCTCACCGATCTGCTCATGCCCGTGCTCGATGGCGTCGCGCTCTGCCGCAAGCTGCTCGCGATCAATCCGAACGTGAAGATCATCGCTTCCACCGGCGAAGCCGAGGCCGGCAAATTCGACGAGCTGCACGAGATGGGCGTGACCCACTTCCTCCCGAAGCCCTACACCATCGACCGGATGCTCTCCGCCATGCAAGCCGCCCAGCACGACGCCGGGCCTGCTCCGGAAGCCGATCGCGTCGTGCCGGAGACGCCCGCGCCGTGACCGGCGTCCGACGACGATGCAGAAAAGACGCCGACCGGCGGGCGGGACAAGAAAAGGTGCGTCTCCGCCCCGGGCCGGTTGGTCCTTGTGGCGAACCCGCGATAGGTGCATCCACCCTGCTTCTATCCGTCGTTCGACACCCGCGCGAAGATTCGCGCCGTGCCGCGAGCGCCGGAAGAGCGTGACCCTCCGATGAAAAAGCCGACGCCTTCCACCGAACCCCCCGCAACCCAACCCCTCCACGACGTGGCGCGGCGGACGGCGCTCATCTACGCAGTGGGGTCCGCGCTGTGGATTTTCTTTTCCGGCCACTTGCTGGCGGCGTGGGTGCATGACCCGGACCTGCTGACGGCTCTCGAAGTAGTGAAGGGCTGGGCCTTCGTCGCGGTCTCGGCCCTACTGCTCTACGGGCTGCTGCGGACGCAACTCGGACGGCTGGGCCAGGAAGAGGCTGCGCGCAACCGGGCGGAGGAGGCGCTGAGGAGAGAGCGGCGCTTTCTCGCCGATGTGATCGAGCACAGTGGCGCGCTCGTCTACATGAAGGACAAGGAGGGGCGCTACCTGCTGGTGAACCGGAGCTGGGAAGAGATGACGGGTAAGAAGCGGGAGGACATCATCGGGCACACGGACGCGGAGTTTTTTCCCAATCCGACCGCCGAGCAGTTTCGGCAAAACGATCTGGCCGTGATGGCGGTGGGCAAGAGCAGGACGACCGAGGAGACGCTCCCCGAGGCTGCGGGCGCGCGGACGTTTCTCTCGGTGAAGTTTCCGCTGCGCGATGCGCAGGGGGAGATCATCGGCGTGTGCGGGATGACGACGGAGACGACGGCGCAGATGGAAACGGCGGAGCAGGTGCGCCGCAGCGAGGCGCGCTACCGGACGGTGGTGGAGCAGGCGGTGGATGGGATCTTCATCTTCGATCCGGAGCAGCGCTGCACGAGTGTGAACCCAGCGGGGTGCGCGATGCTCGGGCGGACGGCGGAGGAGCTGATCGGGATGACGATCGCCGACTCGGTGGTGGAGGAGGAGCTACCGCGGGTCGGACCGGAGATCGGCAAGATGCTGGCCGGCAATCGAACGCCGAGCCAGTGGCACATCCGGCGCAAGGATGGCTCGATCTTCACCGCCGAAGTGAGCGCGACGCCGCGGGCGGACGGGCATTTGCAGATCTTCGTGCGCGATGTGAGCGAGCGGGAGAAAGCGGTGGAACAGGAGCGGCGCTTGCAGCGGACGATCCACACGGTGAGCGAGGCCAATTCCCTCATCGTTCGCGCGACGAACGAGGAGCAACTGCTGGCGGACTTTTGCGCCCGGATGGTGCAGCAGACCCGGCATCGGCTGATCTGGGTCGGTTTCGCGGACCCGGCAACGAAGCAGGTGCGGGTGGTGGCGCAGGCCGGGGAGGCGATCGGCTATCTGGAAGGCGTCGTGGTCACCGCCGACGACGCGCCGACTGCACGAGGACCCTCGGGCCAATCGATCCGGCAGGAAAAGACGATTGTCAGCCGGAGCATCCTCACCGATCCGAATATGGCAGCGTGGCACGACCGGGCGGCGCACTTTGGGCTGCGCTCCTGCATCGCCGCCCCGCTGCGGGTGGAGGGGCGGGTGATCGGCACCTTCACGCTGTATTCGGAGGTGGAGGATCGCTTCGACGAGGAGGAGGTGAAGCTGCTGACGCAACTGGCGGACGACCTCGCCTATGCCATCGGCGTGCTCCGGCGGGACCACTGGCTGCGAGTGATCAGCCACGCAGTAGAGCACAGCCCGGCGACGGTGGTGATCACCGACACGAAAGGGGGAATCGAATATGTGAACCCGAAGTTCACGGAACTGACCGGCTACACTACGGAGGAGGCGATGGGGCAGAACCCGCGCATGCTCAAATCGGGCGCGACGAGCGCAGAGGAATACCAGCAACTGTGGGCCATACTGAACGCCGGCGGCGAGTGGCACGGGGAATTTCACAACCGGAAGAAGAACGGGGAGCTTTTCTGGGAGAGTGCGTGGATCTCTGGGGTGCCGGATGCGCAGGGGAAGGTGACGCGCTTCATCGCGATCAAGGAGGACATCACCGCGCGGAAAGAGGCGGAGAGGCGGATCGCCGAGCAGCTCGAACGCGCGGCCCTGCTGAACCAGATCGCCCGCACCATCGGAGCGCGGACCGATCTTCCGACGATTCTGAACGTGGTGGCCCGCGATCTGGAGAGCCAGATGCCGGTGGATTTCAGCGCCGTGTGCCTCATCGATGAAAAGCACCAGGAACTGATGCTGACCGCGCTCGGTCCGCAGAGCAAGGAGCAGGCGACCCTCGCGGGACTGGCGAATGGCGACCGGCTGGCGATCATCTCCGACGCGCTGGAGCGGTGCCAGCAAGGCGAGGTCGTCCACACCACCGACCTGGCCGCTGCCAAAGGAGCATTTGGGAAAGCGATGGCGCGGGCTGGGCTGGGCGCAGCGGTGCTGGCGCCGCTGGCACTGAAGAAGGAGGTCTTCGGCGTGCTGATCGCGGCGCGGCGGCAACCGGAGGGCTTCAGCGAAGTGGACGGCGAATTTCTCCGCCAGCTCGGCGAGCAGGTGGCGCTGGCGATTCATCAAGTGCGCCTGCTGGCCCACCTCCAGCAAGCCAACACCGACCTGCGCACTTCGCAGGAGGCCGCGCTGCAGCAGGAGCGGCTGCGCGCGCTCGGCCAGATGGCCAGCGGCGTGGCGCACGATATCAACAACGCGATCTCGCCGGTCTCCATCTACTGCGACCTGCTCCAGCAGACCGAGTTGGGCTTGAGCGAGGAGTCCAAGAGCTTCCTCAAGACGATCCAGAACTCGGTCCAGGACGTGGCGACGACCGTGGGGCGGCTCCGGGAGTTCTATCGCAAGCGCGAGCAGGAGACGGAGCTTTTCCCCGTCGCGCTCAATCGTGTGGCCAAGGAACTGGTGCACCTGACGCGGGCGCGCTGGGTGGATATGCCGCAGGAGCGCGGGATCGTGATCGACATGGAGCTGCAACTCGCGAGCGATCTGCCCGACGTGCCCGGCGTGGAAAGCGAGATCCGCGAGGCGCTGATCAACCTCGTCTTCAACGGCGTCGATGCGATGCCCGGCGGCGGCAAGCTGACCATCCGCACCGGGCTCACGGACGAGAAGCCGGCGCGGGTCTTCGCCGAGATCGTGGACACGGGGATGGGCATGGACGAGGAGACGCGCCGGCATTGCCTCGAGCCGTTTTTTACGACGAAGGGCGAACGCGGCACCGGGCTCGGGCTGGCGATGGTCTGCGGCGCGGCGCAGCGGCACGACGCGGAGATCACGATCGAGAGTGAAGTGGGAAAAGGCACGACGATCCGGCTGAGCTTCCCGGTGCCTGAAGTCGCGATGCTGAAGCGGCAGCCGGTCGAGGCGCCGATCCCGATCGCGAAGCTCAAGGTGCTCATCGTGGACGACGACCCGCTCATCACGAAGGCGATGGATTTCGGCCTGCAAATGGACGGGCACACGGTCGTGGCCGCGAGCGGCGGGCAGGAAGGGATCGATCGATTCAACGAGGCGCTCGCCAAGGGTGAGCCGTTCCAAGCCGTGGTGACCGATCTCGGTATGCCGCACGTGGACGGTCGGCAGGTGGCGGCGGCGGTGAAAGCGGCGGCGCCTTCCACGCCGGTGATCCTGCTCACGGGCTGGGGACAGCGGCTGATCGATGCCGGGGAGACCCCCGAACACGTCGATCTCGTGCTGAGCAAGCCCCCGCGCCTGCGCGAAGTGCGCGAGGCCCTCGCCGCGTGCTGCGCACCCCGGCCGGCAAAGTGAGGCCCGGCTTCGCGGTCTGGGGCGAAGTCCAGGCCGGCTCATCGCCGGCGCTTTTTTCGCGATGGTGCGCGAGCCGCGGTGAATCCGCCGTCCATCCACGAACGCACCAAAGTCATGACCGCACTTCTCACCGCGCCCGTCCGGCTCTACCGCTACGTGGTGCTCGACAGTCTGCGCATCGTGAAGGCTCACGGCCTGCGCGAACTGCTCCGCCAGCGCGGGTGGAAATTCGTCGTCGGCATCGTGGCCTACTACCTCGTGCGCGACACGCTGCTCTACCTCGTGCTGCCGCTGTGCCTCGCGCGCGGGCTTCTGTGAGCCGTCGCCGCGGCGCTAGTCGACGATCCGGCGGTAGCGCAGCGGCGAGTAACCGGCGGCGAGCATATCGGGCGCGTGGCGTTCGCTGGCGCGGACGCGGCTGAAGGGCTCGGCTTCGTAGCAGAGGAAGCGCGTGCGGGTC
>ENA-ORBV01012333-ORBV01012333.1-microbial-mat-metagenome-genome-assembly--contig:-NODE-12333-length-13205-cov-4.196984_pt1 | contig 13205 bp, 11 predicted proteins | sample MGYA00237777_ERZ505514 | MGnify/ENA primary metagenome ERZ505514 (study PRJEB26160, sample SAMN06269048) | microbial mat metagenome | isolation source: Oligotrophic lake microbial mat | place...
CCCACCTCCACGCCAACAAGGACCACGCCACCCTGCTGCGCGCCTGGGCCGTGCTCGCGCGCGGCGCGCCGGCAGCGGATCCGGTGCTGATCCTCGCGGGGCGCGACGACGGCGGCCTCGCCGCGCTGCGGGCGCTGGCGCAGGAACTCGGCATCGCCGGGCTGGTGCGCTTCCCCGGCGCGGTCGACGACATCGGCGGACTGCTCGCTGCCAGCGACCTCGGCGTGTTCAGCTCGCGCTCGGAAGGGTGCCCAAACGGGGTACTCGAAGCCATGGCGGCCGGGCTGGCGGTTGCGGCGACCGACCTGCCAGGCATCCGCTGGGCCCTCGGGGCGGAGACGCCGTTGGCGCCTCCAGGTGACGCCGTGGCACTGGCGGCCCTGGCGGGACGCCTGATCGGCGACCCGACGCTGCGCGCCGCGCTGGGGACGCGCAACCGCGCGGCCATCGCCGAACGCTTCGCCCCCCTTCCCGCTCTCGAAGCCTATGTGGCGGCCATCGCCCGCGCCAGCGACCGTTGAGACGGAATCGGCGTGGACGGGCCACCACCGGCGTGAAGATCGCGGACGATGTGTGGAATCGCCGGCGCGCTGTGGCCCACGGAACCGGCGGCAACCGCCGCGATGGCCACGCGCATGTCCGCGCGCCTCGCTCATCGCGGCCCGGACGACATGGGCAGCATGTCCCTCGGCCCCGCCGCGCTCAGTCATCGCCGGCTGGCTATCATCGACCGGGCAGGCTCATCACAGCCGATGCGGTCGGCGGACGGACAGGTCGCCCTCGTCTACAACGGCGAGCTCTACAACTTCCGTGAACTGCGCGCCGAACTTGGCGACCGCGGCCATACCTTCCGCACCACCGGGGACACCGAGGTCGTCCTCCAAGCATATCTCGCCTGGGGACCCGCCTTCATCGAGCGCTTCCGCGGCATGTTCGCGCTCGCGATCGTCGACCTGCGCCTGCGCACCCTGGTGCTGGCACGCGACCATTTCGGGATCAAGCCCCTGTATGTGCTGACCGAACCGGGGCGCTTTGCCTTCGCCTCAGAGTTCCAGGCCCTGGCTCCGGAGGCGGACCGGCCGGAGCTAGATCGCGCGGCGATCGACGACTACCTGCGCCTCGGCTATATCCCAGCTCCGCGCAGCGCAGTACGTACCATCGCGAAGCTGCCGCCCGCGCACCGCGCCGTGGTGTCTCTCGACCGGCCCGTATACCGCCCTGAGCGATACTGGCGCCTGCCGACGCCAGCGCCGCGCGCGCGCCCGCTGGCAGAATGCGTCGAGGAGGCCGGCGCGGTTATCGCGGCGAGTGTGCGCGCGCACATGGTCGCCGACGTCTCCTTCGGCTCCTTCCTTTCAGGCGGTGTCGACTCAGCGCTGGTGACCGCGGAGATGGTGGCAGCCGGCGCCCGCGCGACCGCCTTCACCATCGGATTCAAGGAGGCGAGCCACGACGAAAGCGAGCAGGCCGCAGCGACTGCGGCGGCGCTCGGCGTCGAGCACCGCATCGAGGTGGTCAGGCCAGATGCGCTGGGGCTGCTGGAGACGCTGGTCGCCAGCTACGGCGAGCCCTTCGGCGACAGTTCGGCTATCCCCACTTGGCACGTGAGCCGGCTGGCCCGGCGGGAGGTGTCCATGGTGCTGTCTGGCGATGGCGGTGACGAACTCTTCGGCGGGTACGACAGCTACCGCGGCTGGCGGCGCTGGCTGGAGATGCCGGCGTGGAAGCGGGCGCTGCGCGCGGCGCTGGCGGCAGCGCGGCCCCAGCGCTGGCCTCCACGGCGCGAGCTCGAGGCGAACTGGTTGCGTCACGTCGCGATCGTATCCGATGCCGACCGACGGGCGCTGTGGCGGCCGGAGCTGGACCCAAACCCGGGCATCCCACCAGGTTTCGCGGGCGCCGCGCATGGCGTTTTCGCGCCGCGCCTGCCGCAACACCTCGACCTGCAGACCTACCTCCCCGACGATATCCTCGCCAAGGTCGATATCGCGAGCATGGCGCACGGGCTGGAGGTCCGCACGCCGCTGATCGACCTGCGCGTCGCCGAATTCGCGCTCGCCCTGCCGGATGAAGCTTTGTCAGCCGCCGACGGCGGCAAGCCCATCCTGCGCCGACTCCTGGCGAAACGCCTGCCCGCGCGTCGCGAGACGGCGAAGCGTGGCTTCGCTGTGCCCCTCGACAGTTGGCTCGGTGACCGCACGGCCCTGCACGACCGACTGGCCGGGTCGAAATCCACGCTGCGCGAACTGTTCCGTGGCGAGGCGATCGTCCGGTTGTGCCGTCACTCCCCACCGTCCGCGCTCTGGCCACTGCTGGTCCTCGAGGAATGGCTGCGGCAGTGGCGGCTCGGCCGCCGATGACCCGCCTCGCCGTGCTCATCCCGACGAAGAACCGTCACCCCTGCCTCGCCGGCTCGCTGCGTACGGTCCTGCGGGCGGCCGCCGCAGCCGGCGTTGAGATCGTGGTCTGCGATCAGTCGCCAAGGCCCTTCCCCCCATCTCCCGGCGTCCGCGTCCTCCACCGCCCTGACCTCGCCGGCCTGCCCGCCGCGCGCAACGCGCTGCTGCGCGCGACCGACGCCGAGGTGGTCGTCTTCCTCGACGACGACACCGACCTTGCCCCGGATTTCGCCCTGCGCTTGCGCGAACTGGCGGCAGCCGAACCCGCGGTGACGGCCTGGGGCCCGGTGGTCGAGGTGCGCGACGTGCGTACCCGTCGCTTGCACCGCCTGGCGCAGCACGGCGTGTTCCGCGATCCTCGTCGGTTGACCGCCAGGCGCTGCGACCGGGCGACGCGGGCCCTGTTCGGGTGCTGCTTCGCCGTCCGCCGTGACGCTGCGTTGCGTACCGGTTTCGATGCACGCCGGTCGGGGTACGCGCTTGGCGAGGATCTCGATTTCTTCCTGCGCCTGGGCGGGCCAGTGCGTTTCGCTGCGACCCTGCGCGCGGTGCATCGCCGCGACGGTGGTGGGCGCGCGGATCCGCTCGCACGCGGTCGGGCGAAGGCGGACTTTCTGATCTGGTTGGCGCGCCGGCATGGTGGGCGCGATCCGGCGACCGTGCTGCACCTGCTCATCGCCCTGGCGGCGGCGGCCACGGGGTTGGGACAAGAGCGCGGCGCGGCGCGCGGCGTCCTGCGCGGGATTCTGCGCTGGCTGGGATGATTCGGCTGGAAAGGGTACCCGGCGCGCCGGCGTAAAGCCGTAGGTGCACGCTTCAGGGTACCGGCGTCCCCGCCTTCCACGCTGGCTCGAACACGGCGGAAAACTGCGCGGCGATGGCGGGACTGTCGAGGTAGACGTTCATCTCGCGATTGGAGCGCAGCGCGGACGCCGTCCAGTTGCCGCTGCCGACCAGGCAATGGCGGCCGTCGGCAACCATCGCCTTGGCGTGCGTGATGCGGTCGTCCTCGTCCCAGCGGACCTCGACGCCGGCGGTGCGCAGGGCGTGGGCGGCGGTCTGGTTCGGCTTCGTGTCCGACTCGCCCGGCGGCGCGCCGGCGTCGAAGAGGATCCGGACGGCCACACCCCGGCGGCGGGTGGCGGCGAGATGGTCGAGGATGCGGCGCACCGGCTGGGCCGGGCGGGCGTCGGTCGGAAGATGGACGAGGTAGATGATGGCATCGACCGAGACCCTGGCGTCGTCAAGCATGGCGTGGAGACGAGCTTCGTATCCTGACCCGTCGAGCAGTTCGTTGGGCCTGGGCTCGACCCCTTCGCTGGCTGGGGCCAGCAGGATGGCCAGTCCGAGCCAGCAGGAGACGGCGATCGCCGAAGAGGGCATGGCATCTCGCATTGGGTAAGCAGACAGGAAATTCGCGACCATAACCTGCGTTGGCGATGCTCAAGCGGTTTCTGGTCTTGAAAAGCCGCGAGTCGACAACTAGGCTCGTGCTCTTATCGCCTCGCCTCGCCTCAAGACTCGAATCAGGAGATAGTCGATCGCTGCAAACGTCGTGAAGTTCGTGATTTGCGGTCGGATTCCCGCTGTGGGTCCGGCTGCTGCGCGAGCCAATGACGATGCTGGAGCGCTACCGGAGCCGCCATGAGCCTGTCGCTGGACTACACCAACTGCCTGGCCGAAAGCATCGGCGCGACCCACGGACTGACCAAGTCCGAGGTCGATACGCTCGTAGCGAAGTTCCCCAAGCATCACGAGAACATCGACGAACTGCGTGCCAACGGCGAGAGCGGCTTCTTCGATCTGCCCTACCAGGATCTGGGCGAGGTGAAAGCGCTGCTCAAGAAGCACCAGGGCAAGTGGGACAACCTCGTCGTGCTCGCCAGCGGCGGAAGCGCCCTGGCGGTGAAGAGCCTGCTCAGTGCGCTCGGCCACGGCTTTGCCAACCACCTCGAAGGCAAGGCGCGCAAGGGCGCGCCGCGGGTCTTCTTCGCCGATAACCCCGACCCCCGCCAGCTCAGCGACCTGTTCGAGGTGATCGATCCCAAGAAGACCCTGTTCCAGGTCATCAGCCGGACCGGATCCACCGTCGAGACCATCGCCGGCTTCCTCTGGCTGCAGGAACTGCTCAAGAAGAAGTGCGGCAAGGGCGCGCTAACGGCGCAGGTGGTGATCACCACCGATCGCGAGAAGGGCGCCTTCGCCGACATCGCCAAGCAAGAGAAGATCGACGTCCTGCACACGCCGGCCAACCTCGCCGGGCGCTTCGCCTCGCTCGGCGCCTGCGCCTTGTTTCCCGCCGGGCTGTGCGGCGTAGACTTGGCGGCGCTGCTGGCGGGCGGGGCTGACATGGATGCGCGCTGCCGGCACGGGGATCCGCTCAAGAATCCGGCGTACATGCACTCGCTGGTGCACTACTTGCTGACGCGCAAGCGGCGCAAGACGATCCACGCCACGTACGCGTTCTCGAATCGCCTGCACGCCATCGCTGACTGGTATGGCCATCTCTGCGCGGTGAGTCTGGGCAAGATGCTCAATCGCAAGGGCAAGGCGGTGCATGTCGGCCCGTCACCGGTCAGTGCCCTGGGCAGCTTCGACCAGCACGGTCAGATGCAGCTCTACGCCGAGGGCCCCTTCGACAAAGTGGTCACCTTCCTGACCGTCAAGGACCACGGCGCCAAGATCGTGGCACCCGCCGCGTATCCCAAGCTCGACCAGGTCGCCTACGTCGGCAACGCCGACTTCGCGACCCTGCTCGACCACGCCCAGATCGGCGCCGAACAGGCGATCACCGCCAGTGGTCGGCCGAACCTCGCCATCATCCTCGATCGCGTCGACGAAGCCTCGATCGGCGGGCTCTACTACCTGCTCCAGCTCTCGACGACGATGAGCGCCGAACTCTACGGCATCGACCCCTTCGACCAGCCCGGTGTCGAGCACGACAAGCAGGCGGCCTACGCCCAGCTCGGTCGTGGCGGCTTCGAGGACTTGGCCAAGCGGCTGGCGGATTACCGCAAGCTGCCGCGTCGCATCTGCTGAGAGCGATCGCCCAGCGATCGCGCCCAAGCGGAGCCTTCGCCCCCACAATTCGGCCGAAGGCCGATTGCGGGGGCGAACGGCGAGAGCGCCCACCCCTCAGGCCGCGGCAGGCGTTTGCCCCCAACGCGAAGCGGCGGAGGCAAACGCCGAGAGCGGCCGTCGCTTCGCCCCGGAACGCGAACGTGCTCTACCCCGGAAGGCCAGACCAGAGCACCCTGCATATCCGAAACGCCGCCCCCTGCCGAGCTTGCGCCCTCAGGACCGGCCCCCACGATCACAGCTTCACGGCACGTTCACGCCGGCGAGGATGCCATGTTCGACTCGCTTCATCATTTCCTGTACCAGAACAATCTCTGGATCATCCCCCTCGCGCTGATCGTCGGCGGCTACTTCTCGTGGCGCATCTGGGTGATCCTGCATGCATCGCCGGTTCCGGCCGGGTCGCTGGCGCGGCCGCAGAGCAGGCGCACGCCGCGTCCGCCCGACACGCCGGCGAAGCCGATCCAACAGCAATTCCTTGCCGAGAAGCCGGCGTCGGTGGTCGCGGGTGAAGAGAGCCACAAGCACAAGGCGCAGGCGCCAACCATCCGCATCCGTCCCGAAGACCAACGGCACACCACGTCCGGCGGCTCGACCACCGAGCTGATGCCCGCGAAGGGCGATACGCCGTCGGTTGGCGATGAAGTCGGCAGGCTCTTCGCCGGGCTCGACGACACCCTTCAGCCAGCCGTCAACCCAAGCACCGCGCACCCTGATGGCAGCGAGCCCAAGTCGGGAGATTCGCAGCGACGCGCATCGCGGCTCGAAGTGCTCGGCTTCCACCACTCGATCGAATCGCTCAAGACCCCCCCGCCCGGTTCCATCACCGCGCCACCCGAGACACCGCCGTCGCCGACGTATGCTCCAGCGACTCCAGGCGCACCCGGTCTGGATGACATCCTCGCCCGCCTGGATCGGGTGCTGGCTGATGACCAGCCGGCCAAACCCGCGGCGTTGCCTCCTGCGCCGCCCGCCACGAGCCAGACCCCGGCGGCGCCCGCCGCCGATGCGAAGCCGCCGGCCGCCAAGGCCCCGATGTGGGCGCGCGCCGACGCCCAGGATGAGGATCTCGATGCCAAGCCGGTCGATCCCGGTCAGCAGCTCGGGCTGTTCGACGAGGACAAGAAGGCCTGAACCCGTTGCCTTCATCCAGTGGGGCTTATCGCTGCTGGATCCGCTGCAGCGCATGGTCGCTGGTCGGGCTGCTGACGTTGCTGGCGATGTGGATCGCCACCGATCCCGGCAAGCTCGATGCCAGCAGCGGTCTCGCCTTCGTCCGGGCATTCCTGCAACGGGGCCTGGTGCGCGGCTGGGGCGCGGGGACGGATCCGGGTCCGGTCCAATTCTTGCCGTACGCTCGCCTGCAACCCGGCGACATCCTGGTCGGCGCCAACCCCGCCTGCGCCTACGGCGAGTGGTCGCACGTCTCGCTCTACCTGGGCGAGGGCGAGGTGCTGGGATACGATCTGCTCGCCGGCATCTATCCGACCCAGGTCGAGGAGTTTGCGCACTACCGCCGGTTGCGCGTGCTGCGGCCACGCCTCGCCGCGGACGAGCGCGCCGCGGCGGCGCGTTGGGGGCGCGAACTGGTTGGCGGCGTGTTCTGCCTGTTCGCGCTGCGGGACGATCCCCAGCGCTGGACCTGCGCCAAGGCGGTGTGGGCGGCGTTCGCGCGCCACGGCCTCGACCTGGCGCCGGCAGCCGTGCTGATCACGCCCGCCGATCTCGCCGAGTCCACCGCTGCAGATGTCGTGTGGGAAGCGCAGCGATGAATCCGCCGCCGACCGAGACGGCTCCACGTCCTGCGCTGCTGGCGGTCGCCGGTTATGTGACGCTGGTGCAACTTACGGCAGGGGTGCTGGTGGTGGCGCTCGGGCCATGGCCCTGGCTGGGCTGGCTGGTGCTCGCGGCCTACGCCGCCTTCCTGCTCCACGCCTGCCGCCACCGCGAACTGCTCGCTGGGCTCGGCGGGTGGATGCGACGGGCGCTCGCCGTCGTGCTCTGGCAGGGACCAGCGCTGGTGTTCGGCAGCTGGAACCTGGCCGCGTTCCTAGGTTGGTGTGGTGGGATGGATATCGGCTGCGCTGTGCTGCAGGCCTGGCATGCGGTCTTCCTGCCGCTGAGCGACCTGGTTCCGCGCGGTGAATGGCGGCTGGTGGCCTGGTACCTGTGGCTGGCGAGCGCCTGGCCGCTGGTGCTGGTGGCGATCCTGGTGCTGGTGTCTGGGCGGCGGGCGGTGAATTGAGGCTATTCGCCCGGAATGCCGCTGTGCCCACCGCCAGCTGCGGTCGCTGTCGGCGCGATCAGCCCGCTGGTCGGCGAACTGGCGTTGGCATAGCGACGCTTGGCGATGCGACCGGCGCCGGCGGCCCACCAGCCGGCCTCGAGCGCATGGCGCATCGCTCGCGCCATGCGTACCGGATCCTGGGCGCCAGCGATGCCGGTGTTGAGCAGCACCCCGGCGGCGCCCAGCTCCATCGCCACGGTGACGTCCGAGGCGGTGCCGACGCCGGCGTCGATGATGATCGGCACTGTCGCGCGCTCGAGGATGATCTCCAAGCTGTTGCGGTTGAGGATGCCCAGGCCGCTGCCGATCGGCGCCCCGGCGGGCATCACCGCGGCGGCGCCTGCGCCCTCCAGTTCCTTGGCCAGGACCGGATCGTCCGACGTGTAGACGAGCACGGTGAAGCCCTCGGCGGCGAGGATGCGACAGGCTTCGAGGGTCTGAGTGGGGTGCGGCAAGAGGGTCTGCTGATCGGCCAGCACCTCGAGCTTGACCATATCCGAGATGCCCAGCTCGCGCCCGAGGCGGGCGGTGCGCAGGGCGTCTTCGGCGCTGAAGCAGCCGGCGGTGTTGGGCAGCAGTTGGAAGCGACCGCCGAGCACGTCGAATAGGGATTTGCCCTGCGGAGCGCCGAGCTGCGCCCGACGCACCGCCACGGTGACCACATCGGCGCCGGATTCGGCCAGGGCGGCGTCCATCAGCTCGGGGGTGGCGTACTTGCCGGTACCGACCAGTAACCGGCTGCGGAAGGTGTACGGGCCGACCTGGAGCGGCGGGATCTGGGCAGGCAACGTGGGCATGGGCGCGTTCTAGGAGTGGGCCGATGGACACCAAGCAGGGAGGAGCGGGACTCCAGCTCGGCCCCGCCTGTGGCTTGCCCATGTAGGGGTGCCCGATAGGGTTCCGCCTCCCCGACGCGGGAGTGCGAACACGCGAACGCCTCCTGGGTCTTCACCACACACCCCTCAAGGGGCCCGCGCATGACCACGACTTCCAAAGACCGTAAGCTCGAACTCGTCAAGGAGTTCGGCAAGAGTGAGAAGAACACCGGCTCGGCGCCGGTGCAGATCGCGCTCCTCAGCGAACGCATCACGCACCTCACCGAGCACCTCAAGGGCCACAAGAAGGACTTCCACAGCCGCCGTGGTCTCCTGATGATGGTCTCGAAGCGCAACAAGCTGCTCAAGTACCTGCAGAACAACGACATCGAGCAGTACCGCGCACTCACCGAGAAGCTCGGTCTGCGCCAGAAGCAGATCGCGTAATTCCAGCTCCGGCCCGGTGGCGACACCGGGCCGGATTCTTTGACATCAACGCCTCAAGCCCTTTCCCAACCCGAGCGCTTCCGAACGCCTTTCCACACGACCGCCGATCTTGATCGACGGCCCTGCGGATTCGGCACCCAGGAGGCGCTCATTCACGCGGGCGCACGCGCCCCGGAGCATCCCATGGACCGCACCCAGTCCCTCGCCGCCCTCAACATGGTCAAGCACACCGTCGAGGTCGAGATCGGCGGCAAGATCATCAGCATCGAGACCGGCTATGTCGCCAAGCAGGCGGCGGGCTCGGTCCTCGTCCGCTGTGGCGAAACCACCATCCTTTCCACCGCCTGCGACGGCGACCCCCGTCCCGGTCTCGACTTCTTCCCCCTCACCGTCGACTACCGCGAGAAGCACTACGCCGCCGGCCGCATCCCCGGCAACTTCTTCCGCCGCGAAGCCCGCCCGGGCGACCACGAGACCCTGATCTCGCGCCTGACCGATCGCCCGCTGCGTCCGCTGTTCCCCGAAGGCTACAAGCGCGACACCTCGTGCCAGTCGATCGTGATGAGCTTCGACCAGGAGAACGAGGCCGACGTGCTGTCGATGGTCGGCGTCTCGGCCGCCCTGCACCTCAGCTACATCCCCTTCGGTGGACCGATCGGCGCCGTGCGCGTCGGCCAGATCGACGGAAAATTCATCGTCAACCCGACCGCCTCGCAGCGTCTGCTCAGCGACCTCGACCTGGTTGTCGCCGGCACCGCCGACGCGATCACCATGGTCGAATGCGGCGCCAAGCAGATCGCCGAAGCGCGCATCGTCGAGGCGCTGGTCCTGGCGCATGAGAACATCAAGCGCATCTGCGCCGCGGTCGAACAACTGCGCGCCAAGGCCGGCAAGCCCAAGATGTCCCACCAGGTCCCCGCCGCCAACCCCTGGGCCGCGACCATCCTCGAGAAGTACTCGCCCCAGATCGAGACCGCGCTGCTGACCAGCAACAAGCACGAGCGCGGCGCCGCGGTCAAGAAATGCCGCGACGGGATCATCACCGACCTCTTCAACGGCGACGCCGAGAAGGCCATGCAGATCAAGGCCGCCTTCGGCGACGCCAAGGACGTGGTCTTCCGTGAGCTGATCCTGAAGGGCAAGCGCGTCGACGGCCGCGACACCAAGACGGTGCGCCCGATCGTCATCGACCTCGACGTGCTGCCGCGCGCGCACGGCACCGCCCTGTTCACCCGCGGTGAGACCCAGGGCCTGCTGGTGTGCACCCTCGGCACCAGCGAGGACGAGGCCCTGGTCGACAGCCTGAAGCCGAAGTACTCCGAACGCTTCATGCTGCACTACAACTTCCCCGGCTTCTCGGTCGGCGAGGTCGAGAAGCGCGGCAGCCCCGGCCGCCGCGAGATCGGCCACGGCGCCCTCGCGCGTCGCGCGCTGCTCGCCGTGCTGCCGCCGCAAGAAGAGTTCCCCTACGCCATCCGCCTGGTCGGCGAGATCACCGAGTCGAACGGTTCGTCGTCGATGGCGACGGTGTGCGGCGGCTCGATGGCGATGATGGCCGCGGGCGTGCCGATCACGACGCCGGTCGCCGGCATCGCCATGGGCCTGGTCAAGGAAGGCGAGCGCTACGCGGTGCTCACCGACATCCTCGGCGACGAGGACCACTACGGCGACATGGACTTCAAGGTCTGCGGCACCGACAAGGGCCTGACCGCGCTGCAGATGGACATGAAGATCGCCGGCATCAGCCCGCAGCTGATGAGCGAAGCCTTGGAGCAGGCCCGCCAGGGTCGCCTGCACATCCTCGAGAAGATGAACGCAGTGATCGCGGTCGGCCGCGACAAGCTGTCGCCCTACGCCCCGCAGATCATCCAGATCCAGATCGATCCGCTGCTGATCGGCAAGATCATCGGCAAGGGCGGCGAGACCATCCGCCGCATCCAAGAGGAGTCGGGCGCCAAGATCAACATCGACGACGATGGCGTGATCACCATCGCCTCGCCCGACATGACCTCGATCGAGAAGGCCAAGACCTGGATCAGCGACCTCACCGAACTGCCCGAGGTCGGCCGCGAGTACTCGGCGACGATCAAGGCGATCAAGGAGTTCGGCGCCTTCGTCGAATTCATCCCCGGCACCGAAGGCCTGGTCCACATCAGCGAGTGGGACTGGGCGCACATCGCCGACCTCAACTCGGTCGCCCGCGAAGGTGACAAGCTGATGGTCAAGCTGCTCGAAGTCGACCAGCGCACCGGCAAGTTCCGCCTGTCACGCAAGGCGATGATTCCCCAGCCCGAGGGCATGGCGGCGTCAGGCGCCCCGCAGGGTGATCACGGACCGGGCGCCCCGCAGGGCGCCCCACACGGAGACCGGGGCCCGCGCCGTGACGATCGTCGCGGCGGCGACCGCCGCTAAGCCATGGCCGACGGCACGGGCAGCCAGACGCCGGTGAAACCGGCGGGCGGCGGCGCGGGCGATGGGCTCGACGCCAATGCCCGCCTGCGCCTGCCGCTCACCGTGCTCGCCATCCTCCTCCCGCTCGGCCTGCTCGGCGAGCTGGCGCGATGGGTGGACCGGCCGGCGGATGGACAGGTGCGACCTGAACTGCTCGCCGACCCTCTGCTCTCCAGCCTGGGTGGCTTGGTCGGCCTCGATCGGCCGTGGGTGGCGCTGGCGGTGCTCATCGCCTGGTGCCTGATCGTCCAGGTCGGCGGGCGCCGTCCGTGGAAAGGCCCGACGCCGGGCGTGCTCGGCCTCGCGGTGGGCTGGGGCCTGATCTGGGCAGTGACGCGCTGTGCGATCGCCTTCGCCAGTCACCGGTTGTCCGCCAGCGGCGCTATCGGGGATGGGGTGATCGCCACCGGCGGCCTGCTCGCCAGCGGGGCGCTGCAAGAGGAACTGCTCTTCCGCGGGCTGGTCCTCGGCGGTCTGCTCTGGCTGACGCTGGTGCTGGAGGTCGCGCCCTGGCTGCGCTGGGTCGGCTGCATCGCGATCTCGGCCGCCTTCTTCAGCCTCGCCCACACCGACGTCGTCAACCACTACTCCGGCGCGGAAGCGTTTGCGTGGCTCACCTTCGGCGAACGCGCGCTCGCGGGCGTGCTGTATGGCTACGTGTTCGTCCGCCAGGGCCTGGCGGTCAGCACACTCGCCCATCTGGGGTATCTGGTCGCGCTGGAAGCAGGGTTCAGCCGCTGGTTGTGATCAGCGCGTGGGATCGCCGAGTGGTACTCGGGCCGCCTTCAGGCGTCGTCGATCGGGGGTGCGGGCCGAGTGCAACTCGGCGATCCCAGGGGCGCGGCGAAGGAGCCGCTATCGCTGTTTCGTAAGCAACCGCGCCGCGTCGATCGCTCCGTAGGTGAAGATGACATCAGCGCCGGCGCGACGCAGCGCGAGCAGGCTTTCGAGTAGGCAGCGGTCGTAGTCCAGCCAGCCATTCGCGGCGGCGGCCTTGAGCATCGCGTACTCGCCGCTGACGTGGTAGGCGGCGACCGGCAGCGGCGTCGCGGCGCGCACCGCGCTGATGACGTCGAGGTAGGGCAGCCCCGGCTTCACCATCAGCCAGTCGGCCCCCTCTTGCGCGTCGAGGGCGACTTCGCGCAGCGCTTCGCGCACGTTGGCCGGGTCCATCTGGTAGGTCTTCTTGTCGCCGGCGCGCGGCGCCGAGTCGAGGGCGTCGCGGAATGGCCCGTAGAACGCCGAGGCGTACTTCACGCAGTAGCTGCAGATGCCCACGCCGGTGTGGCCGGCAGCGTCGAGCGCCGTGCGGATCGCCCTGACGCGGCCGTCCATCATGTCCGAGGGCGCCACCACATCGGCGCCGGCCTCGGCCTGGGCCACCGCCATCGCCGCCAGCAGGGGCAGGGTCGCGTCGTTGTCGATGCGGCCGTCGACCACCAAGCCGTCGTGCCCGTCGCTCGAATAGGGATCGAGGGCGACGTCGGTGATCACCACCAGCGCCGGCAGTTCGTGCTTGAGCGCGCGCACCGTGCGCTGGAGCAGGCCCTCGCGGTTGACGGCCTCCTCGCCGCGCGGCGTCTTGCGCGCATCGGGCAGGGCGGGGAAGAGTGCCACCGCCGGCACACCGAGGTCGAACGCCTCGCGGGCGCGCAGTACAATTCCCGCGAGCGGCAGGCGGGCGCAACCGGGCATCGACGCGATCGGGGTGGCGACGTCACCCTCCTG
>ENA-ORBV01012334-ORBV01012334.1-microbial-mat-metagenome-genome-assembly--contig:-NODE-12334-length-13204-cov-8.232117_pt1 | contig 13204 bp, 8 predicted proteins | sample MGYA00237777_ERZ505514 | MGnify/ENA primary metagenome ERZ505514 (study PRJEB26160, sample SAMN06269048) | microbial mat metagenome | isolation source: Oligotrophic lake microbial mat | place...
AAGCCATCCGCCCGACCGATGTGCGCAACGACGAGATCGCTGGCATCGATAGCGATGAAGCGCGGCTCTACGACCTCATCTGGCGCCAATTCGTTGCCTGTCAGATGCCGCCGGCGGAATTCGACACCACCACCATCACCATTACCGTCATCATCATTTGCGCCACCACCACTATCACCAATTACACCCGTCGCAATTACAAGCGAACCGCAAACGAAAACAACAGCACCGCCACGGATGATGCCAGGGTCGCGAGATGATAGTGGACCGGCTCGTGTGTCGGTCGAAGCTGTTATGCTAGAGGCATCGCGCCTCAATGCAAGTACCCAAGCTCGAATCGAATCAGTCGCGAAGGAAGTGCAAGCCGCTTGGAAAGGACCGGTCGATAAAACCTTGGAATACAATATTCGAGGCAGCCTCATAAACGTGATTACGGAATACACGTCATCCGGCTTTCAACAGATGAATAAAATGTTGCAGCTGGCATCATTGAATCGTCTTGATCGAGATGAGTTTCGTTACTACACGTATGTAAGCGTGGCAATTCTAACATACCTCGTGACGGGGAATACTTATGAAACGCCGTTCAGTGTATGGCGCTGGAATGCGGACAATGTAACCGCTTCCATCGAAAAGTCCTCCAAAGAAGCAGCAGTCTCTGCGTTGAACAAACAAGCTGTCCGCGATGAACTGCGCACCTTTTTGAAAGAACCGGGCACTGTTGACCAGCTGATTGCGAGACTACGTGAATATGTGGAGTCCAATCCCTTCGATAATAGTGTGGACGCGAAGAACAAGCGGATTGAGAATGGATTGGCATTGAAAAATATGATCAAAGACGAAAAGGGCACATTTGCGAAAGCGTTGGAAGTGTACGAAGCTAACAAAAGGCTGCTGAAAAGTCGGTCTTCGTTCTCGGACGTGTGGGGACAATTTCAAGCTCGAGCATCGGAGGCTGGAAATACCTTGCGTATTGCACCGTTCACATCTACGTCTCTCGTCCGGTCGCTCGTGGAAAAATCGAATACGGGAGCAAGAAGTGACCTGTCTCGCATCAAGAACTGTTGTCTGATTCAAATTGAAGTCCCCGCGAAAACTCCATGCCTTTATATCGAAGGCAATGGCGAACGTGAGCTGCTCCTTCCTCCGTGCACGCAATTCATCGTGCTTCCACAGATTCTTCGCCCAGGAGGGTCGAATATTATTCGACTCCGCGCAATTGGTACCAATGCTGTTATGCCTTCAATTCAGGATATGGTCCGGTTTATACAACTGTCTCTACGCAGTGCCCGCGTACTGGCACCGGAACTCACGTACACGGAAGAAGAGAGCCTAAACTCTGAATTCTTGGCGCGTGCAAGACAGGAACGATGTCGGGTTGCCGACAGGGTAGGTGGCACTGGTGGTCATGAATCGAAACGTGGTGGTGCAGGTGGATCTCGTGTCGTCAGTGAACGTTCACTCGTTGCCGCCGCTCGAACAGCATCCATTGCACGTGGAGTGCAAGTATTGACGAATCGAATTGGTCCCAATGAACTGCGCTTGCTCGAGCGATTCGACAATGTCGTGCTCACCTCGCCTCCGACCATGCCCAATCCACGTGAATGGATGGCCGCCGGTCCATGGAAAGTGCGCTTTTTACGCGATCCCAAACTCTTCTTGCGTGGTACAGTCATTGTTCAACCACCATCACCGTTTGTTGATCCGATCAAACCGCGAGTCACTCCCGTTGCATTGTCATTGTCCGTTCCGAGTCAACAAGTCGTCATCACACCCGTGCCAAGTGCTCCAACGCAAACCGACATGGTTCTCGTGCTCAAACAAGGACCGTTTATGCCAAACATGATGCCGACCATGCCAACCTCGACCTATCTGGATCTCAACTCGAGCGTTCCCTCTCCTCTGGTCGCTGTCTTTAGTGATGCGGTCAAGGCAGTGGTCGGTATTTCTACGCCCTATACGATCAAGACGTTGACTGCCACATGGAATCGAGGCATTCAAGCCGAAACGGTCGCCTTCCGATCGGGCAATGCGGGCGTGATTTTGTTGGGTGCCGATGCAGTCGACTGGCCCACGGAACTGTCCAATGTTCCCAGTCAAATGCTTGCCCAAATCGAGACGACTGCATCGACTCTCGCTTCTTCCAATGCTAGTTTCTCGCTCATCGATCTCAATGCCAAGCTCAAAGCCCAGTCGATTCCGGATGATGATGCATAGAAAAATATAAAAAACCCTTTGTTTACGAGTCAGACAGGTGTTGGCTAGAGTAGAGAGAGAGAGTTAGAACAAATTCATCATGGGAAGAACAAGTGCATCTGGATCATCGGGATCAGCACGTGTCCACCATGTATCCGCTCCGCCTGTTCGGATGCTTGATCGTTGCTGTCGATCGTCAAGTTGATTGCGATGCTGAATGTGGATTCGCGTCGCGTGCATCGCTCGTTGAACAGCGGCGGCGGCATGATTGCGTTCGGATAGAGACGAGGATGACGCCGCCGATCCTGCAAGGCGGGCTTGCATGGCGGTAGAAATCGGTCCTGGACGCAACGTGTTGCAGAGGCTGGGAATGTCGCCTGGACGACGGAGTGATCGAACGGCAATGGGAACTTCGGGTTGACGAAACAGTAAATAATTGACAAATTGCGGATAATCGGGTTTGGGAGTGACTTGAGAGTCGAACGCATTCAAGGCACGAATGACATCTTCGGGCAAGATCCGATGGGATCCTAGGCGCACGTCATCTGGCATGTCCTGAATTGAATCAGCTGATCGAACCAAGGATGACGAATAGCTGCCTTGACATGATCCTCGTTCCGACGGAGCAATGTAATTAGGTGCTCCGGCATTGAACCCGAGTTCAACGTCACGTGCGGAAACGCGACATTTTGTCGATGCCGTCTCAATGGGCATGCCATGCATGTAGGCAGACTGCATTTGTAACCATTCATGCAATTGACGGGTTGTGACACGATCTTCCAGAAATCGAATGAATCGCTCCATGTCGGACATGTTGTATCCATACAGCGATCGTCCTTGGATATCGTTTTGACGACGCGTCGCCGCAAGAAACGTTTCGACTTGTGAACGAGAAACGCCAGACAGTTCCATTTTGCAGTATCCAGCCAAGGACATGCCCGTCTTTTGAGCAAGTTCAGTATAGGTTGGTCGCATCAAGTCGTCGAATTTTGCAAGATTTTCTTGGTATGGCACGTATCCCGATAATTCGGTGACCAGAGCAAAAATGGCGGGTTGCCTGAGTCGGTCCATTTTCCGATGCAACTCTTTTTGAGCAGTCTCACGGTCAGTAGCCGTGATTTGGGTTTCAGAGACTACTGGCTTGAGCGTCAATGAAGCAAGCTTGCCAATGATCACAATAAACAATTCATTATCCGTTTCCTTGAGGGCTGCATCGAGAGAAGACACTTCACCTTGGACTCTCGCTTTTGGTGCAAGATTTGTGGCCGTCGTCGTTGACACGTGTTTTACGTCGCCTAATGACAGTTGCAGAACGCGCTGCGTTAGGTGTTGGAGCCGATCATATTGAATCCAATTTCGAAACGCAAGGAATCGCGTTTCAGGTCCTGGAAGGTCAACAAACAATTCACGATTCTCAACCAGAGAACGATAAAGAGCCGGTGGAATGCTCCACGGAGCGCGCATGGACAAAATGATGCGGACATTTGGCCATCGCGCAGTGAGGTCAGATTCCGAAAAGATATGACTCAAAAGATACGACGCCCGTTTCTCAATGTCCACCACTCCATCCGGGACAGTTCCTGCCGATCGCGGCGCTTTCACGTCCAGTGACGACGGTATCGGTAGATTTGACCCAGTGACCGCTGCCGCCGTTCCAGGACTGATGTAGTCGTCTGTTGTTGTTCGTGCCAAATCACTGTCGGTGAGAAAAAGCGTGTCAAAATGATCAAGAACGACCAAGGCCAGTTTTACGACCGCTTTCTCATCCTTGAAGGTGAATGGGGATTTGAGCTGTTCCAAAATATCCATGTCGTATTTGGCGGATACGGTAAATTGTGCACAATCAAGAACGTCTCGAAGAGTCGAAACAAGACGCGCATTGTCAACATCGCGTGCATTGCGACAATCATATTCAATCAATGTTGATGCAATACGAGGATCATTACTGATGGATTCTTTGGCGTATCGAATCAGGAGAGTTTTGCCATTTGCTGCCGGACCATAGATACCCGCCACACGAGGGATAGATAACCGGGGAAACGCAGCGTCCAATGGTGCGACAAACCACTGCCGTAGACGCGCGGCATTGATTTTGAAATCTGCGGCCAAGATGTTTTTTGTTTTCAAGTCGTCTGGTTGTTGACATTGGAGCCATTGCACAACACCATCCCGAACGCTCTTGTACTCCTCAAGCATCGCATTGATTGCGGCTGCCACATTCGTCTGCTCGTCGGCTGAACTTTCTGTAAAGCGTGAGATGCTGTCTTTGGCTCGATCAATAAACCGTTGGACATCGCGAGTAAACCGGCGCACCAAAACCCATTGATCGAGTGCTTCGGATTGAAGTTTTCTCAAACGAATCCATTGTGCTTCAAATCCAGTTTTGAACGTTTTCAACTCGCGTAAAGTGTCCGCGAGCAATTGTTGACTCGTGGGTACGTCAACGACGAGGACTGGTTGTTTTGTCGCCATTTAGTCGATAGAGATCAATGAATGACAAGGAAACCAGATGGCTTAATACATACATTTTTAACGACTCTAATGATTAATGAAACAGGACGATAATTACAAAGGATGCGCGATTCTCAAAAATACGACTTAATGATGCATTGGCGACGAGTCTAGACATGTTGTTGCCGCTGCCGGAGAAGGAGCAGAAGCAGGAGCAGAAGCAGAAGCAGTGGGTGGAGCTGTGGTGGCAGGTAGACAGGGTAGACATTCGGCCGGTAGTTTGAGTGCCCATGCAGTGGGTTCATGTCGCATGGCATCGACTGCCCACATGCATGCCGGGGTTTGATCTCCGACGGCTTGCAGTAAATTGAGATAGGGATTCCGGGTGGAACAGTTTGGTACAAGATCCGACCATTGATTGCCGACATTGATGACGACACGTAGATTGTGTTGGCGTGCGAGTTTGCGACGCACAGAGGCTTTCCAATTCGAGAGGTACTCGCATTGTGCTTCGGGTGTTTTGCATTGACTGTACTGCTGCATGCCTTTCGGCGTCAAGCAGTGCACCGAAAGCGGAGAAATGTTTTGCGAATCGAAAAAGGGTTGGACTGCAGATTTGTACTGGCTGGGGGTCAACATCCGTGCTGTAATGACGTAGACTTCCAGTCCAGCGGTGGACGCACACCACCGCGCAAAGGCGCATACGCTGTCAATGGGTGCCGTGTGACTGCCATGCTGAAGTAAAGTCCCGTCCAAATCAAACATGGCGGCCAACGGTCGCAAATGATCTGGCAAATGCCGTGCATATTCCACAAGCTCCATCACTTTCTGCTTGGCATAATCAAATGTCGTGTCGATCTTGTCGAAAAGAGCGAAAAACGGGGAAGAGGGAATTGCCGATGCTGAACTCAAAGGCGAGCCTGGAGATGCGGCTGCTGTTGACGTCATGGTGCCTATGCCAATTTTCACAAACATATACATGTCAAACTCGTTGATATCCACCCTCTTCTCTATTTGTTTTTCTTGTCTTGAAAGAAAGCAAGGAAAAAAAATTCGTCTGAATCTTTGGTCTTGAGTAGAAGTGTGCGGAAAAAATGGCCAAGTGGAGACTGCGTGCGTGCGCTTGTCGGACAAAAAACCATGGATCCTGTTTTTCAACAAAACATGCCATGACATGCCCAACCCGCCAATGCATTGTGGCTAACTTATAAGTCGGCATCTTCTTTCTCTCTCACTCTCGTTCCAATGAGTTCAACTGCTGCTGCGGCGAAAGCCAAGGACGCTCTGCTCGCCAAGCGTTATGAGGACTTTAATGGTGACATTGTGGGGTTGATGAAATTGATGGCGCATCAATCCAAGAAGGATGCCTCGCTCGGTCCCGTGCAGCGAGAGAATGCTGAAAAAGTCGCCAATGAACTTGTCAAGGTACAAGGCATCATCAAGGACAATCCAGCTATCGCTCGTCTCGCTCATGCCGCATGGGGGGATTTGAACAAAAAAGAAGTGCGCGCCATCTTGGAGTCGGATGAACCCAACGGCAAGATTTACGAAATGAATGTGTGTGGTCTTGCCAATCGCATTCCCATTCGCTACATGCACGAACACGGGAAACGAGAGTTTCGCATGTCCATGTGGACATATTTCTTGAACATGCGCGATGCTCTTGATGACATCAACCACTTGCGATCCATTGATGAACAAATTGCACGTGAAAACGGTGCAGCCCCTCCTCCGAATGCCGCTGCACAAGCCGCTGCGGCTGCAGCAGCTGCCGAGGACGATCGTAAGCTGCGTGAAGAATTAAATTCTCTTTCTCTTTCGTCGTCCTCGTCGCCTTCTTCTGCTCCTGCTTCTACTGCTGCCGCAGCCGTAGCCACCACCGAGGGGAAAGAAAGTGGACCGCGTGCACGCGAGCGGCGTCGAGCTGCACGTGCGGATGCCAAGCGACAAAGCACAACAACGCCTGCGGCAGCAGCGGGAGCAGCAGTAGCAGGCGCTCCGTCGATTGAGCAGATGAAAGGAACGATGAATCACATCACTCAAATGTTGAGTGGCCTTGGCGGAGGCGAAGGCAAACAAGCCGTCGCCGATCTCAACAAGTTCCAAGAAAAAGCCGAAGCCATGGCTAAAAATGCAATGGCCCAGCAAGCGGCTGCCGTGGCAGCGGGAACTCCGGCATCCGCGTCGGGAATGGCGAGCGCTGCAGACACGTCTGATTTGATTGGCACGTTCTTAACTGGAGTGTTGCCAAGCGTGGCAGGTGCCGTCGGTGGTGCGCATGGCTTGTCGGATTCCTCTTCGGCAGCGTATACGGCTGATGGCCGGAAAAAGAGTGACCGTGAACGCAAGGCCGAGGAAGCGTTGCGCAAAGCCAAGAACGAGGAAAACATGCGCAAGTTCAAACACCATTTCGGAACCGTGATGAACAGCAAAGAGTTGACGAGTCACACATCAGAGGAAACGCTTCGTGCCATTGAAGAAGATGAACGCCGCTCTCAAAATGCAGCCAAAGACACGCGTGAGCGGAAAAAATGTGGTCTCACCGCACACTTCAATCGGCATTTCAAGCGCTGGTTGAATGACATTGTCATTGCACGACGAGACGCGACCATCGATGACACGGATGAACTGGCCTTCCCTTTACTCGTACCGACATTGAACGCCGCCTTGTCCATCAAAGACCAGTCGAGTACCACTCTTGCCAATCCCGTATCGGTGTGGGTGCATCGCCACTTGAACCGCATTCGCGCTCGCGATGCGTCCATCATCATCGAGTCCAAACACCCGTGGTTTGTGGCACTGGATGCCAGCGCGTACTTCCAATCGCTCGGCCCCGATGAACTCGAGGTGTTTTGGTCACTGTCGGAGAAATTTGTTCAAATGGCCATGATCTACTACAATTTCGACTCGATGGACGAATTCAGTGGCATGCGCGACATTGTGGACACGATTCTCACGGATCAGAAAATTCGATCCACGGGATCCGAACAACATGAAGGGGATCGCATGCAAGCGATTACGGACAGTGTCATGGCGAACATGACTGGCTCCAAAATGCAGGATTTCAAGAAGATGGCCGAAAATTTCCAAAAGGATCCGTCGGGCATCAACAAATTTCAAGGATTCATGCAACAAATCATGGGCGGTGCCGGCGGCGGCGGATTGTTTGCAGGCGGGGATGGCAAAACACCCGCCAAGGACGATGTCGATGATGGAGAAACGAGTGATGATGAATTTGCCTGTCCAGCCTTGCCCTCGGCCGTCTTGCAACTTCCTCCTCCTCCTCAAGCTCGTGTTCCTACGACCACTAATGGTGGTGGCGGTGCTCCACCGTCGTTGGCCACAACAACTCCCCGTCCACCGTCATAGAGAGATAGAGAGAGGAAACATAAAAATCCCTTTACAATCAAAAAAATATATGTTATTTTAACCGAGTCGACCATAGGCAGACGATGCAGGCGCCGTGGCCTGGAACGCATCAAATGCATTGGTGAATGCATACGGGTCAGACACTGACGATGACGATGACGGTGCGGGCGGCGTATAGAATGTTGAAATGGGTCCACGTGTCATGGGTGGCGATGGTTTAGAAGGATTGGACACAATGGGTTGCAATCCAAAGGACGATGGTTGCGGTTGCTGCGGTTGTTGAGGATAAACCGAAGAGGGAACATAGGGTCGCACTGTCGCAAGCTTGGATGCCATGTAGACCCCGAATTTGGTGACTTCGCGAGAAATGCCCAGCAAATCACGCATGAATTCAGACGTGACAATGCCCGGCTGATTTGCACGAATGGCCATGCGTTGAGATTCGACGACATAGGCGGTGAGATTGTCCACCACGCTTTGAATCTGATTGATGGCTTGCTGGTCGGCAGCCGTGCCAGGCACTTGACCGGTCAACAACTGCTGCCGGAAGTTGGCCAGCATGTCCGAAGCATTCTTCAATTCGACCGAAGCTTGATGCCACGTGAGCGCGGCTGCAGGGATTTCGCCACCCAACAATGCGCGGACGTCTCGCGCATAAGCAGCCGTGTCTTCTGCACAAGTGCCTTGCCGCTGAACGAAGGCTCGTGTCACGGCCAAAATGCCACGCAGCTGGTCAAGCTCTCGCAAGATGCGCGTGTTTTGCACAATGGCAGCTTCTCGGTCATCGATTGTTGCTCCCGCCTGCAACTTCACGTCATCATTGATACGGTTGGCCACGCGTTGCACAGCATCGTCCAACGTTTCCAACGCAGACAAGGCCGACGATGGAAGCGAGACACGTGTTTGCTGCCGCACGGCAATCGTCCAGTCTTGCATTTCTTTCAATTCTTTCAACAGGTCGGCATACGATGACCGGAACCCCGGAACGAACGATCGTACAGCGACGCCGGGTGCACTTGTCCTCACGTACGACCCGACAGACGAAAAGGGCGACTTGATCGTGTCCCACCATGACCGCGGTGCCAAGGCATTGTTGCTGGTGTCTTCACCATCCCCTCCTTTGCGGGATTGACGAGGTTCATTGAGTTGGCCCATGCAGGCGTGAAGGCGGACATGCACACTACTACTACTACTACTGCGGTCGCTACCGCTGCTCGTGCCACCACGACGACTCAGATTCGCATTTTGCCAAGAAGACGCTTCTTGTATTTTTTTCCGTGCACGACTCGTCTCGAAACGCGCCATTTTTTCCACGAGTTACTTTGACTTTAATGGAGACCATGTCAACGGCTTTTGTTGTTGCTTCGCCTTTGGATGGTGCTGCCTCTGATGACATGTCATGCGATTTGCCAAGTCTCGATGAATTGTCACGTGTTGGAACCTCTCTCTCGGTCGAAGCTCTCGTCCACTTGGCGGCGCATGTGTCGACACCACCCGCCACGACCACATCGGTATCCCTCCAGCCGCCGATACCGGCGACGACAGCCAAGAGGTCGGCCTCACGTCGTCGCAAACGGGATGCAGATGGTTCGACGTCGGTAACGAAAGTTCCAGCGGCTCCTAAACCTGCCAAGGCACCTCGAGTGCCGAAACCACCCAAACCACCCAAAGTGCCAAAACCACCCAAGGTACGCGCACCGTCGAAACGAAAAGCGAAACAGAAGCGAGACGACACGGCTTCTACTTCAGCTTCCGCTGTACCGCCCTCTTCGGCGTCAGATGCAGCGGGGAGTGGCGACAATAAGCAGCAGCCGTCTCAAGCGAGTGTGAGCGTACCGGTTGCACAGACCGAGTCGAAACATCCGATTGAACGACCTCCTCTTGGCAAGAATGTGTCCTTGACAACCGACAAGTTGCTTTCTCTGGAAAGTGCATTCATGGCGTTGCAAGATGCGGGTGGCAATCAAAGTTCCGACCATGCAGCCGACTTGTGTTTCTTGCCCCAAGGCATGCTGGCTTCGACTCATGTCACGGGTCGTGGATTCGTGTTGCAACTTCCTGCGAGTTTTTTCGCAACGTACGAATGTCCAGCACCCATTCGGTATCGTGTCGTGCTTCGTAAATTGATTGAGGATTTCGGAACTGGACGCGCTCGGGTGGCCACTCGCAAGGTTGTGAAACCCACGGGCGACATTTCCAAGTGCATCCGACTTGCCGATGGATTTGCTGGACGACTGTCTCTTGTCAGTTTCAATGAAGACGGAACTGTCCATACCATCTATGATCAACCCGCTGCACTTGGATCGTCTTCCGCAACGACAGCAGCCGCAACGGTCTTGGCACAACCACCGGCGACACATGTCCGATATCCATTCCAGAGTCTCGTGCCAACGACGTGGTTCCACAAGTTTGCAGCAGCCATGCAAGACAGAAAAGCACAAGAATGTCGACTGAAATTTGATGGCAAGACTTGTACATTTGTCTTGGAAGCCGATGTTGATCATCGTGTTGTGACCATGCCCATGGCACCCGTTGCCGTAGCTACCACCACCGCCACCGCCATTACTGCGACAGCCACTTCCACTACTGCGACCGCGGAGACAAGTCCGCCACCGACAATAACGACACTACTACCTGTGGCTTCAGACACACCAACAATACCGTCTCTACCAACAATACCGGCAACGGCAACGAGACGCGAGCTCGTGGTTCCTCTTGAACATGTCGTCGCGAATCCCTTGCAACTTCAATCGGTATCATCATCGTCATCATCTTCATCTTCATCATCAGCGTTGGCATTGCCTCTATCCACTGTATCACGTGCGACATTGGGAGGTGTCGCATTTGTGGACAATGCTAATGCGACCAAGACAGCAACAACGTCGGATACCAAGATTGTCTTTGTACGGGATCCTGGAATTGGCAATGGAGCGAGTAGCCACATACCCCGTGAATTTCAGCGCACATTGCCAAGTCCTTCCGAATTACACAACATGCAATACGAAGCACGTTTTGCCTTGGCAGAACTTGTCATTGCCACGCAAAAGCGGTACCGATCGCTGGTGTACGTGTGGCTGTTTATTTGCCCTGGACAACCACTCGTCATTCGCACGCTGTTGCAGGACGATCCCTTTGACGTTGCCAAAGCAGCGTATTTTGAAACATGGTTGAAACCCCTCGCTCCCTTGCGTGTGGATCAAACCGCCATTGCACAGCACTTGGTGGAAACGACAGAGAAATTGCCAACCGAATGGACCGAGACGGGCATGGCCGTCAGCCGCGCGCTTCAAGCCGTCCGACAACAATGTCAAGTCGCTAAAACCGTTGTGACTGCGGCCGTACTCGAACCCGTGACTGCCACCCCCATTTCGATTCCCGTGAATATGGTACTTGATACGAATGATTCTACTGCATCGGCCGCGACATGTTCACTAGTGGTTGGATCGTCACCGTCTCCTGCAGTAGCAATGCCGACATTAATTGCCAATATATGATGGAGAAAATATACATGACATCTTTTTTTGTTCGAGTGACTTATAGAGAAGAGAAGACGAAGAGATTGTGGGGAAGAATGGAGAAAAGAGAAGAGGAGACGAGTGATTTACAGAAAAAATAAGTCCAAGGCGATATCGACGGAAAACTTGTTATCAAGCAAGGGTTCTGATTCGATGATTAGCATTGGAGAAGCGTTGGGCATATTGGTGGCCGTGCTTCTCGTTCTCATTCTCATTGTCGTCATTGTTCGAGCGTTGCAAACACCCGACATACCCGACTTGGACGATGATGAGGAAGTGGAGATTCAACTCATCACGGGCGGCACGGGTATCGAGGGTCCACAAGGAGTGTCCATTCTGGGCCCCAGCGGCAACACCGGTATCGAAGGACCTCCGGGAACAGCCACGCTCACCGGTGCTTCCGGGAGCACTGGAAACACGGGCGGCAGCGGTGCAACCGGACCCGCGGTGACCGGTGCATCGGGTGCTAGTGGTGGAACGGGAGGAACCGGCGGTACGGGAGGTACGGGTGGTACGGGTGCAACCGGACCCATGGTCACGGGTGCGACGGGTGCAAGCGGTGGCACTGCTGGTGGCACCGGCGCTACCGGCGGGACGGGAGGCACCGGTACGACCGGTCCCATGGTGACGGGCTCGACCGGCGCAAGCGGAGGTACTGGTGGCACGGGTGGAACCGGTGGCACTGGTGCTACAGGAAGCACAGGAAGTACCGGATCGACCGGCAACACGGGCAACACCGGCGCCACAGGTGGTAGCGGAACAACCGGTGGAACTGGTGGTACGGGTGCATCCGGTGCAACCGGACCGAGCGTTACGGGTTCAACTGGAGCTACTGGCGGGACTGGCGCGACCGGTAGTACGGGTGCATCGGGTGCCACCGGCCCAATGGTGACGGGTGCAACGGGAGGTACCGGTCGTACTGGATCCACGGGCGGTACGGGTGGCACGGGCGCAACCGGAGGGACTGGATTCACAGGTGGCACGGGTGCCACCGGCATCCCCGGAACCGCAGCCAACACGGGCGGAACCGGTGCTCAGGGGCCCACGGGGCAGGCAGCGTCTCCGGGCATGTTTGCCTTTTCTGCTGGCCCGCTTGTCAATACCGGGGGTCAATTGCAAAACGACGTGATTTTCATGGGACACGGGAATGCCACAACCTTCCCCACTGCGGCGGGATGTGACGGCTTTGCATTCACTCTCACGCGCACAGTCACATCAATGTCATTCGACACGACGGTCTCAGTGGACAATGCCGGCGCCTGGTTTGGAGAGAAAGTCCAGGTCGTTGTAGGTGTTTTCGCAGCCGTTCCTGCTGCGCTCAACCCATCAGTCGATTTCGATACTGTGAGTTCATACATTCCGTTGGGAACCGTCACGATGTATCCCATCGACGTTTTTGTGCCTCCTCAGACAAGTGGACAACAACGGTCGGGTCCAATTAATCTATCGCTCATTTCTCCATTACCGGAAGGAACTCGTATCGCGGCTGTCGTCCAATTTACTGGAAGTCTTATGAGTTTCGTATGGAATAACGCAAACGTTGGAGTCAATGGCACCATCATGTATCAATAATATATCTGTTTTTATTACGAAGTCTCACACTGTCTCTTATACACATCTCCGAGCCCACGAGACTAAGGCGAATCTCGTATGCCGTCTTCTGCTTGAAAAAA
>ENA-ORBV01012335-ORBV01012335.1-microbial-mat-metagenome-genome-assembly--contig:-NODE-12335-length-13204-cov-4.545745_pt1 | contig 13204 bp, 14 predicted proteins | sample MGYA00237777_ERZ505514 | MGnify/ENA primary metagenome ERZ505514 (study PRJEB26160, sample SAMN06269048) | microbial mat metagenome | isolation source: Oligotrophic lake microbial mat | place...
CTCGTGGGCTCGGAGATGTGTATAAGAGACAGGCATCGGACAAACGGCCTTCATGCTTCAAGTTGCGATGGGTGCGTAGTCCGCTTCAACGCCGCCAGCGACCCCCGCTCCGGGTATCGCGCGGTCAATCCTGGTTCTCGCGACCGACGATCGCGGGCTGCGTTGACTCCCGAACCCAGGGCGTCTTGGACCCGCGCGGCCCGCTGCTGACGCTCAGGTGATCCAGATACGCTTTCAAGTCTCGGTCATCGAACTTCTTGAGGAAGTCGGTGGGCGCGGTCGTATTGATCTCAAGAATGCCACCAACGAGTTGCTCCGTCCGAAGTGGCGGCGGCCCGATGGCTTGTTGCGAAGCCAACTCATCCTCAAGGAGCGTTTGTTCCATTACCATGTGCGTGCCTCCTGCATTAACAACCGAGTTGCTCCGCGGCGTCCTTGCCGCGTGCCAATCATTATTCACCGCCTCAGCCACCCAAGCGAGCGGCTCTTCCTTTTTTCCACCACATTGCTTCCACCCTTCCCCAAATGAACTTCTCCCCCCGCCTTTCCATCGGAACTCTTCCCGCCTTCCTCCCATCGGCAGGTGATGCACAAACAGTGTACAGAATTCCTGCAATGGTCCCCGGCGGGGACTTTTGCGCGATCGTCGCGCTGGTGGATCCGCTCGCCGCGGACCCCGATGCCGCCGCACAACTCGCCCAGATCGCCTCCACTTCAACGCGCCTGATCATCCGTTCGGGTCCGATCGCTGATCCTTCCGAACGCAGCCTCTCGTGGCTGCCCAACTCCCGCCAAACCTTTGACTCCTTTTGCGATGATCTGGAACGCGAAGTCGCGGGATCAACAACGAGTTTGGTTCTCTGGCCGCACTCGGGCGGCGCAATCTCCGATGCCCCTTCCCTGCAATCCTTTCTGCGAGCGCGAAGCCGCGAAGCGAAGCACTGGCAGTTCCTTTTCGACCCCGCGGCCCTGCTCACCCCGGACATGCACGCCAAGGCCCCCGACCACCTTCGCAGGCTCTTTGATGCACTCAGCGCCCACCCCGCGGCGTGGGCCATCGTGCATGACCCAAAGTGGCTGGAAGTCGAACCTCACTTATGGCGCGATTGCCCGTTGCCTGTGATTGTGCGATCGAACGAAGTGTAGTTCACATTCAATGAAGGTGCATTGCTCATCGCGGATCGCTTCGCCGGATGCGTGGTTCCTACACTCTCATCCCATGTCAGCCACCACCCCCGCAGTGACCCTCGATCACCCCACCTTCAAGATTATCAAGGAAGCCTTCCCCGGTAAGAGGTTCCGCGCCACGGAGTTCCGTAACCAGTCAACGGTTATTGTTGACGCCGCGGATTCTCATGAAGTTCTCGGCTTTCTGCGGGATGATCCGCGATGCGCGTATAAGTTCCTGAGTGATGTCGCGGGCATCGACTACCTGAACTATCCCGCAAAGACCGTGGGGCGCTTCGCGGTGGTCTACAACCTGCAAGCCCACAGCCGCGATGACCGCTTTTTCGTGAAGGTATTTCTCGACCCCTCGATGCCGACGGACGGCGTCGCCGACGATCCGGCCCTCTACATCGACTCGGTCTGCGACCTCTGGCCCGGCGCTGAGTGGCCCGAGCGGGAAGTCTTCGACATGCTCGGCATCCGCTTCAACAACCACCCGGACCTCCGCCGCATCCTGCTTTGGGAAGACTACCCCGCGCACCCGCTCCGGAAAGACTACCCCGTGCGTGGGCGCGGCGAGCGAGAGCAGTACAAAGTCGTGGATCGAACTTCCGCGTGAGCACGTTTGGCACCTTCCGCTGAGTTTACACCCTGAAGATCGAGCCGAGTTTCTTCCCGAGCAGTGTGCTTGCGGCGAAGATAGTGACGGTCAGCAGGGCCATTCCCCAGACGCCCATCGCGCTTGCGATGTATGGGCCATCGCCCAGGCGGTCCATGAAGGCCCAGATTTGCTTTGTTACCGGGAAGTCCTCGGCCTGCTGCGCGAGGAGGAGCGAGTCGCTTACTTCGAGCATCGAGAAACTGAAAACCAGAAGCCCGCCGGCGATCAGGTTCGCGGCGATCAGCGGCAGGATGACGCGGCGAACGGCGGTGAGGCGCGATGCGCCGAGGTTGACCGCCGCTTCTTCGAGTTCGCCGCTGGTTTGTTCGAGGCCGGCGATGGTGGAGCGGACGATGTAGGGCAGTCGTCGGGTCGCGTAGGCGACGACGAGAAACGCGACGGGGCTGGGGTCAACGGCGAAAATGCTGGCGTAGCGGGTGAGCGGGCCGTTGGCGCCGAAGGGCCATTGAAGGCTGATGGCGATATAGCCGAAGGCCATGACCAGGCCGGGAACGGCGAGCGGCAACATGCACAAAGCATCGAGGAGGCCGCGGCCGCGGATTGAGGTGCGGACGACGAGGTAGGCGACGAGCACACCGATAAAACAATCGAGGACCATCGCCAAGGAGGCGAGCATGAGGCTGTTTTTGATGGCTTGGAAAGCATCGGCAGCGCCGAGGGCTTCGCGGTAATGGGCGGTCGTGTAGGAAGTGGGGAGGACTGTCTGGTACCACTGGCCGGGCACGGTGATGCTGGTGAGGATCACGCCCAGGTGCGGCATGACGGCGGCGAATGTCACGAACGTAAAGGCGAGTGTGGCGAGGTATGCCTTTGGCCCCATGAGGGTTTTTTCGCCGCCAGCGCGGGAGGCTTTGGAGTACATCGCGTATCCCTTACCGCCAAAAACCTTCTTGCCGAGTAAATACAGGGCCACCGCGACGGTGAGCATGATGGCCGTGAGCACGTAGGGCTTGGCGGAGTTTTCGACTTCTTTCAGGCCGTTGAAAATCTGAACGGGCGTGACATCGTTGTAACCGAACATGAGGGGCGTGCCCAGTTCGGTGAAGGACCAGATGAAGACGATGGTTGCACCCGCGAAAATACCGGGGCGGACGAGGGGGAGCGTGATTCGCAGGAAGCGTTTCCAAGCGGGAGCGCCGAGGTTTTCGGCGGCTTCGGTGAGGGCGGGATCGAGGTTGGCGAGGGCGGCGGTGGTGTTGAGGAAGATGATGGGGTAGAGGGAAAGGGCCTGCACCAGGATCACGCCGAAGATTTTGGCCTCACCGAGCACATCGATCTCGCTTCCGAGCAAAGCGTTGATCGAACCGGAGCGACCGAGCAGGGCGCGCATCCCGATCGCGCCGACGAACGGGGGGAGGATCATCGGGACAAGGACGGCCGCGCTGAAGAACTTTTTGCCGGGGAACGTGTAGTTCGCGGCGAGAACGGCGAGGGGAAGGGCGATCACGGTCGCGATGATGGTGGTTCCGATGGCGATTTTGAAGGAGTTCCACAGGCCGCGGATGACGAGGGGGTCTTCAAAGGCGAGGGCGACGTGTCGGAAAGAGAAACCGCTGCGGGTGGCGGGATCGTTGTAGAATCCGCCGCGAACGGTCATGAAGATGGGGTAGAGGAGGCAGAGGGTGAGGAGAAGGAGGACGAAAGCGAGGAGGGCGTATTGGCGGGGGATTCGACCCAGGAGGAGCCAGGTTGCGCTGAGGATGGTCGCGATTGAAGCGAGCGCGAAGATGGCGATGGATGCATCGTGCAATCCGCCGGAGGGGAACAGGTAAGACGCAGCGCCTCCCAAAATGGCGACGCCCGCCAACGCGGCGACGCGGAGCCAACGGGTGCGGGAGGAGATTGAACCGGGGACAGTCATTTGGGAGCGAGTGTACGGGGCTGGTTGAAGCGAGCCGGAAATGGCAAGTGGGCAAATGGCAAATAGCAAATCCGGAACGAAGCGGTTTGGCGGAGCGTGAAAATTCAGTGATGAGGGCTTGAAGTGCCACTTGAACACCCACGCGGCGGGGTTGCCTTGTATCGAAACACGCAACAGTTCAACGAATATGCGCCGACAACAACTTTGCGCTCTTGGGCGTAGGCTTGAAAGTAGGTTTTGTGCTGTGAATTGAGGCGGTTTTGCTGGTGACGGGTCAAAAAATAACCATTCTTTGCTGGGAGGTTCGGGACAGTCATGGGGACCAAGCGGGGAGCGGTCAGCGTTACGCCGCGGAACCGGAGATTGCGAGAAGGTCGGACTTGGGTATTCGGTTGGAAGCGAGCATGTGACGCGGGCGTTTTGACCGACGGAGCGTGTGAAGAGAATCCAAGGTTGCAAGGTTGCAAAGATTTGCGCGCGCAACCTTGCAACCTTAAATGAGTATTTTGGGCCAAAGAGGTGGGTGAAGTCCGCAAAGGCGTTGGCGTGGGCGGCGTTGCCGTGATGGGTCCGGGGGTGACTGTGTGACGAGTCTCGCTTGTTGCCATTTGGCATACTGACCCTTGTTCCGGCATCTGGTGGGGGGAGTCAGATTGCCACATTGCCACTTGAGGGTGTGCCCGGTTGGCAATCTGACAGTTATCCGGACCTTTGGAGGGATATGGCAGCGAGGGCGAAGGGGACGTACGGGAATAATGGGAATAATGGGAATAATGGGAATCATGGGATGAATGGAAGGGCTGGGCATGGGGTTGGTGGGGACGCATGAGTGGTTGTGAATAGCGCATAATTCGGTTCCTCCATATATACCCCCGCGCGGCGCGTTTGTGTGGTCGAATTGGCACGAAAACCGGGCGGTCTGAACGCGCGCAATTCCATGTGGGGCAAAGACTTAGGACATTTTTGGAAAAAAATTCCACCACACCGAGTTACGGGGCAATTGGCGTGTGCCTTAAAAGCGCCGTATGTCGTTTTTGCGGCTGGGAAGGGGGGTTTATTGGACGCGAGCGGTGGGGGAGGCCGCAGGAGTGCTCATGCAAGCGCCGGCTCCTTCGCCGCGGGCTCCGTCGAATCCGTCATCGAACGCGATTCGCCCCCGGAGCTCTACCGCAAACCCGTTCCTCTCCCACGCGATGGTCGCGCTGAACATGATCGACACCATCGGCAGCGGCATTCGTCGCATGTTCATCAAACAGCGCGAGCGGCTCTTCCCGATGCCCGACTACGACCTGACCGATCCGCACAAGGTCCGGGTGGTCGTACCCGGAAAGATCATCGATCCAAACTATTCACGATTGCTCTATTCGCAGACCGACTTGTCACTGGTCCAAGTCATCGCCCTCGACCGCGTCCAAAAGCGCCTTCCGATCACCGGCGAAGAAGCCAAGGCCCTCCGCGCGCTCAAACTCATCGAGGGCCGAAAGCCCAACTACGTCGTCGCCGCGAAGATCGCGGTGTTAACGGATACAAAGGCGCAGTACATCAAACATCGCACGTTGGACAAGAGGCACTACAAGGGCCTCGTGATCGAGTATCTGCGGAAGTTCAAAGCCGCGAACAGGGGCGACATTGCCGCAAACAGATGCGCCGGCCTTGGCCCGCCAAACGGCAGAGCACAATGGCCAAACATGTGGGTGGCGACTGGCGGCGCGGGTGTGGGCAGCGTGCGGCGGGCCGATGCGTGGGTGCTGTCCGATGCGCCGGTCATCATTACGCAGCCTGTGCCTCAGGCGTTTGTCCCCGGCGGGAGCGCGACTTTCAACGTTGAAGTCGGTGGAGTTGTGTCCGATTATCAATGGCGCAAAGATGGGGCGAGCGTGGTCGATGGCGGCCGCGTTTCGGGGGCGATGGCCGCGATGCTGAATATCGCGGATATGCAGGTGAGCGATGAAGGCGCGTACGACTGTGTTGTTTCCAATGCGTGCGCCAGCGTGACGAGCGACGCCGCGGATTTGAGTTTCCATTGTTACGCAGACTTCAACAACGATGGTGGGATTGACGGTGGCGACATCAATGGCTTCTTCGCGGCGTGGGAGAGCGGCGATCCCTCATCGGATGTGAACGCGGATGGGGGGATCGACGGGGCCGATGTGAATACGTTCTTCATCGCGTGGGAGGCGGGGGGGTGCGGGTGAGAGGGACGGGCTAACTGAAAGTCATGTGCCGTGAAAAAAATTCCGGACACCTGCAATAAGAAGCACCGGCGTTTCCAAGCCCGACCCGGCCCAGCGCCAAACGTCGCGATAATGTCCGCACTGGCGGGCAATAAACTTGTTCATCCATGTACCTTCCGACCATTTCCAAGTTTGCCCCTTGCGCATTTACCATTTGCAATTTCCGCTCCGCCGCCCGATCCACCCGCTCGGGTCAGCCGTATAACCCATTGTCAGGTATTCGATTCTGGGGGGCTTGTGTGGGCTTCCATGAGGACCGATACGTGATGCCATGGGGGACGGCTCTGCGTCCTCGGTATGGGACGGGGGAGGGAACGCATACCTCCTAACCGCGTCGTATGCAGTATAATCCGAGTGTCCGTTCATATTGAAGGAATCACGTGCTCCGAGGATGAAGCACGAACATAAAGCGGAGGGCAGGAGCCATGGCAGAGTTCCGCAGTTCAACACCATCAGGCCGCGAACCTCAACGGGAAGCGGCGGCGTCGCGCGAAACCGCGCGAGAACCCGTTTCGGCGGCGAACAGCGTGCCTACCGGCCTGGTGGGCAAAGACCTCATCGGCGCGGTCGAATCGCGCATCGACCGTCGGCGGTTTCAGGATCAGCACTGGAGCGGGACGTTCTGGGAATACCTCGACCTGTGCGCCCAGAACCCCGCGGTGGTCCGCAACGCCTATCAGCGCCTGTACGACGCCGTCCTTTCCCATGGGTTTGAGAAGTACCGACTCTTCAAGAAAGATGTCGCGAAGTACACCTTCTTCTCCGACCCGTTTGACAAGGGCGCTGACGCGATCTTCGGCCTGGACTTCGCGCTTATGACCCTCGTGGATTTCCTGCGTTCCGCGGCGGAGGGCTATGGAACCGACAAGCGCATCCTTCTGCTGCACGGTCCGGTCGGGAGCAGCAAGAGCACGATGGCGCGCCTGCTCAAAAAGGGTCTGGAGCACTACAGCCGCACCCCCGAGGGGGCGCTGTACTCGTTTTCCTGGCTGCTGGATGAGCACTGCGATGTCTCCGCCCGCGATGACAACCCGCGCGAGGCCGTCAAGAGCCACCCCTTCCCCTGCCCGATGCACGAAGAACCGCTGGTGCTGATCCCCAAGGACGCGCGCGAAGATGTCGTCGCCAAGCTCAACACTGTGTACAAGCCCAAGTTCCACAATGGAAGACTGCGGGTCCAGGGCGAGCCTGACCCCTTCTGCCGCCGCATCCTCGAAAACCTCATGGCCTTTTACGATGGCGACTGGCGCAAAGTCATGGACCATGTGAAGGTCCGCCGGATCGTCCTTTCTGAGAAGGATCGCGTGGGTATTGGCACCTTCCAGCCCAAGGATGAGAAGAACCAGGACTCGACGGAACTGACCGGCGACATCAACTACCGCAAGATCGCGATGTACGGCTCGGATTCTGATCCGCGCGCGTTCAACTTCGATGGCGAACTGAACATCGCGAACCGCGGGATCTGCGAGTTCATCGAAGTGCTCAAGTTGGATGTCGCGTTCCTCTACGACCTTCTGGGAGCGAGTCAGGAACACACGATCAAGCCCAAGAAGTTCGCCCAGACGTACATCGATGAGGTGATTCTCGGCCACACCAACGAGCCGGAGTACAAGCGCCTTCAGAGCAACGAGATGATGGAGGCGTTCCGCGACCGCACCATCAAGATCGATGTCCCATACAACATCCGCCTTGATGATGAGATTCGCATCTATCAGAAGGACTTCGGCCCCGAGCGGATCAAGACCACGCACATCGCGCCGCACACGCTGGAAGTCGCCGCGATGTGGGCGGTGCTGACACGCCTTGAAGAGCCGAAGAAGGCGGGCCTGACGCTGCTGCAAAAGCTGAAGCTCTACAACGGCAAGAACATTCCCGGCTTCACCGAGGATTCCGTGAAGGAACTGAAGGAAGAGGCCCAGCGCGAAGGGATGAACGGGATTTCGCCGCGGTACATCCAGGACAAGATCAGTAACACGCTGGTTTCGCGGCAGGCGATCGAGGAAAAGGCGATTAATCCGTTCATGGTCATCAACGAGTTGGAGGGCGGGCTTTCGCACCACTCGCTCATCAGCGATGAGAACACCAAGAAGCGGTACCGCGAACTCTTGTCGGTCGTGAAGGAAGAATACGAAGACATCATCAAGGGCGAGGTGCAGCGGGCGATCTCCGCCGATGAGGATGCCATCCGCCGCATGTGCGCCAACTACATCGAGAACGTCCGTGCCTACACCCAGAAGGAGCGTGTCAAGAACCGCTATACCGGGCGCGATGATGAGCCGGATGAACGCCTGATGCGCTCGATCGAGGAAAAGATCGAAATCCCCGACAGCCGGAAGGATGATTTCCGGCAGGAGATCATGAACTACATCGGGGCATTGGCGCTTGATGGCAAGAAGTTTGATTTCAACACCAACGCGCGGCTTTACCGCGCGTTGGAACTCAAACTCTTCGAGGACCAGCGCGACACGATCAAACTCAAGAATCTTGTCTCCAGCGTTGTCGATGATGAGACGCAGGCGAAGATCGATGTGGTCAAGCAGCGTCTGATCAAGCAGTTTGGCTACAACGAAACGAGCGCGACCGATGTGCTCAACTATGTGGCCAGCATCTTTGCAAGGGGGGACAGCAAGAGCCGGTAACGGCGACTCTTGACGACGACCCTCACCCCTCCTGCCGGCGCTGCTACGCTCCCGAAGCCTTGCGTAAGGCGCAGGGATAGTAAGCCGGCAGGAAAAGCAAATGACCGCGATACCAGTTACGCCCGACAGTCAGAGAAGGCCGGCCGTCGCCTTCATTTTCATCACGCTGGTGCTGGATGTGCTGGGCTTTGGGCTGATCATTCCGGTGTCGCCGCAACTGGTTCAGAACCTTTTGGGGCGTGCCGAGGGGGCCGAAGCATCGATTGCGCAGACCGCACCATTCGTGGGATACCTGGCCGCGACCTACGCGGCGATGAGTTTTCTCTGTGCGCCATCGCTGGGGGCGCTTTCTGACCGTTTCGGGCGCAGGCCGGTGATATTGATTTCGCTCTTCGGATCGGCCGTTGACTACGTGGCGATGTCATTCTCACCCACGCTGTGGTTTTTGTTCCTGACCCGCGCGATCAACGGCGTCTCGGGCGGAAGCATCACCGTTGCGATGGCCTATATCGCGGACATTACGCCCCCCGAAAAGCGCGCTGCGGCGTTCGGAATGATCGGGGCGGCCTTTGGCGTGGGCTTCACGCTCGGGCCGATGATGGGCGGGTTTCTGGGAAGTTTCGACATTCACTATCCGTTTTACGCCGCGGCGGGTCTGACGTTTGCGAACTGGGTATACGGGTACTTCGTACTTCCCGAATCGCTGCCTGTGGGGCGGCGTGCGGCTTTCCGGTGGTCGCGGTCAAATCCGGTGGGGGCGTTTGTGGGCTTGGGGCGTAACGCGCTGGTGGGCGGGCTTGCGAGTGCGATGTTCCTCGTGAACCTCGCGCATTACGGGCTTCGATCAACCTGGGTGCTATACACGGCGTACAGATATGAATGGGACCCACTGCACGTCGCGTATTCGCTCGGAGCGGTGGGCGTCGGCGCGATGATCGTGCAAGGGGGGCTGGTCCGCAGGATCGTTCCGGCGCTGGGGGAGAAATGGTCGTTGACGCTGGGGCTTGCGATCACGGTGGCGTCCTTCGTTGGATACGGCGTCGCCTGGGAGGGATGGATGATCTATGTGGTGATCGCGTTTGGCTCGCTGGGCGGAATCGCCGGCCCCTCCATTCAGTCGCTGATTACCAGGACCGTTCGCGCGGATGAGCAAGGCCTGACGCAAGGGGCGCTGACATCTCTCGAAAGCGTTGCGGCCATCCTGGGTCCGCTCATCGGCGCGAGTGTGTTCGCGTATTTCATTTCAGATTCCGCGCCGGTTGACATTCCGGGCGCTTCTTTTTTCGTTGGTGCGGCCCTCGCAGCGCTGGCGTGGCTTGTCGCGGTATGGGCGATGACTCGAACCACCATCGGAGAAGCACCCGATTCGCCGGGGCCTTCCGCTGCGCCGGCACCCTCGACCAGTGAATGAGGCGATACCGTTCTTGCATGTCTAAACCCGCCCTGACGTTCGCCTCGTTCCAGCAACTTATCAAGGATCGCTATTACGCGACGGATTCCGTGCGGGGGACGCCCGGGACGTTCATGTGGCTCATCGAAGAGGTGGGGGAGTTGGCAACCGCGCTGCAGGACAATGCGCCGGGAAAAAGCCCGACGGCGGAGCAACGGGCCAACTTGGTTGAGGAGTTTGCGGATGTGATCGCGTGGCTAAGCACGCTGGCGAACATCAACGGCGTTGACCTGGAAGCGGCGCTGAAGAAGTACACCGACGGCGGCGTTGAGGGCGTGAAGGCGTGACGGCTTGATGGCGGCGGAGCGGCGGCCGTGCGTACACGGGAGAATCACTTCATCGCGGGTGATTCCTGCGCGGCATTGACTCGTTTGGGGGGAAGCACTTCGCGCGTCGGCTGGGGTCGCTCGTTTGGATCGGCGTAGGCGGTTCGTGGCAGGCCCGAGACGACGCGCAGTTTCATCCAGATGAGCAGCGTGAAGATTCCTCCCACCAGGGCGAAGGTGGCGACAGCGCGTGTCATGCCGGGAAAGAAGAGCCCCCGCGGGCGGGGAGCGACCGGAGAAAGCGGCGGGCCGCCAAGGGCACGGTATTTGTGTTCTGCCGGGGTCACGGGAGCGTCTCCGAACTCAACTCGATTGATTGCACGGTCACGCGGCCTGTGTACGCCTCGACGACGATTCGGTATGTTTGGGTCGCGGTTACGATATCAATTCGCCCGGTTGCCGCCGGGGTGTCGCTTCCGGCACTGGCGACGGGGCCTCCCATGGCATCGAAGACCAGCGTGTTGCTCGGGAAGGTAATGTTGGCGAATGTGGCGTGGCCGAACTCGGCGCCGCCGATGCGGCGGTTGACGACAATATCCGAAGCGGTGTCGAGCGAAGTTCCGCTGACGGGGGCGATGAGATAGCGGCTGTTTTCGGCATCGGCGAAGAAAGTGAGCCCCTGACCGATCTGCATAGCTACGGCGTCGGACTGGGCCTGGGTGATGTCGGCGACGATGCTGCGAACAGCGCCTTGGAGCCGGAGAGTATTGGTTTGGGAGAAAGCCGGGACGACCATGGACGCGGCGATGCCCAGCACCGTCACAACGATGAGGACTTCGATCAGGGTGTAGCCGCGGCGGGTTGTCATGCGTGGAAAGCCTTGTCAACGGGGTCGAGCAGGGAAGAAGAAGCGAGTTGCGGTTTCAGCGGAAATCAAGGTCGGATGCGAACGCGGGGTTGAACGGGCGGAGCCGTGCGGGGGGCGGCGGATGTGGGCTGAGGGTCGGCGTCGTCCGTGGCGCGCATGGCGGGCATGTCGGTGACTTTGACGCTGATGCCGCGGGCGAGGGCGGATTCGAGGCGCTCAAGGCGGGTAGAAATGCCCCTGAGTTGCAGGATGATCTCTTTGCGCTGCTCGGCTGCGCTGACTCGGCCGGTGGAATCCTCATCATCCGTGTTCGTTGACACCGCTGCGTTCTCACGGCCGGCGGTGGTGGTCACGACGCCGCCGCGGGAGGCGGGTTGAGCGCTGGCCTGGCTCACGAAGGGGCCGGGCCCGGAGCCGGGATTGAGGAAGGCGCCTGCGGCGAGTGCGGCGATGATGCAGAGCAGCACTGGCGCGTAGACGCGGCGGCGCAGCGCGTGGTTGGAGGTTGCAGGGCTAGATGCGGGCGCGGTGTGAAGCATAACTCCTGACATCGGTTGAAGGAACATGCTGCATGACACGATTGGAGAAAGTGGTCGGTTGACTGGCGCGGCGGGCTGCCTGAGCAGGGGATGCGGGATGGGGGGGATAGGGTGACGTGACTACGGTGTGGGCATGGGCTGGTCGGCGGCGTCGAAACTCGCGGCCCAGACGTTTCCGGTGGTGGGATCGAAAATCCAACCGTAACCTGTGGTGAAGGCGGTATCGGCGCCGGCGCGGATGATGATTGTGGAGGCGTTTGGACCGCCGACCCATTGGTTGCGGGGGGTTTCGCGCAGATAGTGGCTGTTACCGACGGCGGCGATTTCTCCCCAGGTTCCGTTGCCGGCGACGACAGTGGGATAGACGTTACTGCTGTGGATGAAGTAGACATCGATGGCGTTGCGGATTTTGAGCAACTGGTCGACGGTGGCCTTCTGCCGGGTATCCGTGGTCGCGTTGGCGTATTGCGGGATGACGATGGCGGTGAGAATGCCCAGAATCACCACGACGATGAGAATCTCAACAAGCGTGAAAGCGTGCGCTGCGCGTCGCTGGGTCATGGCGGAAGTCTCCCCAAAGGTGCGCCGTGGGCGGGCGCGGATCAACATAGAATGCAAAACAACGCGGGCCGGCTACGGCCCGCGTTGCAAGAAGAAACTGAGTAAGCCGTTGGTGAAAAATCAGTCGGTGGCGGTCTGGCTGACTTCACCGGTGGTCTCGTTGAAGTACGAGGCGTAGATGGTGCGGTCGACGCTGTTCCAGACCCATGCGAAGCCGGCCGCGCCCTTGACGCCCGCCGTGGCGGACTCGGTGATGGAGGTCTTGTCGGCGCCGGGGAAGGCGGGGTTCTGGGGAGCGCTCTTGAGGTAGTTGCCGCCGATGAGGGACGTGGGGACGGTGGGGGCGCCCCACGAGTCGGTCGCGAAGTCGGGGTATGCGCCGTTGTTGCGGGCGTTGAAGAGCTCGATCTGATTCTGGACGCTCTTGAGTTGGGCCTTCAGGTTGCCGGCCTGGGCGTCCTGGGTGGCGTTGGTAAACTGCGGGACGACGATCGCCGCCAAGATTCCCAGGATCACGACCACGATCAGGATTTCGACCAGCGTAAAGCCCTTGCGGATTCGGTTGTTCATGCAAACTCCTTGATACAAACACACATACAGACACATTCGATTCGCGGCGGGCACAAGCCAACCGTCACACATGCGATTTTCGCAAGGCAAAGCAGGCCGCCTCCTCCAACGGCCTTTCGATGCCTTTGACAATCAAAGACTGCATCGGGTGCATTGCCGAGGCGGTTGAGGATTGAGCGCGGAGAAACAGGCGGGAAGGGGGCGGACTGTGTGGGCTGCGCGGTGCGGGCGGGCGGCGGCGGCCGGTTATCGCTCGCCCGCGGGAGGGCGCATGAAAAAACCGGGCTATTCGGCCCGGTTTTGATGAGTTTTCAGACTTTCAGCGGCGGTCACTTCTTATTGATGATCATGGGCTGTCTCTTATACA
>ENA-ORBV01012339-ORBV01012339.1-microbial-mat-metagenome-genome-assembly--contig:-NODE-12339-length-13199-cov-5.763070_pt1 | contig 13199 bp, 9 predicted proteins | sample MGYA00237777_ERZ505514 | MGnify/ENA primary metagenome ERZ505514 (study PRJEB26160, sample SAMN06269048) | microbial mat metagenome | isolation source: Oligotrophic lake microbial mat | place...
ATAGGCTCGTGTTAAATAGGCCGAAACTCCGAATCCCATTATGTCAGCGACCAACAAGGTTCAGGTTCGCTCTAGTAAGCGTTCAAATCTTGCTTTACTATTTTATTGCGCTTTTGCGCCCCTTTTTTTGACTTCTGACGCTGAGCGACTGTGCGAGACAATCAAGTCTCGCAGTGAGTCATGAGGGTTCTCATTTTTTCGGACAATGATTTGGTAGAGATTCTACACAGTGTTCTACGTGCCAGACAACAACGCACACTGACTCATTCAATTCCGTCCGCGATAAGGAGGTCTACTGTTCAGAATGCGCATTGCAACATGTAGTTGAAGATTATGGCACAAGCTAGCTAGCTAGCTAAAAGGACAAGAACTAGTAACAACAATCTATAAAACTTGTAGAGGGTGGCGTCCAGAGAATCAACGAGATCAAAATCTACAATAATCCAACCATGGTGCACTCGTATTTGATTCCCAAAGACCACATCTCCGTCTATCAAGCACATTCCTTGTTAGGATTGTCACAACCACTGACTCCGGGTGCGACGTTGGAGAAAACGGATATTCAGGAGGCCTATCGCAAAGCCGCCTTTTTGTATCACCCCGATTCGGCAGCAGGTGCTGGCGATGCGACAAAATTTCGACAGTGTCATCAAGCACGGCACGTCTTGATGCGGCATTACAATTGTTATTCCGGGCAGGCTGGTCCTTCCATTTATACCAATACTACATCGACAAATACTACTACTTCTACGAGTTCATCGTGGCGCCAAAAATCGTATTCGCCAATTGCCTTTTTACAACATTCGAGGGCGAGAAAATTTACCATTGGATTGAAAGCCTTTGTCTTGTTCGCGGCCGCCTGCGATGGAGTGTACGAACGCAACCGACACAACACGGCCCAAACATGGCACGACCAAAATCATTCGGTATGAATGGAAAAAAATGAAGTCAAATCCAAACATGAAAATGGCACAAAGTCAACATTGCTTTAGGAGGAGAAATGCCATCCAAAACAGATGTTCCCTCCAAACGAAAGTATAATTCGGCGCCATGGCGTCGAAGTGGACGTTTGAAAAAACCACGTGCTGGAACCTTTGCATCGAGACAAATCTCGGCACTGCTACAGTACAGTACATGCAGTAATACCTACCCGGGGTGGTCGGTCCATGCCGGTATCCGTTGTTGGTTGACAGCCAGCAGCGGATCCAGCTCAATCCACTGGAGTTCCAATTGCAAAAAAAAAATGGTTTGACAGCGTTCGGTGGAGGACGACGAAAGAAACAAACGTGGGATACAAAACATCCACCCATAATAATCATGACAACCAAATGCGACAGACAGACAAACAAATAGCATTCGTTGGGGGTGCCATGCCAAGCCACTGAGCAGAACTACTTATTGTGTTTTTATTGTTGGGTGTGCTTGCTGCTGCCGCCGGCGAGAGGGCATGTGCCTCATCCTCCAGAATGACAATCATATGGACATTACAGTTGGTACTCAAGCCAGATTCCTTTTTTCAATGAGTAAACAACAGAGAGGCATGGAGACTCCATTCATCACCAAATCTTTGTTGTGGTTGCCGCTCTACTCGGACATGAAAACCGCTGCCGCAGCAAAACATCCCGAAGGAGTACCAGCCGCCTAGCTAGACGAGGCACAGGGAATAGACCGACCGACAGGAAACATAAGGATAGTCGTAAAACCATAACATCAACATCGAATGGTGTCAACATGATAGACAAGCGTGGCGAGCACGTATATTGAAAATATCCCAGCTTATAGTTGACCAAGAGTGAGGGATCAGAGGGTATAGGCGCTTCCTCACGGTTGATGAAATTTGGTTGGCTAGCTGGAAATGGGATTGCCTGTATTAGTTAAGTAGCTAGCTAGGTAATGTGCAGCATCAGCAGGTCCGTACTATAGAAGTTTCTCCACGGTCTCCTTTCTTTGGGGTGCCCATTTTGACCCATTCATAGCCAGCTGGCCGCTAGCCACTCCTGACCATGCCCCAAGTCAAGACGCACACATACAAATGCGTACAACAGGATAGATCGTGAGCATGGTTTCGGGTAAAGGCCAGCTCATCCAACCGACCTTACCTCAACAACTGAAGTGCCTAGGAGCCACACACATCGGCGGGAACGATATAGTACGTACATGTTAAATTCTTAGAAAGAAAAATGGCACAAACTCGCCAACCTGACGTACTAGGAGTAAGGACCTGCCTAGCTTTCCTCAACCGTACTAAACAATTCTAATTGTAGGTTTCTCTTGGCTCATTCGTCGAGCCGACCTAGCCTCGCAAACCTGTTTTGCAGCGGTCGTGCCACCGAACTAACTTGCATAAATATGTGCTTATATATTATTGTCGACAAAAGAGTGATACAAATCATACAAGGAAGTGCCGAGAGATAGTACTAGCTAGCTAGTAGCTAGCTAGCTAGAAGTAGTTTTAGACTTAGCCTGTTACCTGTTAGGGTCCCACAAACAGCACGTGGAAATGCACAGTAACACTGACGTCAGTCGCTCATTAATTGGTACGATTGAAAACCGCACACCTCATTCAATCGACCTCCAGCCCACAAAAGCGGATAAATCGATCACTGAATCATCACGAAATTCATTCAGTCCGACGAAGGAAGTCATTGGTCGCCGATGTTATTAGCAACATCATGTAGATCGGCGAGGAAAGTTCCCATGCCGAAGCCTCTGGAAACTTTGAATGGGATATAATGAATGACAGCTATCTGACGAACGTAGTAAAGGGAAACCAATGACTCAGAATGATTGTACTGGAAAAATGATGGGCGATGGGTTTACGCAAAATCATCCTTTCTCGTTTAAAAAACATCACGACAAAGTCACAAATCTTTTTGATAGAGGTATCTGAAGAAAAAATTAAAAGGAAATATGAAGATCTTTGGGAAAGTTTTTGCTTGCCTCGCCGCAACCTCGTTGTTGTGGCTTCCGGCCACCACGGCTCAAACCATTGTGGACATTGCCGCAGGCGATGAGCAATTCAGCACCTTGGTGGCAGCTGTGACGGCAGCCGATCTGGGTGGTGCTCTCAGTGATGCCGAGGCATCCCTCACTGTCTTTGCACCCACAAATGACGCCTTTGCCGCTGTCAATGTGACCAAGTACTTGCTACCCGAATGGAAGGCCCATTTATCCTCCATTCTCTTGTACCACGTGTTGGGCAGTGTGGTTCTCTCGTCGGATCTCACTGAAGTTGGACAGACTGCCGAGACTTTGGAAGGAAGTACCGTGGAGGTCACAAGCTTGGATCCAGTCATGATCAACCAAGCCAATGTGATTTCTGCGGATATCGAGGCGGATAATGGAGTTGTACACGTCATTGATGGTAAGTTTTACGATATTTTGTTGTTGGTGTTGTTGTTGTAATTTACTACTGTTTCCAATCTCACAGTTTTTATTGTTTCTTCAATCCACAGCCGTCCTTCTTCCACCCTCTGCCACTGATACTATCGTTGACATTGCAGTTGCCACTCCGGAAGTTTTTTCTACTTTGGTCAGTTTGGTCACAGAAGCTGGTCTCGTGGAGGCTTTGTCCGGCGAGGGTCCTTTCACGGTTTTTGCACCCACGGATGAGGCATTCGCTGCCGTTCCTCAAGAAACTCTGGATGCTCTTCTTGCGGATACAGACCTGCTCACAAGTGTGCTTCTATATCATGTTGTGCCTGGAAATGTTCTTTCTACCGACCTTTCGGATGGCGCTACTGCTGCCACGTTGGAAGGCAGCGAAGTGGCGGTAACCATTGATGGCGACGGTGTTTTTATCAATGACGCACTGGTTGCTAACGCCGATATTTTGGCGAGCAATGGGGTCATTCACATCATTGATAAAGTATTGATCCCCTCTGCTGAGGCAGCGGCGCCAGAAGAAGAGGCCACAGAAGCACCAGCAGCACCTACGGAAGAAGAAGAACCTGCGGTCGAACCAGGAACAATCGTTGACATTGCATCCGGAATTGATGACTTCTCAACACTTGTTGCTGCCGTTAGGTACGCTACGCTACACCAATAGAGTATCCAACCGTATCTCGCAGACGCCTACTATATGATTTAACCCTCACATGTTCTTGTTCCTAAACTACAGCGCGGCCGGTCTTGTAGACGCTCTTGCTGATCCAGAAGCGTCTTTGACTGTTTTCGCTCCAACTAATGAAGGTAAGTTCGCTACCCGTTCATGGCACAGAAGTGCTGGAAACCGATGTTGTATCTTTCAGCGGGTTTGGAATTACCGTGTTGCTGGTGCTGGTATCTTTTTTCTTACGCGCCAATACTGCTCAATCTTGCAGCCTTTGAAGCTATTGGCTACGAAAAGTTTTTGGAGGATCAGTGGCTGGGCCATCTCCAGTCTATTCTTCTGTACCACGTCCTCGGAAGCAAAGTCATGTCGACAGATTTGTCTCTTGGTTTGACTGCCGAATCTTTGGAAGGCAGTGATGTCGAAGTTACCAGCTTCCCAGACCCAGTGATGATCAACGAGGCCACTGTCACTCAAGCTGATGTAGAAGCCAGGTACGTATCACTATTGGGCGATATGATCGTGCTTCCAAGTATTGTTGACTGCTACAGTTTGAAATTGAACTGTTGCAAGTGGTTTTTGCACTGTGGAAGCTGTGATGGCTCATCAAAAAACGGATCTTCTATTTTTGGTTCACTGCAGCAATGGTGTCATCCACGTCGTCGATGAAGTTCTTCTCCCTCCCTTTATGCTGACAGACATCGTGGATGTCGCAGTTGGTGGCGATGACTTTTCGACTCTTGTTGACCTACTTACTCTTGCGGAACTTGTGGAAGCTCTTCAAGGGGACGGACCGTTCACCGTCTTTGCACCGGTAAGTCATCCGAAAGAGGATAAATGTACCTTGCACCGCTCTCCTAGGAGGATAACTATTGCAATTCCATCTTTAAATGAACGTGCTGCGACTGATTCCCCTCTCTTTTGATTTAACTGATCCCGCAAACTTGCTGATAAATATTACACTACGCAAATCTTCGCCATGCGTTTCGTGTAGACAAACGCTGCGTTTGCAGCGCTGCCAGAGGAAACAGTTGCCGCTCTTACCTCTGATGTTCCTGCTCTAACTGATGTATTACTTTACCATGTCGTTCCTGGAATTATTTTGTCAACTGATCTTGCTGAGGGTGCCATGGCAGAGACACTCCAGGGAGATTCCGTCACGGTCACATCCATGGACCCCGTCATGATCAACGGCGCGAATGTTGTTTCGGCTGATATTTTGACCTCCAACGGTGTTATCCACGTAATTGATACTGTGCTTGTGCCTGGTGCGGACGCCGCTCCGGGTCCCGCCACTGCACCCGCAGAAGGATATTCCCGCCTTGTTTCCGTCAGTTTCAAGGAACAAGGCTGGGCCGGCGATGCTTGCATTGAAGTCGGCCATGGGGAAGCAGTTGAATACCAAATGCTCATGCTTGGAGACTGCACTGCTTCGATGGGTGGTTGGAGATACGACGAAGACACTAAATTGCTTCGTAGCGAACTGGATGACGACTTCTGCATGCAGGCTGGTTATGGCGAACATGAGCATCTTCAAAATATCAACATGCGACTGGCTCGCTGTGACGAAGATTCGGACGTACAACAGTTTGTGTGGGAGCCGGCTAGTGGACTTCGCTTGGCATCGGACGAGCATTACTGTGTCGTGTGGCGGGGAGTGACACCAAATATCGCCAACGATCCCATCATACTCAATCCGTGCGAGCATGCTGCAGACAAACTTGACTGGAAATTTGAGTAATTCGATTTCGGGTAGTCGCACGCTAACAAAAAAATAATTTAAGACTTTTAATAGGACTTCAGTTTCTGCGAGTTAAATACTAGACAACCTCACATATGTTTCAAATACACGTTACACTTAAAAATTGAGCGAAAGCTCCCCGCTGGATGTTTCTGATGACTCGCGCCCTCTCCCACCTCCGAACATTGTCTGGGCCAGTCCAGGAGCAACCGACACCTGCACACGTGGAGCATTCGGATCAGAAGCTGTCGATCTTTCGGAGTCATCTGACATACCCACGGAATTCTCGAGAAAGCTCACTGAATCGTCATTTTGGACGCCAGAAAACAAAGATCTTCCTACCGCCCCAGCGCTGCCGCCATTCACCGAATCAACATTCATGTCCTCAATATCGCCAATATAGCTGGGTTGGTCTTGAGTGCTATCGTCGTCCGCATCGCTTTCGACTGGAATTGGGCTTGCTGGTGTCTTAAATATTCCTTCCTCTGTCGACACGAGGTTTTGTCCTAGTAGGTCTGCACTGGTGAGATTTGCTACACGCACCCCTACCGTCTCTTTCGATTGTTGGTTTTGTTCTGAGACTGCCTCAACGGTTTGGGATACACGCACGCCCTCTATCTCTTCCAAGACATCTTCCTCGTCTTCCTCTTGGACGTCTGAAAGAGAACAATCTTCAACTAGTGTGAGCAACAAGGGGTCCTCATCGGCTTCATCATCGGCGTCCTCTTCTGGTTCTGACGCTTCCCCTTCCGTCCTCTCTTGCCTACACTCCTCTGCATAAACTTGTGTGCGCAGCAACGGGTTCTTGTCGGCTACATTATCTGCGTCCTCTTCTGCGACTGCGGCAGTTGCTGCTTCCCCTCCTGTCATCTCTTGCCTGCTCTTCTCTGCTGGCGTTTCGCTGTTCTCTTCCTCCCTACTTTGCGCTAGAAGACTGTCTTCGAGATTCCCAGTGTCCACCAGGTGGTCTTCCATGAATGTCACAAAAGTGGGAGTTTCGTTTATTCTGACACTCTTAGTGCCATCGCGAGTTATTACGTCGTCGAGAATTCCAGTATCCACCAGATGGTCCTCAACTACTGCGGGAGATTCTTTTGTTTTGACACTCGCAGCAGCGTCATCGCATGTGCTTTCGTCTTTTACATCTTGTGCATGCGCACTCTGTGGATTTCTCTCCGCGTGGTCTGCTTTTGGGTGTGCCACTTCAGGGGCTCCATTGGGTTCCTTGTGTGCGGAGTTATCAATACCATTCTCGCAGCTATCTGGTTGTGCGCTGATGGAATGAGCCTCCTCTACTGTAGCCGCTGGCTGTCGGCGGGAGTCGCCATCCTGAATCAGAGGGGAATCCTCAACATCTGTACGTTTGCAACCCGCGCGGCTATCTAGTTGAGCGCTGGTGGAATAAGCCTCCTCTACCATAACCTCAGGCTGCTGGCGGGAATCGCCATCCTGCACCGGAGGGGAATCCTCAACGTCGGTACTTTTCGAGATACTCGTTGTTGTTGCTGATGGGGATTCTGCCAAATCAACCTTGTTCAGAGGCCGCAAAGGACTGATGGGCCCGTGTCCATTCTCAGGCGACCCATACTCTTCGTCCGAGCTCGCATAGTCTTTTGGGGAGTCAGGCAAGCTGAAGAATGCAGTCGAAGCTGCAGGAGATACCGAATTGATAGGTGCAGACCCGTTCGATTTATCAGCGATAGAAGGAGGCGTGTCGAGCTCGGAAAAATCGTCGAATTTGCCGCCGAAGTCCCTGGGCGTTCCAGTATCACCCTCGCTCTTTTCTGCGTACTTATCGTATTCAGAGTCAGCCAAGTTGTCCGGATCCACATATTTTAGAGACGCCTTTTCTTCCAAGAGTAGGCACCAACAATCATGGCAAGTATGATCAGAATCGCCAAGGCAGGCAAGACAAAGACCAGCACCATCTGCCAGGACTCCATCCCCTCTTCGCTGCCTGAAGGAATCGTAGGTGACTCCTCGGTACTAAATTCTGGGCTGATTGTCGTTGTAACTTGGCAAAATTGTCCATCAAAACCTTCTGGGCATGAACAATTTCCATGCTCTGCTCCTACTTGCACCAGGGATATGCATGCGCCTCCATTCACACAAAAAGAGGTATACGGCGCACTGGGGCTGCAAAGTGATGTAGCTGGAAACTGACAGTGATCGCCTGCAAAAGGAATTTGCCCTGTACCAAAGCAGTCACAGGTGTAAGAGCTCCCGTTGTCTGTCTCAACACAAATACCGCCGTTCTCACAAACATTCCCATCAGGACAAGTTTGCTTTTCCATTTGAATTGGACTTCCAATTTGTGTAGGACTAACCGTCATGTTGAGATCAATGCCTGCGCTGGACCACGGATTCGGATCAGTTCCCGATTCGCTGCTAGTACCTGAACAGGATGCCGCTCCAAAAAATGGTTCTGGACTCTCCACACAGTCGTCGCAAGGCTCATTGTCGGCAAGCTGCCTTCCAAAAGCATTGTAAGTGCCGGGTGGACACAGAATTGCATCACAGCCATAGCTATCGACATTGCCATTCATCCAGAGGCCTTGGGAACAAAGGGTATCGGGTACACCGGAGATCAAGTTGGAAGTGACGTCGAGGTTGAGCTCTGTAAAGGATGCGAGTGCATCGGGTATCCTTCCGGACAGGAGGTTATTTTTGAGAATCACATCAAGACCTTCGGATTTATCAGAAATTCCAGATAGGAACGAGGCTGGGATGGACCCCGACAAACTATTTGAGCTCAAGTCCATTTGCGCAATGGATCTGATCTGATCAAAGGGCAAGAGCTGACCTCGAATGCCGCCAGCAGATGGGTTTTGGCGATGTAGATCTAGTATCTGCAAATGCACTAAATCTCGAAATGATTCGGGGAGAGGACCGGTCAGCATGTTGTCTCCCAAGTTTAACACGACAAGACGCGTCAATCTTCCTAGGCTAGCGGGTATTGTACCTGTCAAGCTTGCATTGGGTGCAATTAGTTCTCGCATTTCGGCAGCAAAGTCGCCTATCTCATTTGGCAATGCTCGATCCAATCGAGTATTCCCCAAGTTAAGGGTCTGTAGACTTGTCAAGGAAGAAATTTCGTCCAGCACTTCGCTGCCAACACTAGTAGCGTTGAGATCTAGCATTTGTAATGCCGGGGCCATTGAAATTCCAACCGCTGAAGCGGTGGCGGTATTCCCTGCAACAATAGCACGCAAGTTCGACGAAACTTTGGAGCCTATACTCGACAGATCCACTACGAGCTCCCTGTTTGCGTCCAGGAACAATCGCTCTAGGCGGCTTAGCTGAAATAAATCAGGAGGTGTTGTCCCCTTCAAACCATTCGCAGACAGCTCCAAGGCTTGAACTTGCAAGCCATCGCCGCATGCGACGCCGTACCACTCGCAAACATTAATGTCGCTGTCGAGCCAGTTGTCTTTTCGTAGCCAGGACGACTCACCATCGGTCGCGGTGTACAAAAGCTCTAGGATCTCGCGTTGTGAGAGGCTATCATCAGCACCTGTGGACGACGGAGTCATTGTGGTAATATCATTTGGCTCGCTTGTCGATGAAATACTCTGTCCATTGCTGTCAGCGGTGGACGGTGATGGCGCAGTAGTTGGAATATCGGTTGATGGCGCGATGCTGTCATCGGCAGCTGTGGATGATGGAGCTATTGTTGGAATAACGGTCGGTTGGTTTGTCGGAGAATCAGTTTGCGCGACACCGGCATCAGCAGTTGTGGACGTTGAAGCCATTGTTGGACTATCCGTCAGTGCGTTTGCCAATGAATCGTTTTGCGAGTTGCCATCATTGGCTGCGGTGGAAGATGGGGCTGTAGTTGGAATGCCAGTCGATTCGCTTGTTAATGAATCATTTTGCGAGACGCTGTCGCCCGTGGAAGATGATGGAGGTATTGTTGTCGGCATGTTGGGAGATTCACTAGTCGACGCAGTACTGGAGCAGCTTGCCGAACCATAGTACAAGAGTGGCTCCTCTGAACAAACCGTACAGGGTGCTTCTGCGGATATCGTTCTCCCGTATGCGTTTGAGGTACCCGGTGGACACACTATTGCATCACATCCAAATTCCGATACCAGTCCATTCATCCATTGATCCAGGCTGCAGAAGGCTTCAGGAATAGACTCTATTTGGTTGTCCGTAACATCTAGGTTCAAAGACTGGAAAAGCGATAGTTCGAGAGGCACACTTCCGCTGATCTGATTGCCTTTCAGGCTAACGTCGATATTGCGGGATCTGTCCCGGATTCCGCTCAAAAAATCCAAGGGAATTGGACCAGTAATAGCATTGGCCGACAAGTCCACTTGTAATAAGGACCGCAGTCCTTCGAGTGCCGGTAGTGGCCCGCCGATTCCGCTGGTTTGGCCGTGCAAATCAAGAATTCGCAGGTCCTGCAACGCGTTCAACGAGTCGGAGGACAAAGGACCCTCTAGGTTGTTTCCCGACAAGTCCAGGGCCACCAATCCTCTTAGCTGCCCAATGCCGGACGGCAAAGTTCCAGTCAAAGCGGCGTTGGATGCTCTGAAGCTAACCAAGTTTACCAAGTTGCTAATTGAGCGAGGAATGCCTTGCTCCAGATTGTTGTTGGCGATATTGAGAGTTCGGAGCTTGGTGAGATTGTAAATCTCCGTAACGCTTGACGGTCCTGCCAATTGGGTACCGTTGGCGTTTAAGATTCTCAGCTCAGGAAAATTGGATATACCTTGTAGGGTTGTAGTAGCGGTTCGGGAGAGAATCAAATCCTCCAATTCTGATAGCGTGCTATTGATTTGTGAAAAGTCCACGACGAGCTCAGGATTATCCTGCAAAAATACGCTTTGCAAAGTATCCACCTCTTGAAAGAACAATGGCGGTACCGTTCCTTGCAAATTATTACCCGGTAGGAGCAGTTCTCGAATGGCGCCTCGTTGACAAGACACTCCAAACCAATCGCAAACCGAATTTTGGGCATTATTATTTGGGCCACCGCCGCCACCGCCGCTGGTGCCTTGTTCCAACCAACCATCATTGTTTGTCCAATCGGGACCTCCTGTGGCTTGATAAAAATCAGCCAATGCTTGATACTGTGGATCCACATTCTCTTCTGCTGCCTCTACTGGTTCCAACTCGGCTGCCATGACAGGAACATCTTCCGGCACGGCCGTGATGGCGTTGTCATCATCACCCACACCTTCATTGTCGTTATTCCAACTTTCGTCGTCGTCGTCATCGCCGACGACGGCAGTATCCCCAACGACGACGGCAGTAGTATCATTAACTTGGGGTGCGTCTGGATGGTCCAGTACGAGCTGCAACATTTCGTCGCACGTGGTCTGTCCCAAGAACAAGGTCGTTTTTGTGGTGGTTCCGGGACATGGCAAACAAGGTGCATCTAGATACAGTTGTCGTCCAAGGGCATTAAAGGTTCCGGCAGGACACAAAATGGCACTGCATCCATAGCTGTCCACAGCGCCATCCATCCACTCGTTGCTCTTGCACAATTCTTCTGGAACAGGATCCGTCATTTGATTGTCCGTCACACCCAAAAACAAATTCGAAAACCGACTGAGCGACGACGGAATACCTCCCGTCAATTGATTGTGTTGCAATAAAACGTCCAAGGATGGCGTCGACTCTGGAAACTTGGCCGCCAAAAAGTCCACTGGCAAAGAACCCGTCAATTGATTGTACGACCAATCCAAATACTGCAATTTCAGAGGAAGCTCTGGAAATCGGGGTGCTTGTTGCAAAAACGCCGGAATGGTACCTGCTAAACTGGCATTGGAAGCATACCAATACCGCAAATTGCGGAGAGGAAAGTCTTCGGATGCCGTTGCCGTTGTGGAAAAGGATGTTGCGGTTGCGGTGGTGGCATTTGGAAAGGCCGGCAGCCAAGCCAGAAGAGGATCATTGTTACGTTGAAGATTTAAATGATTCATGGCCAAAAAGGTGAGCTGTGCCAATGGTCCCAAATCTGCTTGTGACAATCGTTGCACTTGAGTCGAACTCAAATCCAAAACTTGGAGGGTCGTGCCCAAATCGGATACCCCATTTAACTGTTGGGTGGCCGTATGAGAAATGTTGAGATATTCCACGGGTGCTATAACACCGTCGTCTTTGTTGTTGGTGCCAAACAACACCTGGGATGCAGCCGCTGCCGAGGGAGTGAATTCTTGCTTGGAGACAACCACTACCAAGGGAGGATTGTTGTTGTTATCCACAGTATTGGTACTAGTACTGGTACTGGTGCTCGTGGTCACAATTACTTTTTGTTCCATATCCACTACCAAATTTGGATTCAACGACAAATCCACTCGTATGAGGTAAGATAATTCCCACAATAAAGAGGCAGGCAAGGTTCCTTGCAAATTGTTATTGTGCAATTCCAATCCCACCACAAATTGATCGGAATTGCACACCACACCGGCCCAATGACAGGGAATCACACCCTCGGTGAGCCATCCACTGGAATTGGTCCAACCGTCTGCAGTAGTAGCACCACTAGGAGTCGTGGTTTGATGCAGGGCCACCAAGACTTGGAGTTCTTTGGTTCGTTCTCGAGCTTTGGCCAAATCATCAACTTCCAAGACTTGCCACGAAGGTGGTTCGTCTTGTTCTCGATCTTCCGTAGTCAAGTCTTGGGCATTCTTGTCCTTGCCATTTTTGCCGGTATCCAACTCGACTTCGGCGTCCAATACTACCACTTCTTCCAGCTGTGGTGCCGCTGTAGGGTTATTGCTATTGGGACGACGAGGTCCTCCTCGTCGAAGGGAGGGCATGGTTCTGGTTTATCTACTGATATATCCTGTACGATATAATTATGGTATGCTAAGTATGTATCACGCTGCTGGATACTCTACAAAGCTACTAGGCTATCTTGCAGCTAGCTAGTAGCTATATCTCTTGTAGCTCAACTCTAGCTGACTTGTGTAACTTGAAGCTAGCTATGTTACTAGCTGGCTAGCTACCAGTTGCTGTTTCTCGCCAAAAAAGAGTAATGACAAGAAGGTTGACGGTGTTACCTCTTGGTAGCAAAAAAGCAAAAAGTATTGTTTTAATGACTGCATCCAATGGTCACACCAGCAGTTGAATGAATGAGGACCGGATGAGCGCGAAAGATCCTGCCGTTATTTTTTCGATATCCCGGTTGTTTTGACATTACAATTTTACTATGGCGGTGTTAAACACTTAGGGGATAGTAAACTGTCAAGCTTAATTCTTTCCAACGCGGGTCGTGTGAGAGAGTCAGAAAATGCCGAACTGATATGCTTTGTTCGTGTTGTCCAACCACCAGTGCTGTCGTACATGTAACAACCTTGGCCCTTGCGATCAAGTGCAGGCACACTGAGTGGCAGTTAGTGGACCTGGTGAGTGATGTGGCAGTGGGGTGATGCTGCATTTTTATTAGAGTTG
>ENA-ORBV01012341-ORBV01012341.1-microbial-mat-metagenome-genome-assembly--contig:-NODE-12341-length-13198-cov-5.459492_pt1 | contig 13198 bp, 9 predicted proteins | sample MGYA00237777_ERZ505514 | MGnify/ENA primary metagenome ERZ505514 (study PRJEB26160, sample SAMN06269048) | microbial mat metagenome | isolation source: Oligotrophic lake microbial mat | place...
CAACGGCGCGACTTCCGGCTCGACGTCCTTACGGGTTCGTCGGCGTTCAGCGCCGAGGGTTCGCTCTTTGCCAATTTGGGCAAACATGAATTGTTCAAGCCGACCAAGTCCTACCCAACGATGACAGTAAGGGAGTTGGCTGATGCCTGCTGAGGAGCAAGCTGCCTTCGCCCTGCGCGGCCGCAACCCGGATGTGCTGACGTGCATCGCAAACCTCTCGAACGACGAGGTGTTCACGCCGCCCGAGTTTGCGAACCGGATGCTGGACACGCTGGCCGAAGCCTGGGCGGCCGACCACGACGGCGCGAACCTCTGGGCCGACAAGAATGTGCGGTTCCTCGACCCGTGCACGAAGTCGGGCGTTTTCCTGCGCGAGATCACCAGTCGCCTCACCAAGGGCCTGGCCGAAGCGATCCCAGACCTTCAGGATCGCGTCAATCACATCCTGACCAAACAGGTGTTCGGCATCGGGATTACGTATCTCACGAGTCTGCTAGCGCGGCGGAGTTTGTATTGCTCGAAGCATGCCACAGGCGAACACTCCATTGCCAAGAGCTTCACCGACGATGCGGGCAACATTTGGTTTGAGCGGCTTGAGCACATCTGGGCAGGCACGAAGTGCGCATACTGCGGTGCACCCCGAACAATCTTCGACCGGGAGGAAGGTCTTGAGACCCATGCCTATGCGTTCATCCACACCGACGACATCAAGACTCGGATTGTCGAGTTGTTTGGAGGCGATATGCAGTTCGATGTGATCATCGGCAACCCTCCCTATCAGATGACTGGCGGGGCTGGTGGCTCAAGCGACTCGTCGATCTACCACCTCTTCGTCCAGCAGGCGCTCAAGCTTGAACCTCGGTACGCCAGTATGGTGACGCCATCGCGATGGATGGCTGGCGGACGAGGGCTTGATGACTTCAGAGCGCAAATGCTCAATAGTGGACATGTTCGCAGTCTCACGGACTTCCCCGATTCCGGTGATGCGTTTCCTGGCGTTCAGATCAAAGGTGGCATCTGCTACTTCCTTTGGGACAACGCCTATAACGGAACCTGCGATGTTACGCGCATCGCCGGGGGCGTCGAACACATTCAGAGAAATCGCCTGTTGGGCGAGTTCGATGTCTTCGTCCGCGATGAGCGCGCGCTTGAAATCCTGAGGAAGGTCCTTTCCAAGAAGGAACCATCTGTCCTTGACCTCGTATCTGGTGACACGCCATTCGGGATCGCGACGAACTTCGAGGACTGGAGCGAGAAGAGCGGTGCTGGGAGGATCGCTCTCAACCTTATCAGTCGCGGGAAGCGAACCGTAGGCTTCATCAAGCGCGGGCATATCCGAAAGAACATTGAGGCGCTTGATGTGTGGAAAGTCCTCGTTCCAGAAGCTTATGGGGCGGGCGAAACATTCCCTCACCAAATTCTTGGCAGAGAAATTGTTGCTGCGCCGCCGTCAGCGTGTACGCAGTCGTACTTGGTCGTGTCACCGTTTCGGTCAGAGCGTGCGGCCAAAAGTTTCGCCAGCTATTACCGTATTCCTGGGTTCCGCAGCACAAAGAACGAGGTTGCTTTTATCAACAGCATGATCCGTCCGATGACATCGAAAAGTTGATCCGTCCGATGAGCGCAGGAAATGAGTAAGCCGGCAACAAGAGATCTTTGCCCCGGCCCTATCGGCTTGTCGCAGATTCCCCAAGGAACCGCAGAAAAGCCCCGTAGGCCGCTTTGTCCCGCAAGCCCTTTGCCGTCTCCTTTACAAAGCTGACATTGCGTCGCAGCGCCGACAGGTACGGCCCCTTGGAGCTGGGAATTTCCTTTTCGTGCAGGAAGGGATTGACTACACGCTCATCTAGCGTCCGGCCATTGAAGGCATCATCTCCCTGCTTTACGTAGGGTAGGCGAATGTCGAAGCCTTGATCCAGGATACGAGCCAACGCGCACCCCACCAACGCCTCTCGAAATGCCTGCGTGCCAGACTCAAACAGGGTGTCCGCAGCCGTCTCCGTGCCGGAAGAGACCTGCGCTATCTGTTCTTTGCCGAAGTCGACCTCGGCCTCTGCAAAGGCCTTATCCAACCGCTTTCGGGCTGCCGCGTAGTCGATCTGGCGTGCCAAATTTGTCAACCATCAGTAGTTCATCCAAAGGCATTCCTGCCGGACCTTCTTGATCGAATGGCAATGCTTAAGCGGAGCATCGAACCGACGCCAGCCCTTGTACAGCTTGTCCATCAAGTCGTTCCGGTACCCGGATATTGCTACCTTACCCTTGCACGCGCGAAGGGCTTTTGCGAGCGCCAGGTGGTCTGGTTGATCCATCTCGAAACCATAGGCGTTACTATCGCCCCGCGTCTCGTGCAGGTACGGGGGGTCACAATAGAAGAGCGTGTCCTTGCTGTCGTAGAGCCGGATCGCGTCGAGAGCGGGGCGGTTCTCAATTTGGACGCGAATTAGCCGTGTGCCGATTTCCGCCACTGTCTCGACGCCCCCAAGCCAGCGCGACACAACGCCCGACATTCCGGCCCGACTTGTATCCTTACAATTCGCCCATCGACCGAGCGTCGCCGTTTGCGCCAAGCCCGTTCTTGTCTGTCGCGCGCGGATGTAGAAGCGGCGTGCGCGCTCTAAGTCAGTCACGCCTCGCGTGCTGCCGACAATGGCACGGTGAAATTCTTCCCGCGAAAACGGAGTCAAGGCAATTGCCCGCTCCAATTTCTTGCTCTGGTCGCGCAGAACACGGAAGAAGTTCACCGCTTCGCCGTCTATATCGTTGTAGGTCTCGATAGGTGATGGCTCGCGGTTGAGGAGAACTGCGGCCGACCCTGAAAATGGCTCGCAGTAGTGATGTGATTTAGGAAGAAGAGGGAGCAGCCATTCCAGATGGCTGAACTTACCCCCGTACCATCCAAACACAATGCGCCGACGCCTCGATGGCGCAATAACCGTGGGAAGGTCTTGCTGGTCCGCATCTTCAATATGGATGGGCGACAGACCGCGCGCTGGTTTGCGGCCCGCAGCACGCTTAGCCTTTAGATGCGGGCGTGTTTCATATTCGGCGAGAGACATTATTCATCCCCTAGATGCACAGTGTGGCACCCAATGGCTTCCATGCATTGAACGAAGAACACGGCGGTAAAGCTGCCGCGTCCGATCTTGTTCGAGATGTTCCGGTCGGTTTCCTTGATGCCGATGACCGTGAGCTTCTCGGCCAAGTCGGCGTAGCTACGGTTCCGTTTCTTGAGCTCAGCCATTTGGACAGCATACACTCACCCCGGCCAGCGCAGCAAAACCGCTTCCTCGCGTAATTGGTGGCCGGTAGCGGTTGACAATCTGGTTCGAAAAAGGTCAATGCCGAGCACCTCGTAACCTTGAGATTTGGCAATATCAGCTAAGAGGTGCCCGGTACGGATCATGATCCGCAGATAGGACGCTTGATCCCCTACCACGTAGGCTAAGTGGGCTCCCGGGCGCAGGACTGTTTTTAGTTCGTGGAGATGCCGCGCCATGCCGCCGAAGTAGAGTTTGGTTACTTTGGCGTACATCCGCTCGAATCCGCTCGTTTTTTTCATAGCAATGCGCCGCCGTTCGATGTCGGTCGCAATCTTTTGAATCTCGGCGTGGGAATTGACCCAAACGTCGTCATCATCGCCTTTGTACACGTTGCGTGTGTTCGACCGCATCAGGCCCCGCTTAACGGCCCTTAGTTCCGCCTTCGTTTGCAAGATGCCCAATAAAACGGATTCTAGGCGGGTCGTGCGCGTATAATCTTTTTCGTTTGGGTACGGCGGGGAGGTGATAACGGTGTCGATTGAATTTGGCCGTAAAACGCCGAGAAGCGCGCGCGAGTCAGCGCGGATGATGGTAGAGGGAATGTGTCCTTTGGAGCGGAGATCAGCTAGGTCGCGCGACATCGCCTTCACATTTGAGAGCCAAGTGGCGATTACCGGCGCGTCTGGTTTGGCTGGTCCTACACCGACTTCCGGCCCGAAGTGTAGATTGCCGATCACTGTCACCAGTGCCTGCGCCAACGCCAACAGTTCGTGCCGATGATATTGACTCCCGCTTGTCGCCCTCAGCTTGTCTAGCAATACCAGCGTCTTGTGGAGGGGAAGCGGGCTGATGGAGTTCGCGAGCAGGAGCGACGCGGCATCCTCGGGAAGGCGCCACAGATCGGCGCGACAAATTCTGGAATTTTTGCTCTCGTCCGAAATTCCCTCCCTTTTAAGTTCTGCGATAGCGCGCGCGGCGATCTCTTGAGCGTGGTCAAGCAGCCCTTGGGAATCCACCATCCAATCCGTCTTAACCTGCGCTGCGAAAAAGGACATCGGATGCGATTCCACGCCGATACTTGGAACGCCTAGCTTTTTGCATTCCACTGGGGTGGTGGCGGTTCCGCAGAACGGATCAAGGCATGTAGTTGTAGAGTCGGCACCAAAGCGGTGAAGATAATCGCGGACAAGATGCGGCGGATAAGAAAGTACAAAACGATACCAGTTGTGCGCCGGCTGGTCCGTCGCATCCAATCTATTGGCAACGCCATTGGCGCGCTTCGGTTGCACACTGCTCCGCAGAGCCCGCGCCGTCGGCCGATATGAATGAGCTGGGACCATGAGCGCCGTTTCGGACATCAGTCGACTCCTACGGTTCTTCCAAGTGGATCGTTCGGCAACCAATAGCTTCCATGCAGGGGACGACGTTTGGCCTTCTCCGACAACAATCGGCGTTGTTCGTCCGACATCGGACCCCGAGGCCCTACCACACGATCTTTTAGTTTGTCGCTCATTTGAGATTTAGATTCTTCCGAATGTTTCCATCCACGACGAATCGGCCTCGCCCGCAACTTCGCAAGATATTCCGGAGATAAATGTGACTCGTTTCCGAATTTATTACGATAGTCCTGAACCGTCATCCCATGGGTTTTCAAATGGGTCTGTGTGATCAAAGACTTAAACTCCGACTGACAAACATTACAAATAATCATGGGTTGACCTATAATAATACATTCTAACTCTATTTAGGCAATAATTTGATCAGGTCAAGAAAAAAGCATCCGAAGATGCTTTTCTCTGAAAAATCAATGAATTTTTAGAACGGAAGCTGATCCCCCGTACCCAAAATCGAGACCGGTACAAAAATAAATTCGATGGTCTTCGATGGCTTAATTGCAACATCCACCCAAAGTTGATTTGCATCGATGCGAGCGGCGGTATTGTTTATTTCGTCGCAACGCGCCGCGTAATCGTAAAGTGCCCGGAGGGACTTCAATCCGGCCAAGTAGCGTTCTGTCGTGATGAGTGCGGCACGACGGGTGATGGAATCGTTCTTTCGCATGATGAACGGCTCCAGAAGCTTCTGGAGGTCGTACTTCATTTTCAGGATCAGGCGGGATACGTCGATCCGGTCCAACGCGCTGGCGGTGGCAGAAAGCGTCTTCTGCCCCATGATCACCATACCATTTCCGGAACCACTGGTGGAACGGAAGATGATGGGGTTGATCTTGTTCTGGTAGGAGATGTTCTTCTGGGCGCGGTTCATCAACACGGGCTGATAATCACCGACGTTGTTCAAGTAGCCCACGCTGGAAGCGTTATCCACGATACCGTTGGTGGTCCCGGCTGGGGCGAACCACGGGGCGCTGATCGAATCCGAATAGGCGATGGTCCGCAACGCAATGTGCGAAGAGGGAACCATGACGTTGTTTCCGGCCAGATCGGTGCCCAAGCCCCACGGGGTCCACATCGCCGCGTACGGGGAGGGGGTCGAGGTGAAGGCGAGTTCTCCGGTGGTTTCGGCATTGTTCGCGTTGGTGATCCACTCCGTCAGAGTGATTTCACGACCCACGGCGATTCCGCTCGGACGCATCCACTTGGGAGTATCCGCCACGACGAACGTGATTTCACCGTTGTCCGAGTTCAATCCGATCATCTCGTCGTAGAGTTCCGGATACCCGGGGACTGCCATTAGCTGGAAGTACACCGCTTCGGAACGTAGCTCGTCACTGGCGACAATCGCCGCCTGCAATGCGGTCACGACGGTTTGACGCTGAGCCTTACGACCGAACGTCTCGCCCGCGTGGGGACGCCAATAGTTGTCCGCCTGTGCAACGACCGAGTAGGACCCAGACGAGAACACCACCGTCACCGGCTCGAACGTGGGATCGAAAATCTTCACCGTGTACTTGGTGCGAGACTCTCCGGTGTTGATCCAGTAAGTTCCGTTGAGAACCGCAGATGCATCCGGATCATCAGACTGGATCATCACCGAATCAGTGATATCCATCCAAGCCGTCGTCACATACTTGCGTACGACGGGAAAGCGATCCAAATACTGCGGCGTCGAGATGTCGATCCAGATCGAGTTCTGATCCGGAAACGCCGGAGGAGAAGCCGAAATGACCTTCTGCAACGACGTGGGATTGCTATTCGTGGTCGTCACGACGGGAACCCACTGGTTCCCATAGGCCACGTCCGCACCTTCCACGTACATCGCGAAATCCAAGAAGTTGTCGTTGAACCAGAGCGTTCCTGTGGCGGGATCGCTCACCGGGGCCGTGGCCTGCATGACCAACGGCAGGGCAATGAACTGCGAACCCGTTCCAATATAGAGGGGACGCTGACCATTGGTGTTGATCGTGGTGGTGTCTTCCCAAAGCGTGCCCTCGTTCGGCACCGGAGCGGTATTCGCACGAACCACAACCTGAGAAACCCACTGACCGTCCACGGCACGGTACTTCGTGATCTTCGGATCGATTCCGCCGGAACTGCTCGTCGTCTTATACCAGTAGTCCCCCGAGGCGGGGCCAATCGGAGCGGAACTCGCCACATATAGGTTGGTTCCCGCCCCGTAGGCAGTGACCAAATTCGCATCGCTCGCGATCACCCATACACCGGCATCCTTGAAGTAAAGCGTTCCGTTGATCGTGCTGTAATCCCAAGCCCAATCCCCGTTCGCCCCCACAAGGTTATCCGGCGCAGCCGTGAATATACGGAACTGCTGGGAATCAATACCACCAACGTCCTGAATTCGAACCCACGCTGTACCCGACCAACGGAAAATTCCCGCAACAGCGGTAGTCGTGTTCAACCAATACGTTCCATCCGGAGCAGGCAAAACTGGCTCAACCTGATTCGGAACAAGCTGACCCAAATCCAAATCTGCACGCAAAACATACGCACGATTGGTCAATCCCAAAACGGAATGGGCTGTCATCAAACCGTACTCATTCGTCTCGTCTCCGTGGACTGGAACTCCATCGGAGGTTACGAACACGGGATTTCCGTAGGTTTGGATCAGTTCCCTTTGGGAAGCGATCAACCGAAGCTTGCCGGATTCTAATGTTCCCAGAGAAATTCCCGCCCCATCGGGCCGAGATTTTGCGGAGCGCGTTGCGATCATAATGAACGGAATCGTCGTCGGAGACGGCGATGCATAAATTGATTGATCGTTGATGGTAACCCTAACAAACGGTGCGGCCATTTGACACTTCTCCATAAGTACCCTTGACTAAGGGATTTCTCATTATATCATTGGGAACAAGATTCCCTGTGACGTGATATTTACGAGGAATGGAGGAAAATGTTGTCTGTGCGAGCTAAGAGGGTGAATTATCGAGATCGATTCGAGGAAATTCACGGAACCCGGTATGTCTATAATTTTGAAGATATAAAAGCGACTTCTCGGATTGAGATCGGTTGTCCCGAGCATGGAAATTTTTCAATGCTGGTGTCGAATCATGTGGTTGGATATGGATGTCCGACATGTGCGAGAATGAAACGGCGTCTGACTACACCTGATTTTATCAAGCGGGCGATGGTGGTTCATGGAACCACGTATGATTATCGATCCGTGGAGTATGTGAAGACCGATTTGAAAGTAAAAATTGGATGTTCAAAACACGGCATATTCGAACAGACACCGGAAAATCATCTTCAAGGACAGGGGTGTCGTGGGTGTGATGAAGACAGACGGCACCAATCCCGAGTAGACTGGAGTGAGGTGGAACGAAAATTCAAAAAATTGGGTATTGGAGTAAAGGCGGAAACATTCACCACGATGCACGCCAATATGACCATGACGTGTACGGTGCATGGTGAATTTCAACGAGCCCCGATTGTTATGTTAAAGGCTAAGGGGTGTCCCAAGTGTATGAAAAATTCACGACTCACCGTGGATCAGTTCTACGAGGAGTGTCGGGCAAAGCACGCCGGGATATACACTTACAAGGGGGACTATTCGAGATTAAACAAATCTATTACGGTGATTTGTCCATCCCACGGGGATTTCACTCAATTGGCGCAAACCCACCGTAATGGGGGTGGATGCCCGAAGTGTTCCTATGATATACGTGGTGATCAACGAAAAGATGATACGAGCGTGTTCATAGAAAAAGCTCGGAGTGTGCATGGAGACCGCTACAACTATGACAATGCCCATTATCGGGGATCGTTACGTCGAGTATCCATCGGGTGTAAGATTCATGGAGAATTCGAACAAATTTCTGCCAATCATTTACAGGGACATAATTGTCCGGGATGTGGTCGAACCGCTTCCTCTGGAGAAATGGAAATCGCCGAATGGTTACGTGGTTTCAACATTAAGGTAGAAATACGAAATCGTACCGTGCTATCAAGAGCCGAGATAGACATATATTTGCCCGATCACAAACTGGGCATTGAATATACGGGACTTTATTGGCATAGTGACCGACGCAATCCTGATCCTAATCATCTATTGAAGAAACATCGACGATGTGAAGAAGCCGGAATCCGCCTTGTGACACTGTTCGAGGATGAATGGTTGTACCACCCGGATAAGGTGAAAGCCTCATTGGGTCACTTTCTCGGATTGTCCACAAAGGGAATCTTCGCGCGAAAGGCTCGTATTGCTCCCATCACCACGAATGAGGCGTTGCCCTTTTTGAAACAATACCATTTACTCGGTGCAGGTAGCGCCCATCAGTATATGGTGGGGGCATATGATCAGGAATGCTTGATCGCGGTAATGACCTTTCGTACTCCGAACCGAGAACGAGCAGGATCGAAGCAGATTGAAATGACCCGTTTCGTCACAGATGGACGGAATCACCCCGGGTTGGGATCGCGTATGTTTCAATGGGCCGTCCGAGAGTATAAATTCGAACGAGTAGTGGCTTTCGTGGATCGCAGGTGGTTTACTGGATCGTTCAAAACTGTATCTGGATTCAACATTGTGACAGAAACGAAACCCACTCTGTGGTGGGTCAAAGCGAGCAAACGATATCAACGCAGGTTCAAAACTAAACGCTCGCTTGCTCGCACCAATCCCGATTCCAAGGGAACCAAACTAGAAATCATGCGAGAATTGGGATACTCTCGCATCTGGGACTGCGGAAAACTCAAGCTAGAATGGAATAGTCATTGATTGACCTCGATCAATTAGAAAAGTTTCGAACCGTTCATGGGAATCGATATGATTATTCCCGGGTGGATTGGAAAAATGCGCGCACACCAATTCAAATTGGTTGTCCCGATCATGGAAGTTTTAGTCAGCTTCCGATGAATCATATGAAGGGGAGTGGATGTCCCCGGTGTGCGGGGGTGAAACGGCGATTGACCACGGCGGAATATTTGGTTCGGGCACGACAAGTGCATGGGGAGAAGTACGATTATTCCCGACTTGAATATGTGAGGAACGCGTTACCGGTAACGGTGATTTGCGCGGTGCATGGAGAATTCCATCCCACGGCGACTTCTCATCTACAGGGTCGGGGATGCCCCGGGTGTGCGAGTGTTAAGAAGACGGCCACCCGGGGAAATTGGGCCTCGAAACTTCTGGTGTTTCGGGAAGTCCACGGCACGAAGTATGAATATGATGAAACCTCATTCAAACGCATGAGGGATAAAATCCGCATCAGATGTCCCAAACATGGGTGGTTTGAGCAGACCCCGGGGAATCACACCACTCGGGGGTGTGATCGTTGTGGAGGGACTAGAACCACGTCCACGGAGGAATTTATCAAGAAGGCTCAGGCCGTTCATGGTCTCCGGTATGATTATTCACGGGTGAACTACGTGAACAATCGGACCCTCGTGACTCTTGTCTGTCCGGAGCATGGAGAGTTCGAACAACGCCCGGTGAATCACGTCAATATGAAACGGGGTTGCTGGAAGTGTACGCGTTCGTTCCCCTCGGATACCCCGGGGTTTGTCGAGAAGGCCGAGCGGGTGCATCAAAATCGGTACACCTATGAGAACACCGAGTATGTTCGTTCTGGTGATCCAGTCACGATCACATGTCCCAAGCATGGTCCGTTCTTGCAGGCCCCGGAGAATCACCTCTCTGGAAACGCCTGTCCGGTGTGTTCGAATGGCTGTTCGGAAGGAGAGCGCGAAGTCTACGAGTGGATTCTTCAACAGGAGCCCACCGCTCGGACGCGAGTTCGTGATGTGATTCCGCCGATGGAGTTGGACATCTATATCCCGGAGAAGAACCTCGCCATCGAGTATTGTGGTCTGTATTGGCACAGTGACGCGGGTGGAAAGGATCACCGTTATCACTTGAACAAGCATCTATTGTGCGAGGAAAAGGGAATCCGTCTCATCACTCTGTTCGAGGACGAGTGGCAGGATCATCCCGAACGGGTCAAGGCCACGTTGGGTCACTTTTTAGGAAATTCACCCCCGGGTGTGTACGCGAGGAAGACCACGATTCAAGAAATTAGCTGGGCCGAGGCGAAGACCTTTTTGGAGCGTCATCATCTACTGGGGGCGGGCACGGCGGGTCAAAAACGCATCGGGGCCTACTCGGAGGGAATTCTCATCGGCGTCATGGTCTATGGAATGCCCGGGGACGAACGACGGAATAAATCCGACGCCATTGAGATGAAACGCTTCGTCACGGATGGACGGAATCATCCCGGGTTGGGCTCGAAGATGTTCAAATGGGCGATCACTCATTATGGCTACACTAAAGTATCCGCGTTCGTGGATCGTCGTTGGTTCACCGGATCGTTCAAATCCCTCTCGGGGTTCGTCCGAGTGGGGGAAACCCCACCCACCCTGTTCTGGACGAAACAGAAAAAGCGGTATCATCGACGTTTCATCACCAAGAAGCGATCCCACGAAAATGGGACTCTCCTCCCGGGCGAAACCAAAATCGCGATGATGCGACGTTTGGGCTATTCCCGAATTTGGGACTGTGGAAAACTCAAGCTAGAATGGAACGCCTAGGGTTTCCACTGGATGCTTTCGAAATTCAGCACATCCGTGGGATCGGCCTTGATCACGACATCCGAAATCTCGTCCATGGAGTCGAAGGAGAAATTCTCCTCGATTTCCCCGATGGGGACGTGAACCTCGTAGATGAGTTTGGAGTCGTAGAGCTTCACCGGCAGGGAGAGCCAGAAATCTATCGTGAACGGAAACGTGTACACGTAAAGAGGATCGGCACTCGTATCAGGGGTGACGCGTTCGATCTTCAAATCCCCCGTGAATATGATCGTGGTGAGCTTGGTCCAGTCGGCAGGCCCATTCGAGACGAGCAAATCACACCCCGGGTTATACACGGTTCCGATTTGTTCGATCATCTGGAAGCCCTGATCCTCATTCGAACACCAGAACGAGACCTCGAAGTCCATCGTCCACGGCACTGGCATGGGCCGATCCACCGTGATTTTCCGTCCGGGTTGATTCGCGATGATCCTCCCGTCCTCGGTTCTCATCGGTTCGATCCAGTCCACCGGCTCCACATGGGTGGGATTATGCCGCCGATCCGGATTCTGCCTTAGTCCCGTCATGTACAATGAGGCCATGGGCACGTAATTGATCACGTTATCGTTTCCGCCACGGAGCAAATACGACACGGTGCGTTCCATACCACCATAAAGAATAGGGACATCCATGAAACGGGTTGAGCCATCGGCCTGACGACCTGTACGAATCTGATATCCCGCGAACGCACTCAACAACATGAGCAAAGTTCGAGGAATTTGCCTGTCGTAATTAAAAAAAAGGTTTCCGCTGGAAGTTGACAACTACCATAGCGCGATTCTCCGTGATCGAATAAAGTGACGTAATTCCTACTATTTATGCACGAGATATACTGGACTGGTCCGATCCCCGGTTCCCGTTCAAAAAGGTCCGTAAATGGCCGAAAAACGTGCTTGACACCCCGGGACAAACCCGGTATATCATTAAGACCGAGAATCAATGGCGTGCTACGAACCACGCATATCATAGCTACGGCACACAAAGCTATCAGGCTTGTGTTTTACTCGCGACGAAGGAGCTTGAGAATCTCATGGGCAAGGTGTCGGCGTGACCACGAATAACGTTCATATGTGACACTGCCATGCCGGTGAGGAATTTGGTACCTGCAAATACGGTGGTCCCGCCCTGCAAGTGGGTTCTCCACAAACTATCATCGCGAATCAACTTAAAGCCGAATGGAAGGCTGCCGTGGCCGCCGACCAGACCACCAACGACTACTGGAATTACGCAACGGAGAATGGCAACAAGTTGTGGCGGGCGATGTACGCAGCCATGTCAAAGGAGGAAACATGACCGAACCCCGCCCCCTGAACGATCTTCACGAAGATCATCTTTCCCCCAACACCAAGGCGGGTGTGGCCGGGGTGTACTCGTTGTTCCGGACGGCTGGTCAGAACAGTGGGGGTAACGGCGCGCAGACCATCCTGAATGGTATCACCAACTACGGTGACGCGATCATCGTCATGAGCGCAGCCGAAGCGTTGTGGAATCTTCGTCGCACGGCGAAGCTGTTCTACGTGATGAATATCGCACTGGGCCTCGCTTGTTTTCCACTTTTTCTTCGGTGGGATTATCATGTCCTTCCGTCTGTCCGTACAGGATTGATCATCTACGGGGTGTTCGTGTGCCTCGCGGCTGCGGCGATCTATCCCCTCTATGCCACCCGCTGGCTTCGTGGAAACATCCTTCCCTATAAGGGCACGTTTCTCATGCACGAGAGCCCGACGTTGATGAAGATCATGCAGATCAAGGTTGTGTTCCTGTTCCTCGCCTCCTCTCTCACACTCGTTTATATGTGGGTGATTGCACGATTCGCTGCATGGCTTGCCGAAGTGTCTCTTCATCCCATCGTTCCAATGGATAATCCCGTGGTGGTGAGTATCTATCCCACCCCTGTCTCTTATACACATCTCCGAGCCCACGAGACTAAGGCGAATCTCGTATGCCGTCTTCTGCTTG
>ENA-ORBV01012342-ORBV01012342.1-microbial-mat-metagenome-genome-assembly--contig:-NODE-12342-length-13197-cov-5.156479_pt1 | contig 13197 bp, 6 predicted proteins | sample MGYA00237777_ERZ505514 | MGnify/ENA primary metagenome ERZ505514 (study PRJEB26160, sample SAMN06269048) | microbial mat metagenome | isolation source: Oligotrophic lake microbial mat | place...
CCTCTCTATTCGTCGGCAGCGTCAGATGTGTATAAGAGACAGGTGCTCGAGACGCTGATCGACGTGGCGCTCGCCAACAATACCAATCTCTCGCTCGCCGCAGCGCGCGTCGAAGAGGCGCGCGCGCTGCTCAAAGGCACGGCTGCGCAGGAATCGCCGAGCGCAACCGCCAACCTCGACGGGTCGCGCTCGCGCATCTCCCAGCGCGGCTCGCAGCCGCTGCCGGCGGGGACGGATCCCGTCAGGAACAGCTACCGCGCGACGCTCGATGTGAACCGGCCCATCTCCTCGAAGCTCGCCATCCGGCTCAACGCGTTTTGGGAAGACTCGAACACGTGGCGCGATGTCGAGTACTACGACCGGCGCGCCGTGACGTTGACCTCGACCTATCGCCCGTGGCGGGGCGGCAATCTGCGCGTGACGGCGGAGGTCGGGGAGAATCATCGCAACGCCTCGCTCACCGGGATGGGTGACCGCGTCTCGGGCTGGGATGGAGTGACTGTCTTTTCCGGGCTTCAAACCTCGGCACCGTCCAACGCCAACGCCGCGGGCATCGGGATTTTCGGGGCCAACAACTTCATTTTCTCCCCAGGCATCATGGGCGGCGCGATTGTCGATTGGCGCGGCTTTGCGAATACCAGCGGCGGAAACGGCAACGCGAGTATTCCGCTCGGCGGAGTCCTGGTGGTCGGTCCCTCTGGCAACTTCCAGGACGCCCCCTTGCTTGGAGCGATCAACCGTCCCGCTAATGCGTTCGACAAAGTGCTGCGGGGCGCCCCGGACTTCTTCATCCCGCCCCGCGAGGCCGCCACCTCGCTCGGCGGCGACACCTGGATGACGGAGTTCGACAACATCCACGCCGGTTTCGACCAGCAGGTGGGCCGGCACCTGTTTCTCGGTCTCTCAGGAAACTACTCGTACAGCATCGTTCGCACGCACTTCACCGTCGCCCGCGGATTGAACAATGTCTACATCGACATCAACCGGCTTCTCCCCACGGGCGAGACGAATCCCAACTTCCTCACGCCGTACTCGGAATCCACCCACGATTTCGACCACGTCACGCGCCGCTCGCGGAATGCCCGGGCAAACGCCGCGTTCGTGTTTGACGACACCCGTTTTGGCAGCTTTCGGGTCAACCTGGAGACAGGCATTTCCGACGCCAACTTCTCGCGCATCAAGTTCCGCTTCGGAATTCAGGATCCGGCCATCCCTGCCCGCAACTGGATCAACGAGCTCGCCCGCGTCCGCTACTATTGGGGGGGGCCGCTCGACCTGCCCACGCCAGGGATCTACACCGTGCGCGTCCCGTTCACCGGTGCCACCCGCACCGTACCCGCCGGTTACGCAATCGACGTCGGCCGCCCCAACGACACCAACTCGATTGACGACGTCTTTGCCTACGCGCAGGCGGCCTTTGGGGCCACGCTTTTCAAGGGAAGGATCCACTTGCTGGCCGCCGTCCGGCGGGACGACTACGAGAGCATCACCAACCACATCGTCCTGCGAGGCGATCAACCCAACGACTGGGATGGAAAGAAAGTCCATTTTCGTCCGAGACCGCCCGAGGACTATTTCTCCCTGAAGTATGTGCCAAAAAATGCGGCGGGTGCCGCCATCGGACCCTCGACGGAGGCAATCTCCCGGCCCCGGACCAGCAACGTGGGCCAGCCGCAGTACGCAAACGACCGTTTCCGGGATGATTATTCGCTCCCCGCAATCACCGGCCAGGTCGACACGTTTTCGGCCGGAGGGGTGGTCCACGTCAGGAACTGGGTCAGCCTCTTCGCCAATTTTGCGGAAACCTGGGCTCCTCCGGCGGGCGAACTGCGCATCACCGGCGAACGCTTCATTCCCGTCGTATCCGATGGTTGGGACGCCGGTCTCCGTCTCACCCTGCTCGGCGACCGTCTCGCGTTCACCGCATCGCGGTACGGTGCCAATCAGGACAATCTCGGCAAGGGCACCGGCACCAATGGCGGCCTCGCCAATGCCCTCGGCAATCTGTTCAACAGCCTTGCCAATACCAACGCCATGGGAGACCTCTCACCTGCAGGAGTCAACGCACGGGGCATGCTGAACGTGCCGGGCAATTACTTCGACACAGCCAGCCGGAAGTCGAAAGGTTATGAATTCGAGCTCACGGCAAACGTCACGCCTCAGTGGCGCATCTCCGCCAACTACGCGCTTCAGAACGCGGTCGAAGTGGGCGCCTACGCCGACACCCGCGCGTACATCGCCGCCAATGACGCGGTGTTTCGCAACATCCTGAGTGACGCCGGAGCATCGGTGGTGAATGGCCTGGCCAGCATCAACCCGGGCGTTACCACGACGACTTCGCCGGATGTTTCCAATGCCGTCGCTGCGTACAATCAGATGAACGAGATCGCCCGCAATCTCACGGCCGCCGAACAGAAGGTGGCGCGCCTGGTCGAGGCGACGGGCAATCTGTTCACCGACTACACCTTTCGGGAGGGCCGCTACAAAGATCTCCGGCTGGGCATCGGGGTGAATTATCGGGGCCGTGAGATCATCGGCTACCGGGGGGGCGACACCCTTTTGGCCGGCCAAACTGCGATCGATGATCCTTCGGTCGATGCCACCACGCCGGTTTACCGTGATCCCTACAGCCTCTGGACGGGTGTGATTGGTTACACGTTCCGGGTGAAGTCGAAGATCCGGGTGAAACTCGACCTGCGCGTCAGCAACCTGTTCAACGAGGACATGTTGCTGTACTACAGCACGACGCAGCGCCCGGTCGACGGTAACATCCTCAGCCCGGTACGAATCGCCACGCCCAGCCAGTTCTCCTTCGTCGTGCCGCGCAATTACACCCTCACTGCCACGTTCGGCTTTTGAGGGCAGAGGCGAGCGCGCCGGGCAGTCCGCCCTCCAGCCGGAGGGCGCCGGGGGACGGACCCCGCGCATCCACGCACGATCGTTTCGGTGCCCGCGACGCGCAACCGGCGCCGACGGCGCGTCGCCCTCCACCCGGATTACAATCAGCGTGAGACCGCACTTCAGGGTTACCTCCTTAAGTTGACGCCTCTGCGCGACTGCGGCCCATCCACCCGGGCTACAATCCGCGTGAGACGACACTTCAAGGTGACTTCCTTGGGCTGGTAGGATCTCGAAGTCGGGGTTTGAGAATTTCGCTTTCTTTCGAATGGTGATTCTCATCCCTTCCTTTCAACCCCCTGCTTTATGAAATTTCCCCGGTGTCATCCGTCCGCTGGTTGGTTCACGCTTGCACTGCTCGCATCAGCCATTCCAACCCTCGCCGCAGGTGTCGCAAACTGGCCGCAATGGCGCGGGCCCGCGCAAAACGGCAGCACCGTCACCGGAAGCTACCCAACCGATCTTGGCGCCGACCAGATCCTCTGGAAGGCCCCCCTGCCCGGGAAAGGGTGCTCCACCCCGATCGTCTGGAACCAGCGCATCTACGTCACCGCACCCGTCGACGGCAAGGATGCCCTGATCGCCTTCGACTGGTCCGGAAAAAAGCTCTGGCAAACGGTGTTTGCGGGAGAAACTCCGGGTCGGCATCGCAATGGATCCGGCAGCAATCCATCGCCCGTCACCGACGGCCAAAGCATCTTCGTCAATTTCAAGAGCGGCCGCCTCGCAGCGGTCAGTCTTGACGGCACGGTGCGGTGGCAGAGCGATCTGGCGGAAAAGTACGGACCGGTGAAACTTTTCTGGGACTATGGCACCTCACCGGTCCTGACGAAGAGCAGTGTCGTGATTGCACGCATGCACCAGGGAGAATCATGGCTCGCGGCCTTCGACAAGGTGACCGGGGCACTTCGCTGGAAGACGCCGCGCAACTACGAAACCCCCAAAGAAGTGGACAACGGCTACACGACACCGCTGGTCATCCAGCATGAGGGCCGCGAAGCCCTGCTCACCTGGGGAGCGCAACATCTCACGCTGCACGATGCGGCGGATGGCGGATTGGTGTGGTCCTGCGGCGGTTTCAACCCTGACGCGACTCCGCTCTGGCCGGCAGTGGCGACACCCGCGGTGGCAAACGGCATGGCGGTGGTCTGTTTCGGCCGAGCGGACCGAGGCCTCCCACGCCTGCATGGCATCAAGCTGGGCGGCAGCGGAGACGTCACCAAGTCCCATCGCGCTTGGATGCGGGAGGACGCGGGATCGTTCGTGCCCAGCCCGGTGGAATACAAGGGCCTGATCTACATCCTCAGTGACCGCGGTCAGGTGGAGTGCATCGACCCATTGACGGGACGCACGCTCTGGAGCGACGCGCTGCCGCGCGCGAGTTCGAATTTTTACGCCTCGCCCATGATCGCCAATGGCATCCTCTACGCGGCCCGCGAAGACGGAACCGTTTTCGTCGCCCGAATCGAAGGCGGCTACCAGTTCCTTTCGGAGAATAAATTCGAGGACCGGGTCATCGCCTCGATCGTACCCGTGGGCGACCGCCTTCTGGTGCGCGGCGAGGCGAATCTCTACTGCGTGGCGGTGCGCTGACGCCAACCGTCTTCACGAATTTTGGCTGGATTCGCCACGACACTTTGCCGTCCGGCAACGTGCATCCACCCGCGGGAGCCGGCCTTTTACAGAGATCATCGAGATAAGTCGCGGTGAATGATTACCCCATTCTCGCGAGCCGACACCCCGCGAGCATCGGCCTCATCAGGGATGGTACTGCGGTGAAACAGTTTCGGTTTACTCGTGGCGGCGGCGTGCGTTAACGCTTCAAGAATTCCCGCTCTAGCAGTACGTTTCTTGGCATAGGGTGGCCTCCGCCCGAAGTTCAAGCGTTGGTTCCGCGGCGTTTTACCGTGGGCGGCTGAAGTCGGACGGGGTACTCCCGCTTACAGCCATGGACGCATTTTTTCGCCTCTGGGTCCGGGTGTTGATTTTCGGCTTCGTCGTGTGTGTGGCCACCGCCCAAACCCACAGCTACGATCTGGCCGGGCGGTTGGTGAAGACCACCTACACCAACGGTCAATCCATCGCCTACACCTACGACGCCGCCGGCAACCTCCTCCTGGTCAAGAGCTCGGAGAGTCCGACCCTGACCACGGCACCCGCAGCGTCCGCCGTGGCAATCGGTTCGCCGGCGAGTCTGCAAGTGACGGCGACCGGACCGGGGCTGTCGTATCAATGGCGTCGCAACGGCCAGACGGTCGCCGGAGCGACCGCGGCGAACCTCAGCCTGTCGAGTGTCCAGCCCGCCGATGCCGGTCTCTACACGGTGGTGGTCACCAACACCTTGGGCTCCGTGGAGAGCGCGCCCGTCCTGCTCGCACCGCTCGCCTCACAGAAGCTGACGGGCGCGGGTGAGTCCCTGCCGGAGTGGCAGAACATTCGGCACCCCAACAACAATCTCTATGATCAGGTCTTGTTGACCGGTTCCGCCGTGACGGTGAAGGCGGATCCGGGCGAGGTGACCCGGGTATCTTTCATCGACGTGAACGACGACATCGTGCAGGTTGAATTCTCCGGTGCCGGCAGCCTCTCCGTAGTGCTGGAAAGCGCCATTGGGCCGTTGCCTCCCGCGATCTACAATCAGGCCGTGGGCTACATGAAAGGCCGTCCCACGGTGGTCTTGGCCGGCGCCGATGAAACGACCTACGTGAGCATGTTTTCGGTGGGGCGCGCGAACGCGGTGATTCCCTTCAACCGCCTGTTGGAGTTGGGCTACACGATGTTTCAACTGGTGTCCTCCAACATCACCACCGGGGTGGTTCCCACCGACAAAATACCGGTCAGCATGGGAGGCAACGGCACGGAGACGTATCTCAGCCGGGGCCACGCTTCGGGGCTGTTTCAGAGCACCGCGACCTACGACGGCATCGCGGATGTGCGCGCATTGAGCATCCAGAGTGCGACCTCGAAATTCGGCGGACTCTTCGGAGGCAACATGCGCTATGGAGCGGACCGCGGTCCCACCGGCATTCACGCACCCGGGATCGCCGTGGGCTTGCGGGTGGTGCTGCACGACCTGCGCGCCGAAGCGGACTCCCAGCCCCTCCTCCAGCTCGGGTCCAGCCCGGCAACCTTGATCGCGGGCGGCTCGCTCGCCCAAACCAACGCCCGGCCAGTGATCTTGGACGGCATGATCACCTTGCAGATGGTCGCCGGCAGCAACTCCCACGGCATCGGTGCGAACGCGCAGGCCTGCCTCGCCCGCTTCGAACGCAACGGCGTGGATGTCACGTCCACGCTCACGGTCCAAGGACCGTAACCCCTCGCCAACCGGTCGGACACCTCCGCCGAAACAACCCAGCTTCATCCCTCAATCCAGGCCCCGTCATGAAAGCCTTCCTTCCTGCCCTTGGACACCTCCTTCGCCGCCCGCAGACGGGGGCCCTGTTCGCCGCCTTCGTCATCGCCGCGGGTCAGGTGACCGCAGGACTGACGGTCTCCCTCGGCTCCGCATCCGGCGATGCCACGGAGAGCCAGCGAGCTTTCCAATTCCCGGCCGCCAACGGGCTGCTTCTGGTGACATACGACATGTACAACATACCGGACTCGATGCTCATCTACGCGAATGGGGTCGTCTTGACGTCGACCGGTGGACAGGTGCAGGGGGCCAGCACGCTGCGGATACCGATCAGCGGTCAGACCAGTGCCTCGATCACGGTCAATCCCGGCAGCGGTTTGGCCGGGACCGCATGGACTTATTCGGTCTCCTTCACCATCGGAGACGATATTCCAGCAATTTCTGGATACGACGGTGCCATCGCCGGCCAGACGCTGGATCTGGGCAAGGACAAAAACATCTGGGGCGACCCCGTTTCCGTGGGCACCGGTGCCCACGTGGTCGACTGGCCCGTGATCGCCGTCAACGGCGCAAGGGAGCTCGTCCTCCGGGCCGGATACAACTCCCTGTATTCAAGTTTCGGTCAAATAGGCAGGGGCTGGCACCACAATTTCGAGGCCCGTCTCTCGTTCCCCAACGGCGGTGGGATCTATTTTCATCCCCATGCGGCGGAACTGCACGCGTTTCGGCAGGACTCGCCCGGAAACTACATCTGTTCCGATCTCACCGCCCGCACGAGCACCATCGCCCGGGCTGCGGACGGAAGCTACACCCTGACTGAGTCCGACCAATCCAAATTGGTCTTCGACGGCACCGGTGTGCTGCAGCAGCAAATTGATCCCCACGGGAGGGCGGTCGTGATTACCCGGACCTCCGGTCGAATCACCCGGATCACCGAGCCAATCGCGGGAGTCTATCTCAATTTCGAATACAACCCTCAGGGATTCCTCACCAGGGTCACCGACAACTCCGGCCGAGGCATGCGATTCGGCTATGACACCGGCCTCGAGGGAAAATTGGTCAGCCTGAGCCTTCCTTACACCGGGTCGCCCTCCGCTTCGCCGGCCTGGCAGTTCACCTACAACCCACAGGCTCAACTGGAACGTGCAACGGATCCCGATGGCCGGCTCAGTTTCATCAACTATTACGACGACAAAGGTCGCATCGCCTCGCAGGACGATGGCCTTGCGGGAACCGAAACGACCAAGTTCATCTATGACGAGACCAGTTTCCCGGGACGTTTGACCACCACCGTGGTCGACCGGAACCTCTCGACGATCCGTTTCACCCTCGATGCTGACTACCGATTGACCTCGCGGATGAATCAGAACGGCGTGCAGACCAATCTTACGTATGACGCGCTTTCCCAGGAGCTCGCCCTCACCGAGTCACCCCTCTCAAGGATTGATCGCTTCGTCTATGACACCCGCGGAAACCTGACGAAACTCACCACTCCCGACGGGTCCTTCACCACCTATGCCTACGATACGCGCAACAATCTGACCTCGCAGACGGACGCCACCGGAAAAACGTCCCTCTTCGCCTGGGACACTTACAATCGACCGTCACAGATCACCCTCGCGGATGGCACGAAATTCAACCTCCTCATCGGGAGCGGGGCACGCATTGAATCCATCACGACACCCGCGGGCCGCCGAACCAACCTGAGCTACTCCCTCGGCCGCATTTCCCAGGCCACCGATCCGTCCGGGGTGACAACCCGCTACGCCTACGATTCCATTGGTCGGCAAACAACGACTACGAACGGGCTCGGCAACACCCTCTCCTTCGCCTACGACACCAATGACAACATCATCTCGGTGACGTCGCCCCTGCGTCGGACGGGGACGATGACCTACAGCGGACGGCGTGAACTGCTCACGGCGACGGACCCTGCGGGAGCGATCAGGCGGTATGCCTATGACGGCAACGGCAATCTGGTCGAGCAGACCGACCCGCTGGGGGCGAAAACCCGGTTTGAGTACGATCCGGAGGATCGGCTCACCGCCATGATCGATGCCACGGGCGGAAGACTTTCCCGCTCCCTTGACCGTGCCGGGAGAATCAACTCGGTGACCGACCCGCTGGGCAATGTCATCCGCTATACGCGAGACATCCTGGGAAATGTGACACGCATCACGGATGCGCTCAACCAGAACGTCGCGCAGTTGACCTATGACCTGAGGGATCGCGTGGTGTCGGAGGTCGACGCCTTGGGTCGGAGTACCGGGCACACCTACGATGCGTTGGGTCGCCATGTGCGGTCCACCGACCCCCTCGGCCGAAGCGTTCAGTACACCTTCGACTCGCGTTCGCGGATCACCGCGATCACGAACGCGGCGGGCGAAACAGTCCGGCAGCTTTTCGACGCCGACAACCGAGTGGTGGCGGTGCAGGATGCCCGCGGCTACATCGTCGACTACGAATTTGACGCCGCCGGACGCCCGGTCGCGATCACCACCGCGGAAGGGAAAACCAGCAGAATGACCTACGACGGCGCCGGTCAACTGGTGTCCGTCAACCGCCCGTCCGGAATCGTGACCACGCTGACCTATGATGCGGACGGTCGAATTTCCCGGATCACGGATCCATCGGGAGAGTTCGACATCATCTACGACGCGGCTGGGCGGATCACGAGTTTCCGGAACGGCACGACCACCCTGCTCAGTCACACCTTCGATGCGGCAGGACGCCGTCTGACCTACCGTGACGGGGCGAATGCCCTCGTGAGTTCGCTCTGGGACGCGGCGGGAAGACTCACTCAACTGACTTATCCCAGCGGACGCAGCGTGACCTACACCTACGACCTCGCCGGTCAACTGACGACGGTGACGGATTGGGCCGGACGGGTGACTCGGTACACGTGGGATAAAAACCGAAGACTGACGAAAATCGAGCGGGCCAACGGTACCAGTCAGACCAAGTCCTATGACGCGAAAGGCCAGCTGACGCAGCTTCGTGAACTTGGTCCGGGAGCCGCCGTGATCGCGGAGTGGACCTTCACCTACGACGCGGCGGGGCAGCTGATTGGCGAGGTCATGTCGCCCACGGCGCCCGCATGGCAACCCACGGCGGCACGCATGTACGTCGATGCCGACAATCGCATCACCACCTTCAACGGGCAGACGGTCCAATTTGATGCGGACGGCAACCTCAAACGGGGTCCGCTCGCCGACGGATCGTTCGCCGACCTGGCTTTCAACGCCAGAAGCCGGCTCGTGCGTGCGGGTGCGCTGACATACGCGTACGACGTTTTCGGCCAGCGCTCGACGCTGACCAACGGAGCCGCGACCACACGGTTTGTGCATGATCCGAATGCGCAGCTACCGCGGGTGCTGGCGGCCGTCACCGGAACCGCCACGACCGAATTTGTCTACGGCCTCGGTTTGCTGGCCGAGGAAACGTCAGGACAGGTCCGATACTATCACTTTGACCGCCGTGGCAGCACGGTCGCACTCAGTGACGCGACGGGCATCGTGCAGGGTCGCGCCTACTACGGCCCTTGGGGTGAAAACGCAGGCACATCCGGGCAGATGGAGGTGCGTTTTCGTTTCCATGGAGAACTCGGAGTTCAAACCGACCCCAATGGATTGCTGCTGATGGGGGCGCGCTACTATCATCCCCTGCTGCGACGCTTCATCAGCGCGGATCCGGTCCAGTTCAGGGGCGGGGTCAATTGGTACGTGTTCGCCGCCAACAACCCGGTCTCCAAAATTGATCCGCTTGGTCTCTGGGAAGGCCCTGGACACACCACCCTGACCAACGAAGCCGTCTCCCAGGTGGGAGGCTTCTCGGAAGCCGACGTGCGCCAGATCCTCAAGGGAAACCTGTCGGTGGACCGTGCGACAAATCACATCGGGGCCGTGCCGGACGCCGAGCACAACATGCCGGGAAAAGAGCAGATCGCGAGGGAGGGGATTGCGTGGAAGATCAAACGCGCGGTTCAGCTGGAAATGGAGGGCAAACACAATGACGCCATGTACATCCTCGGCTCGGGTTTGCACTCGGCCCAAGACATCAACCACGCGATGTCCCCCGACCCCAGTTTGTGGCGTCACTTCTGGGGAACCAAACTCGGCTGGGGCTACGATCCCGACAACCCGGCCGAAAACACCGCGGCGTGGGGAACAGCGGAAGGCGATTCCCTCGACTACTTGAGAATCTTTCAAGATCGGTTGGCGGCTGCCAGAGCCGGGGAGCCGGTCCGGGTGGGTTGGAAGGGAGTCTACAAGTGAGACCTCGCGTGCGATATGGTATTCCCCTACTTTTCGTCGTCGCATTGATCCCCTGCCTCGTGACGACGCAGGGAGGTCCCTTCGGAGGAGGGATCTACAATGCGGTGATGTTCGTCATCTCCCTCCCGGCACTCTACGCCATCGGAAGCCTCCGCGATCATGGGCTGCTGGTGACCCAGGCGCAGGAATTCGCGGCGGCGATCGTCCTGCAGTACCTCTGCTATTTCGCCATCGTCAGCCTGATCGGTGCGGTCGTTGCAGCGATCCGACGCCATCCGAAAACGGACGCGAGGAACTGACCCATTGGCAGGCGTGGCGGGAGCGGTCAGTTCTCGTGCCGCAGAGCCTGAAGGACGTTGAGGGAGTGATTCCCGATGCTCTCCATGTTGTTCAGCACATCGATGTAAAGCATCTCGGACTTGATCGCGTCAGAACTCAGACGCATCCGCTGCATGGATTCCTTGCGCAGGCTTTTGCGGAAACTGTCGATCAGGTTTTCGAGTTGGAACGCGGTTTCCATGTCCGAAAGAGGCACACCGGTGGAAAGGCGGCCGGAGTAGAAATCCATGAACTGGAGCACCAGCTGCCCGAACTCACGGACCTGCTTGAGGGTGGCCGTCGGCAGCTCACGCCGTTTCCGGTGTCGACGCTCGGCCAGGAGAACGAGACGGTAGCCACAGTCGCAGATGTCCTCGAGTTCGGCGACGACCCGGAGCAGTGCCGTCACCCGGGCGCGGGTGGTCTCGCTCAGACCGCCGGCGGCGCAGGCCAGGAGATACTGAGTGGTCTCGAGCGCACGCCGATCGCTCTCCTTTTCCAGCTCCTTGGCCTGCCTGACGCGGGCCTCCAGCGCAGCGGCGTCCGCGGGGGCGTTTTCAAAGAGATCGGCGAAACCAACGACAAGCTCCCGGGTGATCGCGCCCATGCGCTGCACATCCCGCTCGGCCTCGGCGAAGTTGAGCTCGCCGGTCTGGGGTACGAAGGGAGATTCGTATCCGACATGGTCAGGCGCACGCTGCTGGTCGGATTTGACGATGCGCTCTGCGAGACGCGCGAGTTGCGGCACAAAGCCGATGAGCAGGGCGGTATTCGTGATGTTAAAAAGGCTGTGATAGGCGGCCATGTGCAGGGGCATGTGCGCAGGATCGGTGGCATCGCCTGGCACAAGCGCCTGAATCAAGGAAACAAACGGCGTGAATAAACAAAGGGCCCAGACCACGCCAATCAGGTTGAAAATGAGGTGGACGCGGGCGGCGCGCTTGGCCTGCACATTGCCGCCAAGGGCCGCGAGGTTGGCCGTGATGGTCGTGCCAATGTTCTCGCCGAGAGTGATCGCGCACGCGGTGGGAAAATCGATCCAGCCTTTGTAGGCCATGGTCAGCGTGATGGCACCCGCGACCGAGGAAGACTGGACGATGATGGTCAGGATCACGCCAAACCCCAGAAACAGGAGAATGGAGGGAAAACCATGGTGAGCGTAGGCCGTGATGAATTTCAGAACCTCCGGATTGTTCTTAATGTCAGGGACCGAGTCCTTGAGAAACATCAGCCCGAGGAAGAGGATGCCGAAGCCCATGAGAAACTCGCCAGTATCGCGGAACCGGGGCTTGCGCGCGAAGAGGAGCGGCAGGGCCAGACCCATGATCGGCAAAGCGACCGCTGAAATGCTGAACTTGAAACCAAAAAAGGAAACCAGCCAGAACGTTGTCGTCGTGCCAATATTGGCGCCCATGATCAGGCCGATCGCCTGGGAAAGGGTGAGCAACTGGGCATTGACGAAGCTCACAATCATCACCGTCGTTGCCGACGAGGATTGTACGAGACAGGTGACCAGAAAACCCGTGCCGACTCCGGCAAAGCGGTTGTTGGTCATCGTCCGCAGAATGCCGCGGAGGCGTTCGCCAGAGAGCTTCTGCAAGGCCTCGGACATGATCTTCATGCCGAAGAGGAACATGCCCAGGCTACCGAGCAGAGAGAGGGTCGTACCGATCATGCGCGTAAAAAACCATTGTTGTCGCGCGGTTCGGCCACGGGCAAGGACGCAAGCGACGAATGTTTTCTCGACCTGATCTCGTTGCCATCTCAGCCGCGCCCCGAGCTTGGCGCCCCCTTGACTCACCGGATGGCGTCGCCGAGTGGACCGGCTCCCAAAATCACCGACTCAATCCGGCCTAAAGCAGGCGGTTGACCAAACCCGCCAGCGAACCGACCCCTCGCAACGTCATCCGGGCCTGTAACTTACCGTCAAGGAGCACATTGGAGATCGTACTCTCGCTCTGTCGACCCTCGCACAGCCAGCAGATCTCCGAGCCCTCGGCAATCAACGCGTCTCTAACGATCCGGAGTCCGTTCGGAGCGGCCACGGGTGACGTGGATTGCCCGCAGGAAAGCAACGTACTGGGGCACGGGCGCAGGTCAGACCTTCTCCGCAGTCGTCGGATCGATCATCCGCTTCACTTCAGACACCCGATTCGCCGGGAACCCACCCTGCTTGGCGTGTTCGCGCACCATCGCCTCATTGGGAGCGATGTAGACACAATAGACCTTGTCATCGGTGACGTAGCTCTCGACCCACTGAATCTGGGGTCCAAGTGCCTGCAGAACCTGTCTCTTATACACATCTCCGAGCCCACGAGACTAAGGCGAATCTCGTATGCCGTCTTCTGCTTG
>ENA-ORBV01012343-ORBV01012343.1-microbial-mat-metagenome-genome-assembly--contig:-NODE-12343-length-13197-cov-4.540777_pt1 | contig 13197 bp, 9 predicted proteins | sample MGYA00237777_ERZ505514 | MGnify/ENA primary metagenome ERZ505514 (study PRJEB26160, sample SAMN06269048) | microbial mat metagenome | isolation source: Oligotrophic lake microbial mat | place...
TCTCGTGGGCTCGGAGATGTGTATAAGAGACAGCGCCATCCGCATCCTCACCCTCGCCTTCGGCGGCACGCAGGAAGGTGTAAAGGACTGGATCACCAATAAAGTGAAGGCCGCGGATACGAGAGTCATGCGCGATGGGCCAAGCCCCACCACCATCGCCACCCTCGTCCGCGTCCCCATGGGCCACTACTTCGGTGGCCGCAGCGTGCCGACAATCGGCGTCGCGGGCGTCGGCGTGGCCCCCGAGCATCGCGGCAAGGGAATCGCCAAAGACCTCATGATCGAAGCCCTGCGCGAGATGCACAAGGAAGGCGCTGCCCTCTCCTCCCTCTACCCCGCAACCACCACGCTTTACCGCCGCGTCGGATACGAGCAGGTCGGATGCCACTTCGAGCATTCATACCCCGCTTCCCGCATCGCGCCCAAGCGAAGCCAACTCACCGTAACCCCTTCCACCGACAACGACATCCCCGCCATCAAAGACTGCTACCGCCGCTTCGCCACCCATTGCGATTCCGCCCTCGACCGCAACGACTACATCTGGGAGCGCGTCTTTTCCCCCCGAATCGGCATGGCGAACGGCTTTGTCATCCGCGAAGGTACACAAATCACGGCATACATTTTCCTCCGCCAGGAGCGCGACCCCATCCACGGCCGGCACACGCTGCACATCTCCGACTGGATCGCAACCACCCCCGCCGCGGCGGAACGCATCGTCTCATTCGTCGGCGAGTTCGGCTCAATGGCCGAGGAAGTCTACTTCGGCGCAGGCTCGGCCCACCCGCTTTTCGCGCTCATCGAAGAGCCGCGCTATCTGAAACTCCGCTTCAAAGATTACTGGATGATGCGCCTGGTTGACATCGCCAAAGCCATGACGCTCCGAGGCTACGCCCCCGGCCTCACCGCAGACCTCCACCTCGACATCACCGATGACATCCTCCCCGAAAACTCGGGCCGCTGGGTCGTGCGCGTGCGAAACACCGAAACCACCTGCGAACGCGGCGGCAACGGCGACATCCGGGCCAGCGCTCGCGGCCTCGCCGCGTTGTATGTCGGGATGCTTCCCCCGCACCTGCTCGCCACCCAGGGTCTTATCAGCGGCGCACCACAACCCCTGCGAATCGCGGGGGGCGTGTTCGCTTCCTCATCCACGGGCTACTGCGATTTTTTCTAGGAAAGCGCGAAAAACGCGGCCCATCACCGCGTCAATGCTCAGCCCGCGGCTGCACATTGGCTGGCACTTCAGTGATCGGCGCCGCCTGACTCACGCGACGATCCTGACCATCATCCAGCGGCGCGCGATACGGCTTCTCGCTCTCAGGCAGCGAATCCCGCCGCGGCGGGGCGCTCGACTGCTCCTCGATTTCATCGTTCATGCCCTTGAGGCCCTTCTTGAACTCGATAATCCCCTTGCCCAGGTTCTTGCCAACCTCGGGCAGGCGCTTGCCAAACAGCAGCAGCCCCAGCGCGAGGATGATCACCATATCCATCGTGCCCAAACTGCCGAGACCAAATGCGAGCGTGTTCATAGTGTTGCTTCTTTCGCCGCGGCGTACATACCCCGATCCATGACCTCAAATCATAGCGTGATCACCGGCTCAACGCACTCAGGGACACGATATTTCCCCGCGCGGGCAGTACCGGCAAAGGCACGCTTCTCATGTCCTGCGTGCGAGTGCAATCCGGCTGTGCCATCTTGCTTGCACGGCAATCCGTAGTGCTTTCGCCCACGCGGCCCCCAATGCTTCGCGTGCCCCTTGAAGAAATATGAACGATTTTTCATATTCCGTCGATTTGGGTTGGCAATTTTCAAAACGTGTAGCATGTTGTAGTCTGTAAGGAATAATCGAACAGTCCGGCCTTTACGGCCTTTACGGCCTATACGGAGTCCCGGGCATGCGCTTTTCACACTTTCTCATCACGATCGGCGGCTTGGCACTCACCTGCGCCGCCACTTGGGCGCAGACTCGCTCGCTCTATCTCATGGGAACTTACGCACCGGGCTACGCCTCGTACGTCACTGGCCTTTCAGGGGATGGCTCTGTGGCCGTTGGGGGAAGCACCGCCACATTGCCAAATCCCAACACGCGAGGGTTTCGATGGACGCTGCCAACGGGTCGGGTTGACATTCCCGGCCCCCCGGTTATTACCCAAGCGATCAATATCTCACCCGAAGGCGGGGTCGTCGTTGGGCAGTTCGGCGCGCTGAGTGCTACCACCGCTTTTCGACGGATCGGCGATGGCCCACTTGAGGGCCTGGGCATTCTAACCGGCTACACAAGCAGCCGGGCTTACGCGGCCAGCACGAACGGTTCAGTGATCGTGGGAAAGAACATCCGTGGTAACGGTTCCGAAGGCCAGGCGTTTCGGTGGACGGCATCTGCCGGGCTCCAAGGGCTGGGGTATCTGCAGGCAAATGGAATCTATAGCGATGCCGCGGGCGTAAGTTGGGATGGCACTGTGATCGCCGGAATCAGCAGGGCGTCTGGGTCGGGAGATCCCCGGGCCTTTGTTTGGAGGGAAACTACAGGGCTGCAGGAACTGCCGGGCTTACCCGGATCAACCAGCACCTACGCAACCGGCATCAGTGGAAACGGACGAGTTGTCTTGGGATCGGTCGTGACCGAAAACAACACGACTACCGTGGGCGTGTGCTGGTTTGACGGACAAGTTGTAAATCTCGGAACCACCCCGAGTTTGCTCTCGCCGGTTGCGTTCGCGTCCAACTATACGGGATCAGTCATCGTGGGCACCGGCAACCACATCACGGGCAATGGAGATGACCAGACCTTCATTTGGCGTGAGGAGGAAGGAATGATGTTCCTCTCGCAGTACCTCCGGGAAAATGGAGTGCCTTTGCCCGCCGATGCCGCGATCGGCGCATGCACATGCGTTTCCGCGGATGGAATGACCTTCGGAGGAACGCTGCTCTCTCCCACGCTTGGAACCCAGGGGTTCGTAGCGACCATTCCTCAGCCCGCAGTCTCTCTTTTGCCGCTGGCGTACGGGATGCGCTTGATGCGCCGCCGGGGCCGCCGCGGTTCTGTGCGTCATCCTTCGCTCGAAACTGCTTCGTGCAGAACCGCAAAGCGACAGCGCAGCATGAAATCACTTCCATTGTCCGTTGCCATGGGCTGGGGGCTGCTCCTTTCCGCGCCGGCCGCGGCGCAGACGCCCTCCCTTTCTCTCATGGGGTCGCCGGCCAACGGTTATACGTCGCGCGTTTACGGCATGTCCGCGGATGGCTCGGTCGCCGTGGGATTCAGTGATCCAAACTCACCCTTTCTCAACGTCCCGGGCTTTCGTTGGGCGCGGAACACGGGGCGCGTGGATATTCTCAATCCGCCTTCAGTGATCGCGCCGGTGACAGTTTCATCCGATGGAATGGTTCTGGCGGGCTTTTACGGCACGCGCACCGTTCCAATCGCATTTCGGCGGGTGGGGACGGGGCCACTCGAAAGCCTCGGAATTCAAAGTGGATACGCCAGCAGTTCCGCAAGTGCGATGAGTTCGGATGGCTCGGTCATTGTGGGGCAGAGCTCGAGAGGGAATGGTTCCGAAGCCCAAGCGTTTCGGTGGACTCCCGCCACGGGCCTTCAGGGATTGGGATATCTGCGTCCCAACGGAATCTACAGCGATGCGGTCGGAGTCAGCTGGGATGGAACCGTCATCAGCGGAAACACTAGATCGATCGGGACGACGTTTTATTCCGAGGCGTTCGTGTGGAGTCAAGCCACGGGAATGCAGGCCCTCTCCCGTTTCCCGGGCTCGACAAGTTCAGATGTGGGAGGAATGAGCGGGGATGGAAGGGTAGTGTTTGGATCGGTTACTACCGAAAACAACACCAACTCGGTGGGCGTTGCTTGGTTTGATGGCCAGATTGCGAACTTGGGTAGCACACCGGGACTGCTCTATCCGCACGCATTCGCCTCGAACTACACAGGTTCGGTGATTGTCGGCACCGGAAACCGCATTACCGGGAACGGGGAAGACCAGACCTTCATTTGGCGTGAGGAAGAAGGAATGATGTTCCTCTCCCAGTTCCTTCGGGAAAATGGTGTTCCGTTGCCCGCTGACGCCGCCATCGGGGCATGCGCAGCGGTCTCCGCCGATGGCAAGACCTTCGGCGGATTCCTCCTCTCGCCATCGCTTGGCGACCAAGGCTTCGTAGCGACTATCCCGCAGCCCGCCTTTTCTCTCTTGCCGATGGCGTACGCGATGCGCTTGATGCGCCGCCGTCGCGGTTCGTGATTGTCCTTGTTCAAGCATTGTCGATCGTCATTGTTTGACGGTTGAAAAAGCCGCACGCCGTGAGTATTGGGCGATGCGCTATTTTTTTGTTCAACCCCAATACTTATCGGCGATTCTACTGTGAAAAATCGCTCTATCCTCAAACCGCTCGTCCGGTTGCTCGTGCTCATCGCCGGCGGCACCGCGTCGGCCCTCACCCCGCCGCTTCAACCCCAGTGCTACATGTTCGAGTCCGCACCAACTTCAGGTTGGACGCGCGATCCACTTTTCGAGCCTTTCGTGCGGGTTGATATTGTGACCATGTCAGGCACCGCCGCGGGAACCGCCGTCGCCGCGCAAATCACTTCGCGGTTGGCTGCGTCAACGCTCGCCAGCAACCACATCAACATCCTCCTTCAGGGCTTCGGCCATGAGTATTACGACAGCACTACGAGCACGCTCTACGATGGGGTGGGCCTGCTGCACAACTCAGATGCCGTGACGGCTGGGTCATGGCCCAGTACACACATGCCATCGCGGGAACCCCGCCTTCAACCTTGGATGACAAACGGGATCAGCCGAGTGGGCGATTGGATGGATGACTTCATCACCCAGTTCGAGACGGTCTATCCCGCGACCGGCTCCATCAAACCGGCCCGTTTCGATTTCGACACCGAACTTTACCTGTGGAACCTGGGCAACAAGAACTTCACCCACATCCTCAAGCAAGCGGCTCAGGATTCGACGAGTTCGGGCCGGTTCACCGGAACGGTCATTCCCGGCATCGGTGACACGCTCAAAGACCTGTGGGATGACAGAACCCCTACCACTGGCATCGGCTACGGCTGGGGGAGCAGCACACTGGAACTGAAGGACGTGCTGGACACCACCAACGATTCTGGCAATCCGCGAAACCAGATGTTCTATCGATGGTACTCGAACATCTGCGATCGCGCTGTGGATGGCGCTATGAAGGCAAGTGCCTACGACAAAATCTGGGCCAAGTAGTCGCTGGCCCAGATCAGCAACTATCAGCACTGCCGGATCACCGACAGCGCTGCCGAGGACACCTTCGGCTGGTTCCACGCCTACGACGCCGCCAACCCCACCACGCGCGTGGCGACACGCAACTGCATGCGCGGGATTTGGGGGGGCCTCGAGCACGGCGTCAATCCGGGGTTTGTCAAGAGCGTCCCGACATCGGGCGCGGACAACTACAACCCAAATGGAAACAACGCCGTGGTGGGTCGTTGGCTCATTACTCCCGGCCAACGCTCGGGAGACAATGATGCGCCCGTCCTTTACTGGTGGCCCGCCGTTACCGGCAAAGATTGCCGTCAGGAGAACATGTACGTGCCCCACACCTCTGGTCCGACCTACCAGACAGAAACCCAGTGGGAGGCATCACTGCGGCTGCAGCGCATGTCGCTTGAGGCGATCCTCAACGCGAACCTTGACGCTGCAAACGAGCATCCGGAAGCGACCATTTCCCCTTGGATTCCGATTCTGGGAAGTCACACCGACGACTCGCTCGCGAACCTTTCCGAGAGTGAATGCCGCGACCAACTGGCCATGCTCTACGCAAAGGGATTGCAAACCCTGCTTGTGTGGGGCAGCACCATTCCGAACATCGGCATCGGCACGGATTGGACCGCCTTCAAAGGCGTTTACAACTCGGTCTACAGCGTCTACATCAGCGCCGATGCCGTCCTGAACCACGGAACCATTGTCAGCGGATCGGGGCTTCACAAAGAACGCATTTGGGACACCCTGCGCCGCTGGGTTAGCAGTGCCCAGGCCGAGTACACGATCAAGGCCACCAGCGCTGCCGTGAGCAGCGTCCATCAGACATCGATCGATGTTGAGTTCAGCGGCCTGCGTGACAGCGGCGGCGCTCTCCGCGGCAACTGGATGCGCGTGTACCTTGAATCCCAGGTGACGCCCGAGGGCGGCGTGGATGATTACTGCGTCGGCAAAATCTATGCCAAGCAGGGTTCCGGCTGGGTGCAACTTGTCTCCGACGATTTCGGCCTCGGCGACCCCCGCAACGGCTGCTACGGCCTCTTCACCCCCGATCAGTACACCCGCCGCAACTTTGACTTTCCCCTCGCGACGGCGTTCGTCGGCACTGATGGCAAACTCACACTTCGGTTTGTGCATATTTCTCTGCCCGTGACATCGGTGCATACTTCCAGTGCCTTCACTTCCACGTACGACCTTACGCAGGTCGTCCCCTTCACCAAGCCAAACAATGACCTCCCGCCCGGCGGGGACAGCCTCGTGGGAGGCGGCGGCTATGAGGGCGAACTGGGAGAGATGGTCGGCGCCGACTACAACTACGACGGCCAAGTCCTTGATGGCGACGCCGATGCGTTCATGGATGACTATCTCGATTCCAAGCCCGCCGCGGACTACAACATCGATGGCGACATCGACACCGCCGATGTCGCCGACTTCCTCACCGATTTCATTGCCGCCCACGATTGATTCCTCGCGAGTGAAAGCATGAGCGCAACCAAACGAGCGCCAAAGGGCGCTCGCTTTTTCTGCGATGCACACGGTCCTCTCACGGCCCCAGCAAGAACGACTCGACCAGTTTGTCCCCGATCCCGACCAGCGCCGCCCCAGTAATCAGTCCCGCGCAGATCGGCTCGCGGCTTCCGACGAAGATCGTGTGCGAGTTCGATTCCTTGTTCCGCAGCATCACGCTCATCACGTAGAAGAACATCGACCCGCACCACATCATCAGGCTCGATTCGGGCGGAATGACAACGCCAAGCCCGATCGCCAGCGCCGAAAGCGGGAACCGCCCCTTGCTGGCGATCCGCGAAACCTCGAAGAGGATCGCCACCATCGCCGCGATCCCCACGGCGATCAGCGCCGACTGGGGCATCGCCTTGGCCCCATCGCGGATCAGTTCCGCCACGCCTTTCCACTGGGCCGCGGCGGGAAAGGCGAACTTTTCGTTAATCATCAACTCCTGCAGGTTCGTCCCCGGCGCGGGGCCATCCATGAAAGACCATCGCGAAGCGCCCGCGGGGCGGTTCCTCGCATCGTTGAGAAACAAGAGAAAGAAGAGCGGCGTGGAAGCGATCGCCCCTGAAATGATCCCGATGGTGTGCCCCCAAGCCTGCTGCCGCGGCTTGGCACCCAGCATGTAGCCCGGCTTGATGTCCATGAGAAGGTTGCTGGCGTTGAGCGCCACTTCACCCGTCATGCCCGCCGTCATAAGGTTGGTCGCGGGATTGGTGCGGTCCAGGGCGCCGATGCTGAACTGCGTGATCTTGCAGATCGCGCTTCCGGGTGTGGTGCCGGTGAGGGCCGTGCTGTTCACGGCGATCAGCGTCAGCACGATGATGAGCGGGATCGAAAGCAGCCCGTGCACCCACTTGACGCCGAAAAACTCGTGCCCCATCCACACGGAAAGAACCACAAAGATTGGCACGCCGACATACGTCACCCAGAGCGGCAACTCGATGGCCTCGAGCACTTTGGATCCCGCCGGCTTCTTGGTGAAGATGCCCGTAAACGCCGAAATCAGCACCTTCGGCTTGGCAAAGAGCGATGTCAGCGACGCCGTCACCATCATCGACACGCCCCACCACAGACACCACTTGTTCACCAGCCACGCCCGGCCCAGCACAGCCGTGCCGATGTCGATGAACTCCCCGCTCGCGGAGAGCACGTACTCGCCCGTCCTTGGGGGAATCTCGCCCGCGTTGATCATCCACGGCGCGACAATCGTGAAGTTGATGAGCATCCCGATCAGCAGGCTGTTCGCAACCTTCGTCCCCATCAGACCGCCCGCCCCGATCATGGAAAGGTCGAACGTTGGGTTGAGCCCCAGTTGCTGAAGCGGAACCCCGGCAATCTTGTTTGTAAGCAGCGATGCCTGTTGCGTCAGTTTCTGATACCACACATCAAGATGCTCGTTGAGAAACCAGTAAGTACTGCGCCCCATCACCACGACCTGCAGGTACTTCTGGTAACTCGCCCCGATGCAGAACTGAATCGTCGCCGCGAACAGCGCCGCCGCGAGCAGCACCTTTGCCTTCAACATCCCCGCCGAGGAACCGCTCTGTTCTCTGGCCACCGCGGGGGGAGGGGGGAGTGCTACATCCGCCCGCACGCGCGGATCAGCCAGCGGCTGGGTTCCCGGCTCGGGTTGCGTGCTCGAATACAGCGTGTCCAGCACTACCGCGCACGCCCGCCCTTCTGGAAACGGCTGCTGCTCATCGTTGATGAACCGCCGCTTCAGCGGAAACGCCACCAACACCCCAAGCACCGAGAGGGAGATATTCCACAGGATGATCTGATACCACGGCACGACCACATTGGTCATCATCATGTACGCCGCGAAACTCGCGATCAGCGGGCTGGTCATATACCCCGCGCTCGTCGCGATCGACTGCATCGCGTTGTTCTCAAGAATCGTAAAGTCCTTCGCCATCCCCACCGATGCCATCACCCGGAACATCATGAACGCGAGGATCACGCTGGTAAGCCCAACGCCCAGCGTCCACCCCGTCTTCGCCCCGACGTAGAGGTTCGTCGCCGAGAGAAACCCGCCCAGCAGAAACCCGGTGATCGCCGCGCGAATCGTCAACTGCGGCATGTCGCCGCGGAAAATGTTCGCGAGCCACCACCGGTCCTTCTCTTCAAGGCTCATGGTGCGGACTTCTTCATCGGAGAGTTGTTGGATCGCCATCGGGAGCTAGGGTACGGCGCGCAAAGCCACGAACTCCTCTCCCCGCCCCGCCGGGGGGGGGTAGAGTCGAGGAGGGACGAGGTTGTTTAGGATGAGCCTGTCTGTTGCCAACTCTTTCGTTTGCCGGTGTCTCACGATCTCAGCCGTGCCTCGTTTCCACTCCCCGCTCATCGAACCGGACGGGCGCCTTTTCCGCATCCGGCTCTCGGACAAGGCGTTTCGCTTTCGCCCACGGAAGGTCGCGCACCCGCCCCGATAGGCGGGTCAGCCCAAGCCCCGTTTGCTCGAATGCTCCAGCCGATTCGTCATCTCCTGAACTGCTCCGATTGCTTCCGGCTGGAGCGTCAAACTTGCAGGGTGGGTCCAACTCCCACTGAAAGTGACCGCCTTGCATGGCGCGCTTTAGTCCACTTTATCGGCCATCGGAAAAGAGCGAACGCGCGAACGCGGAGGCAGCGGAGAAGAGATAAGGAAGGGGGAATGGAAACCCGGTCGGTGCGGGACAGAATCCGTGGAGCTGCGCCATCGCGTCACGAGGGGGGACAGGGTGGAAAAGGAAAGCATGGTTTGGGCCGCGCGCTGGAACATCCGTCGAACGGATCGGCGACCTGCCGCGCGGCGCGACCTCGCAGCATCTTTGGGGGAAGGAGATTTCCGGTCAGGCATCGCGGGCTGCCTCGAACTCCTTGAAAGCGCCCTTGGCGGTCTGGTCTTCCATGTACTTCTGGAAGTCGGTCATTTTGTAACTGATGAAGCAGAACGCGTGGTGGAGGGTAAGGTACTCGATGTCGGTGAGGTCTTCACCCACATCTTTTCGCAGGCGGTTGAGTTCGGCAAGAATGGGTTCGGCTTTCATGGCGGAAGGGTATTCTGTTTCGGATGGGGGTGGTGCTTTGCTTCCCGCACGGGTACTTACGCCGCAGGGGGTCCGTTGGAGAGCGCGGGCATGAAGGACGTGAAGCAACCGGCGGCGCGATGTGTGGGAATACGGCGACGATTGCGCCGAAGCGAAGGTAGTGTCGATGTTCCTTGGCGGGAATCATGCCAGTGAAACAAACCGCTTCAGATACTCTACAATCTTCCATGAGAAAGCACCGATGGAAAATACTGGTGGGGGCGGTTGTGCTGTGCCTCGCGACGATTTCACTCGGCCTGACATTCCTGATCAAAGCACTTCCGGTTTATCCCTCCGTTTCGGGAGGGAGGCTGATTCTCAAGAGCGATTCGGATACCTTGTGGATCGCCCACATCGCCGCGGGCGGTGTGGAAACCACGGTTGAGATTCCAGCTCGCAAGTCTGTTGAGGTGCCCATCGACCCGGCCGGGGGATTCATCGGGATCGAACTTTTCCGAGCAAGCGCCTCCAAGCCGAGTTGGACAATTCAGTACGAGGCCGTGTACGCGAGCGCGGGCGTTAAAGGCTTTGATGCCGGTGCACGCTACAGCGTGGAAGCGACGCTGAGCGAACTGCTTGGGCTTGGAAATCGGTAGATATTCACAGGACATCTTCGTCGCGAGATCGCGCGTGCAGATTTCGGTCGCCCTCGAATGAGCGAGACGCCGCCCGTCCCGCACGCTGCTACGGCGTTTTCTCGGGGGGTGTTGAGTTCTCCACCGGGGAAACAACTTCTTCAATCGGATCGGACTGATCGAGGCTCGGCCGCGCAACGGGCGCCCATGAGACTTTGTCAGCACCCAGCAGCGTGCCGGTGGCGAAGGCAAGATCGACCTGGGCGATCTGGTGGTCGGTGAGTGCCCGGATTTCCGCGGACTGTGCATCCGCGAGGCGGGTGGCGGCGTCGAGCACGTTGGTCGAAGTGCTCTGGCCGACATCGAACTGGCGCTGCTCGGCCCGCAGGGCGCGGGTGTTGAGGATCACGCTCTGTCGAGAGGCGAGGATGCGCTGCCAGGTGCCATCGATTGTGTCGATGGCGTTAAGCACTTCCTGGCGGATGGATTGGTCGCGGGCATCCTTGGTGCTCAGGCGCTGAATCCGCGAGAGAATGGCGCGGCGGATGCGAGAGCGGGCCGCGTCGTTGTCGAGGGGAACCTGAAAGTTCAGGCCCAGTTCCCAATCCTCAAAGTGATTGCGCTGGAGGGTCGTGAAACTGTCGTCGAGAGTGCCGCCCAAGCCGTTCACGCGATAGGTGTAATCGAGGGTGAAGAGGGGGAGGGCGCGGTTGCGTTCGAGATAAATGGTCGCCGCATCCGCGGCGAGTTGCAGTTCGAGTTGCAGCATTTCTGACCGATTCTCAATCGCGAATCCGCACACTTTGCCCGGCTCAAAGATGTACTCGACGGGGTCGGGCACGGTGGTGGTCTTGATGATGGCGGTGGAATCGACATCCAGCCCTTCGATATTGGTGATCCGCTTGAGTTCACGCTGCTGGAGGCGCAGGATATTCTGCGTGACGATAATGGCTTCGAGGCGGTCGGAACTGCCGGCCTGGGCGCGGGTGACTTCAATTTCCGCCGCGGAACCGCTGTTGACGCGGCGCTGGGCACGCTCCAACTGAGCCTGTGCCAGGTCGTATTGCTGGACGCGGACATCGAGTTCGGAACGGGCCTGAAAGAGGCGCCAGTAGGCCCGGTCAACCGCGGCAAGTTGGCGGATGACTTCGAGTTTGGTCTGTGCCTCACTGATCTGCTGGTTGTATCCCGCGATGCGCAGGGCGGTGGTGTTGGCGCGGCGACCGGCGTTTCGGAGCAGGTTGTGGGAGAGCGAAAACTCGAGGTCGCTGGTGTACGCGGGGTTGAGCGTGCTGAACTGGTTGTTGGTCTCTTGCTTGGCGACGGGCAGGCGCACGCTGACGCTGCCGCCGGTGCGGGTTGGGATGGTGACCGAAGGCTCGACGAAGCGGGTCTCGGACTGGGCAGAGTCAATGGTGGAGGCGGTCGGGCTGTCGAAACTGCGCCAACTGGCCCTCGTGTCGAACGTGCCCTCGAATCGGGCATCTTCCTCGCTTACCTGCTCGCGGGCGATGGCGGGGTCAATCAGGGAGACTTTGAGGTTGAGGTTGCGTTCGAGCGTATTTTTGCGGCATTCTTCGAGGGAAAGTTCGATTGATTCGAGGCCATCGAAACGGTGTTTGGCGATCTGGGCGGAATCATTGACGCTTGATGCTTCGGTCGCGGCGGGCGCCGGTTTTCGGTAGGGAGTCAGGTCAGCGCCCTTGATCTCGCGGAGGCGGCCCAAGGCCATTTTCCTGGCGTAATCCTCATCGACTTTGGCGAAGGGGTTGTAGCTGGAAGCGCAGCCGGTCGCGAGAAGCCCCGTGGTTGCAAGGAGTAGTAGTGAAGTGAGTTGGTGCGGCGGTGGCTTCATGGGGGATGAGAATGGGTGCGGAGTGTACGTTGTTTGGGAACCGGGGGAGACGGCTTTCAGCGCAGGAGTCTAAAAGGCAAATGGCGAATAGCAAATGGGAAGGTGCGGAACGAGTGTTGCCCCATGCGGCAGATGCGCGGACACGGACCATGCCGCGTTGCTACGCGAGGTCTTCTTTGCGGTTGACGTTGGTGAGGGGATCGCGGTCGCACGGGACCATGACGCGGCGGGATTCGGGGACCGCCGCGTGGAGGGGGCCGCGGCACGGATCAGCGATGTGGCGTCGCAGGGCGCTGGTTGTCTCATCTTCCGTCCGATAGAGTGCAACGCAGGGTTCGGGGCGGTCGGTTTGGGCCATGACGATGAGGGCGTCGGGGTGCTGCTCTGCGCGAGCGAGAATCAGAAGTACGAGTTGAGCGGTGATGCGCGGAAGGTCGCCGGGCAGCACAAAGACGTCGCGGGCGGTGGCTTCGAGCGCGGAGAGGATGCCTCCCGCTGGGCCTTGGCCGGGGTAGCGATCCTTGATGATGCTATCGGCGAGGGCCTGAAGGGAGAAATCACACGCGCCGACGAGCATCACGCGTGGGCCAAAGATGGCTCGCAACGCGGCGATAGGCCGGTGGACCATCAAGACTGGGCCGTTCTCGTCTTGCCCGATGATGGCGCGCAGTTTGTCGCTGCCGAAGCGGGAACTCTTGCCCCCGACGAGCACGATGGGCTGGATATGGGAGAGGTTCTGCATTGCTTCCGCCGATTGGCCTACCACTGCCACGGGTAATACGCATACAGGTACTTGAACGAGAGGCGGTCCCGCGGCTGAACTTCAATGAACCCATCGCTGCCCGCCGCGGCGACGATGTCAGCCGCGGCGGGCAGCGATGGGTTCATTGAAGTTCAGCCGCGGGACCGCCTCTCGTTCAAGTACCTGTATGCG
>ENA-ORBV01012344-ORBV01012344.1-microbial-mat-metagenome-genome-assembly--contig:-NODE-12344-length-13196-cov-13.319918_pt1 | contig 13196 bp, 8 predicted proteins | sample MGYA00237777_ERZ505514 | MGnify/ENA primary metagenome ERZ505514 (study PRJEB26160, sample SAMN06269048) | microbial mat metagenome | isolation source: Oligotrophic lake microbial mat | place...
GGAGCGAGCGCCGGGCAATCGGGAAAACTGGAACCGGTCTGGCGCGGCCACTGGTAGCCGAGCAACCGGGCCACGGCCACCTGCAAGGGTTCGTCTGCACTGGCGGGGTGGCCGTTGAACAACCACTGCGTCGGGTCGCTTGAAAACGGCTTCGGTAAGCCGTGTGGGTACTTCTCCGCCGCCACATTTTGCCAGCGAGCTAGGTCGAAGGAGACTTTAACAAAAACACTATTACTGGGCTTCAGTGATCGGTCGAGTTTCCGAACTCCTTCGACGAACTCTGGGGAGGATGCAAACGCCCAAATCGCCGCGAGCTTGCTGGTGTCGTCCGGCACAATGACCGATGCGTTGTGGTCATAGAACTCACCACTGTAGAGCGTGACTGGCATTGTGCTCATCTGACTGACCAGCACACCCATCTTGTCTCGCGCTTCTGTTCCAGATTTCCAACCGCCCAAACGTCCTTCGGCTTTCAACGCTTGAGCGTGGCGGTAATAGCGTCCTGAGCCATCTTCCCAAAGAATCAGCCTTTCACGTCCACCGCCGAGGCACGTCTTCTCGACCGTTCCCATTAGACCTTCCCAGCCATTGTTCAGCTGTTGGAACTCCCAAAAACAACATGTGAACTGCGGGTCATCACTTGTCGCCAGACCTTGAATGCACGCCGCGTGCTTCGCCAAAAGTTGGTCTGATTCCAAAGCCACAAGCGCGATGCGAGTGTCTGGGTTTTTTAGCTGGTCAGCCTGCAACACTGTCGCAAGTGGTTCGTCCAGCAAGCCTGCCTTTTTCTCACCGGCATTCGGCCTCTCCGTTACATCAATCCCAGCGAACCGGTGTGCGGAATCAGCTTCGGACCGACTGAGGATGAGCAGGCATACATTTACCTGCTCACCACTGATAGTTTCAAAGGCTCTTGGACCAAGTCGCACAAGAGAATCGCATCTTTCCTTTTCCAGCAGGTTCTTGCGGAGCGTCTTGTATCCGGGTTGGAATAACCAACTTTGAGGCGTAACGAGCGCAACCGATGCACCAAGCGTGCAAAAGCCCAGACTGCGTTCGATGAAGCAGGTTGCAAGGTCACTTCGTGCTGCGCGATGAACTTGGTCACAAAAGTCTCTGAGAAACTCGTCTTGGTTTGGCCGTCCGAGGTAAGGCACATTGGTGGCAACAAGCGTGAACTGGCCGGCGAGAATTTCCGCCGCCTTGGCCAGACCGCGCGCGGTCACTGCCATTTCATGTGCGGTGTCGTCCCTGGCTTCCTGCGCCAGCGCCTCTTCCAGCAGCGGCTGAAGTTCATGGAACTCCGCTTCCAACAAATCCCCGCCCGAGGCGCGCGGGTTGATGAGGCTGCCAATTTCGGGGGCGTCCTTGAATAGCGCATAAAGGCGGGCCATGCCACGCTGAAGTCGGTCATTGTCACCAGCCAACTTCAGCCAGTCATCCTTCTTCGCGTTTGGCGCCAATCCCGAACACGCAAGGTTCATGGGTGGCAGAACGCAATGACCAGCCCGCCGCCATGCAGCCAGCGCAAGATTGAACGCGCCGATCTGCGTACACCGCGGATCCAACTCAAGCCCGAACAGGTTGTCGCCCACGACCGCCGCGACGGCGTCAGATTCGTCCAGCCCTTCTTCGGCGATGCGCAGCCCGACCACGCGCTCGAACATGGCCACCACGAAGTGCCCGCTGCCCATGCACGGGTCAAGGCACTTGAGTTCCTTCGCCGTCCGTGGCCAGCCGTCAAACGTGCCGGCGGCGGGAGCCCACATGCCGTCCTCGCCCTTGATGAAGCGCAGATACGTCCACGGGCACCCACGCAGCGACATCGCCTGACGCAGTTCATCCTCGCTCTGCGCGGTTGCCGCCAGCCCCGGATTCGCCGCCAGCACCTTGCCCGCATGCCACGCCCCCAGCGTGTTGTCGAGCAGGAAGTCCACCATGTAGTCCTCGGTGAACAACTGCGTGACGGCCGGCAGTTCATCGGCGCCGATCTTGTTGCCGGCGGCGTTGACCTCGTCCTTCTTCTCGGCCTGCCAGAACTGGTAGCACCAGCCCAGGCTGTCGGTGGCGGTGTAGACCTCGACGGGCAGGCCGGTGACCAACTCGATCAGCGGCTTGCGGTCATTGACCGACAGGTCCACCGCGCCCGCCGGGTCGTCGGCGCGGAAGATCTCGGGCAGTTCCTTGGCCGCAAAGCGTGCGGCCACCGCCCACGCGTCCTTGAGGCCGACCGAGGGCGCCAGCTCTTCGCAGTCGTCCAGCGACACCGACACCCCATGCTCGGGCGAGATGAGCAGGTTGTTCTCCAGCAGGTAGCGGGCGAACAGCAGCCGGTGCCACTGGTCGTAGGCCAGCTTCTCGGCCAGGCGCTTGATCTCGTAAGCACCGGGCTTGCTGCGGCTTTCGCCGTCGCCCAGTTGCTGGGCCTGCGCGCGGAGTTGGCGGCGCAGGCTGCGCTGCGCCTCGCTCATGTGCTGGTAGGGGTCGGGCTCGTGCACGGCCAAGGCTTCGAGCGCATGGCGCGCACCGGCATCGGCCAGCTTGCGCGCCCGGCGAACCGCGCTTTCGAGCTGGCGACGCAGGGGGGTGGGCAAGCTGCTCACAAAATCACCGGGCCTTCCTTGAGCTTGGCTTCCACCTGCTGGCGCACACCGGCCAACCACTGGTCAAGGTCCGCCGGCGTCTTGATGATCGCGGCCGGCAGCGTGACGCGCACGGCGTCGGGCGTGGCCAGCTTGCCGGCCTCTTCCAGCGCGCGCGCAAAGCGCTGGGGCATAGCATCCAGCAGGTTGTGACGGTCGGTCAGGCTGCGGGCTTGCAGCGCAGCAAGGATCTCGTCGTCGGTGCCGATGGCGGCCTTGGGCGGGGGCGTGAGCTGGCAGGCGGTGGCGATAGTGGCCCGTTGTTCGTCCGTCCTGCCTTTCCAGACTTGGGAAGCAGCGAGCTTGGCTTCTCCGGCCAGGAAGGCGGCGGCCAGGTTGTCCTGCAACTTGCCAAGGGTGACGCGCAGCGCCGTGGTGAGTTGCTTGGTGAGTTCAGGAACTGGATCCGGTTCGGCAAGCAGGTTGCGTCCCGCGGTGATGGCAGCGATCGACTTGGCGCAGGCCTCGGCTTCCGGCAGGCCCGCTGCGAAACTCTGGAAATCCAACAGTCGTTCCCATGCGGGCCACCGCTTGGTAATGGCGTCTGCGCTTTTCTTCCAGGCCGTGAGCTTGTTGGCGAGGTCATCCTTCTGCTCGTGGAGCTTGAGGAGCTGGGCATTGCCGCTGAGCATTTGCAATTCGCGCACATTTTGTGTATTGGGCGCATCGGGTCGCGGTGCCGCACCGCCGGCCGCCTCTGCCAGCGCGAGGAGTTTTTTCAGTGATTCAGCCGCGGCTTCAGGCTCTTTGCCGTTTTGTGTGGTGATGCCGGTTTTCTGGAACAGGGCTTTCAGGTCGAGGCGCTGCTGCACGTTTAGCGGCGGCACATCCACATAGAAGCTGGCGACGCCCACCTGGTTCTGCGGCAGCGACGCCTGTACCGGTTGGCCATTGTTGGTGGCGCGCAGGTTGCCGGCGACCAGCATGACGAACAGCGCGCCGTCGATGGCGTCCTGTGGCCAGCCGAACGGTGCGGCCTTGAAATGCTCCCGAATATCCTTGCCCTTCTTGCCGGCACCGATCAGGTCAAGCACGCGACGGCCCACGGGATGCTGGGTGGGGTTACCGGGGTAGCCCACCTGAGAGAGTGCGCCGACATCGCCGGCGCGGGCGCGGGCGACGACCTGCCCCCAATTGGCGTGGTCGGCCTCGGAAAACTGCGGGAACAGCCGCACCAACGCGCTGTCGGCCGAATCCTGCACCTTGTCGGCCAATTCGATGCCATTGGCTTCCTGCCCGCCGCCGAGAAATACCTTGGCGCCGCCGATGACGTGGCCGAGCAGTTCCTGGATGCGGTGCTTGGCCACCGCCAAATGGGTCTCCACGGCCTTGCGCGGTTCGATGGCCTCGGGGCCGCCGGTCAAGCCGTGAGCGTCCAGGGTTTCCTGCGCGGCGATCTGTGAGGCGATGGCCTGCTTCAATTCTTCGTGATGCAGGCGCGGCAGGTAGCCGAAGAGCATCGGGCTATCGACGCCGGCCGCGCGGGCGTCGTTCAACACCGTCTTATCGTCATCGCTCCAGCCATCGCGCAACCACAGTGTGACCTCGTCACCGCTCGTTGTGGGGCGGCTGGACGAAAGCTCGGCGACGAGTTTGCGTGTCGTCCCGGAGTTGCCTTGCTGCAACGTGACGGGCTTGAGCGCCTGCTTCGCGCCGTCCCGGAGCAACTCCGCCCGTTTGGAATTGATGCGCTGGTCGTCGTTGAGGGCCGCCGTGCGACGACGGTTGAAGTCGTGCGTCCAGACGGCGCCCTCGCGGGTCTGTAGCCGATATTCGGTTTCCACCGCCATGAGCTGGCCTTCGGCGACCAGCTGCGCAAGGAGTTTCGGGACATGCTGCTCCAGCTTCGGTCGGTCGGTGGTCAGGTCGCTGACGAGCAGGTCCACCAGCGTTTCCGCGTTTGCGCGCACGCCGTCGTCGGCGCCCGGCGTGCGCGGCAGCTTGCCGATCAGGAAGATCAGCGCGCACAGGCTGGAACGCAGCGCGCCATCGGCCGTGCCGTCGCGCTGCTTGCGAATGATCTCGTCGTATTCGCGCTCCAGCTCGCCGGAGTTGAGGAGATCGGTGGAGATCTGGTCGTAGATGAAATCGGCCGGCACCACCGTGCCCACGGCCGCCGCCGCGGTTTGGCGCGTTGCCTCGAACACGATCTGCAACTGCGAGCGCAACTGTGCCTTAGTCCCGGAATGGTCGGTGTTGCGAAGCACCTTTTCCCAGAAGCGGCGGCGCGTGGGCAGCAGCGGGTAGTCCGCAACGAAAAACTTGTCGTCATCGTGAGTAGCGGCCAGGCGAGTGTTTTGCAGGTGGCGAGCCAGTTCCCCCTGGTTGGCATTCATGCATGCAGCGATGGCCGGCTCCTGTTCTGGCTTCTTGCGCAGGACGGTCTTGCGGATGACGCTTTCGACATCGGTATCGGAAAGCTGCACCTTGACCGCGAAGCGCGCCTGTAGCCGTTGCAAGGTGGGCGTCGCACTATGCAGCGCGGATTGACCGGTACCGACCAGCAGCAGGCGGCTGCCGAGATCGGTAGAGACATGCTCGGCGATTTCCTGCACATCGTTCGCTCTTTGAATCTTCTCCCCGATGAACTGCTGGATTTCGTCAACGACCAGCAGCGTGCAAGGGAGTTGGCCGTCAGGCCCGAAAATCTGCTTGACCACGTCGAGCGCATCATCAATCGTCGGCGAATTGTTGTCCTTGAATTGATCCCGGATGGCCGCCTGGGCGTTGGCGGCGTTGCCATATTTCGGCTCGGCAACGACTAGCGCCTCGGCCAGTGGCACGGATAGTTTGAGGCTGCGGACTTCCTGGCCAAGCTCGCGCTTTTGCTGTTTAAGGGCCGCGGAGACCTTGCCCTCGTACCCCGCCGAGCGCAACCAGAGGACGAATTTGGCCTGGGCAAGGTTCTCCGGCAGGCCGGCGGCGCGCAGCACCAGCTGGATGAACGCGAGGCGGACGTTGTCCATGGAGCCCGCGCCGAGCGTGCCGGCCGCCGCGCGCAGGCCGCCCAACGGCTTGCTGCGATTGGTCAATTCCGTCAGCAGGTCGGTGATTTCGGACGGCAGCGTGACCAGCGAGCGGGCCGTGGCGCCATCTGCAAACCGATAGTCCTCCCAGAGATAGCGCAGGACTTTGACTAGATGCGACTTGCCGCTGCCGAAGAAGCCGCTGACCCAGACCGCGTTCTGCTCCGCCTTGCCCAGGCCGCCGAGGTAGGCCTTGAGAATCCGCTCCATGCCGCGCGCGTATTCGCCATCGCAGACGAAGTTTTGCAGCTCAAACCGCAGCGTCTTGCCTTGCCCCTCGTCGTGACCGATCTCCGACACCTTCGAGACGCCGTTGTTGAGCAGCTCCAGCGTGGTGGGATCACGAAAATACAGGTCGCGGTTGGTCATGGATTGATGAAACTCTCGGTTGCGGTGATGGGAACGGCCATGTAGTTGAAACCGTCGCGTGCGTCCATGAAGCGATAGATGTTGCCGGCGTATTCGCCGGGGAACAGCACCAGCAGACGACCGCGCACGACATCCTCAACGCGCTCGATCAGGCTGGAGACGCGCATGAAGTCGAACAGCGTGGCAAGCCCGGTGATGGCGACGACACTGTCCGCATCGGCGTCCTCGCCGGTGCAGGCCTGACGCACCCGCTCGACCGCCAGGTCTTCGAGCGCGCTGTCGGCGCTGAAATGCTCGGGTTCGGCGAAGATGGCCTCGCGGTATTCGTGGGTGGCGATCCATTGCGGAAGCAGGGGCGTGAGGTCAACGATGCTCCACCCATGATGCTCCAACAGCGTGATCTGCTCGAACTGGGGCAGCCGCGCACGGACCCGCCGCTCTTCGGCTGGCGGGTACACCGCAAACCAGACGCGCTGCTTGCCCGACACCTTGGCCGGCCACGGCAGGCGCACCTGACGGGCATAGTTTGCGAGAAGTCGATCGATGGCACTCATGCAGGTTGGCCCCCAAATTCCACCAGTGACGGAAAGCTGATTTCAACGACTTCCCCCACCGCGCGCAGGTTGAGCAGCCCGGCGCGATGGGCTTCCTGCCCCGTGGCTATGGCGCGGTCGGCATTCAGGTCCAGCAGGCGGCACCACGGATTGGAAAACGCCGCTGGGCCGTAGTACCCGGCAACGTCCCCCAGGAACAAGGCCATCGTGACAGCCACGACAGTAGGCGTGACTTGCCGGCGGGTCTTTTTGGTGCGGCCGGCGAGATGCCCGGACTGGGTCCAGGAGGACGCGGCGTTGCGCGCGATCTTGTTCCGGTTGAGTTCCGAATACTGACTGGCGAACTTGGCTTCCAGCGCATGCGCCAGCTGGTCAGGCTCAACTTGGTCGCCGACCGCCGCCTCAAGCACAGCCGGCGTGGTGGCTCTCAACAGAGGATCGCGGGCCCAGGCGACCTGTACCGCCAGCAGCGGCAGGCTCGCGGCATCCCATGTGAACAGCTTGCGCAGGAGGCCAAAAATTGGCGACGCTTCATCGAGGGCGTACAGTTCACGCAAGTGGCGAAGAGATTTCTCCCGCGTGCTTTCGGTCACCTTGCCCAGCACGTTTTGCTGGAGAACCGCTTCCCGGTAGTCGACCAACTTCGAGCCGATCGGTACGCGCGCCAGAATCGCGCTCAATTCCTCCAGCATCATGGTGCGGCTGATGTGCGCGCCGCCCGAGGTGAACTTGAAGCCGAAGGTTTCCAGGGCTTGGGAAGCTGCGGGAAAAGCGACTTTGGAGAAGCCGTTGGCTGGCACTATTGTCAATCCCAATAAGAAGGCACGCATAGCCGCAAATACTACCTTGACAGCTTGGTTCCAACTCTATCAACGATTCCAAGCGCACGGGGATTATTGCAGCCTTGGCCGCGATCGTGCGATATTCGCCTCTGCGAAGACCGAATGCCATCACTGCACTGGATCAGTTGGCACGAGCGAATGCCAGATCGCGCGCGTAGAGTCGATGGAATTGCTGCGTTTAAAGATGCGCAGGCTCGTTGCCGCGAATTCGAAGCAAGACTCAATTCTGTGATGCTCAAGTTCCTGGAGGCAAAATGAACGGGAAGAAATTAATCGCCGCACTGACCAAGGAGTTGGGCGGAATTACACAAAACGAGTTGGCAAAGATTCTTGAAAAAGAGCCGGAGCAAGTCGACGCATGGAAGTACAAAGAGGTGTCTCCGTTAACGGTTGCGAGAATTGTTCGAAAACTCAATTCCCAGATCGTTCGAGGTGACAGTCTGGTGCCGGTGTGGGCGCCGGTGCGAATGTGCTGGTTTTTGGCCGGTTTGAAATTGCAGCGCTTTCGGACTCGCGATCCCCAGTCGTTCGTGGCCTGGATTACCTGATGTCGGCCAAGTCATTGAAATGGCGACTGCCAAAGCGAAGAAGACCGTCGGAGACAATCGAGGGCAAGAAGAAAGAACGACGAAATCGCGGCATGGCCAGATCGGCCGAATTCATACACTTTCGGCTCGGCGCTGACACCGGCGATCCAGCAAAAGCTTGGAGCAAAATCGAGCAAAGCGACAGCAGCGCTTTTGGGTATGACACCTACCAATCTACTTGCCTGGAAAAGCAAGAGCAAGGCAATTACCGCGCGCCAAATTGCGAATGCCATTGCCGCATCACGCCACAGCGCAACAAAGTTTGCCCACGCAACGGTTTACCGCCCCGTCATTGAACTTTTTCCGATAACGAAGGCGAAGAGGCTCAAAACCTATGAGGTTTTTTCCGCATCCGCCCGCGCGAATGGTTCGGACTGCCGGACCCGGCGGCGCCGTTGCGCATCTGGAATCATCATCTGGCCGAGCTTCACCAGGATGATGGCCCCCTGCTGCTGGCAACGGCGGCACTGCGGGAATTTCCGCAACAGTTGCATCCTGGTGCGACGCTCGAACAATCGCTCAAGGCCATGCTCTCGGCGACCTTGTCGCCGACGGTGTGGCGGTTTCATCGGGGGAATGGCTTTTGCCTAGTCCGCGCACCCGAGCTCCTGACCGCTCCGTATGGCACGGTGGGTGCCGCAGTGGTGAGGGCGGCGGTCAAGGCATTGGGGTTCAAGGGCGCGCAGGCATTGCTGACCGGATGCGGAGAAGATTTCCTTCAGGCGATGGTCGCAACGTTCAATGGCTCGGAGCCGGGGAGCTTCAAGAAGCCACTGACGCACGTCTTCGGCCGGGCGGCCGCGCGCATCGAAGCCCTGGGGCCGTCGGAGGAGATGCAGCAAGAACTGCTGGTGGTCGCCTCCTGGCTGGCCTGCGGGGGCATCCCCAGCGGATTTCCCCGCGACAATTCCAGTTGGGCATCACTGCTGCGCGGCGCAAACGCCGCTGCCGACCCGTTCGCATGGCTGCGCGAGGACGCACCGACAGACTGGCCGCCGCCGTTGCCGGACCTCAGTCTTGGGAAAGTCTGCTTCGAAGCCATCGCGTCGCTGCGAGCACTGGAGAAGGAAGGGACCCAGATGGAACACTGCGTGGCCATTTTGCACAGCGACTGCGCCACGGGTCAATCGGTGGTATTTCGCGTGTCGGGAACGTTGGGGAACGGGCGGCCGGTGCGCGCAACCGCGCAATTCACGCTCCTTTCCACGGAACGTTGGACGTTGGACCAGATCCACGGTAAACGGAACCTCCCGGTGCCACCTTCCCTGAGAAATGCGGCAAAGGCAGCAGTTGCACATTTCAATCGAGCGCTCCAAGGGTCTGCTGCCGCCGCTTGATCATTTTCGGCATGTTGTTTCTCCGGAGGTCCAGGATGAAGCGCAGGGATTTTGTTGTGGGCGCAGCGGGCGCCGCCTTTGCACATTCCGTTTTCGGGCGGATCGATCATCTGCTTCGGCATGACGGGCGATCCATCGCCGTCGCAGGGCCCAGGATCAGCACAACTCCCGGTTCAGAGGGTTTCGGGACCCGCGTGAAGGTGCTCGGCATCGGTGGCATCGGAGAGTCAGTCCTCCACCATCTACAAAGAAGCGCGAGCAACGTCGTCGCTGAATACATCGGCATCGGTACTGCACACACGAACACCGGGCACGCGGGAACCGGCTTGCCCTGGCGTGGCGAAAATGATGGCGATGCTGATGTCGTCAACAGCTGGACGGCCGCCACGTCGTTCCTGCTGGATGGCACTGACCTTGCGATTGTCGTCGTCGGGCATGATGATGCTGCCGACCTCCAACTCGCAGCGCGTGTCGCCACCGTGGCCCGGGAAGCCGGCGCGCTCACTTTTGCGGTGGTGGCCGTAGCGCCGGCAAACGAGACTCCCGGGCGCGACCTACATCACGAATCGGCGATGAATGAACTTTCGACGGCGGCGACCTGGCTGGTTCGCATTCCCGAAATCACAACCGACGCTTTGCTCAATGCACAATCATCCCGCCGGCATCTGGATGGAGGATCAATTCACCCGCTCGTTTCCGGCATCCGTGGGTTGGTCGAGATTCTGGATTGCAAGCTCATCGGAATCGACTTTGACGACCTTCGCTCCTGCTTCCCCCAAGCGGGAGTCATCAGGCATGCCCTGGGGCACGGAACGGGAATCGAGATGGCGGGATTGGCTGCGCGCCAAGTGCTGGCCGGTCATTCCATCGGCGGACCACTCAATCCACCTCGGGGAATCCTGGTCGCAATCGCGGGCAACGAAACGGGCCTCAAGATGAAGCACGTCACGCAGGTGCTTGATGCGGTTTTCCGCGAATTCCCCAGCGACATCCCCCGGACTTACGGGACGGTCTTCAACGATCGCATGCGTCACGACGCGCTTGAAGTGAGTCTTTATGTTGCGCATCGAGCGTGAGCAAGGTCGATGAGCCATTCACCCACGACCATGTTCAGCGCCCGTTCGTGATGCTCATCACCATTTCGTTGATTTGAATCGGGCAGAGAAGCTCGACGGCGACATTTTGTGAATCAGGTTCGGCAGAAGGTCCCATCGGGTTCTGACACGGCAGTTCCCTTGCCGACCTGCGGTTAACCCGCAAGCCGTGTGTCGGAAACAACTGGCGGCCCGGTGCCACTGCACTAATCGTCGCTCAATCCGTTGTCCGACCGCATCAGCCGCCCGCTGGATGGTTTGGGCCGAATGCCGGCCTTCGATGTCGGTATTGACCTGAATCCAAAGTGGCAGGTGATCGGACATCTGAAATGTGAACTTTTCTTTTGTCACTTGAGATCCAAGTCAACGCAGGAAGAGCGGCCAACTGCGCCAGGGCCGTTGCAAGGGCTGCACATAACACCACACCCTCGATCGATACATATTAACAAATAAGTATTATAATTTGTTGCAATATCATTGATCATATGTTACATTTGCTGAATGATAACTTCCGAGAGGAAAAACATGACCACTATCGATAAAAAACCCAACGTCATCGCTGTTTTCACAGGAAAGTCGTTCGATCACATTCTCGAAGTTGGCGGCTCCCAGTCCTGGGTTCTTGACCGCAGCAATGCCAAACATTACGAATACCTTGTCTGTTGTCGTTCAGGCATTGATTGGGTTGAGGGACCGGAGCCGCATGGCTCTGCGTTCCTTGTCGGCCGCATCTGCGACGTTGTTCCTTCAACCGAGATGGAGGGTCGATGGCTAGTCAAGATCAGCGAGTTCGCCAAGGTGAATATCGCCAAGGCTTGGAAAGGATGGCGCAATCCGGTCCGGTACACCGACTTCGAAGGCTTGGGCATTGACCCGGCCACGCTGGTGTTTGAACCAATGCCGGAGCCACGTGCGGTATCGAGGGTTGCCATCGTTGCGTCGCACAGCGCAGCGACAAAGCCACTCACCATCAGCGAAGCGAAACGCGGATTGGCTAAGGCCTTCGGGGTGTCCGAGGACGCGATTGAAATAACGATTCGCGGTTGACACCGAAAAAACAAGCATCAACCACCAGCAAAGGAGTTTTCCATGTGGCTCTTCACACCAATCGGATTCTTTAGCATCGTTCAGAAAGCAGCATCGAACCATCTGACCGTTCGTGCCAGGGCGCGCGAGGACCTCGATGCGCTGCGCCAGTCGTATCTGCCGTCCCTCTCAGAAACCATGACGAAGGGGGGAACCGACTATCCCTACCGGGCGACCGCATCGCATGCGGCCTTCTCCGATGCGTTGGCAAAAATCGGCAAGAACATCGGGTACGACAATTTCAAGGACGAAGTTGCAAGCCGTCAGGGTGTCAAGCGGGCGCAGATCTACGGCCACGTATGGACGACACTCCTCGACCTTCAGAGTGCACCTGCCAAGACCTCGAAAGAGAAATCCGGCAAGGTTCTGTCTTACGGCGGCGTGGTGATCAACGGAAGCGGCAACGTGTTGCTCGTTGAGCCGCGCGATCATTTCGACGGCTACGTGTGGACGTTTCCCAAAGGTCGCCCGAACGAAGGCGAGTCGCCGGAAGCAACCGCAGCGCGCGAGGTGATGGAGCGAACCGGGCAGATCACGGGTGTCGTGACCGAGATTCCCGGCAGGTATGCGGGCGGCACCACCGTCAATCAGTACTTCCTCATGAAATCAAGGGGGCCGTTCAACACCATCCCGAGCAACAACAAGGTCGTTTCTCTCAAATGGGCGAGCTACGGCGAGGCCAGGGCGCTCATCCGAAAATCCCTGAGCCCGCACGGCATGGAGCGGGATCTCACCGTCCTGGACGCCGGTTATCTCGCCTGGCACCGGTCGTTGATAGAGGATCGGCATCGCTTTGAACATCGCGAGCCGACGCTTCGCACCAATTGGAAGGTTGAGCCGATGACGGGCGAGATTTCCTCATTTCGGATCGACCGGTCGTTCAGCAATGGCGAAATGGATCAAATCCGCAGAGGCTCCCTGCCGGCGGCAATGGAAGAAAAGTGGTTCATCTTCTTCGAGGACAATTGCCTGCACGTTTGTCGAAGCTGGACGGAAATGACCATATTCCTCGCGGCGTTTTCCAAGATAGGAGCGGGGGTTTGGAAAATAGACAGCGTGCAGATGCCCGGCGAGGTGTTGAAGAACCAAGGCGCACCCTACGCGGCGGGTTTATTTCAGTATTTGATCGACACCTTGCTGCTTGGAACAACCGGGGAGATGCCCGAACTGGCCGGCGCGAGCCCTGAAGAACAGGCTTTGAACGCCTGGCATCAGGTCGGAAGCGCCAGTATCGGAAAATGACCTCAGCGGGTTGAAGTTCGCGATATTGAATCGTTTGATCTCACTCAACTACTTCCACGAGCCGGTCGAAATCCGAAGACCGGGCAGGCAGTGGTTGTTCCCCGCAAGGCGCCGGTACAGTTCACAGTGGGCAAGACGTTAGTGTTGACTGAATGAAAGGTATGACCAGCACGGAACGTACTCAGGTGTTCAAATTCACAAGCCGTAGCGCAAGCTCGTGAATGGCGGTGTACGGTTGAACACCATCGTGAGCCTGGGTCGCCGCTTCCCTGACCCGGGCGCGACGGACCGCATCGTCGAGACGCGCCTTGGTCATAGCCCAGTGCCCGCCCTGCCCCTTCACAGCCTGGAAGGAAGGCGAGGTGCGGCCCACGCACCGCAAGAAGTCAAATGCTCCGCGATGGTGGCGCACGCGTG
>ENA-ORBV01012348-ORBV01012348.1-microbial-mat-metagenome-genome-assembly--contig:-NODE-12348-length-13195-cov-3.136073_pt1 | contig 13195 bp, 8 predicted proteins | sample MGYA00237777_ERZ505514 | MGnify/ENA primary metagenome ERZ505514 (study PRJEB26160, sample SAMN06269048) | microbial mat metagenome | isolation source: Oligotrophic lake microbial mat | place...
GTGCGCTCGCTGTTCTTACCGGTCACCTGTCCAAAAGTCTGTGAGGTCGGATTGGTATCCGCGCCATTCCAGTTCGGGTGGTTGATCCAGTTGAAGCCTTCCGCCCGGAAAGTCAGAGCCTGACGCTCCGTGATGCGGAATGCCTTGAACAGTGCGATGTTCCAGTTCTGAAAGCCGGGGTTGTTAAACGAAATGGAATTGCGATTCTGATTCGGTAATGTCCCGTTGCCGGGACGTGCGGCCAAAGGAGCCCCGCCGAGGGTCCGCTGGAAGAAGAAGTTGCCGTCATCAAAGTTACCAGCCGCCGTCCGGTTGCTAAATTGACCGCTAAACTCCGGCGCGCCAGCCAGATTCCAAGGCTTGCCGTTAGCCGATCCAATACCGAGGTAATCGTCGCCGTTGCCAATCGTGAAAGGCGTACCCGTCTGGAACTGGTTCACACCAGAGATCTGCCAACCACCGGCGAGCAAGCGAACTACCTTGTTCGTATCGCTGGAGTTCAAGAAAGGCAATTCCCAGATGAAATTGATCACCGCGACGTGACGGGTGTCATTCGCCGACTTGCCCCAGTTCAACCCCTGGTTAAAGGTGTCGATAAAACCGTCTCGAGGCCCGGAATTGTTATCCATGGTCTTTGAGAGCGTGTAGGCGACGCCGTAGCTGAAGCCCTTGGTGAATCGGCGGTTTGCTTCGATCTGCAAACCATGATAGGTGCTGCGACCCGAGTGCTCAAGCATCGGGATGTTGGCGAAGCCCTTGTATGGGCGCAGGAAGTTCACGTTCGCACCGGCATTTTCCGGACGGAATGTCGTACCAGTCGGCAACTGGTTGAGGTCGCGCTCACGAGCCAAAAACAGGCCTGTGGTGCCGACATAACCGACTTCCAAGGTCGTGGAGAATCCGATTTCGCGCTGATATGTCGCATTCCAGTTGTAAGAACGTGGAATCTTATACGCTCGATCGATCGTCTGGAAGAACTGGGGGAATTGCACTCGTCCAGCGCCTCCGGGAGCATCGACTGAGCCATTGGTAACAGACCCAGAAGGCTGGAAGGGAGGATTTCCACCCAAGAACACACTGTCATACACGCCGGGACGGGCCATAAATCCGCCAAACCCAGCGCGAATCACTTGCCTGTTATTGAGCGAGTACGCCATACCAATGCGCGGCACTACATTGAATTGGTTCGGCGAAGGATAAGGATCTCCGCCATCAAAGAGCCGATTGAACTGCGGATCGCTTGCAGCGGGGACGCGGCCAATCGCCGCCGAGGGCCATTCTTTGCCAGGAATGCGAACACCGTTGAAGCGGTCACCGCTGATCACGTTTCCAGTGGCACGGTCAACAACTGCGGCCTTACTCGGATCGTATGCTGCCGGGTCGAAGTAGGCGATGTTGCCCCAAAGCGACTTGTAGTAGCCAGTACTGCGTGAAGCACGCACACCAAGTTCCAACTTCAGCTTCTGGCTGACGCGCCAGGAATCTTGGAAGAAGAAGTCAAACAGTTCTCCGCGGTAAGGAGTGTAGCTGCGGTTTCCGATTTCGGCGTAGGTCGAAAAGAGGCCGAGCGCCGCATTGGCCAACCCGGTTCCAGCACCCGCGACACCGCCAGGACGGACATCGTCAAATACGAAACGGCCGTTCTGGTTGTTAGTACCGCCAGGCACACCGGAGACGTTAATCTGGTCAAAGTCGTTTTGTCCAGAGCGCTCAAAGTAAACACCCATCTTGAAAGTATGGTTGCCAGCGATCTTGGTGAAGTTGTTCGAGAACTGATAGATCGGGCCCGAAGAGCTTGCCGGATATGGGCCGCCGTCGATTCCACCGACATTCGGAATAGAAATAGTCGGAATCTTATCCTGGATTTCTTTCGGATCGGAAAACAGGTATGGATAGTTGATCCCGTAAACAGAACGCTGGTACTTACCTGTGTTCTGCACGGCGATAGTAACGCGATCGTTTGAAACGGCAAACAGGAATTCATTGATCATCGACGGGCTGAGCGTCCAGGTATGGCTGATGCTGGCAGTCTTGTTTGGACGGTCCAGAGCCGAAGGCGCGAAGTCGAAGCCGCCCCCAAATGCATTGTTGACATCGAAGGTGTAATTGGCGTGGCGGAAGCGAATCACCTGATTTTCAGCCGGGTTGTAATCGATGGAATACGTGTCCTTGCGCTGATTCTGCGGAGCGCCGCGAACTTGGAAGAAGTTGTTGTTGCCCTGATAGACACCGTTCGCGGTCGGATATGCCCGCAAGATTGCAACTCCATTTGGACTAAGCCGATTGGCTGGAATCACATTGCCGGGGAAGGGAGCGCCGGTGTTAGGGTCGTTGATCGTACGAACACTGCCGTAATAAATGTTAGTTCCAAGCAGTTCGCTGAAGTTGCCTTGACGCATCAATGCGCTGGGCACTCGCTGGAAGGTGGATTGTTCCTGACGGAACTTTACCCATTCCTGAGCAAACAGGAAGAACAGTTTGTTGCGATCCTTGTTGAAGAGTTTGGGGATCGTCACCGGGCCGCTGAGGTTATAGCCGTATTGATTGAACCGGAAGGGAGCCGTGAAGTTGCTGGCTGCGCTCTGATTCCGCGCCCAGCTATTGGCGTCCAACTGGTTATTGCGGAAGTACTCGTAGAACGATCCGTGGAAATCGCGTCCGCCGGAGCGGGTCACCATGCGGATCTGACCGTTGCCGGATCGGCCGTATTCTGCCGTATAGTTTGCGGTCAAAATCTGGACTTCCTGCACTGTGTCCACATCGGCGGTACCAACGGAAGTCCCGTTAGTGCGCGTGCGGATACCAACCGCGCCGTCAAAGGTGATTAGCGAATCGTTCGAGCGTCCGCCATTGATGGAGAAGCCACCGCTAGTCAAACCGAACGTAAAGCCAGAAAGAGCGCCTCCGCGCACACCGGGCTTCAAGAGGGCCAATTGAATCGGGTTGCGGCCATTGAGCGTGAGATTCAGAATCTGCTTTTGCTCTACCGTCTTGCCAACCGTGGCAGACTCGGTGTTGATCTGAGCGACGCTCGCCTCAACCGTCACGCTTTCGGTGAGCGCACCGACGGCAAGGTCCATGTTGACGGCGATAGGAAGACCGGCGTCCAACTTGTTACGGCTCGACGAAGTCTTCTTGAACCCTGGCGCTTCCACCGTGATGGTGTAATAGCCCGGCGCCAGATTGGTGGCCGTGTAAAAGCCGGAAGAGTTTGTGGTGATAGAGCGGTCGAACGAAGTGTCTTCGTTGCGAACGTTTACTTTGGCATTGGCGACTACTGCGCCGCTGGAATCTTTGACAACGCCAGAGATTGTGGAGTTATCGGATTGCGCGAAGCACAGGCCAGTGGCAAGAAGCGTTGCCAAAAGCATGAGGCTCACACGAGAGAGAATGGAGCTTACTTTGCTCTTCATATGTTTTTTTTCCTCAGAACAGAGAGAGATTGTTGAGCCTGGCGAGACCAGGCCAGAATAGCGAGACTCTTAATATCCTATCGGAAAAGTACTACGAATGGGTTAGGGTTCGATGAACCTTAACTAAAAGTAGAACTTTCCGCCAAGTTGGATTACCCGAGTGGTAATGCCTTGAACGCCGCCACCGACGGCACCGTATGTGGCCGAACGTACGTTGCGGTCCAGCGCACCAGGTTCTGGATTGTAGTTATTCGGGATATTGTAGATTTCCGTGCGGAACTCAAATCGCATCGTCTCGGTGAACCTAAAGCTTTTGTTTACTGAGAAATCGATATTGATGATGCCAGGCAGGCGAACGGCATCGGTGCGGGGCGAAGTGCCAAAGCGACCGTAGGCGGAAGGATTCCGGTCAGCGGCCACAAAAGCCCCTGTGTTAAACCATTTCGTCCAGGAGCGTTGATCGCCCGGTAAGTTCCCGTTTTGGCCGGCAATCCGGTCGGGACGTGAATTCACGCCAGTACCAGTGGTATCGATATTTGCCGTAACAGGAGTGGGAAAGCCACCCTGAAAAGTCATAATCGTCGAAGCCTGCCATCCGCCAAGAGCGCCCTTCAAAAGCTTATTGCTTGTATTGCGGAAGATCGGCAGATCGTAGAGCACGGTATTCACTTGGCGATGACGCAAGTCGAAACCCGAAGTACCACGATCGTTCCGGCCGTTATATACGTCCTGCGGAGCACCAATAAAGTTACCGCCGCCGACCTGACCGCCGATATCGTTAGGGCCAGAAATCGAGTGCGCCCAGGTGTAGGCGCTCAAGAAGGTAATACCCTTGGCCATGCGGCGTTCGAGCTTCAACTGCAATGAATGGTAAATGCTATTGCCAACCGATTTATCGCTGCGCACAGGGCGTTGGAAGAACTGATTCGGCCGGCGGGCATTGATCGATGGCTGTCCTGCAATGCGCGGGTCAATCAACTGAATCGGACGATTCAAATCTTCAAAAGTCACGATCAGCTTCGTACCCTTAGATCCAACGTAGCCAGCATCGACGATGATGTTACCGGGCAGCTTTTTCTGAATGTTTACATTCCACTGCTGGATGTAGCTGTCGCGCATGTCGGGGTCGTTGGAAACAGCAAAATTCAATGCGCCACCAGTCTGTGCGCCAGCAAAAGGATTGCTAAAGAAAAGATCAGGTGTCCCGGACGGGCTGCCGACGATATTGGCGCCAGCCGTAGCCTGCGCACCCTCAGCCATGGCGAAGATCGCGTTGGAGATCTGCGGCGTAAAGTAGATCCCATAACCGGCACGAACCACCGCATCGTTCAAGAACGAAGGACGATAGGCCAGCCCAGCGCGCGGCCCCCAGTTATTGCGGTCGGGGCGAATCAGACTACTGCCCCACGGTGAAGTCTTGGGGTCGAAGAGGTTGCCTACGATGTAGCCATTCTGCGTAATGTTTACAATGCGATCATCGGCCTGCTTATGAGGGCCAAAGTAGTCATAGCGCATGCCAAAGTTCATGGTCAAACGATTCGATACGCGCCAGTCGTCGTTGATGAAGTAGCTCTGCCACAAGTTGGTCAGGCGGGTTGAGGTGGGCACCGGGTTGATCAACGCCGTACGAACATAACCAAGCATGAAGTCTGCAAAAGCCGAACCCGTATAATTGCCGTCAAAACTGAACTGCCCGCGCGGCTGACGAGCCTGATCGAAGGTGACATCGCGCTTGGCAAAGTCGGCACCCATCTTGATCAGGTGCTTGCCACGCTGCCAGGACAGCGTATCCGTAAATTGAAGGATGGAGTTCGACCGGTCACGCGGCCCGATCTGCCGCTGCAAGTCGAACACAGAGTATCCGCCATCTGCCCCGCTGATGCTGATCGACGGCGGGCCAAATTCCTTCGGCAGCTTCGATACCAGCGGCAAGCCCATTTTGTTGGCGATATCAAAGTCGGCCTTGTTAGAAGTACCGAAGCTTTCAAACTCGGCAAAAGAAGCCGTACCGCCCTTGAAGTCGTTGATCAAGGTTGGGGTGAAAGTATGCACCCAGTTGCCGCTTAAAGTGCGGGCCGAACCAACGTTGTCGCGCTGGTCATTACCCCAAAATGGAGCACCCGCTTCAAAAGTGTCGTTGAAGACGTAGCGGGCAAAAATAGTATCTTTCTGTGAGAAAGTATGGTCGATTCGGGTGGTGTAGGTGTCCTGCTGGGATAACCCGGTGGGGCGTTCAGAGATGAAGTTCTGCACACCTACCAGAGTGTTCGGCAGGGGAGTAAATCCGATAAAGGCCCGAGCCTGTGGGCTTAAACGAGAGAGAGGAATCTGGTTATTTACGACCCCGGCATTAAGCGGATCTCGCAGCGTGAGTGGAGCACGCGTGACGGCATTCACGAGTCCACGGAAGTCACCATTGCGCTGCAGATCCGTCGGCACAATTCGAAAACCAGGATTGGCGGCGGAAAGCAGCCGTCCCGATTCCCAGTTAAAGAAGAAGAAGGTCTTGTCCTTACCGTTGTAAACTTTCGGGATAATCACTGGCCCGCCCAGGTTCACACCATACTGATTGCGATTGAGGCGCGGGTTCACCGCAGCCTTATTGGCAATCGCGTCATAAGTCTGGGTCAGCGCATCGTTGCGATTGAAGAGCCAGAGGGTTCCGCGATACTGATTGCCACCACGGCGAGTAATCAGGTTCACCTGACCGCCGGGCGCACCACCAGACTCGGCACCATAGCTCGACGTCTCTACCTTGAATTCACTCAGCGAGTCAATGCTGGGTGAGAAACTAAAGGTCATCGCGTCGTAGTCCATGAACTCGATACCGTCAAGGAAGTAGCGGTTGGCAGTATCACGAGCGCCATTGGCGCTAAAGCCTGTTTCGCCAAAGGCGGAACTCTGTTGCCCGATCGAGCCACGCCCGCGGCGCACCGTAATTGAGCCAGGCGTCCCGGCCTGCACGCCTGGAATCAACTGCGCAAGCTGCACAAAGTTGCGGCCGTTGAGCGGCAACTGGATTACCTTGGCCGCATCGATAACCGTACCGACGACAGCGTTGTCTGTTTGCAGCGCGGCAGCAGACGCGTCGACCGATATCGATTCGCTGACATCGCCAACCTTAAGCAAAAAGTCCTGGCGCAGGGTCTGCTGCACCTGCAAGGTGAGTAAAGCAATCTTCTGGCTCTGGAAGCCCTTGGCGGTGAGAGCAACGCTGTATTCACCAGCAGGAAGAAATGGGATGGTGTAGTTGCCGCTGGCATCAGAAACGGTCTCGCGAACGGAGTTGTTGGCTACGTTTACGACCTTAACTGAGGCGGCTGGGATGGAAGCACCCGAGGCATCTGTGACGGAACCAATCAGGGTTCCAGCGGTTTGCTGTCCGAACAGAGCAAGCCCAGCAAACAGAAGCGATAAAAACAAATTACGAAGCAACATTTAACTGCAATGCTATCAAGGATTCGCTCCGAATGATATAAACCTCAACGCCCGGCTACTCCCAATCGTCATTCCAATATGACCAGGCAAACCAATTCCCTGCTCCCAGCAACCTTGTTCCTCGCAAGCACGGTTTTTGCTGAAACGATTCACGTCACTCCCACAGTGATCCAACACGCCGTACTGCCCAAAGCGGCCTTCGTTCATGCAATTTCCTCAAACGAAGGCAATGCCGGCATCCTCACCAGCTCCGAAGCTCAACCGGACTTGAGATCCTGGCTACAAATCGAAAATGGCAAAGTGGTTTTCAGCCGCGAAGTGCCCGTCCCTCAGCGAATGCCGGTCGCTGTCGACGAAAAGCGCATCGCCTGGGTCACAAGTTCCAATGGCGCATCGAAAATAAATCTTTTGACACCGCAGACGGGGGTTATCAAAACCCTCAATGTCTCACTTGCCGGAATCACGCAACTCTCAATCGTCGGTCCGCACCTGTTCACGATTTCAGCACGAGGCGATCAATCGATGCATCTCCACCAAGTGTCAATAGGAGATGGCACCCTCAGCTACCTCAGCCTACTAACCCCACAATGGGCGGCTATCTCCTTTGGACAATCCATCAAGGACAGGCTCACCTTGATAGACAACGCGGAGGGCAGATTCCGCGAAGATGCGACGAGTGTACCTTACACCCCTGGCTCCTGGAAACGAATCGAATCCCCGATTATCGATATTACGAGGAACCTGAATAACTCGAAGATGGGGCCCAAGTTCAGCCTGAATCTAATTATTCAGCACTGGTTCACAAAGGCTGGCAACCATGTCTTTGTCACTAGACACCGGGAATCTATGAAGGGCCAATACGCAATTGAGACCGACTCTAACGGCCGACAACTAGAACAATTTTTGCTCGAAAACTGGGGCAGCAAAATCGGCGAAGCTGGTGATTTCAGCCGCCATTCGTTTACAACCTACACAGGCATCGGCTCGCTCCAATACTCCGGCGATCTCGTAGGATACTTTGATCTTCTTTGAGGGAGTAGATGTATTAAGTCTAAATGGCCAGAAGCAATTCACGCTCACCTCCGAACGGAATTGTAATTCAGACGTAACATTCCTACATAGCAGTAGTATTGACAGCCGAAAGATTCGAGCGCATAATCGCCTCATGAAGCATGCAATATCGCTTTTTGCTCTAAGCTTAGCCGCACTCCAAACGTTTGCGGCAGACTTACCAATAGCACCCGTCAAAAGCGATTCGGTAATTCCAAGGAACCGAATCGACAAAGATCAATTAATTGAAGTTCGTTCCGGCACTCTTGGGGCCGCAGCCATTACTCGCTTGAAAACTGGCGCTTCAAACTTAATTGAATACCCCATCGGTACTCAAAATCAGGCCGAACAGAGGCTTGAGGTTCCACCAAACAGCATTTTGGCATTTGGGGAGAAGCGGATCTACTGGTTTACTACCGCTGGCTCGTCTCCAGGCCTGAACAGCTTTTCCTTGGATAAACGCGAGTCGACTAATTTAGCTCCTGCGCTTCGAGGCGTTCTCGACTTGAAATCTGGGAACGATTCTATTTATTTTCTTACATTGAGTGGGAGAATCTTCAGCCTGGCAATGGTGAGTCCCTCCGATGGTCAAATCAAGAATTTAGACACTTTGGATAACTCGCACCAAGTTGTTAAGTTTGGAAATTCAGGCAATGATGATATCGTTCTGATCGACCCAATCAGCGCCCAGTTTCGTCTAGACCAAATTAAACCGTTTTATAGAGCTGGAGCATGGAAGTCGATAAAATCCGACCTCACTAAGCCTTCAGATTGGAATTCGCAGCAAAACGTCTCGGTCCAACCTGGAGTTAGAATGTTCACAGCGAAGATTTTGTCGCACGCTTCAGACCCGTTGAATAAAACTCATACATTCGTTGTTGCCGCGACAAGGGAATATCCCGTAACGTCAGCGATAACTGTTAACGCTGAAGGGACTGAGATCCGTCGATTTACGATGGGAATTCCTGAGCAGGATCGCCCGCTCCTGAGAATGGATTTTGCTTCTTCAGCAAATGATTTGAGTGGATTGAGTTTTTGGCTTAAAGACGGCTCTAAGTTGACCTACAAGGGGGTCAAGTAAATGAAAACCATCCTCACATCAGTGGTAGCCTTCATGACCCTATTTGCGCCGAGCGCCCTAGGCTTTGAATGCACGACTTACTACATTTATTGCTCAACTATTGGGGCACCCGCTTGCGGCGGCTTTGTAGCCGCCATCGTTTCATCCACTACTCCGTCTACCTCCCCACACCCTACAGGAAATTCTTGCTACTCGAATGGATGCGCAGTGTATGCAGATGAACTCAGTGTGCTAATAAGCTACACAGACTGCAACGGAAATCCTCAAAACACATACGCGTACACTTGTTGCGGCTAACGACTTAACGAAAACATCGAGTTGCTTCCAGGTTAAAAAAGGACAGCGACTCGATGTTTCAATATGGTCTTTACAAAGCGCAACCGAAGATTTGTAAGAATTCGTCGTGACTGACTAGACTACGTCGACGCCCATCGAACGGCAGGTACCCTTTACCTGATTGATAACGCCTTCGAGGTCGAAGCTGTTCAAGTCAGGCATCTTGGTTTTGGCGATCTCTTCAACCTGTTTCATCGTGATCTTGCCAACCTTGTTCTTGTTCGGTTCTTTCGAGCCGCTGGTAATCCCAACAGCCTTCTTGATCAGAACCGGAACCGGCGGGGTCTTCGTGATGAAGGTGAACGAACGATCCGAATAGATCGTGATCACAACGGGAATGATCAGCCCGGCCATATCAGGCGCGGATGTCCTCGCGTTGTAGGCCTTGCAGAATTCCATGATGTTGACGCCCTGCGGACCGAGCGCCGTGCCGACCGGAGGTGCGGGAGTGGCTTTGCCCGCAGGGATTTGCAGCTTAACCGAGCCAGTAACTTTCTTTGCCATGTGTGCTTATACCTTCTCTACTTGTAAGAAATCGAGTTCGACAGGAGTGGAGCGTCCGAAGATGGTCACCATCACGCGCAGCGTATTGCGCTCGTGATTGACTTCGTCCACCTTGCCCGAGAAATTGTTGAACGGCCCGTCGACGATGCGTACCGTTTCGTTCTTTTCGTAATTGACCTTGGGCCGCGGAGCGTCGCCCGTCTTGGTCTGACGAAACAGAACTTTATTCACTTCATCCGCTGTAAGCGGCACGGGGGTGTTGCCACCACCGACAAATCCAGTCACGCGCGGAGTATTCTTCACTTCGTGCCAAAGCTGATCGTCCATCTCCATCTGGATCATGACGTAACCCGGATAGAGCATCCGGTCGCTCGTAACCTTTTTGCCATTCTTCATCTCGACCACTTGCTCTTTGGGAATCAGAATCTGACCCAAACGGTGATCGAAGCCAAACGCTTCTGCGCGGCTCTTCAAACTTTCGGCAACCTTGTTCTCAAAACCCGAATAGGTATGAATAATGAACCAGTTCATGTTGGCATGAGCTGGGTTTTCGCCCGTCTCTTCGGGGGCTGCCTCTGCTTCAAGTGCCTCTGCGGCAACTGGCTCTTCGACAGGAGACTCTTCGACAGGCGCCTCTTCGACAGGAGCGTCTTCCACGGCTACAGCTTCAACTACGGCTTCAGCCGGGACTTCTGGTTCTGCACCAGCTTCGATTTTTTCTTCAAATTCCGCCATAAAGACCTCGGGAAATTACTTCGCGCTCCATGCAAAAATCTGCGTTACGCCGCGGGCGAAGAGTTGGTCGACGACAGCGAAATAGGCCGCGAACAAAAACACGCTCGTCACGACCACCGTGGTTGTCGCGATCACCTGCTTGCGGCTTGGCCACGTGACCAGTCGCATCTCCTTTTGGAGGTCTTCAAAGTAATTTTTTGTGTTCTGGACCCACGAAGAGGCTTTTTCCAGTGTAGTTTCGTTCGCCATGTGATGCTTTCTCCGGGCTCAACCTCTTATGGGTTGGCGGGGAATCAAGGAAGATTTGGCAGGGGCAGAGGGATTCGAACCCCCAAAGGCGGTTTTGGAGACCGCAGGTTTACCGTTAGCCTATGCCCCTATTCGGTATCCATCGCCTATTATAGAACAAAATCGGCCCTGCGCCAGTCTGGCAAATTAGCCAGATTAGAGCTTAGCCAGATTAGAGCTTAGCCAGATTGCAGCTTAGCCGGCTCAAGCTTAGCCAGCAACAAGCTCGGTCACCGTGCCGGCGCCGACGGTACGGCCACCTTCACGAATGGCGAAGCGCAAGCCCTTGTCCATCGCCACCGGGGTGATCAGTTCCACTTCCACGCTCACATTGTCGCCTGGCATCACCATCTCGGTGCCTTCCGGCAACTTCGCCACACCCGTTACGTCCGTTGTGCGGAAGTAAAACTGGGGACGGTAGCCGTTGAAGAACGGAGTGTGACGTCCGCCTTCTTCTTTGCTCAACACGTAAACTTCGCCCTTAAACTTCTTGAATGGCTTGATCGCACCGGGCTTGGAAAGGACCTGACCGCGCTCGACGTCATTCTTTTCAATGCCGCGGAGCAGCAAGCCGACGTTGTCTCCGGCGCGCCCTTCGTCCAGCAGCTTCTTGAACATTTCCACGCCCGTGCAGGTGGTCTTGCGGGTCGGCGTGAAGCCGACAATTTCCATTTCTTCGCCGACCTTGATGATGCCGCGTTCAATACGGCCGGTCACCACGGTGCCGCGACCTTGGATCGAGAAGATGTCTTCGATCGGCATCAGGAAGGGCTTGTCAATGTCGCGCTCGGGAACCGGGATGTAGCTGTCTACAGCGGCCATGAGGTCGTCCACCGACTTTTCCCATTCCGCTTCGCCATTCAAGGCGCCAAGTGCGGATACCTTCACCACCGGCAAATCGTCGCCGGGGAACTGGTACTTGTCGAGCAATTCGCGGACTTCGAGTTCCACGAGTTCCAGCAATTCGGCGTCTTCGACCATATCGACCTTGTTCAAGGCAACGACGATGTATGGCACACCGACCTGACGGGCGAGCAGGATGTGTTCGCGGGTCTGGGGCATGGGGCCGTCGGTGGCCGCCACAACCAGAATCGCGCCGTCCATCTGCGCCGCACCGGTGATCATGTTCTTGATGTAGTCGGCGTGGCCGGGGCAATCGACGTGAGCGTAGTGACGCTTGGCGGTCTCATATTCCACGTGCGCGGCGGCAATCGTGATACCACGAGCCTTTTCTTCCGGCGCATTGTCGATGGAATCGAAGCTGCGGAAGATCATCTTCGGGTTGTTCTTGGCCATCACTTTCGTGATTGCCGCCGTCAACGTCGTCTTGCCGTGGTCGATGTGTCCAATCGTTCCCACGTTCACGTGCGGCTTACTGCGGTCAAATTTCTCTTTCGCCATTTTCGTGATGCTCCTATCTAGTCTTAGCGGCCAGTTCCCTTGTTTTTCGCGATGATCTCTTCGGCCAAGTTCTTGGGGAGATCTTCGTAACGGCCAAAGTGCATGGTGAAGGCCGCGCGGCCTTGCGTCTTCGAACGCAAGTCGGTGGCGTAACCAAACATTTCCGAGAGAGGCACCATGGCGTTGATGATCGTGGTCGATCCCAAGCGCTCGGTACCGGTGAGCTGACCGCGACGGCTGATTAAGTCGCCGTTGACGGGGCCCATGTATTCGTCCGGAACAACAACTTCCACCCTCATCACCGGTTCCATGAGAACCGGGCGAGCCTTGGCCACGGCCTTTTGAAGAGCCATGGAGCCAGCGATCTTGAATGCCATTTCCGAGGAGTCGACTTCGTGGTAACTGCCGTCGTACACGGTGACCTTCAAATCAGACATCGGGAATCCAGCAATGAGGCCCATATCCAGGCGTTCGGCGACACCCTTTTGGATGGCTGGAATGTATTCCTTAGGGATCGAGCCGCCGGTGGTGCCGTTGACGAAGACAAAACCTTCGCCGCCTTCGAGCGGTTCCACGCGCAGCTTGCAATGGCCAAACTGACCTCGGCCGCCGGTTTGCTTCGAGTACTTTTCTTCGCCTTCGGCCTTGGCGCGGATGGATTCGCGATAGGCGACCATCGGCTTGCCGACGTTGGCTTCGACGTTAAACTCGCGGCGCATGCGATCGACGATGATCTCCAGATGCAACTCGCCCATGCCCGAAAGAATGGTTTGACCCGTTTCCTGGTCGGTGGCAACCCGCAGAGTGGGATCTTCCTGGACGAGCTTGGCAATAGCCATGCCCATCTTTTCCTGGTCTACTTTGGTTTTCGGCTCGATAGCGAGCTGAATGACGGGGGCCGGGAAGTCAATCGATTCGAGAATAATCGGTTTATTGGGATCACAGATGG
>ENA-ORBV01012350-ORBV01012350.1-microbial-mat-metagenome-genome-assembly--contig:-NODE-12350-length-13193-cov-6.510140_pt1 | contig 13193 bp, 8 predicted proteins | sample MGYA00237777_ERZ505514 | MGnify/ENA primary metagenome ERZ505514 (study PRJEB26160, sample SAMN06269048) | microbial mat metagenome | isolation source: Oligotrophic lake microbial mat | place...
CCGCAAAGAAAAGAAACTGCGGTTTCTCTCCAAATATCTCTTTAATAATATAATACAATTTTAGGTATGCCTGATATGATATACTGATACAAATACACTTGACTGATATCCTAACGATAACCTAATTTTAAAGTTAAAGGAAAGGAATGTGGCTGTAGATCAGAGTTCAGATAACCTGCGGATACCTCTTTCTAAAAAGGCCCAGACAAAGATTTTTGGTGTATCGTAACCAGCGGAAGAATGAGACAGTTGAGTGCATGTGGGGTTCGATGAACCTATGTTAATAACACGGGTGAATCAATCATGTGAATGAAATCTCTGTTGTGTGTCTTGGGGTGAGAATCTGGTGACGAAACAGGCATCTTACCTCGCACGCAGTGCGTGAGTGGCCTGCAAGGATGGGCCGGCGCCCGCGACTTCGATTCGTTTTGTCAAACGACACCAAGTTAGAACAAGTGTGCAGCCTTTATTTACGTTGTCCTTATCCCTAAGGATTTGAATATCATACCTACCCAACCGGCCCCTGTCGTTTGTGGCACTTCAGCTACTAGTAGCCAATAGTTAGCAAACTAGCCAGTAGCTACTACTACTTGAAGCTAGCACCTAGCTAGTAGAGTAGCTTCTCGGTCGCCACGCCCATGCGTCGCCATGCGAAGAGGGGAGTTTTTAGAAACCGCTCAATCGACCAGGTGAGAGGCCATCCATCATTACCCTCCGTCTTGGTCAGGGCCCAAAATCGTCAAAAATGATCGTCTTTGCGGAAGCAATATCCCATATACCAAGCAACTCTGATGAAATGGATACGCCCCCTGGCTTTTTGCTGGTTAGCAATTTTTAGTCAGCCGACGGTTGAGCCGAACATTCCGAAGTAATACTGACCAATTAGTAGTAGCCGAGGATCAGGGCGCCACCCCGACAGGACTGATGCAAAAGCCGAACATTCCTACTGACTGCCTGAGGAAGATAATGGCGCCAACCAGGCAAGACTGGCGCATCTTCCTTCTTAGTAAGGACACCCCGCCGAAACAGATGTAGACCGCAGAAACAAGTATTGGCCAACAAGAAAAACGACGCAGTACCCAGCAAGCAGCGTTTAAGTTTCATTCCAGACCGACTGGGAGCTGACTGAGAAGCCGGTAGCTACCTAAGAGTTCACTGCATTGCAGCAGCGCAATGATGATTCTAATCGTGGCTCTAAGCGATGTGTGTGTCTTGTCTTCTACTAGAATTTTGCCTCAAACGTGGAAGTCCTTGACTCAATATGCCTCTTGCGATGTCACCGGTACAGGTCTGTCATAGTGTAATATCAATGCCTGTAATTCAATGGACCCAATTCACCAATAACCTCGCCAGTAAAATTAGATGCCTGTAATTCAATGGACCCAACACCAAAATCCTTGCCTAAAAAACTAAATGTCAAAGCTAGGCGCGTGTCACCTACAAATAAGAGAGCCATTTTGTGGGGCGCATTCGTCAGTGACCGATATTCCTTAAGTACAATAGATTTTGACATAAGTATTTTTTTCGAGCAAGCCGAGATATCATGCGAATACATTTTTTTTGAAATTTCGAAAACTCTCTTTCGGAACAACTTTCGCCATAATTGGCTATTTCCTTGCCACGATCATCATTCGTCACGGATTATTGTCGCGGACGGAGTATTAAGCTTTAAAGAACTTTGAAAACATGCCAAGACCAAGCATACCGTTTCTTCATATCAAAATCGGCAACAGCATTGGAGACAAGGAGTATCACATTACAATTTCAAAAAGCCAGAGTTCAAAAGTCAAAGCAAAACTTTTTCAAAATCCACCACAGCACATTTTGGAAACAACGAGCCTCTCATCATCAAAAAGTCGAACATAAATTGGCCCATCGATCAACATAAATAAATGTTATTGAGATCACAAATAACCAAATTCCAATTGAACTTTAATTTACCAATCGAAAAGAATAACCATGATGAAGTCTACAGCTATAGCTGCGTTGATTCTATCTCAGTGCCTTGCTCTTGCCAGCGGGGCCTGTCTTCTCTGTCAAGGCGGAGTGAGTGGGATAAAACGACCAAATTACTACGTTGACGAATACCAAACAACCTGCATGAAGGTCATGATGACGGCCTTTCGTATTCAGGATTCGAGCAGTACCGAGTGCCGATGGCAAATAATGCAACACCGAAAAACGTGCTGCGGAGACGAAGAACCGCCGCCCATTACACAAATTGTCACTGCAGCCCCAGAGTACAAAGTTGAAAAAACTGGTAAATTTGACTCTTGCGATGTTTGCCGTCAAGGGAATTATCCGGGGAAACCTGGAGGCATCATCAATATGTTGTATGTTGGGGAAGGGAGTTGCAGAGACTACTACGAGGCGGGAAGGGGCGGATATATCTTGCCACACTTGTGCGATACCTTGAAATACTTTGCCTATGAGCCGTGCGGCTGCCAAATGACAGAAATCGGCAACGATGCTAATCTCGGTAAAGCACCACCAGCGGATACACCAAAGCCTACCCCCGCGCCCGTTGCTGTTGTCACCAGTAAGCCGACAAATGCCCCAGCCACACCGAGTCCTACCAAAATCCCAACGCTTGCTCCAACTACAGCGACGCCTACTCTCGGTCCAACCCTTCCTCCAACTACAGCGATGCCCACTCTCGGTCCAACCCTTCCCCCAACTACAGCAACGCCCACTCTCGGTCCAACCCTTCCCCCAACTACAGCAACGCCCACTACTGCAAGTCCCACGACAGCCAAACCTTTTACAACCCAGGCTACAAATAATGGTATCACCGTCACAATCAGTGTCGGAAAGCCCACAAACGCAAATGCAAATGCAAACAGTATTGCCTATGATCAGGACACCAACAGTAATATGTTAGCCTATAATGACCGACGCACGGTGTATGACGACGGCAAGGATACCGTTGCGAAAATGAGTGACGGCAGTCGAGGCGGCCAAGGAGGTTTGAGACGGCAGCTCAAAGGGGGGCGGCGACGACAACGAGGAAAACGAGTGATGGCAACGACGTCTTCCTAGACGACATGACATGAATTTTCGGTTGCCAAAGAGTTCCGCGCTGATTGTATTTCTCGTTTTTGAGCCGCAGAGAAATTGAACATCAAGCAAGGATTTCACTTCATCAATTCATACGGCCTATTTGTATCCGGGTACAGTACTCCACTGGGTAGAGAGAGAAAAAAGAACTACAAAAGAATGTGTGTAAGGCCTCCATTTATATATAATTTATAAGCAGTAAACATCTAAGAATGCATTTGTGGAATTTTGCGGTTGCCAAGCAGTTAAAATACAAAATCTTAGCCTCTCCAGAGAATAGGTTTGGGTCCCTGACTCACTGGACGTGTCCCCTTCAGACATCAAAACTAGGATTGGATAGGCAACTCCTTCGTTAGACCAATGTGGCAGAGACATCATAAAAACGGGCTTGCTGCACTTTAGTGAACACACTAGGCATCTATAAGTATAGATACGGCACTTCTTTTAGATAAGCCATTGTACGTACTAGTAGATAGTAGTACGACTGAGTGCAACTGGTAGTACTACTACCATTGCTATTAGCTAGCTAGCTAGCTAGCTAGCTAGCTACTCTAGCTAGCTAGCTAGAGCCGAGCAGGGCGCCACTGTTGTTGATTTTTCAGAAAAATAGGCTACCTCCGAAAATTAGGGATCGAAATAAAAGAAATCCCCTTAGTTTTAAGAGCTTGAGATTTTGTGGTGATGAATCAATGAATCAAGCTGTAATTTTCGCCGCTCAATCCCCTCTGATCGGTGCATGGTAAACCGGAGACTAACGGATCTAACAACCACCACACAAATCCGACCTTGCTACAAGCTCCCCGTCTGCTTTTTGTGAGCCAGCAGAACAAGGCTACTGGCAAAGTAGAACTCACATGTTCTCCACGTTGCTCTAATCGGAAGAAACTTTGTAAAGAAAGATGGTTTTAGTGGGTGCTCCTTTGCAAAATGGCCGTTACTTCTTTTTGCTATGCGCAGATGCTACCTCCATCCACAATGTGAAAAGTTGTTTTGGTAGTGGGCAAATGGTGGTACAACGATTCGGCACGTCCACCAGGAGCATATGCTACCAAAACAAAACATTGCCTGGATCACGGCCTGTTGTACGAGCATTTAATAGAAACAATAGTGCTCTACATGTACCTCAACAACCAACCGCCGGTTTATTCAAAAAGAATTGGTTTTCAAGTTCAGGAAGACCGGGCAAGCCAAGAGGCGGAAAAACTGGCCGTGGCAACAGGGAAGCAGCGCGTGAGAGAAGAGGAGCGAAAACTACCAGAAAAGAAGAAAAAAGAGCTGCCGCTTCCACGACAAGCAAGGGTGCAGTCGCTTCTTCATCACCTAAAAAATCAAATTATGTTCCCTGGTACGACGATCCAGTCAAGAAACAAGCTTATCAAAAGGCCAAGTGGACAGTGATTGCACAACGTGCTGCTCCCTTGGTTGCGATTGGATTACTTATCAATATGACCGACCAAGGAAAGGGCTTGTTGCATCGTTTCATATTCCCGCTGAAATTGGGACAGTTGCATGGACCCAGCATGCTTCCTACTATTCATCCCTATGGAGATACATGGCTCATCACGACACCTCTGTGGGATTCCGTACGACAAGTCTACTACAAACTGAAAAGTTTAATTTTGGGAAAGCCCGCTCTCATGTATTCCAATGGCGACATTGTCGTCTGGAAACATCCCGAAACCAATTACTATGCCTGCAAACGCATCATTGGAGTGGAAGGTGACACCGTGCAACGGTATGGACAATTTGCCGAGATGTATCGGCATCGCAGTGATTATGGTGTGTCGTGGGATGTGGCTACCAAAGGCATAGACCCCACTTGTCCCTGGGACCAATACAACAATAACGAAGCAGATGGGTCACAGCAGCAGCAAGATGACATGTTCCGTACCTTGGTGATCCCAGAAGGACATGTGTGGCTGGAAGGTGACAACCCGCTCATGTCGGTGGATTCACGCCATTATGGCCCGATTCCCGTAGACTATTTGCAGGGACGATTGGTCTGGCGCTTGTGGCCCCTGGTACGGCATCCCATTATCCGAAAACATGATCAACTCTTGCTACGACATCGCAATATTCGTCCGAAGCCATTGGACGTGGAAACACCCAAACAACGAGGACAGGAAGATAGGCTGGCTCTCTATTATAACTTGCATCGGCGTCAAAAGCCTCAAACAGAAGAAAATGAACCGCCACCGCCTGTCGAGATGAATTCGGAACAATAGAGGATGGGTGTGAAAGTAATATCCATAAATTTGTCACGAGGAGTCACTGCATACAGGATTTTTTTAATAGCCCAAACGTGGATATACACCACTTCGACTCCAGGTGATTGATTCATTGTTAAAGATGTGCTTATTTTAACTTTTTTTACCGCGACACAACTTTTCTTTGCTGCAGGCGAGATTTTGGTAGAATACTTAGTGTGGTCAGCTCGTTTCTTTAGTAGTGATTGGCGTTTCGTTTTCTTTCTCTTGTTTGTGTGTGTGTGGTTGTTTCTTCGTTCGGATCGAATTGTTGAAAGTGATAGTTTCTTCTTTTTTCTTTTTGTTTTCACATTTTCTTCAAGTGGTCTTGACCAACAAACACAATTATTTTGTTCTCGCAAAATCTGGATGGTGATTAATTATCTTCCGCCCTGGCATACCTTGATCATAATAATCATTGCCGTCTTTTCCCCCTCAAAATCGAGGTCGCTTGTTGGTAGAGTAGTTACTTTGCTTTTTTCCAAACAACCGCTTTTGTTCGGCCAGCATGGTTTCCAACGTCAAGACTCTCAATTCCTGCTTTTCAATCTTGGTCTGAGCATAACTGCTATAGTCGGCGGAATTTTGTTCCTTGGCTTCTTCCAATCGTTCTCGATGATACTGTACATTTTCGGCAAAAATGGCAATGTACTCGTCCAGCGATGTAAAATACAACTGTTTCTTGTTGTGGTGGTTGCTGCTGGGGGCGCCGCTCTGTGGATCGTTGTTGTCGACTGCCATATTGTTATTAGTTAGGTTGTCTTTGGTGCTTGTCTTTTCCATACGATGATTGGTAAAGACGGCTCGAATGTCGGCAATCCGATCCTTGAGTTCGGGACTAAAGTCTTCATAGGTTTCATGCGATTCCAAATGATCCAAGGATTTGAGCATGTGAAACAAGGCCCGTTCAAACAAATCCGGTAGTTCGAGTTGATCGGCCATTTGACAAAGGGACAAACAATTGTCGGAATCGACATGGCGCAGTAGAATTTGCGTCGTACTGTCCAAGACGCGCTGGCATTGCAAAAAGTGGGCCATGTGACAACAGTCGACGACAAATTCCTCCTGAATATCCGCCAGTGGTTTGAGGTACAAGGCCAGTGCCAGAAATTCTTGTACCGCCGCAGAGGAATATTCTTCCAAGGACAGTTGCACCATATTATTACTGATGTTGCTGCTGTTGTTGTGACTAGTCTTGTTGGCATTGCTCTGGTCAGCTTGGTGGTTGTTGGTATTCATTTGCTGGTTTTTCTCGGCGGAGATATCGCCACTACCATTAAGTTCGGGATGAGAAGAGGATGATGCTGTTGTTGATGGTGCTGTTGATGATGGATCACTACGACTATTGCACGACAACCTGGGCATGTACCGTCGCGAGGACGCCAAGGCATACACGGTATCGCACTCGGCTGCCAATTTACTAAGGGGCACACGAAAGACCTTGTGGTCCTTGGCCGTAATCTCCATGCCTTCCTCTTTCCATTGTTCCAAAGCCAGTTTTACCTCCTCGCATTTTTGTTGCTCGGCTTGTAGAGCTTCTTTAAAGATGGACGTATGAACCTGATTCTGATAGCGTTCTTCTTCGGCGTATTTGGCTTGGGCTTCGCTCCGATTCAAGGCCGACAAGAAGGATCCAAAGGCGGCTGGTTCTTCGGTGGCAGGATACTCGTCGGCGGAACGAAGTCCATTGAATTGAAGCCAGCCATCAATATCTTGAATCTGAGGAAAGGCAAAGGGGGGAGCAGCGACATTTTCCTGCTGCGGCTGCGGTGGCTGTTGGTTGTTGTTATTGGCTTGTCCATTGGCTGCTCCGTCTCCTCCTTCTTCGTTAATATCATTGTTATTAATGTCCGCCATTCTGTGGACCTGAATTACCGTAGTCTTTTTCCGTTCTTTGATCTATAGCTCTCGTCAGTGTCTACTAGTATAGTATGAAGAGAATGGACAAGACTGACTTTCTGGTCAACAACAGCACAACAAGACAAGTATTCAATGGCACTGACTGCTTGGCGAATCACACGGTGGATCAACAGGGATGATGATCGAAATTCTGAAGATGATCGACACGGTAAAACCAACACAACACACAACAACAAGCTTCAACTTTGACAGATGGATTTCAATCACGGAGGATTGCAAATGGGACCAACATTTAAAGACGCGCAATAGCCCAATTGAAACCCACGACTCACTAAACTGATTGTACACAATTCAACAGGAATGATATGATCGCACAGCGACTCTTTAAAATTCAGGCTGAGTCACACACATGCATGTAACATATGTTGGTTGGGCTGTAATGAATCAAATGATGGCAATGATTCTTCGACATCGATATCACAGACAAGGTGAATGACTAAAGTGGTTTCATTGCTTTTGATTATCTAGCTAGCTAGCTAGACTACGGTACTAGCTGCAGGCGGATCTGAGGTTAGAAGTGCTGATTTCGAAGACGGAAGAGACCTTCTTCATCCCAAGGTAGACCAGGAAGATATAGTTTCCACTCGAGTCAGTCTGCCATCATAAACTAAAACTGCTCTGCAACCAATGCGAGCAAACTATCACACAACGATGCATTCCTTAAACCTATTGTGCCATCTTGCATTCCTCTTCCCTCTGCTAGCTGATTCTTGGATAACAACTACTCGCCCTACTGGACCTTCTATCCAAGCTGCCCCCGGAAGACAGAGTGTATCGCTCTTGTCCAAATCCAAACAAAGTCCTTACGAAGGAAACCCGCCCGCCTTTAACGATGGAACAATAACCGAGTTGAATGGGATTCATCGCATTTTCGCCCTGAGTGATATCCATTCCGATCACAAGGATAACCAAAAATGGTTGCACGAAAAAGTCAAGGAACGTGATTTCAATGACAAGGACTTGTTGATTGTTGCGGGAGATATATCCCATGACATGGAGACCTTCGAAAAATCTTTAGCCATTTTGCGCGAAAAGTCGTCGCACGTTCTCTTTGTTCCGGGGAACCATGAAGGTTGGGTGGATAGGCGACACAAACCAAATTCCACCAGTTTTGACAAGCTAAGTGAAATCTATCAGGCTTGTTGGGATATGGGTGTTCATACAAAGTCACTGCTGGTGAGAGGGGATGATCCCAAGAATTGTCCACATCCTTTATGGGTGGTGCCATTGGAGTCTTGGTACGATGGATCCTTGTCGTTTCGAGAAGAATTATGCCGCGACTTTGAACACTGGCCATGGGTAGATTTTATCAGGTGTCATTGGACACCCGATTTCCCGACAGGTCCTATTGGTACACCCGATGCGCGACAACCCATGGGGTTGGTCGATTATTTCTTGAAACAGAACGAGCCAATGCTAGCCAACAATCCATTCCCGTCCATGTTTACTCCCGATGGCCCGGACCCTTTGAGTACGGGGATCGTGACAGTGTCCCATTTCCTTCCAAATCTTCAATCGCTTCCGGATTGGAAAGATTTGGAAGCGACCGAATTTGACGACGCCTGGTTTGATCATGGCGCTGGAGGTATGAGTGCTAAATTTGCCAAGGTGGCAGGCTCCAGCAAATTGGACGACCAAATACGAACGCTGCTCCCAGCTGACAAAGATGACAAGCGACGACTCATTCATGTCTTTGGGCATTCCCATCGCCCCAAAGATTTCGAATACAAAGGTATCCGGTACATTCACAATCCGCTTGGAAAGCCAAGAGAGCGAGCCTTGTATATGGTCTCTCCCAAAGTTGACTTTCAACTTATTTGGGATACAAGAACGGGAGAAATAGAAGGAAAGCGAGTGCTCAGGCTTTGGGAAGAACAAGGCGGAGGCTTGGAGGCCCTTGACAAACGGCTCAAGACCGTAAATCCCAAGGGTCGGTACAACAAACATAAAGGCAGCGCCTTCAACCGGCAAGCAAATACAACTACCACCACCCCAACGACTTAGTAGTCCGCGAACTACGCTCTCTAAACGCACACGTCCTAAACAACCCTTTTCCATTTTTGAATCCACCCCCTCTTTTACGAATCTTGTTGTAGCCACATGTACGCAGTAGTTTATATTTACTAGTTTTTAAAACAATATGGGCAGACATCGCCCGTACTTTATGCCTTCTTTTACATCAGAATGAGTGCTCATGATTTGTGTGTAAATACATGCATCATCGCATCAGAGGGATGTGCCCGTTGAGAAACTTTGATTGGTTCCTCCATTGCTTGTAGTATTAGAAATTGCTTCAACTGTGCTTGTATCGGGATCCTTGCTCTCCTTCTGGCATGGACTCAAGGGCATCCAAAGTTCAGGAGCAAAGTTCATCAAACAACAACCCACGGAAGGACCGATGCCAGGACCACTCATTCCAGGAGTTGACGGTGACAAGAGTCCCAACTGTGGCGGCACCAAAGCCGGCGAGCCTGAGGCCTCCATATGGTCACGAGAATCATCCACAATTGGGCTATCCCTAGGTGAAGAATCGACCAATTTGGGTTTTGAGGAGTGCATGGGATGGCTTCAAGCGGATAGACCAATTAGTTTGTGAGCTCTTACTAAAGATTACCTTTCTATGACTACTTTACTCACAGTATTCAATTACTCTTGTTTTGGCCACTAGCTAATATTCTTCTGATGGGCCCCCAAATATCATTGACTTCACCTTCTTAAGGTCACATCACTTCATCACTTCGTTTGACTGAATAGCTCACGCAAGAGAGAACACAGCCAGCGTTGATCTCCAATAAATTACTTCCTAACCAAGTGCTAGTACCATGTTCCGGCTACAACAAAGTCAGCGGTGGTGAGTGGATCCATCCGCCATGCTTCATTTGGCAAAAAAGGGCGTACCTGGCGTATAGCTAGTAGTAGCATTTAGGGCAACGAGGGCGACGCTGTTTCATTATCGTATGCTTCGAATTCAGTGACACCAGGGGCTCGTTCGACATCGGTGACAGTGTACGAGATACTCAGGGGGGATCCGAAAATGTCATCATCAATGATATCTTTAATGTTGTCTTCAAAATTCCAAAAGCGATCCTCGTTGACCAACCACAACACTTTGTCGTCATCCATTTCCGCGTCAGCGAGAGCTACCACTACGATGTCTAGGTCATCGTCCTCATCGGCGTATTTATCGTTGTTCTTGTCTTCGTATTTATCGATGATATCATCCAGGTAAGGGATGTCGTCGTAAAATGCCCTCTCGTGAGCTGCAGAAAGGACCACATCTGATGCCGGGTTGTAAATCATATAAAGGCCTAAGTCATCTGGCAAGGGTTGTCCAATACTGATGAGTGGGTCTCTTTTCGGTATGCGAAGGAATCTCCATTCCTGTTCCTCCGATGTTTCATCACATACTGACATTGTCAAGCCTGAGAGATACTTGTTGGAATTGCTGTTGGGGTTGCTGCTACCACCATAGTAAGTGGGATAGGTCAGACAAAATCCTAAGTCGTCGCCAGTGTTCCGGTCGTGGGCCTCGAGGAGAGAGTCCTCTCGGTAGGTGTAGTCGACTGGGTCGCAGAGTCGCTCCTTGAGACAGATCTCCCCCGTGAATCGAACGCCTCCAAGAAAGGTCTGATGCTCGTAATTCAGAATCAACGACGATTCACTCCGTCTGAGTGGCAGTATGTCTAGGAGGTCGTCATTGTACTTGTCGTTCTTACTATCCTGGCGTGGGTTGGCGAATGCTCGGAGATTGATAGTATTCCCACCCTCAAACTCTCTGTCCTGGGCCTCACCCGATGATGACTTGCTCTTTTTGCTCTTGCTACCTTTGAGCAGCCTAGCTTGGACCGAGGCCATCGGCAGTAAAGTAGCACAAATATATAATAGAACTATGCTTTGAATCTTCATCTTGGCCTTTGATACACTTTCTACGTTGTTGTCTACCCTTGGACTTAGACTTGGACTGGGAAAATGCGCTTGTCGAGGAGACTAGGAGAGTGGGTGAAAAGACTTACTACAGCAGGTTTGAAACGAGGCATCGATTTCGCTTTGACTATCCATGACTTGAACGTAATAGTGAGTAGCACTGTAGATAGTATTGCACATAAACTTACTAGGGTCGGGGAAAGTGAGGCCCGGTTGCGTGAGTGGGAATGAATGCCCGTTGTAAAATTTATTAAGTTTAAGTCTACTACTAGCTAGGTGCGCGTCGTCCCTTCTCAAGTTGAATTTTTGTGCGGATCTTGAATTTTTGTTCGGATCATGCATCCGATGAAGTGCTAGTCCGTTCTCAGCGGTTCGAGATTTTAAACAGCTAATGTGAACAAAAATTCAGAGCATTTTGATATTGAGTCATGAAAAAAGACTTTTTATGCCTATCATTTTGGTACTGACTCCCGGTTCTTTGACACTGGTACTAATTACGACTGTATCATACTACAGTAGCTGTAACTATCTGAAAACGCTACTCTAGGTAGCTAGAGTAGCGAGACTAGTAGAGCACACAGGCTCTCTTAAATACTTCGTACCCACATACCGCTGTCGTCTGTCTACAGTACGTCGTACGGCACTTGAACCATACCACCCAATGCAGTGCTGTTCTGGTGCTAATAGACGTTACTACTAGCTACTAGTGGTAGCAATTATGTGTCAGAAGCTTGGCAGACGAACTGAAAGAAGAGGATGCCCCCAAAACTGAACCTGGGAGTCAGTGGTTGTGACACCAGTCAAATAAATTATCAAAAGGGAACAGAACCCATACTTGGGGGTTTGTCCCTATGAAAGTAGGCCTTCCAAACAATGACCCGTCACCGCCAAAAATACACATCGATCTCAGTCACCACCGATTGGTCTGGACACAGCTGAAGCTCGATGAAGCCACAGGTGAACCTCTGCCAATGACAGCACTGATGCAGACGCGTTTCCTACCATACGCGGAGCCGGAAGCAAGAATGGGCCGGCTGTCAGATGGGGTAGGCGGGGGCATCATGCACGCGGTAGGGTTGACGGAATGATAACGGCGATGAGTGCTGGTTTAGACAATTCTTCAGTAGCTACAAAGCGTTCACCTGCTGAAAAGGGTGTTGGTGGTCGCTGGAGAACGGACACAAATGAAAGAGGGGCTAGAGATGACCTCGAGCGATGCCAAAACGTGTCTCTAAGGGGTGCTGCGTAGATCTCAGCTGACTCTTCCAAAAACAGACGATTTTCCTTCGCAAATTTAAGCAGCTCACTCACCTCCGTCGTGGTGCTTCATGTCCGTTAGAAGATAGGTCGTGAGCTCCACCATGGTCCATGGGACTCGCTCACTGGCTGGACTGTGAGGGGAGGTATACCTGGTGCGGCCTGTTTACAAGCAAGCAAATTAGGAAAGCTAGTTGGTTAGGTAGCAGGGGAGTTTTTTTTAGAAGCAAACCCGGTAGCCCAATTGCTTCTTCGTAACTAAGTAGCACAGTTGCCCCCATTCCTCGCCACGTCTAGATCTTCCGTGATCAGCGTTCATAGCCGCAATTGAATGAAGTTGGAAGTCATTAGCAAGTAAGTTTTGTTTTCAGCTAGAAGCTCTTTGTCTGCTCACAATTGGTTTGGATAATGTAAAATGTAATTGGATTGAATCATGGGGTCAATGCGTTTGGGGATTAACTCATTATCATTCAGATTGTTTTGGGTGTTCATTGGATAGTTGTTTGGTATTAGTATGAGGTAGACCTCGGCAAGAGTTGGTGCTACTGGCAGTATTAGTTTTCAGGCACGCTGATCCATGAACTCAGAAGAAGATTTCCAAGCCTTTGCTGCCTCCAACCGAAGATTTTCTCCTGTATGACAAACCTACTCTAGTTATGTCCAATCTAGCTACAATCAAATATTGGAGCAGAGGGCAGAGCACAAGATTATTTTTTGGTATTATAATGCAATGGTGTATTATACGTGATTTTATGCTTGCTTGCTACCTACTACAACATACTTATGCCA
>ENA-ORBV01012351-ORBV01012351.1-microbial-mat-metagenome-genome-assembly--contig:-NODE-12351-length-13192-cov-6.547541_pt1 | contig 13192 bp, 13 predicted proteins | sample MGYA00237777_ERZ505514 | MGnify/ENA primary metagenome ERZ505514 (study PRJEB26160, sample SAMN06269048) | microbial mat metagenome | isolation source: Oligotrophic lake microbial mat | place...
GTTTAGGCTCACGGGGCTATCGTGGATGTTCAGGTTGACCGCGTTTGACGATCATCGCGACGACAAACGGTTCAACGTGAAATAACTTTCACGATGCAGGGTGAAGAGTGGACGCCATGAACGTTAGTGATCACATCGAGACGGTGACTATGGATTCGGTGTTTGACCGGATGGGTGCGGGCTTGGGCGGGGCACCTCCGCGCTTGGCGGTGCCATGCACGCCGTCAGGCCTGCTTCAATTCAGCGCAGAGTGCCGCCAGCGGCATCGCCTGCACCGCGTTCCCCAGCGGGAACGGCTCCAGGCCGGGGTAGACGACCAGCTTGCGCTGCGGGGCCAGGTCTTCGCATGCCGCATGAAAGCCGCGCTCTACTTTGAGACTCCTTTCGTCATAACCACAAGGTAACGGTGAAAGGTGGTCCACTTCAGACCAAAGCCCCGGGCGGGCAGGTGCGAGGAATCTGGCACAAGTGTCATTCACCGGATGAACTGGTCGACATAGCCAGCGCCCAGACCGCACTCCCGGTAGTGCCGACGGCACTTGTCTATCCGCGTGAAAACATCGTCATAGCCAGTGGTGTTACCGTCAGGGTCCACGTAGATCATCGCGCCGTTGACCTGGAACATCGTGATCATCTCCTCCACCCCCGGGTCAACCACCAGTGTATGGGTTTCGCCCGGCGCCTCGTAGACGTAGCCTCCTTCATTGGCTACCCAGTCGTGCTCCAGATAGCGCCAGCGGCCTTTGAGCACGTAGCCGTGCACGGGTTGCGGGTGGCGGTGACGTGACAGCACGCCCGCGCTCTGCACCTTCAGAAGATTCACCCAGTAGCCTTGCGAGGCGCTCAAGCACAGCGGCCGAAACCAGATACGGTTGCCGACCGGCACCCAGACCCGGTCGTCTAGCGGAATGGCGTCGGGAATGACGATCTCAGGTGGCGAATCTGGCGGTTGAGCACCGCGGTAGGGCAACCACTCGGGGTCGACCGCAGCGGTAGTCGTTATGGCATCTGTGGTGTGCAGGCCAGCGATGGAAGACATGTGGACAGGCTCCTCTGGAATGTGAAAGACTGGTGATGGAGGGAGTGGTGGTGGGTTTTATGGTCGGCCTCGTCCTGTCGTCAGACAGCAGAGTAACCACCGTCTACCGGCACTACCGCACCGGTCATGAATCGCGCTGAATCCGATAACAGGAACAGCACGGCGCTGCCCACCTCGTCCGGCAGACCCCATCGCCTTTGCGGCGTACGCTCGAGGATCGACGCTGATCGCAGTTTGTCATCTTGAAGTGCCTGTGTCAGGGGTGTGGCAATCCAGCCAGGCGCCACCGCATTGACCCGCACTCCTTCGGCTGCCCAGGCCGCAGCCAGGCTCTTCGTCAGCTGCACGACTCCGCCCTTCGATGCCGCGTATCCTGGAACAACGGGCGAACCGAAGAACGACAACATCGACGCAATGTTGACGATGGCCGAACCAGCCGGCGCAAACCTCTTTTTGGCAGCCAGGCAGACCCGCATCGTGCCAATCAGGTTCACTTCAAGCGTTTGGCGAAAGCAGTCGATATCGAACTCGGCGCCGCCTCTCTGGATGATGCCCGCACAGTTGACCAGACCGGACAAGTCGCCGTCAACCTGCTGCAGAGCGGAGTCGACAGACGCTTGGTCAGTGACATCGACCAGCAGCGGAAACACGCCGACCATGGGCTCGAAGGCATCGATCTCGGATCGCGACACGCCGCCCGCAAAGACCCGCCACCCTGCGGATGCGAGCGCTCGGCTGACTCCAGCACCGATGCCGCTGGTGCCGCCGGTAACGAAGGCCGTGCTGTGGTTTGGAACAAGTGCAGTCATGGTGGTCTTTGGTGAAGCCATCGTGCGCAAGGTTGCGCAGCAAGATAGATGGTGCGTTGACCGCTACAGCAGACTGTAAACAATTTCATCGCGCCAATCCAATCAAGAAAATTCGCCTGCAGATACTCGACCAGGTATCAAGATGGTTGGGGTGCCGGGCCGTACAGTGCGAGCGCTTCTTTGCGCAGGATATCCAGCATCACCTGCGCACTCGGCGACAGCAGGAGGTCGCGCCGCGTGACGATGCCGAACGGGTCCAACGCCAGGTTCATTTCAATCTTGAGCGCTACGAACAGCCCTGCATTGATATAGGGCTGCGCCACCGCTTGGCCCAACACGGCAATCATGTCGGTCTCCAACAGCAATCCTGCAAGCACCTGGAGCGCCAGGGTTTCCACGCCGAGTTGCGGCGGTACCAGCGCCTGCTGCTGGAACATCAAATCGAAGCGGTGGCGCAGCAAGTCACCGCTCGGGGGCAGAACGAAGGCAGCGCCCACTACATCGGCCAAGGTAAGCTTGCGACGCCGTGTCAGTGCGTGGTTCTTGCGCACCACAAAGCGGATTGGCTCGGTGGCAATCGGCTCGAAGCGCAGCGCCCGGATGTCGTGCTGCGCCGACAGTCGCGCCACCAGAATATCGAGCCGGCCTTCCTGCATCTGGGGCAGCAGCACATTGCTCACCGCAAGGTCGACGCGTATCTGTACACGCGGAAATTGCTGGTTCATGCGCGCGATGGCGCGCGGCAGCAGGCTGGCGCCCGGCCCGGCAACGACGCCCACTGTGGTCTTGCCGGTGAGCCCGGCGCGCAGCGCTCCGATCTCGTCGTACGCGTCACCCAGGTGCGCAAGCATCATGCGAGCGTGGCGAATCATGATTTCACCGTATGCCGTCGGTCTGACTCCACGGGCCAGCCGTTCGAACAGCGGCACATGCAGTGCGTCTTCAATGTCCCGCAGCAGCTTGGACGCAGCTGGCTGTGTCATGGCCAGTACCGCCGATGCGCGATGCATGTTGCGCTCGTCGTCCAAAGTCGCGAGCAATAGCAGTTGCCGGGTCTTCAGGCGCGAGCGAATAAACCAGTGGGCATGCATTTCAGGCATGTTGAATTGACCTCGTGACTCAGATGTAGTCAAGTCAAGCATACCTATATTGGCATCGGAAATAGAAAAATCTTAATTGGATATGTATAGCTGCGAGATTTAACATGAACGTTTCAATGGGCCATTCCAGCCGCAACAGGAGACGAAATGTACATTCCAACTTCCCCTTTGAACCGTCGACACCTGCTCCGGGCCACAGGCGCAGGCTTGGCTGTCACCTTATTTCCCCAGCTCGCTACCGCCCAAACGGATGTTTACCCTGCGCGACCGATCGAGTTGATCGTGCCCAGCTCGGCGGGTGGCGGCACGGATGTGATGGCACGCGCTTTCTCCGAGGCGATGCGCAAACACCTGGCCCAGCCGCTGTTGGTGATCAATCGACCTGGCGCCAGTGGCGCCATTGGCATGCAGGAGGTCTTGAACGCCAAGGCCGACGGCTACAAGGTCTGCGTGGTGTTTGCCGAGTTGGCGATCCTGCCGCATCTGGGACAGGTCAAGTTCACGGCCGACGACTTCACCCTCATCGCCCGGTTGAACGCTGACCCTTCAGCGATGACCGTAAAGGTGGATGCACCGTGGAAGACGATCGAGGAGTTCTTGGCAGCGGGCAAGAAGGCACCCGTACCGCTGCAAGTGGGCAATGCTGGTGTTGGCTCTATCTGGCATCTGGCTGCCGCTGCGCTCGAAGAGCGCGCACAGGTCAAGTTCAACCATATTCCATTTCAGGGCGCAGCGCCGGCCATCCAGGCTTTGCTGGGCGGACACATTGATGCGGTCTCGGTGAGTCCGGGCGAAGTGTCGGCACATGTCGCGGGCGGCAAGTTCAGGACCCTGGCGGTGATGGCAGACCAGCGCTTCCGGGGTTTTGATGCCGTACCCACGCTCAAGGAGCGCGGCATCGACCTGTCGATAGGAACGTGGCGTGGGTTGGCCCTTCCCAAGGCCACTCCAGCAAACGTGGTGTCTGTGCTGACGGCGGCCACCAAGGCCGCAGCGGCTGACCCGCAATTTGTCGAGACGCTAGGTCGTCTGAATCTCGGGTTTTCGTTTGCCGATGCCGACACATTCCGCGCCGCCATCCAGAGGGACAATGCGTTCTTCAAGCAACTGATCACCAAGCTTGACCTGAAGACCTGATGGATCCAGGGCCGAAACAGACGCACTGCAGGAGATTGATTTCATAAACGCTGCGCTGCTGTTCGCCGGACTGTTGTTCGCAAGGCCAACAATCGAGCGGTCGCCGACACCTTGCCACTTTTGAATTCACCTCAACAGGTGACTTGTCCCCGAACATATCTGCGAACTGCTGATGAAAGGTCAAGACACCCTATCTGGCCAAGATGGGCAGGCCCACCGCCTGACCTGAAAGACGCATCAACATCGGGGAAGCCCTCGCGGTTCGCAGCGCCTTCCCGCAGCGCAGGGTGCCGGACCACCCGGTAGCGAACCAACATGGCCCTCGAACTGATCGTGCGGGATGCCGTTGCCTTTGAGCCCACTGCGATAGGCGAATCCGTTGCGGTGCTGGCGCCCGAACCATTGTTGGCTGCGCCGCGGGGTGGTTCTTTTCCGGGCTGTCCGGCTCATCGTGTCTCGATAAAGGTATGGGGATTGAGCAGGGTTTTCCCCATGCGGCAGGTCATGGCAATCATCATATGATTATCAGAGGGCGGCTGCGCTGCAAGGCGCAACACACGGCTTCCCCGGTACACGCAAGAAGAAGGAAATCGCATTTGACCAAGCCTGGAATATTGTCCGTCGCCAAGCTGTGGCCGCGTTACATGCAGGCGCTGCAGGAAGTGTTCGAGGTGCACGATCGCACGCATCAGCTCGATCCCGCGCAGTTTGCCGCCATCGCTCCGCGCATTCGCGCCATTGCCGGTGGCGGCGAGTCCACGGTCGGGTCGGACCTGCTGGCACAACTACCGGCGTTGGAGATGATCTCGATTTTTGGTGTCGGCTACGACGGTGTCGATGTGGCGGCTGCCCGTGCACGCGGCGTGCCGGTCACCAACACCCCCGATGTACTTACCGACGAGGTAGCGGATCTGGGTATCACCTTGCTGTTGTCGATCGCGCGGCGCGTGCCACAAGCAGACAAATTCGTGCGCGACGGCAAGTGGCCTGCCGGCCCGTTTCCGCTGACGCGCAAGGTGAGCGGAGCGCGCTTGGGTATCGTTGGCCTGGGTCGCATCGGCCAAGCCATCGCCGACCGCGCCAGTGCCTTTGGCATGTCGATTGCCTACACCACACGTACGCGGCGCGTAGACAGTCCATATGCCTACTACCCCAGCGCCGAAGCACTGGCGCACGAAGTCGATTTCCTGATGGTCATCACGCCGGGCGGCGCGGGCACGCGCGGACTCATCAATGCGCAGGTTCTGGCTGCGCTCGGCAGCAAGGGTTACCTGATCAACGTGGCCCGCGGCTCGGTGGTCGATGAGCCGGCGCTGGTCCACGCCGTGACCAGCGGCGTCATCGCTGGCGCAGCGCTGGACGTGTTTGCCGATGAGCCCAACGTGCCCGAGGCCTTGCGTAACTGCGACAACGTGGTGCTGACGCCGCACATTGCCAGTGGCACCTGGGAAACCCGTGCTGCCATGGCCGACCTGGCGTTTGCCAATCTGCAGGCCCACTTCGCCGGTAAGCCCTTGCTCACGCCGGTTCCCTGATGATCAAGAACGTGCACGGCAATACGGTGGAATACCTCGGTAGCGCCATCGTGTCGGGACGGTTTGGCGCCATTGGCGCGATCCCGCCGGAGCCGCTGTTATGCGAAGAGTTGGGTGTCAGCCGCACGGTGATCCGCGAGGCGGTCAAGTCGCTGGTGGCCAAGGGCCTGATCCAGACCGGCCCGAAAGTCGGCACGCGCGTGCGCGCCAGCAACCAGTGGAACTGGTTCGACCCGCAGGTCATCGGCTGGCAAGCGAAGGCCGGTTTGACACCCGAGTTCATCCGCGACCTGCAGGACCTGCGTCTGATCATGGAGCCGGCGGCGATCCGCCTGGCGGCGCAGCGCGCCACCGGGCAGGACATTACCGCAATCGAGACCGCGTATGCCGGCATGGAGGATGCGGTCGAGACGGGCGGCGATTATGTGCGCCACGACCTGCTGTTCCATCAAGGCATGATCCACGCGTCGCACAACCGGATGCTGGAGAAGATGGACCAGGCACTCGGTGCCTTGTTGCGCACCAGTTTCGAGATATCGACGGTCAAGAAGGACGGCCCGCGCGATTCGCTGCCGATGCACCGTGCCGTGCTCGATGCCATCATCGCGCGCGATTCCGACCGGGCGGAAGACGCCATCGTCGAGTTGATCGAAAACGCGCACAAGGACATCAAACAGGTGCTCAAGGCCCGACGGCGCACGCTGCAGACGCGACCGACAAGACCCACCAGACGTCGAACTGCATCGACGACGTGAAATGTCACCACACGGTTGGCAGCCACGGTCAAATGATTCCCTCACCCTCACCCGTAACCGTAACCCAAGGAGACCAAGAGATGAAACTGAAGTTAGTTGTGACCGCCGCCATCATGGCGACATCGCTGCTGGCCGCCGGCCAGGCCAGCGCCCAGCAGAAACTCACCGTTTGGTGGCAAAAGGGCTTCTACAAGAGCGAAGACGACGCCTTGTTCGCGGCCATCAAGAAGTTCGAAGAAAAGAACAAGAACATCAAGATCGACCTGTCGCTGTATGCGCCCCAGGAGATCATTCCCAAGTCGGTCGCGGCGCTGGACGCCAACAACCCGCCGGATGTGGCTTATGGCGACGTCTATGACTTCCAGGTGACGGCCAAGTGGGCCTTTGAAAACAAGCTCGAGGATGTGTCGAGCATCATCAACCCGCTGCGCAACAACTTCGAGCCGGCGGCGCTGTCAACGACCTTCCTGTACAACAACACCACGCAGAGCCGGGCCTACTACGCCTACCCGATCAAGCAGCAGACCATGCATATCCAGTACTGGAAAGACATGCTGTCGGACGCCGGCTTCAAGGAAAGCGACATCCCCAAGGACTGGAATGGCTATTGGGATTTCTGGTGCACCAAGGTGCAGGAGGGTTATCGCAAGAAGACCGGCAGCCGCGGTTTCGGCACCGGTTTTCCGATGGGCGTCGATTCCAGCGACTCGTTCTTTTCCTTCCTGACCTTCATGGACGCGCACAACGTCAAGCTGGTCAACGACTCGGGCAAGCTGCTGGTTGACGATCCGGCCGTGCGCAGCGGCCTTATCAAGGCGCTGACCGACTACACGTCGGTCTACTCCAAGGGCTGTACACCTCCCTCGGCAACGGCCTGGAAGGATCCGGACAACAACGTCGCCTTCCACAACAAGACCATCGTGATGACGCACAACGCGACCATATCGATCGCTGCCAAGTGGCTTGACGACTCCAACAACGCCACCTTGACGGCGGAGCAGCGTGCAGCGGCCAAGAAGAACTACACCGAACTGATCGCCACGGCTGCCTTCCCGAACAAGCCTGACGGCAGCAAGATGATCTATCGCTCCGCCGTGAAGACGGGTGTGATCTTCAAGGATGCCAAGAACAAGGCCGATGCAAAGAAGTTCGTCGCATTCATGCTTGACGAAGCCAACCTGACGCCGTATGTCGAGGGCGCGCTCGGTCGCTGGTTCCCGGTGACCAAAAAGGCGCAGCAAAGCCCGTTCTGGAAGGCTGATCCGCATCGCCTGTCGGTGTACAACCAGTACATGAATGGCACGACCCCGTTCGAGTTCACCAAGAACTACCGGTTCACGGTGCTCAACAACGAGAACGTCTGGGCCAAGGCCATGAACCGTGTGCTGAGCGAGAAGGTACCCGTCGACAAGGCTGTCGATGAGATGATTGCGCGCATCAAGACAGTCGCCTCGCAGTAATACCGAAGCGGTCTGCAGCCCGGCGTCGCACAAAGTTGCGGCGCCGGGTTGCAGCCTGATCCCAGCACCGGAAATTTCCCTGGAGCAAGCACACATGGCCGAAGCCGTTGCCCTGGCCGGTTCGCCGCCCCGACGTTCCTCCAACACCTGGAACAACTGGGGGCGCCTGCTGGTGCTGCCTTATATCGTCGTGTTCCTGCTGCTCGTCTTGTATCCGGTCAGCTACGGTCTGTGGCTGGCGCGGGATCCGCAGAGTTACGTCAAACTTTTTGCCGACCCGATATTCTTCCGGACCGCGATCAACACCTTCATCTTCGTCGTCGTGGCGGTCAACCTGAAACTGCTGATCGCACTCGGCCTGTCCGGCTTCTTCAGCCAGACCCGCTGGTGGATCAAGATCGTCGCGATGCTGTTCATCCTGCCTTGGGCGGTGCCATCGATTCCGACCATCCTGTCGACCCGTTTCATGCTCAACCCCGAGTGGGGCGTGATCAACACCCTGATTTTCAAGCTGACCCTCAAGGATGGGCCGAACTGGCTCAATGACCCGACGTTGGCGCTGTCGCTTTCCATGCTGATGCACATCTGGAAGTCGCTGCCGTTCTGGACGCTGATCCTGCTGGCCGGGCGCATGTCGATTCCATCCGAGCAATACGAAGCGGCCAGCGTCGATGGGGCGACGCGCTGGCAGAAGTTCCGTTTCATCACATGGCCCTCGATGAAGGGCCTCTACCTGACCTCGACCCTGCTGTCGATGATTTTTACGCTGGGGGACTTCAACAGCGTTTACCTGCTCACAGGCGGCGGGCCGGCTGATCTGACCCATGTGCTGGCGACGCTCGGTATCCGGTATCTGCGGCTGGACCAGATCGAACTGGCGATGGCCAGCATTGTGGTGGCGCTGCCCTTCATGCTGCCGCTGGTGTACTTCATGATGAAGAGGTTGTCCAAATGAAAAAGGGCTGGTCGCTGCGCAAGGTCAGTATCGAGGCGCAATTGCTGCTTGTGGGTATTCCGGTGGTCTTATGGACCATGATCCCGGTTTATCACCTGTTCCTGTTCGCCATCTCGCCGCGTGACAAGGCCACATCGGGCAAGCTGTGGCCCGAGAATCCGACGCTGCAGAACTTCGAGTTCGTGTTTGGGCAGAAACACTTCTACCTGAACCATTTCTGGCAGCAGTTGGGCAACTCGCTGATGATTGCGGTCGCCACCGGACTGATCACGCTGTTCGTGGCCACGACGGCGGCCTTTGCGATCAGCCGCCTGAAAGTTCGCGGCGGCCGCACCGTGATGAATATGGCCTTGGTCACCTACTTTATTCCAGCGGCCTTTCTGGCCGTGCCAATGTACAAGACCATGGCCAACTACGGCCTGCTCAACAACCGCTGGTCGCTGATACTGGCCATGGTGACGATCGCCTCGCCCTATTGCATCTGGGTGCTCAAGCAGGCGTCTGACAAGCTGCCTTGGGAACTCGACGAGGCTGCTCGAATCGACGGCGCGAGTCCGCTGCAGCTGTTCTGGCTGGTGTATGTGCCGCTGATGGTGCCCTCGCTGGTGGCTGTAGGCACCTACGCGTTGCTGCTGGCCTGGAACGAATACCTGTACGGATTTCTGCTCCTGTCCAAGGAGACCGACCTGCCGCTGGCAGTGGCGCTGGGCAATTTCCTGGCGGCAGACGATTCGCCCTGGGAGTTGTTGATGGCCACCGGATTCATCTATGCCTTGCCGCCCGCAGCCATCTATTACGCATTCAAGCGCTACATGGTGTCGGGCTTGACCGCGGGCGCGGTCAAGAGCTGATCGCTGTCAAGCGGGTTAATCCAGCAAGCATTCACCCCATCGAACAGGCAAACACATGGCATCCGTATCGTTCAGCAACATTGAAAAGAAATTCGGCAAGGTAAAGATCATTCACGGTATCAGCTTTGACATCAGCGACGGCGAATTCGTCGTGCTGGTCGGCCCCTCCGGTTGCGGCAAGTCCACGCTGCTGCGCATGCTGGCCGGGCTGGAAGAGATCACTGGCGGAGAGATTTCCATCGACGGCAAGGTCATCAACGATCTTGATTCCAAGGACCGCGACATCGCCATGGTGTTCCAGAGCTACGCGCTCTACCCGCACATGACGGTGCGCGACAACATGGGCTTCAGTTTGAAGCTGCGCAAGGCCAGCGCAGAGATAACCAACAAGCGCGTGGGCGATGCAGCGAGCATCCTCAACCTTGACCCGCTGCTCGACCGCTACCCGCGCGAGCTCTCCGGCGGCCAGCGCCAGCGTGTGGCCATGGGCCGCGCCATTGTGCGGGATCCCAAGGTGTTTTTGTTCGACGAACCCCTGTCCAACCTGGATGCCAAACTGCGTGTGGCCATGCGCGCCGAGATCAAGGCCCTGCACCAGCGTTTGAAGACCACGACGGTGTATGTGACCCACGACCAGATCGAGGCCATGACGATGGCTGACCGCATCGTCGTCATGCACGACGGCATCATCGAACAGATTGGCACGCCGCTGGAGTTGTTTGACCGCCCCGGCAACCTGTTCGTCGCACAGTTTATTGGCTCGCCCTCGATGAACGTGCTCAAGGGTACGCTGCGTCAGGTGGAGGGCCGCGCCTGGGTTGAATCGCAGAACCATCAGTGGCCGGTCGGTACGCTGGTAAGAGCGCGGGATGGACAAACCGTTGCCTATGGCGTGCGACCCACGGACATGCGACTGTCCTCTACAGGCCAGGGTATTGCGGCCAAGGTGATTGTGGTTGAGCCTACCGGCGCCGAGACCGAGCTTCTGGTTGAAGTTGACCAGACGCCCATGGTTGTGGTGATGCATGGCCGAACCGACGCGCAGCCGGATGACCTGGTCTACCTCGAGGTATCGGCCGAAAAATCCCATGTGTTTGACGAGACCAGCGGCCTCCGGCTGGATTGAGGGTCGGCATGTCCGCGCACACCTTCAGGCTCGACGGACACCTGGCCCTGATCACCGGCTCGTCCGGTGGCATCGGCTTTGCGCTGGCGCGCGCCATGGGCGAGGCCGGTGCGTCACTGGTACTCAATGGGCGCAACACCGCCAAGCTGGAGGGTGCAGCGGCCATCCTGCGGGGGGAGGGTTTTCAGGTCCACACCCGTGTTTTCGATGTGACGCAGGCGGCGGCGGTTCAGGCGGCGGTCCAGGACATCGAGACGGCCATTGGCCCCATCGATATTCTGGTCAACAATGCCGGTATGCAGCGCCGCATGCCGCTGCAGGATTTCCCCGTTGAGGATTGGCACGAACTGATGCGCACCAACGTCGACAGCGTGTTTCTGGTGGGACAGGCCGTGGCGCGGAAAATGATTCCCCGCCAACGTGGCAAGATCATCAACATCTGCTCGGTGCAAAGCGAGTTGGGCCGTCCGAATATCGCACCCTACATGGCCAGCAAAGGGGCTGTGAAGATGCTGACCAAGGGTATGGCGATCGACTGGGGTCCGCACGGCATTCAGGTGAATGGACTCGGACCGGGCTATTTCAAGACCGAGCTGAACGAAAAACTGGTGGCGGACGAGCAGTTCAGCACCTGGCTGACAGGGCGTACGCCCAGCCGGCGCTGGGGTGATGTGGCAGAGCTGGGGGGCGCCGCCGTCTTTCTGGCCAGCGCTGCGTCGAGCTTTGTCAACGGTCACGTTCTGTATGTCGATGGTGGCGTCACTGCCACCTTGTGAGTCGATTCCCGCAATACGTTTTTTCTGGAGAACACCGTGCGCGCTCTGGTCTGTCATGCTCCTCTTGATCTGCGTCTTGACGCCGTTGCCACTGAAGCCCTGGGTCCGAAGCAGTTGCGCGTGCGTGTCGCATTCGGCGGTATTTGCGGGTCGGACCTGCATTATTTTCGGCACGGTGGCTTTGGCACGGTACGCCTCAAGGAGCCGATGGTGCTGGGGCACGAAGTCTCCGGTGTGGTGGCCGAGCTTGGTAGCGAGGTCACCGGTTTTAGCCGGGGCCAGCGCATCGCGATTTCGCCATCGCGTCCCTGCGGTGTATGCCGCTATTGCCAGCAGGGCTTGCACAACCACTGCATGGACATGCGCTTTTATGGCAGCGCCATGCGTTTCCCGCACGTGCAAGGCGCATTTCGCGAAACGCTGGTGATCGACGCAGCCCAGGCCCACGCCGTGGCCGATGACCTTCCGCTGTCGCAAGCCGCGCTGGCCGAACCCTTGTCGGTCGGGTTGCACGCCATCGCGCGTGCCGGAACCGTTTTTGGCAAACGCGTGCTGGTCACGGGATGTGGACCGATAGGCGCTCTGCTGATCGCCGGTTTGCGTCGCGCCGGCGCAGCGCAGATCGTGGCTGCCGACATTGCCGATCTGCCCCTTGCCTGCGCCCTCAAAATGGGCGCTGATCAGGCCATCAATCTGGCGCAAAACCCCGACGGGCTCGCACCGTTCGCGGCCAACAAGGGTTTTTTCGACGTGATGTTTGAAGCCTCGGGCAGCGAAAAAGCGCTGGTCGCCGGCCTCGATGTGGTGGCGCCCCGGGGCGTGATGGTTGTCGTTGGCCTGGGCGGCAGCGTCTCGTTGCCCTTGAACACGCTGGTTGGCAAGGAGATTGATCTGCGCGGCACTTTCCGCTTTCATGGCGAGTTTGCAGTGGCTGTCTCCTTTCTCAATCAGCGCTTGATCGATGGTCTGCCCGTGATCACTGACATTGTTGCGTTTGACCAGGCCAATGACGCCTTCAAGCGCGCAGGTGACAAGCGTCAATCCATGAAAGTGCAGATCGCTTTTGACAGCGAACTGGTGTGATGTGCCTGCTACTTTCTGCCCCGACCCGCAGTCCGGTGTGACCGTTTTCACCAAAGTCGTTCTGTTTGCGGACAGCGACGGCCGCGCGAAATTTCGCGAGCAGGCTTTGGTGTTCAGTGAAGGCTCGCCGCAAGCCACGCTGTCGCCGCTTTTCCCGTGCGGGGGTTATCAGCTGCGTCACCGCCCGGTGGGTTTTCGCAGCCAGTTTCACTGCACCGTCACAACGCAGTGGCGGTTAGTGCTGGGTGGCCAGATGGCGATTGGCCTGCAGGACGGGCCGTCCCGGCTGTTTGGCCCTGGTGACCTTGTCCGTTCGCGCCTGACACCCGAGGCTGCGCGGCCTGGCCGCATGCCCCCAACTTTCATGATGTCCTCGCAGCACCCCGCATCTTGAACCTAGAAACCGCAGTTGACCGCTTTCTTCCGCTGGATACGCCCTATGAACTCTAGCTTTCGTGCTCACGGGTAAGGTCACCTCAAGGGTGACAACGCTACGCACCCGATTGAGCCGCGCTGGCGCACGCTGGCGGCGTTGCTTCTCCTTGCGGGCAGCAGCCCGCAGCGTC
>ENA-ORBV01012356-ORBV01012356.1-microbial-mat-metagenome-genome-assembly--contig:-NODE-12356-length-13186-cov-7.250973_pt1 | contig 13186 bp, 14 predicted proteins | sample MGYA00237777_ERZ505514 | MGnify/ENA primary metagenome ERZ505514 (study PRJEB26160, sample SAMN06269048) | microbial mat metagenome | isolation source: Oligotrophic lake microbial mat | place...
CAAACCGGGTCCGCTCTCTTCCAATTGCTCCCTAAACTCCAACCCTCGGTGTCTCACCCGTGTTGACACGTTCCGATGCGAGATAGGTGGTGGCAAGGCCGTAGCCGAACCCCGGCGGATACGCGTCGGCCGCGCCTCCCATGTTTGGCATCGGCTTCAACAGGAACGAGGCCGCGCCGTACTTGACCCAGGCGAACGGAAAGGCCAGAAGATGCGCGATCCAGAAGTGAGCAAGGAAGAAGAACAAGGGCACACGCCCGATGACGAGCAGGGCAGAGTCGGGCGACCAGGGTCTTCGATCGAACCAAGCGAGGAGGAGGAGGGCTGGCCCCAGGGTCATGAGGAGGAACAGCAATGAGGGCGGGTACTTCGTCGTCCTCAGGAACGACAACAAGGTCATGCCGGGGAATGCGGTCGACCAGGGCTGTGGATCGCCGTAGACGTTGAGGCCGCGCAGAATCGCGAAAAGCGCGGTCATGGTGGCTCCGCAACCGACCAGCCAGCGTTGACGGTTGGCTTCCTCCATTCGAAGCACGCGGCCGAAGCAATACCCGGCGGCCATCACCGCGATCCACGGAACCAGCGGATAGCCGACGAGCAAGATCGTGCCGCCGAGGCGGATTACGCCGGGCTGATGGAGGACATTCCACACGGGCGCCCAGGCGCCTAGGTCTTTCGCGGCCACGGAGTCGGTGAGGTTGTGCCCCGCGATCATGAGGACGCTCAGGGGCGCGAGCCAGCGCACCGGGATGTGGACGAGGACGCTCAGCACGATCATCGATCCGCCGATCGCCCACAGGATGGTCAGCAGCCACGGTCCGGCGTCGAGGGTGAAGAAGAAGGCGAGGCGAAGGACGGTGAGTTCGAGAACGATCATCCACAGACCCCGGGTAAGGAGGTATCGGGATAGCCCGGCGAGGTCCCGGCCCGGTTTTCGCGCCCACAGGTACGCGCCCATGCCGGTGGTGAACATGAAGGTCGGCGCGCAGATGTGGGTGATCCATCGGGTGAAGAACAGGGGTGCTGTGGTCTTCGAGAGATCGTCTGGCTGAAAGGTCATGGCGCCCAGGTGGAAGAAGTCGCGCACATGATCGAGGGCCATGATGACCATGACCAGGCCGCGGAGCGCATCGATAGAGGAGAGACGAGACCGGTTCACCGTGCCGCCTTTCACCAGAAGGGCTGTTGGCGAGGAGCGTAGCCGCTCTCGCTGGGCGGGGATATGACCACTTCTGGATGTTTGGAGATAGCCACCGCGCTTTGCCTTCAACCCAACAATTCGGAGAATCGGGAGCGAGAGTGAAACAAGCTCGGTTTGCCAGTCAATTCGCATGACCGCGGGCGCGTAGCGGCGGGTGGCGGACCTGCTCCGGCTGCCCGCAGGCGCGTCCGGGCATCGTCTCCGAGTGAGGCCGACATGAAGGACCGCGCCGCACTCCACGGGTCGCGCCTTCTGCGCGTGGAACTGACTCAGCCCACGCGCAGGGCGAAGCGGAACCCCCGCGCGCCGTAATAGGATTCGGCGCCATTGTGATAGACGAAGACCGTATCGAAACGGCGATCGCAAAAGAGCGCGCCACCCAGCTTTCGAATGCTGGGTGGAGTCTGCACCCAGCTCGACGTGGTGGTGTCGAATTCGCCGAGCTTCTGTAGGTCTCGGTATTGCTCTTCCCTGAGCATCTTGACGCCCATAGCGTCGGCCATGTCCATCGCGCTGTCCTTCGGTTTGTGCTCTTTCCTCGAGTCCAGCGCTTCGCGGTCGTAGCAGATGCTCCGGCGCGCCTTGGGGCTCTGCGCGGAGCAATCACAGAAGATGTACTCGTCCGCCTTCTTGTCGTATCCAACAACATCCGGCTCGCCGTCGGTCTCTTCCATCGCCTGGAGAGACCACAGCGCATCTACATTCTTCTCGAGCTTTGCCTGGACCTTCGCCCACTCCACACCCTGGTGGCGCTTCATGTTCTTCGCGAACCGCGCCTGCAACTTGGTCAGGATCTCGTCCTGTTGCCTGGCGGTGAGCTTCGTCTTTTTCGTGATCATGCAGCCCTCCTTCCTCTCGTCGGAGCGTATGTGAAACAAGCGTGGTTTGCCAGTCAATTCGCATGACCGCGGCCGGTGGCGGGCCCGCCCGGACCGCTCGGGCGCTGCCTCCGAGGGGGCGCCCGACGCGCCAAATCCTCGCGGTGCCCGAGGCTCCGCCGCGCCGCGGTGGGCCGAGACTAGAGCTTCGAGACTCTCGTCGAACCCATACGCCGCAAGGGTCCAGTGGGTCTTCTGTATCAGCGCAACGGCGTCCTTCTGTTCAACAATCGCCGCCGGAATTGGCGCACACAATTCACTAATCGCAAGTGTCCGCGCGGCTCGATCTTCTGCCAACGTCGGTCTCCATTCTGGCCGAAGCACACCATCCCCCCATGCCTCAGCTCCGACCGTCCGATGAACCATAATTTCGGTGGCAGTCGCCAGTGCGCGCAGCACCATTGCGTGGTACGCAGGTCCATCGTCGAACAACTCTCTTAAAACAGGCAGCCTTTCCGGATCGGGAACCTCCGTCCCCCCCCAGTTGAACCTGGAAATGTCTCTCGAACTCACCGGTTGAGTTGTTCGCCCACGTCTCGTTCTCCGCGAGGCTCAAGTCCGCCAGACACCGGATGGCGTCGTCAAACGTCTCGCGCCGCCACACCAACCTCGGCAGGTACCAGAGCACAGGGGCTTCTCGCGTCTGGCGATCCCGGCAAGGTAGCTGGAGAACCGTTCCGCGGGAAGCGCGCGAACGAGTTCCACCGGGATGGCAAAGCTGTCGGGCCTCCGACTCGGTCATGGTGAAAAAAAGGGACGCTCTCCGCGCGTCTGCGGATCGATGATGACGTCCACGACTTCCTTCTCAGCCTTCACAGAACGGGTGACGCCGCTCCCGACCGGCAACCCGACCGAGGTCACCGAGTGCGGCTGAAATCATGTGGAACAACGCTCCGCCGATCAGGGAACCCGCGGCGAAGGCCACGAGCGGGAGCAGGAGCCTCTTCACCGTCGCCTCTCGCAGGAGCAGGGTCACCCCCCGATGAGCGCGATGGCAACTCTCGCACGATGCGTCTCTATGATGGGGCGTGGTCGAACCGAACCCGAGCCCCAGTGATGAAGACCTGCTCGCCGCAGCACGCGGGGGCGACGCCGAGTCTCTAGAGACGCTGATCGCGCGCTATCAGCCGCGAGTGCTTCGTTTCGGGACCCGGATGTGCCGCGATCCGGAGGACGCGCAGGATGTCGTCCAAGAGACGCTGCTGGCGATGGCCCGATCGCTTCGCGACTTCCGCGGCGAGTCCTCGGTCTCGACCTGGCTGTACACCATCGCCCGCAGCTTCTGCATCAAGAAGCGGCGGCGCAGCAAGTTCGCCCCCGCCCACCCGGTCTCCATCGATTCACCCGAGGGCGCGCACCTTCAAGGCCTTCCGGATTCGGGGCCGAGTCCCGAGCGGGCCGCGTTCGGCCATGAGATCGGAGCCGCCCTCGACGCCTCCCTCGCCTCCCTCGAACCGAGACAAAGGGAGGTGCTCCTGTTGCGCGACGTCGAAGGTTTGAGGGCATCCGAGGTCGCGTCGGTGCTGGGCCTGAGCGAGAGCGCGGTGAAGAGTCGCCTGCACCGGGCCCGCCTGACCCTCCGCCAACATATGGCCCCTCTGCTGGGAGTTCCGCTCGACGCCCCTCCCGCCGCGCCTGGATGCCCGGATGTCCTCAGGCTGTTCTCGCGTCATCTCGAGGGTGAAATCGGGCACGACACCTGCTCGGAAATGGAAGCTCACCTCGAACAATGCCCAAACTGCCGGGGGGCGTGCGAGTCCCTCAGGCGAACCCTCGCCCTCTGCAGCGCCATTCCGGAGCGCGAGGTTCCGGCCTCGGTCGCGGATTCCGTCCGGGCCGCGATCAGGTCGATGCTCCGCCACAGAGCGGCCACTTCGGAGGTCTGAGATCGAAACCTGGCAGCCCTAGCGCGCAGTCTCGAAAGCCCGCCCCTCGCCCGCCTCCTCGACCGTCCGCCCGTCGCGGATGTGATAGAGGCGCTTGAAGGTGGGGATGATCTTCTCGTCATGGGTTACCACGATGATGGCGGTGTGATACTGAACCGCCATCTGATGCAGGATGGGCATGACCGAAAGGCCTCGGGCGCTGTCCAATGGGGCGGTCGGTTCGTCGGCCAGAATCACGGGCGGGCGGTTGGCGAGCGCCCGGGCAATCGAGACCCGCTGCTGCTCGCCCCCGGATAGTTCCGAGGGAAGCGCCCCGGCCCGATGCGCCACGTCGAGGGCCTCCAAGAGTTGCCTGGCGCGAGCCCTGGCTTCGGGATTGGGCCGCCCGGCCAGCATGGGCAGGAGGGCCACGTTGTCCGTCGCATCGAGGAACGGGATGAGGTACGGAGCCTGGAAGATGAAGCCGATCCGGTCCCGGCGCAGGGCGCGCAGATCGCCGATCTTCCATCCCCCGTCGTAGATCACGTCTCCGCCCAGAGTCATGCGCCCGCGCGTCGGTTCGATGACGGCTCCCAGGCACTTGAGCAGGGTCGTCTTGCCGGAACCGCTGGGACCGATGAGCCCGACGACCTCTCCGGGGCTCACCGCCAGATTGACGTCCTTCAGCGCCTCGTCCGCCGTAGCGCCCTCGCCGTAGCGTTTGCTCAAGCCCTCAATGTGGATGCCCGGCCCGGGATCCGGATCAGCCACCGATCGCCTCCGCCGGATCCACCTTGAGCGCCGCGTGAATGGCGAGCGTGCTGACGAGCATGCACACCGCCATGACAATGAAGAATCCGCGCACCGCGTCCCCCGGTTCGAGGAGGACGTATCTCGGGAACGCCGGCCCCCAGATCGTGGCGGCGATCTTCCCGACCGCGAAACCGGCCCTTCTTTTGTCATCCCGCGTTCATGAAAGGTTTGTTACTCTCCCCTCCACCCCTCACGTGAACTGACGATGCGCCTGCTCCTGGTTGAAGACGAGCCCGATGCCGCGCGCATCCTGGCGAAAGGTCTGCGAGAGAACGCCTACGCGGTTGACGTGGTGCACGACGGCGAGGCCGCGTGCTATCAGGCGGCGATGGCCGACTACGACTCGATCATTCTCGACGTCATGCTCCCGCTGAAGGACGGCCTTGCGGTCTGTCGTCAGATCCGATCCGAGGGCCAGGCCGTGCCGATCCTGATGCTCACCGCACGCTGTGGCGTGGACGACCGGGTGAGAGGCCTCGACAGCGGCGCCGATGACTATCTGCAAAAGCCCTTCGACTTTCGCGAGCTTCTGGCGCGGGTGCGCGCGCTCATTCGTCGCGGGGCGCGCGTGCCCCTGCCCGACCGCCTCGAAGTCGCAGGCCTCGATCTGGACACCGCGTCCTATCGGATCCTTGCCCTGATCGGAGAAGGCGGCATGGGGACCGTCTACCAGGCCGAGCAGCTGCACCCGCAGCGCTTCGTGGCATTGAAGATGATCAGGCCCTGGAATCTCCAACGAAAAGGTCCTGCGTCGCTTCAAGCGGGAATCCGAAGCTCTGGGACGTTTGCAGCATCCCGGCATCGCGCTGATCTATGAGGCGGGAACCGCCGACACCGGCTTCGGTCCGCAACCCTATTTCGCCATGGAGTTCATCCAGGGCAAACGGCTGAACGTGTACGCGACCCAAAGGCGTCTGACCACGCAGAAGCGCCTTGAGCTGATGGTGCAGGTGTGCGATGCCGTGCACCACGCCCATCAGCGCGGCATCATCCAACGCGATCTGAAGCCCGGCAACATCCTGGTGGATACGAACGGCCAGGTGAAGGTCCTGGACTTCGGAGTGGCGTTGCTGACGGATTCCGATGCGCACGTGACGCGTCAGACCGATCTGGGGCAATTGATCGGGACGCTCGCTTACATGAGCCCTGAGCAGGCTCTCGGCGACGCGCAGCCCCTCGACCTCCGCAGCGACGTCTACGCGCTCGGCGTCATCCTGTACGAGTTGCGCGCGAGCAAGATGTCTTACACCATTCACGGAAAGGCGGTGCACGAAGCGGTCAGGCCATCCTGCGCCCTGGCGCTAACGAGAAATGGGCCACTTGTGCTCACGAAGAATGGACCAGCCTCCAGCCGTGGCGCGCGCCACGGTTTGGCGCGCGCCAACCGCTCTGTTTTCCCAGATCCGTTCTGTTTGCTGCCTTTCGGTGCGATAGCCAGACACGGAGACCACACTCGGCTCTTCAGAGTGGGTCGAATGGCGCTCGAAGGGGTGGCCCATGTTTGGCTAGCAAACCTGGCCCATTTCTCCTAAGAAACTCCCACCCAACTTCAATGTTTGCAACAGGGAAAAACCATCGAGTTTCTGGTCAACACGATCGGCACGCAGTGCCGTGGACCACTCGATAGCGCCGGGGATCCGGGAAGAGGAGCCCGCACCTCTGAGCGCCGTACACAGCAGCTACCGGGGCGACATCGACACCATCGTCACCAAGGCGCTCGAAAGGGACGGCGCCATTTGGCCGACGAGCCGATCACGACGCGGCCGCCGAGCGCCGCGTATTCCGATGCGTAAGTTCGCGCGGCGGCACGCCGTCGCGCAAAGGAAGCCACTGGCGTTTCGGCTTCTTTCGCCGCAAGTCCCGTTCTGGGACTAAACTCAAGGCGGTGCGGATTATTGCTGTTTCGACTCTGAAGAGATACTGGGAGAGGAGTGTCGCCCGCGCGGACGCGAGGGAGCCCGTTCTTGCCTGGTACCGCCAGACCCGCGCCGCCGACTGGTCGACCCCCTCGATGGTGAAATCGGACTTCGGTAGCGCGAGCATCCTCAAGGATGGTCGCGTGGTCTTCAACATTGGCGGGAACAAGTACCGGCTCGTGGTACGGATCAACTATCCCTATCGCGTCGTGTACATACGATTCATCGGCACACACGCGCAGTATGACGCGATTGACGCGCAAACAATTTGAGGTTGACTCCATGCAGATCCGGCCGATAAACAACGAAGCGAGATACAGGGCGGCGCTGACAGAAATCGAGTCGCTGATGGCTGCCAAGAAAGGCAGTCCGGCGGGGGAACGGCTCGATGTCCTCGCGACCCTGGTCGAAGCGTATGAGGCGAAGCACTTTCCGCTCGGACTGCCGGACCCTATTGAGGCGATCAAGTTTCGGATGGAACAGCAAGGCCTTGGACCGAAGGATCTTGAACCGATGATCGGTCGTTCGAACCGGGTCTACGAGGTCCTCAATCGAACCCGCCCCCTGACCCTGAAGATGATCTGGAGACTCCATGTTGGGCTGGGCATTCCAGCAGAGAGCCTGATCAAGCAGTCGGCCGGCCCCCACGCCGCATGATGGGCCTTCGGAACGTAAGTGAAGCAAGCGTGGTTTGCCAGTCCATGCGGGCTGGAGAACCATGGGTCCCTGAAGAGTAGGAATGACTGAGGAACCAACTTCCACCGATCCCCTCGAGTCAAGGACCAGGCTCACGGGGACGCGGGATCCCTCGAGCGTGCCAGACGCGTCCGAGCGTGAGGACCGCGTTGCCCCTCTCCGTCCCCACGGGTTCTTCGAAGCGAGCACGCGCGGCGATGGAATGCCATGCTCCGCGTGGCGCAGCGCCTGGGCGAGCGGACCGGAGCCTGGGTCCAGGGTTTCTTGCGAGGCACCGGCCCGGCGGTCGTCGCCACACCCGCGGGCTTCTTCGACGACGGCGTTTACGACGATCCCTTCGCGAGCGGGTGTCTTCGCGGGCGGCGCGGAGTTGCAAGGCTCGGGCGCGTGGCAGAAGAAGGATTTCACAGCCGTGGTGGCGCTCACGCGAGCGGCCCGCCGCTCGAAGGCGATGCGCTGCGCGAGGACCGTATCATGCAAGCCGGTGTCAGCCTGTCGCTGCCCTTGCCCTCACCGGGCGCCTTCTCACTGGCGCTCGCGCTGGACTACGGCTTCACGCGGTCTCGCTCGAACGACGCGTACTACGACTACCGCAGCCACGCGGTCGGACTGGCACTGACGGTCAGCCGGTAACGCATCGCATCAACCGCGGCAGTAGCTGAAGCGTCCTTAGGTCGCGGCCAAGCGCGGTGGCGTGCTCGGTTCGAGCGGCGGCAACGGTGCGAACGCTCAGCGGGAGTGGGCCTCGAACCGGCGCAGATCGTTCCGTGCCCGGTAGCTGGTCGGATCGACGACGAAGCCTGCCGCGGCGACTGAGGCCTCGGTGTCACGGTTCGGGTGGCAGCCGCCCGTGAACCAGGTCCAGGCCGGCTGCATACGGTCCTGCAGCCAGGCCGCGAAGGGTCGCTGCGAGCGAACGTGCTCCAACATCCGAAGCACTCCGCCCGGCTTCAGGACGCGTCGCACCTCGCCGAGCCCGCGCGCCACGTCGAGGACGCTGCAATAGACGAGGCCGCTCACCACCGTATCGAAGGCCCCTTCGCGGAAGGGCAGGGCCTCGGCGCGGGCGCACACGAGCGGGACGCCGGGCGCGCGGCGTCGGGCCTTTAGGAGGGACTGGGGGCAGGGGTCGAGGCCGATCGCACGCACGCCGCGGCCAAAGAGCGCGAGGTTGCGCCCGGTTCCGCAGCCGATGTCGAGCACGCGGCCGCTGCGCACCCCGCCGGCGAGCCAGGCGCGCCAGCGTCCGAGGCCGGCGCGCTCGATAAGCGCCATGCCCGAGTCGTAAAGCCAGGGGATCTGCTCGATGCCGCGCACCTCAGCGCCCCCCGCCCGCGGCGTACGTCTTCAGCCGGTAGCGCAGGTGGCGTTCGCTCATGCCGAGCGCGGACGCGGCCCGGGTCTGCACGCCGCCCGCCTTTTCAAGGGCCTCATCGATGAGGGTTTTCTCGAAGGCCATGACGCGCTCCGCGAAGCCACCCGTCGTGTCGCCCTTCGTCTCGGGCTTGAGGCCGCCGAGGTGCAGTGGCAGGTCGGCGGTGGTGATCGTGGCGCCGCGGGCGAGCACCATCGCCCGGTGCACCAGAAATCCAGCAGGACCACACCCTCGCCGATCGTGGCCTCGAAGTTGTTTTCGGTAACGTGAATGATTGCCATGGTTGTCTCCAGGCAATGAGAGCCATGGCCGGGCGAAAGGGTTCGCCGGTTCGCGCTAGAAACGCACGGTCAGCCCTTCCCGGGCCATGTCGGTTTCGGAGAGGCGCTCGCGAGCCCGGGTCAGGCGATCGTCCAGTTCCTCGTCGGTGGCGCCCGGGATCGTGATGGAACAGGAAGAGCCTTCCGACCCGAGCCTCGATGGCGAGATCAACGACATCCTTCCAGGCGCTGTGGCCCCACCCCTTCCGATCCCGCTGCAGGAGATCGCGGCTGTACTGGGAATCGTGGATGAGGCTGTCGGCGTATCGAACCATGTCCAGGACCTCGGGCGAAAGGCGACCCGGCTCGTGCTCGTGGTCGGTGACATAAGCCACCCGTTTCCTATCGACATAGAGGAGATAGCCGAGGGCTCCGTTGGAGTGAGTCAAGCGATGGGTCGTCGCCCGCACCCCTTTGCCGAGCTGGATCTCTTGGCCGGACGCGTCGAAGGCCGATTCCGGCTCATCGCGCACAGACTGCTTCAGGGCGGGAAAGTCGAGGATGTTGTCGCCCACGAAGGCGACGGCCTCGCGCGGTCTTTCGTCCTCGAACGCCGCGCCGCTGGCCACCGCGGCGAAGCGAGGGTTCGTGTCGCCAATGTCGATACGACACATCATGACATCGAACGGCAGACGCTGAATCCTGAAGTTCTCCTTCGTGTCCTCGCACAGATTCGCAAAACGGTTCGTCACGATGGCGATGCGGCCGCCAAGCTCCTGGCCCAGGGTGGGAGGAGATCGCTTCATGTCGACGCAATTTTTGCCTCCTCGCCTCATTCGCGCGGCAACCGAACACGCTTTCCGCAATACCTGAGTTGGACGGCGAACCCTTTCCGCGGCGGTTGGCTCTCATCCATTGACCGTCCTCGGTTTCGCGAAAAGTGCTGGAAATCGCCAGCCAACGCGCGGAGGAGAGCGGCGATCGAGCCACGACCCGTTCAACCACCCCTGGAGTCCCATGGAAACCACGACCGAGACCAAGATACAGACGATGCCCCGCATTGGCGACAAAGCCCCCGCTTTCAAGGCGGTGACGACCCAGGGAGACATCGTGTTCCCCGAACAGTACGCCGGGCACTGGGTGATCCTCTTCAGCCATCCCGCTGACTTCACCCCGGTCTGCACCTCCGAGTTCATGACCTTCGCGAGCCTCGAATCGAAGTTCGCCGAACTCGACTGCAAGCTCGTCGGTCTCTCCGTCGACGGCCTGTACAGCCACATCGCCTGGCTGCGGACCATCAAGGACAAGATCGAATACAAGGGAATGAAGAACGTCGAGGTGACCTTCCCGCTCATCGAGGACATCACCATGGAGGTCGCGAAGAAGTACGGGATGATCCAGCCCGGCGAGAGTTCGACAAAGGCGGTGCGGGCGGTGTTCGTCATCGACCCCAAGGGCATAATCCGGACCATCATCTACTACCCCTTGAGCCTCGGCCGGAATTTCGACGAGTTGATCCGCGTGGTGCAGGCCTTGAAGACCGCGGACGCCTTCTCGATCGCGACCCCGGCCGACTGGCGTCCCGGCGACGACGTCATCGTCCCGCCTGCGGGCTCCTGCGGCGTCGCCAAGGACCGCATGGAGAGTCAGGAGGCCGGAGTCACCTGCCACGACTGGTTCTTCTGCACGAAGACGATCGACAAGAAGGACGTGCTGGGAGCGATTGTGAAAGGATCGAAGTAAGGTTCGCCCATGAAGACCAACATCCACCCGATCGAGAGGGCCGTTCGCGTCGTGGCCGGTGTCGTCTTGGTGAGCCTGGCCTTCGTGGGCCCGGCCAACAAGTGGTTCCTGCTGGGGTTGATCCCCCTCGCCACCGGTCTTCTGGGCTGGTGTCCGCCTTACGCGCTGCTCGGCATCAGCACCTGTCCCCGCAAGAGCTGAGCCAAGTCAACGAACGCATGAGCGCCGGCGAAATTACTGGCAAGACCCAGGGAGATCCGCTCCGCCCCGGTGGCCTTGGCGTCGATGCACAGCCGAGGTCGTCTCGCGTCATGCGCCAGCTCCCCGGCACCGGGATTGCAGAAGCCGCCCGAACGAAGGGAGATCTTCCGCTCGGCCGCGCGGCGCTCGACCTGCGATGAACCGCACAGGCCGCTGCCCGTGTAGTCGATGTAAATCTACCCTTGGGCGTCCAGGCGGGCGAATCCACGCTGCCGGAGCGCGTCGAGAGCGGTGGTCTTCTCGTACTCTGGATTAGAGGCGCTGAACGTGTTGAGAGCCTTCAAGGCGTCGGTCGCAGCTCGCACCTTCGGGTGTACTTCGCGATTCACAGACCGGCTACGCCGCGGCCGCAGCGCTTTGGCGGGGAGGACGCACGATGTGGACCGAACAATGGCATGAAGGGCGACCGCCAGCACCCGCGATAGTCCTGAGGCGATTTCCTGCCGCTTGTCGGCGTCGATTCCGATGTCGATCTTCATCTTGGTGTCCTTTGTTTCAAAAGTCCTGTCCTTCAGGGTTGGTGCGGGCGCGACGGACGACAAAGCGAGGAACAACGAACCCCGCCTGAATAGATAGCGGTTCTGCGCGGGCTTGTCGATGATACGAATGGACCAAGGGGCTATGGCTCGATCGCGCCGGCAACGCCCCGCATCTTACGGGCGGCTCCTTACGGGACTGAGCGGACCCCTTTCCGGCCCGTCCTCCGCGAGTTCCACAAGGAGAGTGAGCTTCCGGTGGCCGGGCTGCGGGCGGGGGCGATCCTGCGGGTCGAGGGCGCTTCGACAACCCTCAAGGGCATGGCAGGCGCGGCCTGGAGCCCCTGGAGTTCCTGCCCGGGGCAGCGGTCGCGGAGTATCTTGAGCCCGGCCGGGAGTCTGTCTAAGTCACACGGAAGTTCCGCATCATCCCCATGTCTTCGTGTTCAAGGATGTGGCAGTGATAGAGGTACAGACCCGGGTGGGAGGTGAAGGTCACCTGCACAAGGACCGTCTCGCCGGGAAGCACGAGGACGGTGTCGGTCCAGCCCGCGTCGACGATGCCCTCGCGCAACGCGTTCGTGGCGCGCCCCCCCGTGCGTTCGAGCACGCGAAACTGCCGGCCATGGATGTGCATGGGATGCGCCATTTCCATGCCCATGCCGTTTGGCTGATTCGCGAACTCCCACACGTGGGTCGAGCCCCGCAGGACCGTCTCCTCCTCCGCCACATCCTCCATGTCCATCGAGAAGGTGCGGCCGCCGAGCGACCACTGCATCTGCCGAAACAGAAGCGGCACGCGGCGGACTTTCGCATCCGCCCGGCGCGCCCAGGTCGAGTCGAACGCGGACAGACGCTCTGGGACCTTGAAAGCCCCACCGGCCCGAGCCCGCGTGCGCAGAGTCATGGCGCGCAGCGGAGCACCGCTGGGAACCGGCGCCGTGTTGCCCATCATCCCCACCCTTCCCGTATCGGACTCGGAGAAACCGAGGCTGTCGAGGTGCACTTCCGTGCCGGGGGCGATCTTCGTGAGATCCACGAGCACGTCCGCGCGTTGCCCCGGGGCCAGAGTCAGGGTGCGCCGAAGAAGCGGTCGCTCGAGCAGACCGCCATCGCCGCCGATCACGGTCATGGATACATCCTGGCTCCAGGCCAGCTTGTAGATGCGGGCGTTCGATCCGTTCAGCAGGCGGACACGATGCCAGGCCGCGTCGACCTCCCGGGTGGGCTGCACCGCGCCGCTCACCAGAACGCGATCGCCCAGAAAACCGTTCATCATCTCCATCATGCCGCCACCCTGGTAGACGAACTGATTGCGGGTATCGAAGCGACGATCCTGAAAGACACAGAGCAGTTCCGCGTCGCCCGAAGGCAGCTTCAACGCGTCTTCCTCTGGATCACCCACAAGGACCAGGCCGGCGAGCCCCTGGTACACATGCGGAGCCGTCCGCATGTGCGGGTGCGGGTGGTACCAGTACGTGCCCGCGCGATTGGTGACTTCGAAGTCGTACACGTATTCCTCACCGTGGCCGATCGCCAGCCGCGGATGTCCGTCCGCCTTCTCGGGAACGTCGAGGCCGTGCCAATGGACGATCGAGTCCTCGGCGAGCTGATTGGCGAAGCGGATCCGGACCTGCTGGCCGCGGCGAAGGCGGATGACCGGGCCGAGGTAGGAACCGGGCAGGGTCTGAAGCGTATCCGC
>ENA-ORBV01012358-ORBV01012358.1-microbial-mat-metagenome-genome-assembly--contig:-NODE-12358-length-13185-cov-11.247788_pt1 | contig 13185 bp, 15 predicted proteins | sample MGYA00237777_ERZ505514 | MGnify/ENA primary metagenome ERZ505514 (study PRJEB26160, sample SAMN06269048) | microbial mat metagenome | isolation source: Oligotrophic lake microbial mat | place...
CAAGCAGAAGACGGCATACGAGATTCGCCTTAGTCTCGTGGGCTCGGAGATGTGTATAAGAGACAGTCCAAGCCCCGGCTCGAGACCTTTATCGCCCTGCCCGACGGCGAGCTGCTCGCCCAATATCGGCGCGGGGTGGAGAACTTCGATCGCCGCATGTTTGACCTGAGCCAGGAGCAGCTCGATGCGGCGTTTCTGCCCGAAGCGTTGGTGGGCAGGTGGCCTGTTCGGGTATTGCTGGGCCATCTCGCCGATGCGGAGCTCGCCTTCGTTCACCGGATGCGGCGAACCGCCGCCGAAGAGAACCCCATGCACTCGGCGTGGGACGAGGATGCGTTCATCGATTCGGGTCTGTATGGCACACAGCTCGACGGCGGCGAGCACACCGGGCCGCTTCACCCGATCGCGGGTTATGTCGCCGTCATTCACACCCTGCGTCGCTGGAATGCAGATTGGCTTGCCACGCTGACGCCCGATCAGTGGCAAAGAAAGTGCCTTCACGCCGTCCGCGGCGAGCAAACACTCCGCGTCATCTGCAACTATGCGACCTGGCACCTCGAACACCATGCCTGGTTCCTCAAGGCGAAGCTGGACCGGATGCTCCCGGTCGTCCCCGCATAGCCGCAATCCCGCGCGCACGAACTGCTCGCGCCACCGCACGACTACGTAGGATTCTCCGGCGATGCACCAGATCTTCGACCAGCGCCGGTACCTCATTCCCTTTCGGTCGTCGCTGCTTCCGCAGATCTTCACCGATGTGCTGGTGATCGGCAGCGGCGTTGCCGGGCTTCGCGCGGCGATCGCCGCGGCCGAAGCCGGCCGCGAGGTCATCCTCGTCACCAAGACCGCCGACGCCGGAGAGGACTCCAACACGGCGTGGGCCCAGGGCGGAATTGCCGCCGTGGTCGACCCGGCCGATTCCACCGAGTCGCATATCCAAGACACGTTGATCGCCGGCGCAGATCTTTGTGATGAGCCTGCGGTGCGGCAAATTGTCGATGCAGGCCCGGCCCGCATCCGCGAGCTGATCGACTGGGGCATGCGGTTTGACTTGACAGCCGGGGCTCTTGCGCTCGGCCAGGAAGGCGCACACTCCCGCCCTCGCATTCTGCACGCCGATGGTGACGCGACGGGGCGCGAACTGGCTCGATGCCTGCTCGCTAAAGCTCAGTCATTGCCCGGCGTTCGAGTGTTCACGAACTGCTTCGCGCTCGATCTCGTCGCCCCGTCGGCTGACCCTGGCTCACCGGTCATGGGCGCGATCACCCATCACCCGCGCTACGGACTGCAGGTCATCTGGGCCCGCTCGACGATTCTCGCAGCAGGCGGGGCGGGGATGATTTTCCGCGAGACTACCAACCCCCGTTCCTCCACGGCCGACGGCCTGGCGATGGCCTACCGGGCGGGCGCTTCCGTCGCCGACCTGTCGTTCATTCAGTTTCACCCGACCACGCTGTACCTTGCCGGTCGCCCACGCTCGCTGATCACCGAAGCGATCCGGGGAGAGGGCGCGTATCTGCTCGATCAGTCCGGCCACCGGTTCATGCTGGATGTGCACCCGATGGCCGAACTGGCCCCGCGAGACATCGTGAGCCTGGCGATCATCGACCGCCTCGCCACACGCGGGGGTACCCATGTCTTCCTCGATGTCCGCCACCTCAAAGACTTCGGGGCTCGGTTCCCGGGCATCGCCAAGCTGCTGTCGTCGGTCGATCTGGATCCTTCGATGGAGCTGATTCCGGTGAATCCCGCCGCGCACTACACGATCGGGGGCGTTGTCACCGATCTGCACGGCCGGACTTCTGTTCCCGGGCTGTACGCAGTTGGAGAGGTTACCTGCACCGGCCTGCATGGCGCAAATCGTCTGGCGAGCAACTCGCTGCTGGAGGGTCTGGTCATGGGCGAGATCGCCGGGCGCGAGGCGGCCGCCGCGGCGGGCTCTCGCGATGCCGCACCGCATGCCCCAGAGAACGGCTCTGCCGATTCCATCGCGTGGAAGTCCGGCGTGCCGCCCGCACCCGTGCCCATCATCAGCGACATCCGTCCATCGGATCAGGGCGACATCGATCTCGCGGATGTGCGGTCCTCGCTGCGTTCGGCGATGTGGCGAAACGCCGGCGTGAAGCGATCCGGTCCGCGGCTGGCCGATGTCCGCGACATGATTGACTTCTGGGCCCGCTACACCCTCGACAAAATCTTTGACACCCCCGACGGTTGGCAGACCCAGAACCTGCTGCTCGTCGCCGCGCTGATCGCACGCTCCGCACACTGGCGGTGCGAATCCCGCGGCTGCCACACTCGAACCGACTACCCCGAACCCGTCGAACAGTACCACGTGCATGACCAGTGGCGACGGGGCATGGCGGAGCCCGTGCTCGCGCCCGTTCAAGATCGCCGACCACACCAGCTGCCCACATGATGTACACCGCTCAGATTCTTCGCCCCTTGCTCATGCTCGCGCTCACCGCAGCGTTTGGTCTATCGGCATGCACGCTGTGTGCGTGCGCGCAGGAAGAACGCGTTACCCAGTACAAGCCCTTCTTCACCGGCCTGTCGGGCGCGAAGTTCAACACCGAGCCCGTCGATTCGAGCCGTGGATACGCCGATCCTGCGGCCGCGCCCGACAACCGCTCGGTCATCGAGAATCCAAACGGTTCTCGTGTACTGCTGTGCCGCTCGGTGCGAGCATTGATGTCTCACCTCGAGCGCGAGCTCGACGAGGAGAACTCCGAGATCATCGTCGAGCAGCTTCTCAGCAAACGCACAGTCGACGAGTACGAAGGCCGCGGCGAAAGCCCCAAGGCGATTATCGACTTCCTTCAGAAGAACCGCCGCGAGATCGCGATGCTATTTGCGCGCATGCCGATGGCCGAGCGATCCCCAACGGTGATCCTCAAACAGCCCGGCGATGGCGTGTGGATACTCCAGCTCACCGGCGCCGCAGCCGAAGACACCAAGTTCACCAAGCTGTGGGTGGTCATGGAGCGCGGGAGCTGGAAGTTCTACTGGGTGACCTGAGCGTCACTCAAACAGCTCAACAGCCCGCTCGCGCATGCCGTTGAGCACAAGCAGATGCTCGACCGCTTCCCGCACCGCGCCCCTTCCGCCCCGATTTACGGTGACAATCCTGGCGATCGCCTTGAGTTCCGGCGCACCATCAGCGACCACAATCGGAAATCCGACCACTCGCATCGCGGGGAGGTCGGGCCAGTCATCACCGATGAACGCCGCCGCCGAGAGCGGCACGCCGCAATCTTCCGCCAGCCGTGTCATCGCCTCGCGTTTATTCTTGCACCCCTGCACGACTCTCTTGACCCCAAGTTCCCGCATGCGGTGCTCCACCGCCTGCCCTGCCCGCCGCGTAATCACGCCGACATGCAGCCCCAGCCGCAGCCAGGTCGTGATCGCCAGGCCGTCCTTCACGTTGAACCGCTTGGTCTCCCGACCGTCATCGTCGATCAGGATGGACCCGTCGGTGAGAACGCCGTCGACGTCGAGGGCGAGCAACTGAACCGGATGATTCTCCGCCATGCTGCATTCTGCTTTCGTCTTACTCAGCCTCGATCAATCGCATCGCGATCAGATCCTGTACATCGAGAATCCCCACCGGTCTTCCTGCATCGTCGACCACCGGGATCTCATCGCGCCGATGCTCGCGCACCATGTTCACCGCATCACGCACCAGGTCCGTATCACGAAGCGTGTTCGGGTTGCGCGTCATGAGCTCTCGCGCAGGCCGATCCAGCTCCGCCGCCGACCGTAGCACCACACGCCTCAGGTCCCCGTCGGTAAAGATCCCCGAAAGCGTTCTGGTCTTGCCATCGACCAGTAGCAGTGCACCCGGACGCCGAACCCCGGGAAGATCGGCCGCCGCCATCGCCTCGCGCATGCTGACATCATCGGGCACCGCGGCGAGATTCTTGCCGACGGTGAAGCGGAGCACCTCGCCCACGGTTTGAAGCAGCCCCCCGAGCGCACCGCCGGGGTGGCGCTTGCGGAAGTCGGCATCACTGAAGTTCCGTCGGCGGGCCGCGCACAACGCCAGAGCGTCGCCCACTGCCAGCGTCGCCGTGGTCGAGCATGTCGGCGCCGGCGAGATCGCCGCATCGTCGCAGTCACCGATGAGCACGCTCACCGTGGCAAGCCGTTCCAGGGAGGCCTTGCCGCAATCGCTTCCCATCCCCCTGCAGATCGCGATGATCGGCAGCCCATCCTGCCGCAGAATCGCGGCAAGACTGACCACCTCGGCCGTTTCGCCGGAGTACGACAGCGCGATGCACACATCGGTGGGCCGGAACCTGCCCAGGTCTCCGTGCACAGCCTCCGCCGGATGCACAAAGTGGGAAGTGATCCCCAGCGATGCGAGCGTCGCGGAGATCTTCTGGCCAATCAGCCCCGACTTGCCCAGCCCGCTCACCAGGACATTCCCGCCCGCATCGGCGCATCGCACGATCAGCCCTACGGCTTCCCCAAATGCCCGCCCGCCGTCTCGCTGCATCAGCGTTCCCGCGGCTTCCACCGCCGCGGCCTCTGCCTGGAGCACCCTCCGGGCGAATGCCAGTTCCGCCGGCACAGCCGCCTCCCCTGCCTCCGGCCTCACCGGCGCAACAGCCACCGAAGGAACATTGGCGGGAACAGCCTTGGAAGTGCGCGAACCGGGCATCCGGAAAGAGTAGACTGCTGCACCCCCGAACCGGAGTTCCCCGGCATGTCGGGATCCCCGGAAGGAGCCCCTCGATGGTCGCCGAGTACAAGGTCCAACTGGATGCCTTTGAGGGACCACTCGACCTGCTCCTGTTCCTCATCCGCCGGGCGGAGGTGGATATCCACGACATCCCTCTTGCGCAGATCACCGAGCAGTACCTGGTTTATCTCGAGCACCTCTCAACGCCCGAGCCCGGTCAGCCCGCGGGGCGGATCGACATCGAACGCGCCGGGGAGTTCCTTGTGATGGCGGCTACGCTGATGGAGATCAAGTCGCGGATGCTCGCCCCACCCACCAGCGGCAACACGGACGACCCCGACGCTGCTGGCTCGGCGTCCCCATCCCGCGCGGACAAGCCCCACGTCGATCCTCGCGCTGAGCTTGTCCGCCAGTTGCTTGAGTACAAGCGTTTCCGCGATGCAACCCAGCGCCTGGATGAACAGCGCACAGAGTGGGATCGCCGCTTTCCGCTGGGGGCTGCCGCGTGGCCCAAGAAGCCCATCGCCCCTGAGACGGAGCACGAGGCCCCGACAGAGCTCGAAGACGTGGACCTTGTCGATCTCGTCGAGGCGTTCGCTCGCATCATCGAGACGGTTGACCTTAATCGGGTCGGCGAGCATCACGTTCAGATGGATGAGACTCCGGTGGAGATCCACGCGGAGGACATTCTCGATCGCCTGCGCCGCCGGGCCGAAGAGTCGCTGGCTGCTGAGATCGCGGGCACAGGAACTTCCGATATCGAGTTCGGTGAGATCTTCGCCGGCCGCACCAAATCCGAGATGATCGGGCTCTTTCTTGCGATGCTCGAACTCGTGAAGCAGCGGCGCATCGCCGTCCGTCAGGATTCAACGAAAGGCTCTGGCAGCAGCATTTTCCTGGGGCTTGCCGCCGAGCCCACGGAAGACCCGCAAGCGGCCGACACTTCCGCCCAACAATCCGTGACTGGAACTACGGAGAACGCCGCATCCCACATCAGCGAGGCCAGCACATGAACCCCGCGGAGACGCACCCGACCGTTCCTCCGACGCCGGAACCGCCAGGGATGGGTATTGCGCCGCCGACCGCCCCGGGCCGACTTTCGGTGCCTCCGCGCGAGGCTCAGTGGCCGAGCCTCATCGGAATCATCTCGATTATTTTCGGGATCCTCGGGGTTGCAAAGTCCGTACTGATGCTCGTTTACTACGCCCTGATTTTCGGGGGCGTGCTCAAAAAGCTTGCGGAAATGATTCCCTCCGGCACCGGCCAGGTGAATCCCTTCACAGCGCTCCAGAACCACATTGGCATCCTGGTGACATCGGAGCTGCTCACGCTGGGCCTGGGCATCCTGCTCATCGTCGCCGGGTTTGGCCTCTACCGCAAGCATCCCGGAGCAGTTGCCTGGACACGCATCTGGGCGGTCCTGAAAATCATCGTCACCATCATCGTGACGGCGATCGGCGTCTGGATTCAAAAAGAGACGCTCAGAGTGATGATGAACGACCCGAATGCTCCGCCGGCAACACCTGCATTCGTGCAGTGGCTACCGATGGCGAGAGCAGTTGTGGGCGGGGTCGCTTCGCTCGTCTTCACCTGCGCCTGGCCGGTGTTCCTGCTCATCTGGCTGAGGCTGACCTCCGTCCGAACAGAGGTTGCCCGCTGGCGTTCCCCTGCCTGATCAATCTCTCCCGTTCGTGGACCACACCATGCGCTGCAAGTCCTGCGACTACACACTCTGGCAGATCCGTGATCGCCGATGCCCCGAATGCGGCACCGGCTTCAAGCCCAGCGAGTTTGAGTTCGTCCTCAACAGCGTCCGCTTCTGCTGCCCACATTGCAGCCAGGCCTATTACGGAACCGGCCCCAGCGGCCATCTCGTCCCCAGCGATTTTGACTGCGTGACCTGCGCAAGCCGCATCTCCATGGATGAGATGATTCTCCTGCCAACCGAGGGCGTACGGGAAGAGCAGACAAAGGTCGAGATGAATCCCTGGCTGGAACGCCGCGAGCGCGGCGTCATCCGGGGCCTCTTCAATACCGTCATTCAGTCGATGGGCACTCCGGGACGGCTCATCCGCGCCACACCCGAGAACTCCTCGCTCCTCCAGGCGACCTGGTTTGCGACGTTGATCAACGTGCTCTATCTGCTGGGAGGTATCAGCCTGCTGCTGGTGCTCTTCCTGGTCATCGGCGTCGTCAGCGCCACCACGGGCGGCGCAGGGCCCGGCGGCGGAGGCATCAGCGGCGTCATGGGCCCGGTCGCCGTATTCGTGGGTTACGCGATCGGGATGGTTGTCGCCATGATCGTCGGCGCGTTCATCTGGGGGGCGATGGCTCATGGCCTGCTGCTGCTCACCGGCCCAACTTCCGCGGGAATCGGCCGCACCATGCAGTGCATGCTGTACTCCAGCGGGACCAACATCGCCAATGCCGTGCCGTGCCTGGGGTTCTACATCGGGTGGATGAGCACGATCTGGTGGACGGTGTCGGCGACGCTCATGCTCAAGGACGGTCAGAAGGTCAGCGGCGGTCGCGCTGCCCTGGCCACGATCCTGCCGATCGCGATCAGCTTCCTTGTGATCGTTGCAATCATCGTCTTTGCGATCTTCGTGCCTCTCCAGCGCGGCATGGCCCTCGCACAAGCCGCCGCCGTGAACGCGCAGGCGACGCAAGCCGCCCCCGGCACCGACCATGCACGCATCGTGCAGTTGGCCTCGGCGATCAAACTGCACGCGGCGGACTATGGCGAGCCCCCGAAGCACGCGGTTGAACTCATCGACACGCAACGCATATGGGTCAGCGCATTCATCAACCCGTCCTTCACCCAGACGGACCCGCTCGAGTCGGTAAAGGTTGTTGGCATGTCGCTCGCAGACCTTGGCAGCGCAAGCGGCGAAACGACCGACGCTTTGATCGCGGCGGCCAATGCTTCTCTCCCTGGCAACGTTGTCGCTCACCGGATCGGCGACACCGTCTTCTGCTATCACGGGATCGACTTCTCCAAGCCCAGCTCCACATTGTGGACCGTCATCTCCTCCCCTGAGCCCGGAAGCCCAGCCGCTCGGGATTTCTTGGTGGGCTTGCAGGACGGCACCGTCGTGAGCTACGCCGTGGATTCGTTCGCGGTGTCGCTCTCGCACCAGAACATGGTGAGGGCCGATGCCGGCCTTCCGCCGCTTCCCGATCCCTCCACGATCACCAGCGAACGGCCGGCCATCGCCGAGTAATCACACTTTCGAGGAGGCCTCTTCCCCATGACCAAACAGCCCCGAATCCTCGATGACTTCGCGCCCAACTCCGGACCCATCGAATGTCCCCGCTGCACCTCGGCCATGCGTCATCAGACCCTGGGCGGAATCGAGATCGATACCTGCCAGTCCTGCGCCGGGATCTGGCTCGACGTGCTGGAGCGGGACAAGCTTTTGGAAGCCGGTCATGCCGCCGCGGCGGACAATCCAAGCCCCCGCCAGCCCAACGCCGCGAAGGACCGCACACTCAAGTGTCCGCGCGACAGGAGCACGATGCTGTCGATCGTCGCTTTCCCGCAGACGCATATCGCCTACGAGTCCTGCACCGTCTGCGGCGGCATGTTCTTTGATTCCGGCGAACTCGAGGACCTTAGCGAGTACACACTGCGCGAGCGCGTGCGATCGATGTTCAACAAAAAATGACGGCCCCGCTCACGTCCCAACCATCTTCACCGTCTCCGCCAAATCAAACCCCGCCTCCGTCTTCGCCTTCACCTCTTCGACCGTCACCCCCGGCGCGACCTCAGTTAGCACAAACCGCCCGCCCTGCCCTCGCTTCTCGTCAAACTCAAACACCGCGATGTCCGTGATCAGCATGTGCACGCACCTCCGCCCCGTTAGCGGCAGATTGCACTCTTTCACGAACTTCGCTGCCCCATCCTTCGAGTTGTGGTCCATCGTCACGACGACCTTCTTCACCCCCGCCACCAGGTCCATCGCCCCGCCCATCCCCTTGACCATCTTCCCCGGAATCATCCAGTTGGCGATGTCCCCCGCCTCCGATACCTGCATCGCCCCCAGGATGCACATGTCGATGTGTCCGCCGCGGATCATCGCGAACGAATCCGCCGATGAAAAATAGCTCGCCCCCTTCCGCGCAGTTACCGTCTGCTTCCCCGCGTTGATCAGATCTGGGTCAACCTCCGCCTCGCTCGGAAACGGCCCGATCCCCAGCAAGCCGTTCTCCGACTGCAGCCACACATCCATCCCCTCGGGGATATAGTTGGCAACCAGTGTCGGCATGCCGATGCCAAGGTTGACGATGTAGCCATCGCGCAGCTCTTTCGCCGCACGAACCGTAATCTGATCGCGTGTCAGGGCCATAGGCCAAGCATATCCGGCCCTGCCCCAGGCCCGCGCTTCCGCACCCTGACCTCTCCCCAATCCAAAATCCAAAATCCGCAGTCCAAGATCGGCGACGACGCAGTCGCCCCCTACCGCTCGCTCTTGTTCCCGCCGCTCTCACCAAGCTGATCCTGCCGCGGCACATCAACCGGCCCCTTTTCCCGCGGCTGCGCGGGTGTGGGTTTCTGGATCGGTGTCGGCCTCTGCGTCGGCGCTGGTGCCGGCGTCGAAGCCGGCTTGCCCGGCTTGCTCCGCGGCACTTCCCACTTCGATGCCGTGACTGTCGGCCGCTGCGCCGCCGCGGCGTTGCCCTTGGCCATCTTCCGCACCTTCTGAAACAGCGAGATCTTCAGCAGCACGCTCCCGATGATCAGAAACGGCACTCCCGCCGCCCCTGTGATCGCCCACCGCAACATATTCGCTCCGACCGCCTTGGCCTCCGGCCCATCCGCGAGCGCATCGTTCAGCGCAGCCGAGTACATCCCCACCAGTTGGTTCAGTGCACCAAGCAGCCCCACGACTACCACCACTCCCCCGAGAAGCGTGAGCATGATGCCGATGGTCAGTCGCATGGCACGTTACTTCCTGACAGTCCGTTGCTCGATCCGCTTCTCGCTCACCGTCTGCACCACCCGATCCACAAAGCTCCCCTGCGTGTGAATCGAATCCGCCTCAAGCTCACCCAGCCCCACCACTTCTTCGACTTCCGCCATCACAAACGTCGCGGCCGTCGCCATCATCGGGTTGAAGTTCCGCGAGGTCTTGCGGTACATCAGGTTCCCGAACGGGTCCGCCTTGTGCGCCTTCACCAGCGTCAGGTCCGCAAACAGCCCCGTCTCCAGCACATACTCGCGCGCATCACCATCCTGATTGGCCTTCCCCTCGCGCCCCGCAAAGCCGCGTCCGGGGATCGTCGCCCCACCGATGCCCTGGCTCGGTCGCAACATCTGCCGCGTCTCCTTGCCATCGGCCACCACCGTCCCCGCGCCTGTTGCCGTGTAGAACGCCGGAATCCCCGCGCCCCCCGCGCGGATGCGCTCCGCCAGCGTCCCCTGCGGGTTGAACTCGACCTCGAGCTCCCCCTGCAGAAACTGCTTCTCAAACGTCGCATTCTCGCCGACGTACGAACTGATCATCTTGCGGATCTGCCGCGTCTGCAAAAGCAGACCCAGCCCCCAGTCATCGACGCCCGCGTTGTTGGAGATGCACGTCAACCCCTTCACACCGCTGCCCCGCAGCGCGATGATCAACTGCTCCGGAATCCCGCACAGCCCGAAACCCCCCACCATCACGGTCATGCCGTCCCGCAGCACGCCCTTGGACTTCAGGTCGGCAAACGCTTCGGCGGTCGTCTTGAAGAGCTTGTTGGCCATGCCAGAAGATTATCCGACCGATGCGCCGCCGGGTACCGAGACTGCGGCATCTACGAAGAACTCGGCTGGATGGGCGAACGCGTACGCGACGATTGCCTTTCCCAGCGACTCCTCACCGTCGTAGCAGGCTTGGAACTGCGCATTCACTTCGTCAAAATAATCGGGATTCTGATCGGTGAGCTTGTCCAGTGCTTCCTCGCGTGCGTCTCTCTCTGGCCAGCCGCGTTGCCACGGGAGTAACTTCGTCGCGGCGGCGAGGTTGGCCGCGAACTTCCCCGCGTTCGCTGACTTAAGCCCCTTGTACGCGGCGTTGATCATCGCCCCGCTGTGCACTCGAAACAGCGACTCAAACCCTCCATGGTTCACTGCCATTTCAAACCGATTGACGGCGTATATCGCGGTTTGTCCGCGGGTCATCGCCTTGAACAACTCGGGTTCAGAGAGTTGGAACTCCACCGCCTCAACGTTCTGCAGCAAAGCAAGCAACTGAGAGAAGACCGGATTGTTGCCCGTTGCAACCACTGTGGACTTGAACACTCGTAGATCTCGCCCTGCTCCACCACTCATTGCAAGACTCCGGTCGGAACCCGCCCTCGATCCCTCTTCCCTCGATCCCCCCGATCCCTTCCTAAAACAGCTTCGCCTGGTCCTTGACATCCTTCTGCCGCGAGTCCAGTTCCTTCAACTCCTCCACGAACTGCCCCACGTTCTCGAACTTGTAGTACTCGCTGGCAAACCGCACATAGGCCACGCTGTCGGTTTCTCGAAGCTTCGCCATCACCTTCTCGCCGATGATGCGGCTGGGCACCTCGCGATCAAACTCGCGGTGCACTTCCTCCTCCACCGACTCGATCATCTCCACTTTCACCTCTTCGGGCACCGGCCGCTTGCCGATCGCTGCGTTCACGCCCCGCAGCACATTCTCCCGGTTGAACGGCACATGCGTGCCATCCCGCTTAATCACCATGAGCCGGGCCGACTCCTCCACACGCTCATAGGTGGTGAACCGCTTGTCGCACTTCAGGCACTCGCGACGACGGCGAACCACCCGCCCCGCATCGCTGGCGCGGCTGTCGATTACCTTGTCGTCGTTGGCCTCACAAAATGGACAGATCACGCGGCCGGACCCTCACGCCCAAGCAGTTGCCCCCGGTGCGGAGGGTGGCCCAAGCGGTCGTATCTTGCCTTGCGCGAGTGCCGGCGTCAACCATGATGGCAATGTTTACCCATTCATTCGCCTTACAAATGCCACATCCCTACGACCCAGATTCGATCTTTGGTAGTTTGTGGTAAACAACCCCCGCGCCTAGGCTACTTCCGTATGACCGGCCGGAAGCTCACAACGACGACTTCCTCTACAGCCCAGCGCGGGTAGGCCGGCCCGCCGCTTTGTTACTACGTTGAAAGCCCGGCCGCGTGCCGGGCTTTTTCGTTTGCAGAGCCAACGATCCGACATACCTGTCCCCCACCCGATCTCTCCTCTGCTCGCCTCTCACCCGGAGAACCCATGGCCGGCAAACCCACGTGTCTCGTCTGCCAGAAGGAAATGGTCCGCGGATTCCTCATCGACCTGGGGCACATGAACACCATTGCGATGCCGCGATGGTGCGAAGGCGAACCCGAAGCCAGCTTCTGGTCTGGCGAAGCGAAACGCGCACAGGTCAAAGAGGGTGTGAAAGTCGTCGCCTTCCGCTGCCCCGAATGCGAAGCCCTCCGCCTCTACGCTCCCTCCGCCGAATAGCACCACATCGCTCTTCGCCTGCTCCTTCTTGATCCGCTCTGCTGACTTCGCTTCCCCTTCGTCGCTTCGTCGCTTCGTCGCTTCTTCCTGCTGCTGCTCTGCCTCCTCCTGTCCTCATTTGGCCCTTTGGCAATTTGCCCCTTTGCAATTTGGATTCCCCATGCCCCGCATCACCCTCCCCGATGGTTCCGTCAAAGAGTTCCCCCAGCCCGTCACCGCGCGGCAGGTCGCCGAAGCCATCGGCCCGCGCCTCGCCATGGCCGCGCTCGGCTGCAAAGTCGATGGTGAACTCCGCGACCTCTCCACCGTGATCGACCACGACGTCAAGCTCTCGATCATCACCCCGCAGACGCGCGACAAGCAGCCCGACCCCGATGCGCTCATGCTCCTGCGCCACTCCGCAGCGCACGTCATGGCCGAAGCCATCCAGCGCATCGTTCCCGAGGCCCAACTCGTCTACGGCCCACCCCTCGCCACCGGCTTCTACTACGACATCAAGTTCCCCGACAACCGCCCGCTCAAAGAAGGCGACTTCGCGGCCATCGAAGCCGAGATCAAAAAGATCGTCGCCGAAGACCGGCCGTTCACCCGCTACGAGCAGTCGAAAGATGACGGCCTCTCGAAGCTCAAAAGCGAGGGCAGCAAGTACAAGATCGACAACGCACAGCGTGCGATCGCAGCGGATGCAAACGCAAAGCTCTCCTTCTACGCCACCGGCGCCCCCGGCCAAAGCTGGGAAGATCTCTGCCGCGGCCCGCACGTCCCCTCCACCGGCCGCATCGGCGCAGTCAAGATCATGTCCCTCGCCTCCAGCTACTGGCATGGCGATGAGAACTCCGACCGCCTCACCCGCGTCTACGGCACCGCCTTCGCCACCCAGGCCGACCTCGATGCCCATCTCAACCAACTCGATGAAGCCAAGAAACGCGACCACCGCGTGATCGGCAAGCAACTCCGCCTCTTCCACATCGACGAGATGGTCGGCCAGGGCCTGGTGTTGTGGACGCCCAACGGCTC
>ENA-ORBV01012359-ORBV01012359.1-microbial-mat-metagenome-genome-assembly--contig:-NODE-12359-length-13184-cov-4.000153_pt1 | contig 13184 bp, 11 predicted proteins | sample MGYA00237777_ERZ505514 | MGnify/ENA primary metagenome ERZ505514 (study PRJEB26160, sample SAMN06269048) | microbial mat metagenome | isolation source: Oligotrophic lake microbial mat | place...
ACTACCAGCAGCACGCCGGCGAGCACCACACCGGCGCGATACCACCGTCCGTGGGCCCAGCGCGCCGTGCCCGCGGCCAGCAGCGCGACGGCCGCCGGATAAATGGGTGCCGGCCAGTTCGCTTCGACCGATCGTCGCCAGGCGCTCGCGGCGAAGAGCGCCAGCGGTACCACGACCATCACCGCCAGCGCAAATCGTCGCGCCAGGATATCTGTGGCGGCCAGTCGCTTGCGCACCTCCCAGCCGTCCCGCAGGGCGAGGTATACGGCACCCGCGAACAGCACGAACAGAATGGGTGATGCCAGACCCAGCTGACCGCCCAGCAGTTCCAACTCCCGTCCGATCGGCGAGCCACGGGCCGGCGAGAAGCCGTGCGAGAGCTGAAAGCGGAACGAGACCCATTCATAGAACCAGTTCCACACCACGACCGGGGCGAATAACAGGCCGGCCACCACCGTGGCCACGTATGGCCCCGGCTCGGCGAAGCGTTTGCGCAGCGCCGGATGCACGAGGCAGGCGAGTGCGACCGCACCGGGCATCAGCACGGCCGTGTACTTGGAAAGCATCGCCACGCCAAGAGCGGCGCCGGTGAGTGCCCACCACACCAGGGACGCCGTGGAGCGAATCGGCGACGCCAGCGCATACAGGAGAAACAGCGCCGCGACCGAGAGCGCCGCGAGAAAGGGCGCGTCCGGTGTGGCCAGCACGAAACCCAAGGTGGCGAGCGGGACCACCAACATGATCAGCGCGGCGCGGGCAGCGGCTCGTGGCCCACCCAGATGTGCCGACATCGCGATCACCGCCGCGTGGGCAACTCCACCGGCAATCCACGGACCGATGCGCACGCCCAGCAGCGTGTCGCCGGCCATGCGGACGCCCGCGGTGAGCAGCAGCGCGATGCCGGGCGGATGATCGAAATAGCCACCCTCGAGACGCCTCGTCCATTCCCAATAATAGGTTTCGTCCGGAAGCAGCGGCACGAGGCCCGCGAGCAGGGCGCGCACCACCGCTCCAGCCAGCCACCACAGAGCGGCGACGCGCCAATGCCGCCGACTGGCGGCGGGCGATGGAGGCGACAGCGGATCGTCAAAAGCGGGCACGGGAGGAAAGTTCGCACCGCGGTGGCCCGTGTCACAGTGCTTCGCCAAATCGAAACGGATCGAACTCCGGCGCACGCCACGGGTAGACACGGAGGTTGCGTCTGAGACAGCTTGTTCCAGTGGCGTGACGGTTACCGCCGTTCATGCCTGCGCGTCCATATTCGTACCCCGTTCGGCCACGAGGCCGTCGGCTCACCGCTCGATTTCCTACCAGTCTCCCAGGATAGACCTGCATGCGGGTCATGACCAGTTCCGCGCCGTCGCGCGCCCGACGTTTCGCTGCGCTTGTGCTCACGGCGTCCACCATCGTGATGGCCACGGGCTGCCGTTCATTGATAACGGGTGAGAAAGACACCGAGTCCGTGTCAATTGCGCCAACGAACTTCGAGGTTCCGGTCAACGGCAGTGTGCGGGTTGTTGGCACGGCCTTTGACAAGAACAACAACACCATCGCCGGCAAGAAGATCAACTACTCCACGTCGAACAGTGCGGTCGCGACGGTCACCACTGAAGGACTGGTGATCGGGGTGTCCGCTGGGCAGGCGATCATTGCCGCGGAATCGCGGGGGAAGCGCGGAGAAACCACCGTCACGGTGATTCCCGAAGCGCCCAACAATATTCTGGTTTCGCCCAACCCGGTCACACTGCGCCGCAACAACGTGCGTCTGTTTACTGCCACGCCGCGCAACGCGAACGGCACGCCAATCACCGGGCTCACCGTCACGTGGCAATCGAGCAACTCGTCCATTGCGAGTGTTTCGCCGCAGGGCGAAGTGACGGCGGTCAACACGGGCAACGTGGTGATCACGGCGACGGTCAATCAGGTCTCCGGCAGCTCGCAGGTGACGGTCACTGAAATTCCGATCGGTGCCATTGCCCTCGCGCCACTTTCTCGGTCGATGCAGGTGAACGAAACGTTCCAGCCAACGGTGACGCTGCGTGACACCGCCAGCAACGTAATCTCCTCGGTCAACCGGCCGCTGAGCTGGTCGTCGTCGAGTGAGGTGGTGGCCACGGTGACCAACACGGGCGTCGTGCAGGGTCGTCGCGCGGGCAGCGCCACGATCACGGCCGTGTCACCGGCCAATCCGGCGATCAACGCCGATATCCAGATCACCGTGTTTGATCGCACTGTTGAAACCGTCGTAATTTCTCCACGCACGGGATTTCTGCGGCTTGGCATTCCACGCCAGCTGAACGCGCAGTTGCTCGACTCGCTCAATCAGAGTGTGCCGGGACGCGTGATCACATGGACCAGCCTGAACCCGACGGTCGCCAGTGTGACGGCCACCGGCAGCACGACCGGTCTCTCAGTCGGCACCGCCCGCATCACCGCGCGTGTGGATGCTGCGGTCGACACGGTGCAGTTCAGCGTCACGCGGATTCCCGTGGGTGAAGTGACGGTTACGCCGACGCAGGCCAGTGTGATTCAGGGCAAAAACGTCACGTTAACGGCCGTCGTCAAGGATTCGGTGGGAACGGAGGTTGTCGATCGCCCGGTGGCGTGGATCACCAGCAATCCCACCACCGCGAGCGTGGTCGCGGGTGTTGTAACTGGAGTATCCACGGGCTCGGTGACGATCACGGCAACCGCGGAGAGCCGCAGCGGAAACGCGAACGTGACCGTGCTGCCGGTTCCGGTTGATTCAGTGAGTCTGGCGAACTCAACTGACTCCACAGTGAGCATCACCGACTCGGTGCCGGGAAACTCGAAGCAGGTACAAATCGAGCTCCTCGATGCGGATGGTGGCACGGTACTCGGCCGAAACCTGCTCATCACGTCTTCCATACCGAGCACCGCAAACGCGACGTGGAATCAGACCACGCGCATTCTGACCATCACGGCGACTAACCTGAGCAGTGGCGGCGGGCAAGACACAATTATCTCACTACGGGCGCTGACTGCCGGCGGTAATCCCGAAGGCAAGACGACACGAATCCGCGTCACGGTGACCAATCCGCCGTGAGCAAGTCCGCATCGTTCGTCCGCGGGCTCTTTGACGGCGAGCTCGCCGAAGCATCGCTCTTTCCGTATCCGGTCCCGCTCAGTGAGCGGGCGCCGGAGGAAGCGGCCACCGCGCGGCGACTCGTGACCGAGCTGCGCCGGCTGGTGGACGCCGGGATCATTGATCCCGCGCAGATGGATCAGGACGAGATCATTCCCGAAGCGGTGATCGAGGCGTTCGCTGCGTGCGGCATGCTCTCGCTCTCCATCCCACGCGAGTACGGTGGGCTCGGTCTTTCCGCTTCCGGCTACGCTGTGGTGGCCGGCGCCGTATCGGCGGTGGACGCGTCGCTCGGCGTACTGATTGGCGTACACTGCGGACTCGCGTCCAAAGCAATTGTGATGTTCGGCAACGCCGAGCAAAAAGCGCGTTATCTGCCCATGCTCGCGCGCGGCGAAACGCTGGGCGCGTACGCGCTCACCGAACCCGAGACTGGCTCCGACGCACAGAACATCGTGTCGCGTGCCGAACGTGCACCCGACGGCATGGGCTGGCTGCTGACCGGTCGCAAGCACTGGATCGGCAACGGACAGCGCGCCGGCGTCATCGTCACCTTCGCGCAAACGCCAGTTGAACGTGACGGCAAAATGGTGCAGCGTCCTACCGCGTTCATCATTCGCCCCGACATGCCCGGATTTCGCGTACACGGTACGATTCGCAAGCTCGGCATCCGGGCCAGCACACAGGCGGAGCTCATTTTTGACGGCATCTACGTGCCCGACGATCATGTGCTCGGCGAGGTGGGCAAAGGATTCAAAGTGGCGGTGAACGCGCTCAACGCCGGTCGCTTGTCACTCGCTGCCGGCTGCACCGAAGCCGCCAAGTTGCTGGTGGGCGAATACATCGCGTACGGCGAGTTGCGCCAACAGTTCGGCGCGCCGCTGGCGTCGTTTGAGGTGACGCAGCGCAAGGCGGCGACGCTTGCGGCCGACACGTATGCCGCCGATGCGATGGTGGGAGCACTCGCGGCCGCGCTCGATGGCGGTGATGTGGACGCGTCGCTCGAAGCCGCAATTGCGAAGGTGTTTGCCTCGGAGCTCATCTGGCGCGCCAGCGATGAGATGGTACAGCTCGCCGGTGGTCGCGGATTTGTGAAGCCATGGCCGTACGAGCGCTATCTGCGCGACGCACGCATCAATCGCATTTTTGAAGGCGCAAACGAAATTTTGCGGTTGTATGTGGGACTCAACGGCGTGCAGGGACCGGCGGCGCAGTTGCAGGAGCTCGCCGAAGCGCTCAAGAGTCCGCTGCAGCACTGGGAGCGTGTCGCCGAGTACGCGTCAGATCGCGTGAAGTCAGCGCTGGGCCGTCATGAAAAATTCGATGCCAGGTTCCACGCGCGCCTGGAGCCGCATGCACGCTACATCGAGAAGCATACGGCCGAGCTCGCCCGTGCTACGGAGCGCGCCATCATGCGCCACAAAAAACGCCTGATTGAGCGACAGATGGTGGTGGAGCGGTTGGCGGATATGGCCGCCGAGCTCTACGCGCGAGCGGTCACCGTATCGCGTACGCAGCGCTTGATTGACACGCAGGGGCTCGACGCCACCACGCGAGAGCTCGATCTGTGCGATCTGTTCTGCGTGACGTCAGGTCGGCGCTTCCGCGAACTGCGCATCGCGCTGCAGGAAGGGGGCGAAACGATCGACGATCGCCGGCGTGCGATTGCGGCTCAGTTGCGTGCTGATCAGGGCTATGGCACCACGGCCGCGCTGCTCGACGTGCCAACGCCCGCGCGCACACCGCCATCGTTGACGCCGCCAGCAGCGCCAGAGGTGCCAGAACTCGTTGAAACGCAGTAGATTCCAATCATGCGTGCGTTGTGGCGGAAACTCTGTGGCTTGGCACTTGGCGTCGCGCTGTTGCCCTCTCTGGCGGGTGGCGGCGCATGTCTTGAACATGCGGTGCACGCGTTGAGCGGCGCCGTGTCAACGGCGGCTGCGGAGCGTGACGCACATGCCGGGCACGGCGCCAGCGTCGTTTCGCAGGCGAGTGACGCGCACGCGCACTATCAGACGGCGGTCGTTGCTTCTCTCATCGATGCGCCCACGTCCGACTGCTGCCCGCCGTCCGGCTCACCGGAGCATTGTGCCGGCGCCGCTGGCTGCAGCGTATCGCCGATAGCGGTCGCGGCGAACCATGCGGTGCACATCGAAATCGCATCGCAGGTCGCGCCGACAACCGGCGCACTCGCGCTGCCTGGCCCCTCGCGCACGCCCGACGTCCCGCCTCCGCGAGCGTAAGTGATTGACCGGTCAGCCGCAGCGCTGATCGGCCGGCTCCGCCTTCGCGCGCGCACAGCGACGCGATCAATCACTTTTCGAAATCGAGGTCTTGATGTTCAGTCCCTGGCGTGCGCTGGGCACTACGTGTGTGGCATTGCTGGCAATGATTGCCGCACCACGCACTGCACACGCGCAAACCGATTTTTTCAACACCGACGGCGGACGTCCGTTGCGCGTGCAAGACGCGATCTCGGTGGAATGGCGGGCGATCGAACTGCAGTTTGCACCGGTCAAGTTCGAACGGCATCGCAACAACCGATGGCAGGTGGAGGTCGAACCGGAACTCGCGTTCGGCATTCTGCCGCGTACGCACCTGTCGATTGGCTTTCCGCTGGCCTCGGCAGACCAACCGTCGGGCCCGATTCCCTTGGTAGATATGCTCGGCACAACGAGCCGAATGCATCGGGTGGGTGCGGCCGGTACGGCCCTCGCCACCGCTTTGTTGCCGTCTCGCGACGAGATTGGCATGCCCGGAGCACGGGGCAGCAACGGACAGGTGCACGGTCTCGCCGGATTGCACTTGTCGGTTTTTCACCAGCTCAACGTGGAAACGCGTATCCCCGCACTCGCCGTGCGCGGCGAGGTGTTGCTCCCCGTCGGCCCGCTCGGCCCGGATCGTACGTATCCCTCGCTGACGGCCATCGCGACGCGCACGTTGCCCGCGCTTGGCGCCGTGCGGGTGCACGGCAACGCGACCTACACGTTTGGCTCATCGCCCAATAGCGGCGGCGCGGTACCAATCGACCAACCTGCAGCGGCCGAGGTTCCGCGGTGGTTGGCTGGCGTCTCCATGGACCGCGCATTCCCGCTGCAGTCCACGCTCATTGCGGCTGAAGCGTTCGCACATCGCGGCATGCTGGACAACGACGACGTCGTGCTCAGTGCCGGCGCGGGGGTGCGACATCAGTTTTCGCCGCGTCTGGTGCTTGACGTTGGAGTGGGACGCGAGATCAGCGGCCCCGACGCGCACTGGTCATTTACCGTGGGCAGCGCAATCGCGCTGGGCCTCGGTCGCCGACTCTTTTAGCCGAGATGCACATCATGATGCCATCATCAATCACGCACATCACACGTACCCTTCGTCGTGTCGCGTTGGGGATTGCGTGCGCCGCCGCCGTTGTGCCCGCGCACACTGCAGACGCGCAGTGGGTCACCACCGCGGAGCAGTTTTATCCCGGCGGGAGCTGGAACTGGCGTTTTCTCACGATCTATCCCGACGCCGCGCGGCTGTTCAATGCGTTCGACTACGGGCACGCAATTCTGTACGAAGTGCTCTGGCGGGAATCGGCGGCCATTGCCATTCCGCGACTTGAAGAACGTGAGCTTGATTTTCTGGTGAACAAGCTGCTCGTGAATCCGCCGCGTTTGCCGCTGGCCGAGGAGGCGATCATGCCGAGTTATGCGCGCGTTGCGCCGGAAGCCAAGTTCATGTTCGAGTGGGCGCACATTCTGCACCGTCAGATTTATGACATCTGGTCGGACGGTCGCCTCGATGAAGCGACGAAGGATCGCGAAACGCAGCGCATCACCGCCGCGTATCTCGCCCGCCCCGATCTGGCGTTCAGCACCAAGCCCAAGAGCATGCGCCTCATGCAGGAGATGCCGTATTCGTTGGCGTTCCGCAAACAATATCCCAAGTTCAACGGACTCATCTGGGCGTATCACTGGCTGCAGGTCGGGCTGTATGAGCCGCTGCTCGTTGCGAAAACGCCCGACGACCGCGACCGCATGATGCGCGAGACAACCGACCGTTTCCGCGGCATGATTCAGCACGCACCCATGCACATGCCTGTGGTCATGCCGATGACAGCGGCCGTCGCGCCAACCTTTGCGGCGCGCTATCCCACCGTCGCCATCATCTTTGACAACCTGCACTCCATGCACGATGTCATCAGCGATATTCTCGCCAACGACAGTGTGCCGCGGAGCGAAAAGCGCACGCAGATTCTGCTCGCCGCGTCGCGCTATCGCGACAGCACGTCGTACGTGATGCCCGATTCCGCGTGGCGCGTGATGTCGATTGAGATGGGAGTGGAAAATCAGGGCGGGCCGGCGGTAGGTTTTTCGGCAGCGTTTCCAACGCCCACGGTATCACGCGGCGCCGTGATGCGGCATGATGACCTCACGGGCAAACACATCGGTATGGGATGGGGTGAAATGACGGGTGGTGCGCACAAGCATCCGCCTGGGCCACGTGAATAGCGCAGCCACGCGGTCGGCATGAACAAGCGGCCCGCAGACCAGTTGGTCTGCGGGCCGCGAAACGTGAGGCCGGTCGGTTTGGCGGTTACTTGGAAATGCGGCGGCGCGCCATCCCGATCAGGCCAACGCCACCGACGAGCATCATCGCCCACGTCGAGGGCTCGGGAACGACCGTGGTGGCCGTGCCACGAATGAGGAACGGCAACTCCACGCCGAAGCCACGATCAGTGAGCTGGTTGAACGCTGCGTTATTCAGACTCTGCGTCGCGTTGCCGATCGCGCCGTCGGAGGTCGGCGGCTGCCACGGGCCTAAATTCGCCGTACCGGTGATCCCCCAGCGCAGCCAGTAGTTGCCGGTGCCGAGCAGAAAATCGGGAACGTCGAGGTCGAGCTGGAAGATCGCGCGGTCAGTGTTGGTGAGGGTTGCCGCGGTGACACGGTAGCCCTGCAGGCCGCCGTTGGTTGGCGCCAGCGAGCCGGAAGCGACAGTGGGGCCAACGTTGACGTCACCAGAGACGATGCTCCAGCTCACCCCCGTAAACGTGAACTGGTTAGCCGCGAACGACTGGTACGAGAAGAAGCTGAAACCCGACACATTCCATCCTGACCCCATGACGTTGAAGTCGTCGGCAACGAGGTTCGGGATGTTGGCCTGAGCGGAAAAGCCGAAAAACTCGCCACTCGGACGGATGACCGAGAGGTTGTTAGCGCCAACTGCCGGACCATTGTTCCACAGGATCTGGCCTGACGCCGAGCCAACTGCGAACACGGACAACGCGAGAACTGCGGCAGAGCCGCGAAGGAATGGAGCGAATCGCACGGGGTCACCGCCTTGGGAAGGGTTGTCAGTCTCTGATCACAGGAACGACCTGCTTTAAGGCAAGTTTCGTACCACGCGATTGTGTGAGAATTGCCACCGCAAACGCGAATTTCTGTTGCGTCAATGAAACATAAATAGTCGGATGCTCGCCACGCGCCGACGTTTCTTAAGCCCGTTGCGCCACCTGAACAACGGGAACTCGCAGCAAAAAATTCGCGAGCGTATTCAGTCCGCGAGTTGTCGCGATCGACGGTAGCCAAGACTGAGGGAGCTCACACACAGAGGTTTCCGTGTCGCCGCGCGGCTGTTGCGGCTGTTGCGGCTGTTGCGCCGCCTCGCTGACCTACAGCGGCTATCTGCCCGGCAGTACTCAACGCGAAACCTCGAACGTACAAACGTTGCACGCAAGTTCGAACGCACGCGTGTCGCGCGACGCGGCGCCGATGCGGCATGATGAGCTTACGGGCAAACACGTCGATATGGGGTGGGGTCATGGTGACGGGTGAGGCACACCGGCGCCTGCCATTGGAACACGAAGCCTCAACCTGCGGGCGAGCCGCCGATTTTGAACCTTCGACTTCTTGATCGCGATGATTGACAGGCTGTGCTTGCAGCGTACGTTGGAGCGTTTTCCACCGGCGTAGAGCGGCGCGTGAACCCTATTGCTCGGCCAGTGCTCCTGGCGCGATGCGGAAGGACGTAGCGTTGAGTATTCGGGAGCTGCACATTCGAATCCAAATGCGAGTCTGGCGATGATCCTGCTGAAGCGCGGCGACAAGCTACCGATGGTTGCGGCCGCACAGCTGCTGCTCAATGCGCGTCTTGACGGCCACCCACCATTGTCCGTCGACGGCGACTACGGCCGTCAGACGGAACTGGCGGTGATCGCGTTCCAGAGACGGGCCAACCTGCGGGACGATGGAGACATCGGCCTCAGTACGTGGAACCGTCTGATCGCGCACATGCCGCTGCGGATTCGTGACATCGTCGATGTGTTCGACCCGATCATGCATGAAAGTCGCACCGCACTTGAGAGCGCGGGCAGCCAACCGATCCTTTTCGGTGGCGGCAGCAACGCAGTCGGATGGGTCGTCCCCAGCATTGCGTCGAGCGGCGTGACTCCGCGGTCGCTGGTCCTGCTGCGATTTCACGGCCACGGCAATCAGGGAACGCAGGTGATCGGCTACGGCACTGGGGTGCACGTGTTGTACGACACGTTGCGGCGGCAGCCGGTACCGTCATTGCACGGGTTTGTTCGCGCGCAGGCAAACGTGACGGCTTCGGAAGATGCCGCAGTGCGAGACGTTTCGGCACGTTCGGGCATCAGTTTGCTCAGCCTGTCGATGCCCGACGTGGTCGCGGCACTCCGGCCATTGCGCGCCTATTTTAATCCTTCGGCCTGCGTCGAGTTCCACGGCTGCCAGGTTGGAGGTGGTGGCAAGGGACTTATGTTCCTCGAGCAGGTTGCGAACCTGTTCGGGGTGCCCGCCGTGGCGGCGGAGCATTCGCAGACGACCGCGAATTCGATTCGCTTCACCGGCCCGATCCGCACCGTTTGTCCTGGCGGTGTGACACTCAGCACGTGGGCGCGCGCGCTGCCGCCGATCCGCGCGTCGTTCCCCGGGTAACGCGAGGCAACAGCGCGAGGCAATAGCGCAAGGCAATAGCCGCAGCAGTTTTTGTCACGGCACCGCTACGACCGACCTCGCGGAGGCACGGTGTGCGTTGCGGAATTTACGCGGCCGGATCGAATGGGTTTGACAGACGCGCGGTGATGAGGTCCACGGCGACATCTTCGACGCTTGCACCGCGCCACACAGCCACCGCGCCGCGCCGAGCCGGCAGAGATAGCACAATGACGCCGATCGCCAACAACGCGGCCGAAGCACGTGCTGGAACGGTGCGCGATGGCACGCGTGGATACAGTACCGTGCCGGTTCCGATAAGTACGCCAGTCGAGACATGCGCGATGCGGACAGCTCCTCGAAACACCACCGGATTCTGTCTTGCAGGCTGGGCAAAGTCGCAGATTCGAAGGTCGAACCAATAGCCGCCGCATGTACGGGCGCCCGCAGACACGGCCAATCGCGCTGCGACGTACAACCGTAATTGCGGCCCCGCACGATCCCTCGGTATAGCGCCGACAAATTCGTTCGACCGAGGCCCTGACGTGGGACGACGCGCGACTCAGTATGGTGGCGCAATCCTCGGTGGGATGTCCGGCACGACCAGTGGCGGCGGACGTTGCGTTCTCCGTGGACGAGCGCGGTTGACGGTGGGCGCGGAGGCTTCGGGTCGCGCAGCGTTTATTTCAGATCGTTCCGACGATCACGCTGTCGCTCTTCCTCGTGGCGCTGATCGCCAACTGGAGGACCCAGCGGAGGAGCATGCTGTTGGGTGCATTCGCGCTCTTTCTGCTGAGTGGTGTCGTCGCCGGGCTTTATCTGGAACCAGTTTTTGCAGAACTCAAGGCGATCGGATACAGCGACATCGTCGACCCCGTGCTGCAAAGTCGAGCGGCAACATGGTACGCCTATGTCATTGGGGTCTGGCTCCTCGGGCTGGTCGCCGGTATCCTGCTTTTGTTCGCGCTCGCTCGCCCGGCAACTGATCGGTAAGCGCCGCCTGACCGTTCTTTCACACCGACCGATTCCCCCCGTTTCAACGCCATGGACACCAGCGCGGCCGAACTGATTCGTCACGCCGAAGCGGGGCAGCCGAATGCGGCCGACCGTCTGTTCTCTGCGATGTACGCCGATCTACACCGGCTCGCCGAACGACAGCTGGCCCTGCGCGGGGACCAGCTCACACTTGGCGCGACCACGCTGCTCCACGAGGCGTACATCAGCATGGCCGCTCGGGAGAGCGCCGAGTACCCCGACCGGGCACGCTTCATGGCGTACGCGGCCCGGGCGATGCGCGGGCTCGTGATCGACTATGTCCGAAATCGACAGGCGCAAAAGCGCGGCGGTGCGTTTCACATCACGGGGATCGATACACTCACGCCGATTGCGAACGCCGACGTCACTGCCGGGGCTGACATCGAAGCACTCGGCGATGCGTTGGAGGCGCTGTCTGCGCTCGACCGCGCGTTGGCGGAGTTGGTCGACCTGCACTTCTTCTGCGGCTTTGGGTTCAATGAAATTGCCGCGCTACGGGGCGTGTCTGAGCGCACGGTGCAGCGTGATTGGAAAAAGGCGCGCCTGCTGCTGCGACGGTCACTAGACAATGGCGTGTTGGATCCCGGACCGACAGACCCGCGCCGCTCGCTGTAGGCCGAGCGTGTGCACGGGCGCTGACCGGGGATGTCGTGTTTGGGGCGCGTTTTCCGATTGTCTTGGTACGTGACGGCACCACGCGGTCGCGACACCTGACTCGGAAACCAGCATGCTCCACCTCATGGAAAGCGCGGGTGTGTTTTTCCTCCTGCTCTACACGCTCATTGCGGTGGTGGTCGCGCACCTGTTCACCACGCCGCGCCGTGTGCAGCCACATGCACATTGCGGATCTCCCTATGAACGCGTACAGTTTCACGCTCGCGGCGAGTCGCTGCAACTCATCGCGTCGTATCGGCGAGCACCTGGCGCGTCCGCGGTGGTGCTGCTCGTGCACGGACGAGATGCATGCCGCGGGGACGAACTGCGCGGCACCACGGAGTCGCTGGTGCTGGAGCTGATCACACGCGGATTGAGTGTGATGATGGTTGACTTGCGCGGACACGGAGAAAGTGATCGCGCTCGACTCACCTTTGGGCGGCGGGAGCGCCGTGACATTCTCGGTGCGGTCGACTTTCTGCGCATGCGCGGCTATTCGTCAGGCAGCATTGGTGTGCTGGGCGCGTCGATGGGAGGCGCGAGCGCGATTGCCGCCGCCGCCGAGGAGCCGGCCATTGGCGCCCTGATCACCGACAGCGCCTTCGCGTCCCTCCACGAGGTGCTCGCCGCCCAGTTTACTCGGCTCACCAGGCTGCCGCTGTTTGTACTCGCCGGCGCCTTGGTCGCCGCGCGTGCGCTCACGGGCGAAAACTTGCTGCATGATGCGCCCCACGAGAACATGCGCCGCCTGCGTGGTCGGCCAACGTTGGTGATTCACGCCGAGCACGATCCGTTCGTTCCGGTACATCACGCGCACATGCTGGCGCAGGCTGGCGAGAGTGCCATCTGGCTCACCGACGGCCACAAACACCTTTCGTCGTTTGGCGTGGCCAACGCCGACTATCTGGAGCGTGTGGGGGCGTTCTTCGCGCAGCACCTGGACGCGACGTGTGGGCGGATGGCGGCGACGCCGCCCGCGATGGCCAATGTGGCGTAGGATGCCCGTGCAGGGCGCCCGAGAGACTCCTCGCCGGATGTCGGATATTTCACATTTTTTCCGATGTAGACAGGGACGCATTGTATCGGCAGCTTAGCAGGTAGCTGCCGCTGCAAACCCTGACCCCTCCGCGCATGCCCGACGCACGACCGCTCGACCCCGTTTTGTATGCTCGTGTGGGGCCGCTCCTTGATCGGGCGCTCGAGCTTGCTCCGGAACTTCGAACGGAGTGGTTGGCGAGCCTGCGCGACGAGAGCCCCGAGGTCATCGACACGCTGTCCAAACTGCTGGCGCAAGACCTCGCCCAGGACAACGCGTCGCGCGAGGTTCCGCACAGCGGCCCGGGCCGCTACTCGCTTGAGCAACTGTTGGGTGGGTGGGCCCTGTCTCTTATACACATCTGACGCTGCCGACGAATAGAGAGGTGTAGATCTCGGTGGTGGCCGTATTATTAAAAAAA
>ENA-ORBV01012360-ORBV01012360.1-microbial-mat-metagenome-genome-assembly--contig:-NODE-12360-length-13180-cov-8.219644_pt1 | contig 13180 bp, 15 predicted proteins | sample MGYA00237777_ERZ505514 | MGnify/ENA primary metagenome ERZ505514 (study PRJEB26160, sample SAMN06269048) | microbial mat metagenome | isolation source: Oligotrophic lake microbial mat | place...
TTCCAGAGGAGTGCTGCCTGTGTTTAGTTGCAGTTGAGCTGGCTTGGCAGCTTTTTTCGACTTTGACGACGCTCTGTTTTCAGCTGTCGCACGGCGGGCGCCGATCTCTTTCAGGATCTTTGTCAACATTTCCACGTTCCACTCAACTAGGCGTTGGGTACGTTCGTCCAGACCCGGATGAGACACCGTTTGGGTCAACTTGGAAGGCGCCGATTTTCCAGTTTGGCTGGAATAAGCAGATACAACGCTTCCGGCTCGTTCTCCCTGAACATTGACCCAATACGCCTCGAGGACCCCTTTTTCTTTCAGAACATTCACATCGGAACGCTTTTCAAGCCAGGCGGACTTATTGTACTTGATCAGCTCCTCTGCTGTCTCTTTGGAGCATGCAATTCTATTGGGGTTGCTCGTGCTTTCGAGACGTGCACAAGTGTTCACGGTATCTTTCGAATTGGAAAATGAATGGGGAGGGTGCGTCAGATTTCGAAGAGCTAAAAAATAATATACTGGTGGCGATGAATGTACTTACCTCCAAAGAGCTGGAAGCGGCTCCTTTCTCCTCTCAAGACACCAGCAGTTACGGGACCACTATAGACAAGGCCAAACAAGAGGCGATCAGTTTTTCTTCTTTGGGTTGTACAAAAATTACTGCCACGGTATCGAGCAACAACTTACGAGTGCATTCCAATTCGCAGACCAAGATCGCCAGTGTCAGGTCCTAATGTCACCTCCAACTGCTTGGATAGAACATACATTCTTTGCAAGATGTCTTTGGCGAATCGGGCCATTGCTACAGCGTGTTGCGGCCGAGGATCAGGAAGACCGCATACGGCCACGTAACAGTCCCCAACAGTCTCAACTTCAAGAGTGAGCAGCAAGTAGCGATCGATCACAGGAGAACCGGTCGATGGGTTAGCGTGATTTTGACGTCATTGATTGTCAGGCAGATAACCAGTATAATTGCCAAATATTTACCTTTAAAGACACGTCTCTTCCTGGCAACATGATCAAAGGATTGGTACAATATCTCCAACAAGGTGAAGACTTGCGTTGGCTCACGCATTGAGCTCCAAGCTGTGAATCCACTGTGGAAGATAAAGAAAAAGGAATTTACTGGATCAGATGATGCTTTCACGTCATCCACAAAAGCAAAGCAAAGCAACACAACCAGGAGGGGCAGTGGACCTACCAGATATCCGCAAACAGCACGGTTGTCTCCAGGTAAAGATCCGCCAAGGGTGGAGGCAGCTTTCCACTACTGCTGGCGTCCAAACCACCAGTCTTGGACCCATCATTCAAAAATGTTTTCAAATTGCCACTTCCGCGTGCATTGAAGCCTTTTTGCTTTTGCTGCTGTAGGAGTCGATCACGCAAGTGATCCGGTACCAGAGACGTCACAATCGCATTGGATTTGGCAGCATTGGCAATCATAGCTTCATTTCTCTTGAGGACCATGAGATCATACATGACAAAGACCAACATCACCATGAGGAAAGTTCCGGCTACCACCCCGGCAAAGATTGCGGGCGTCGTGGTCTTGTAATCATTTTCAAAAGCTTCGGTTGGAAAGATATGCATGGAATACATGCAGTGCCCAGGAGTGGTGAGTAGATTAGCATTCTTGAAGATATTTAAATCCACCGTGACAGTCAAGTCTTCATACTTTGGTTCGTGAAGATCTCCTTCCCCCAGAAAGAACGCGTCCTTTCCATCAATCTTGTACGTTACAAACTATGATTCAGAATGAGATCATTAGAGGATAGGTGAGTCTATGAGCGTAGCCAGACACAAACACAACACGACGACATTGGACACAGTACGTACTTGAGAACAGGTATTTTCCACCACACAAATCATTCCCTTGACATTGTCAGGTAGCAAGTTGCGCATGGAGGCATCAAAGGCAATGGCCGTCGAAATAACGGCCACAATCTCGGACGAAAAATCACCCGGAATCTTGTAGACGGGTTGATAGGCAAAACTATGCGGGTTATCCGCATTGTCATCGGAATGAAAGCCCATGTGCTCTTCGGCCGGTAATCCCACAAAGGGCCGGATCATGCTCAGCGTGGTTTCATTCTGCAAGGCAAAGACGGAATCCATATTTTCTTGAATGGAGGGGTCCGACGCCACATTCCAATTGATTTGAGGACCGTACTTGCGGGGAGGAGGGCTTTGAATGGTCCGAACAAAGTAGGTGGATCGTTCCTCATCTTCAATAAAGCCTTCCTTGGTCTTTTGCGTAATGAAGGGATTGTACACGGACGTGTTTTGGCTGAGAAAGTCGAGGCTACCATGCTTGGTCATGTGAGCTTCTTTGACCGCATCTTGATAGACCGACGTCGAATAGTTGATGTACGAGTCACGGTCGGCATGTTGAACCACATTGGAAATGCCCACAAACTCGGCTCGAGACATTTCCATAAAATCTTGAGCATAGGTCTCAAACATGCTGGGCCAATAGTAGGGCCAGGTCGGGTCAGCGCCTTTTGGTGCTTCCAACTTAGCCGAGATGGAAATGGTGTCGGCCAAACTTCTCAAGGCTGATCGCAAATCCTTTTGCTGATCCACGGCAGAGTCAGCCACGGTTTGAGCAAATTGGGCGTACTATAGGAAGAGGTTGAAGGAAGAAACAGTGTGCATGTCAGGGATAAAGGTTAAGAGTAGCAGAGCTGTATTGGATCCTTCAGATACAATTCTTTCCCATACAGTTTCCTGTTTGGTACTTACCACATTGCGAAAGTTTTCATCCTCTTGTTTCACAAGCAAGGCATACGTAGCAGCAGTGACCGAAACGGCGGTAGCAAAGAGAGCCAACGTCACCACCACTCGCCAGATACGAACTCGAGTGGTCTCCTTGGCCGACTGTTTGCGGACTTCTCCTTCTTCATCACGACTTGCTTCCGTCGTAGGTGTCTCTTCATCACCTGAGGACGTTTCGTCGTCTTTGTTGAGATCCAAGTCATCTTCGTCATGTGCTTCTGAGGCCATGGTGGGATGTTTTTTTTTGCTTGTTGGATATAACTACTAGGTAAAAACAACTCCAAATTTTCGAGGTGGGTTTTTTTGTGAGCTCTTCAAAAATGTGTTCAGAAGAAGAGTCACGAGAACGCTGAACCAAGATGGGGAGAAACTACTTGGTAGAGTCAGTAGTCTACTGTACTTGAATCTCGTATAGTTCTACTGGGGCTCCTCCACGCCATGAGAGTCATTTCATGTGTGCTACTAAAAGTATCAAGTTTCTGACTGCTTGGAAGCATGTGGAGTAAGTTCCTTCAACTTCAAGTACGTACACAACGAATTTCGATTGCCGGCCTTCGGTGTCGGAACTAAAATTACTGCTACTTTACTCTGGAGTAATTGACAAGCTTTCTTGAGGTGAACAAAAATATGGTACAGTCCCTACTACCGTCCTACGGCAATCAAATGAAAGTTCCGGGTATTCTTGGCGTATTGTAGTGGTAGAGACTAGAGACTGTCGAGTACTCCTTCGAATTCCTTGACGACTTCTTTCTTTTGGCATCAAAGACCGGCCTTCGCAATTGACATAAGAAAACAAAAGAATTATGACATTCCAAAGCTACCAGAGTCCCAGTGTCATTCGGAATGATCTCTGCTGAATTCTTTGATAATGCTGAAGAACTCCTGGGAAGGTTCTACTCCGAGCACTTGAAGTACGAGTTATAGCCTATGGGCTATGGGCTATAGGGATCTTTTGTTTAATTTCACCCCACCGAATGATGTCCTTTCATGTGATGGTTTGGTCATTGCCATTTCTGAGAATATAATCGGTCATTCTGTCGTTCCGCTCTTGACGCAGTGTTATCTAGTAGCTAAAGTACTACTCCCGAGTAGACCAAGCTAGCTATTGCATGCCGGCTCCCAATAGCCTTTCGAATTTAAAAGTGCCATTCAAAGCGCAAAAACGAAGTTATTCAAAGCGCAAAAAGCTCCTCATCCGTCAGCGGCAAAATTATCGCATGCACCTCTGTCAAAAAGCGCAAGCGGCGATTTGGGTAATGGCGCATTATGGCTTTCGTACGTATCGTTCATCGAACTGATTTATGTTTTAGATGCATTGAATCTTGCCGGTTCTGTTTTGGAAGAAACCACGAACTATGACCTACTACGTCGTAGCGAGTGGTTGGGTTCCTTGATCAGTCCGCCAGCAGGTATGCCCCAACAACCTGGGGCACACACTTGGCCATACTTCCCTCTCACAAACCCCATCGGAGGGCAATTCTGTGCATCTACAAAAAGTCCCAAGTAAAACCTTCTTCAAGAAGTTGGCTAGCTAGTCCATGGTTACAACCGGCCTGACATTGCCCCTCACTGTTCATAAAACGTGACCAAAACACGATGCACTGCTAAACTAGCTAGTCGCACCTATCTATTCGGTAGCTTTATCCTTGTAGGATTGACTTGATCCTAGGATCCCAACGAGCCATTCCACTTCTCTGTCCGTCACTTAACTTCAATCCCCTTGCTCAAGCAAAAGAGGCTTGTAGGTGGCAGCATTTGTTCAAGGACAGAATTTTCAAGCACTGTATAACAAACAACTGACTCGCCTTCGAGGCTTTACCACCAAGATGATGAATAAAAAATTCCGAGGTGGGGAACAGTGACTTCACTATTTCAAGGCAATGGATAGCAGAGCTGGGGACCTAGCTAGACCCTAGTTAAGCACTACGGTGTATCAAAGGTTTCCTTTCATTTTTGTGAGCTTGAAATATCGCCGCGCGCGATCCTGTGTGCACCTCAAACTTCATTTATTGGCAACATTCGTGAGTAAGCCCTGTCTCTATCATTGTGATTGCTATCAACAAACAATAATACGACACAAATTTTGCCGATTCGTGGCAAACGCCATCACGCGACTGGTTAATGGAATGAAATTTTGGATCCAACTGATACTGAAGCTGAACGCTCACTTTTTTCTTTCGCAGGGCCTGCTGAGTTCGACATTCAAGAGTCCAAAAAAGGTACTTACCTCTTCCGTAGATATAATAAACTTGTGTTTGTTTCCAGTTGTCTGCGAGATATTGATTCATTTTGCTGGCTGAGAAAGGAGCCAAGATTACAGAAGTTAACAGTTCCATAGCAACTTGATAATTATTGACGATATCAAACAAGAGAAATTCTTTGTTCTAATTAATCGAGAGTAGTCATGAGCGGCAAGAAAAAAGACCTTCTTGATTCGGACTCGACGTCCTTTCAAAGCGATGAAGATGGTTCGGAAATGGGACACTTGTCGGTGTCGGTTTCCGAGCTCAACCAACTACGAGAACATGTCAAAGCCATGCGCAAAAACATGACCCAAAAGAACAAGGACAACTTGCGCAATGGATTAGGCAGCAGCAATAGTTCCGTCGTCAGTGGCGTCGGCTCGACCGCTTCTTCTCATGTGATCCATTTTGAAGAGGTCGATATTAATGGCGGAGTGGTGGCTTTTGGCGCCAAAGGTGGAGATGATTCCGCTGCCGGTTTGATGTTGACAGACGATAACCTTAGCCCCGAAGAGCACAAGCGTTTCTTTCGTTATGCCATTGTCTCCAACGTTCTATTCATGATCGGAGCCCTTCTCTACATTTGCGGTGCTCACGGAGATTTGCAGTGGGCTCAAGATGTCCAAGGTCTTCCCGAGAGTACCGATGGTAGTGCCTCCTCTTGGCAGCACGATCGGCATCTTGCCTCCTCTTGGCAGCAAGATGCGGACCTAGATTACCAACCAGGTCTTCGCCGATTCCTTCAAATGCAAATGGATGAGGATCAGGACTACAACTCGGTCATGTGGAGTGACTTGCCCCCTGATATTCAGTTGGCTCTCATGATTCTGGGCCACAACCAGAGGACCTGGGACGGTGCCATGACATCCTCTGTCGAAGAGCTTCCATGGTCTCAGCTGACGGATGCGCAGCGTGATGCAGCTGAAATTATTGGGTACAATGCCACGGAATGGGATTGGGTGGAGGAAGAAGAGGCTGACGCAATTGCTCAATCCGATCAATACTACGCGGCTTCCAACGGCGGAGGTGATGATCAAGTAGGTGACGATCAAGTCGGCGACGACCAAGCAGGTGACGATCAGGCAGGTGATGATCGAGTACAAGCAGGTGATGACCAAGCAGCTGATGATCAAGTAGGAGATGATCAAGCAGTTGATGATCAAGTTGGTGATGACCAGGTAGGAGACGATCAAGTTGGCGACGACGGCATTACTGCTGCCCAGGTCTTTGATTATGGCCAGGGAAAGAATGATGACTACTTTCCTGCCACCGAGGCTCCAACCGATGAGGGCACTGACGAGGGTACGGACGCGGATACTGAACCTGCCACTGTCGCCCCAACTCTTGCCAATGTGGCCCCCGTTGCTTCTACAACCCCTCCCGCTATTGACACCACTCCAGTTGTCGACACTCCTACACCGGATACCACTGCCCAGGTGCCTCAGTATAACGTCGATGGAGCGCCAGTCACGGAAGCACCTGAGGCCGTGGCAGCCGACACTACCACCCCCCAGGTGATTCCTACACTTCAAAACGCTCAGTCTCCAACCGATCTTATGGTTTGGGGAAGCTTTGGATGGGAAGAGCTACCTCCAAATGCCCAGAAGGCTTTTGAGATTCTCGGTTACGACGAAGGTACGTCTTCGTTAGCAGACATTACTTGTTTTGTATCGGAACGGATCATTTCTCGAATATGATGTAACGAATCGTATGTAGCCCCTGCTCATCCAAACTGTTTCTTCTTATTCCTATCCTTTCAGAACTTTGGAATAGCGGTGGTACTGCCATGACGGAAGATTTGTACTGGCAAGAGTTGACGCCTGCCCAACAAGAACAAGCGGCGGTCCTTGGGTACACCCAGGTGCTCTGGGACGAAGCTCAAAATGGCGATTACGACATTACCGATAATGCTACGCCCTCCGAATCCGAAGGCCAAGATGATGACTATCCAGTGGTGGGCGGAACCGCCACTGCTACCGATTCTGCCGCCGCCGATGATGATCTTGAGGACGATGAAGGTGATAATTTTGCAGTGGACCTCATGGCCGCTATTTGTTTCCTTATGGTGGGAGTTTTGAACTGGCTGCGAGAACGTCAAGTCTTTCACATTTGGATGGTCCAAGGTGGTGTCTTTGGCATCCTTGCGGCTCTTTGCATGAACTGGAGTGACTTTGCCTCCCTTCTCTTGCAAACCGTATCAGTCCACTGCTTCCTTTTGGAGGCCGTCTTTATGCTGAAACTACGCGCCACCCTTCGTCCGGTAGAGGGTCTGGAAACCATGTCCTATGCCCTTTGGGGAGCGGATCTTCTCTATGCCGCTGGTGCAATCATTCAAGTGGTCTTGGTATATTGGTTGCACGTTGATGGTGAAGCATCGGATGAGACTAGCCTTGCCTATTGTGAAGTCTTTGCCTCGTGGTTCTGGTTCTTTACAGCTGTCATTTACACCAAGAATAACATGGCTCTGGCCAACAAGAGGATACAGGAGGATGCCATGACACCCACTCTAACGATTGAGCGACGCCATCCCAATGGCGAAAAGTATACCATCCGACCAGCTGCACTCCAGTTGCGTCAGCGCCATTCCGTTGTGCTCACATAGATAGACTCCAAGCAGCTATTGATGTCCAATGTGTTCCTTCAAACAATTCAATGACTATGATGTTTGCACCAAGTTGTACTAGGCGGCAACAACATCCTTGTTCATCCATTCAAAACTTGTGATATTTGTAATTGAATCTTAAATTAAATAATACTGATCTATTAGCAAAAAGAAACTAGAGTTTTCCAGAGAGAATCAGTGTTTGACATTATTTTCTAGTCTTACATGTGTTTCTTAACACCAAGTGAAACTTAGTGAGTAGGGATAGGGTGAGCTCTCCTTTTTGTTGGGCGCGTCATCCGGATCTGACATTCGGGTCACTGCAATGGATACAGCACTCACTAATAGTCCGGAGGAACTGTGCGTGCATTTCAATACAAGGGACGAGAGACCCCACAAGGCAGGGTTGGCGGGGGCAACTCGTTCGATCTTTCGCGTCGGTTTGTTGACCGCAACCGCACCAAGATTTTCTTCGAGTAGTTGGCGCATACAATAATTGTTATTACTCAACTGGTGTAATAATAATTCAAGGTCGTAGGTTGTTGTGTCTCCATCAGCATTATTATTTTGGTTCTATCTATTTATTTTATCTTCCAAACAAAAGTCTAAAGAATCCACAGCGGCTTGTATAGCTATCGTCGATTCAACTGCAAATTTTGGTGAACGTCCAACATATCGTTCATCAATTTTCATAAACAAACGACAAGCTCCAGTCACAAGTAAAATTTTATTCGAGTCTTTCCTTCACGACAAGGTGTTGCATTGTCGGTTGGTATCTATCGCCCACCTCAAGGAGAAGAAAGTAGAAGGAAACATCAAGCACTACAGAAACAATGGTAAAACTACAAGACCTACCTTTGGTTATGCCTCTGGCTGAATGGGTATGGGGAGTTTCGACGACGGCCTCGTCTTTGGAAGACGACAATATTATCGACCAAGCCGTCACAGTGTCCGCTGAAATTTGTCTAAACATGTTTCCCTTTTTCAACGGGGCGTGTTTTTCGCAACTCCTCACCAAAGCGCTGGGCGTGGCCATTATTTTGGGAGCCTGTCTCAACAAGGCACCCATTATGAGGAATATGCTCCAAGCCCAATCGGCGGCCGGCTTTTCACGATTGGGCATGTATTCCGAGACGCTTGTCTACGCCAATGGTGCGGCCTATGGTATGCTGGAAGCACATCCCGTGACGGCCTATGGAGAAAATTTGGCACTCCTCCTACAAAATTGCATTTTGATATATTTGATTTGGAAATTTACAGTGGAACCACAAGTGGTGGCCCTGTCGGAAAAAATGGTCTTGGGTGTGTGTGCCATAGCCTATGTGGTTGTGGTTGGTAGCATGCTCCCTCCTGACTTGCGATATTTATTGCAAGCTTCCAATGCCTTTATTTTGATTTATTCCCGAGGGGCCCAAGTGTGGGAAGTATATCAAGTCAAACATACTGGCGCCCAATCCATTGTTACCATTGGCCTCAATTTGATTGGGGGGTTGATTCGGATATTGACAACCCTCCAAGAAACGGGAGATATGGCCGTCCTTTTGGGATTCTTGTTGAGTGTGGCTTTGAATTTCATCATGTTTTCCCAATATTGGCTGTACCAACAAAATACCCAAGAATTCTTGGCCAATTTACAAGTGGATCAAAAAAAGAAAAAGGAATAAAGAAGCAAGCACTATGCCATACATCGTTGCCTCCTCCTGTCGAAATGTATCCATGGCTAGAAATGTATCTTTGGCTAGTTTCCACAGTGTGGCTCCAGAAAAATTAATTTTTGTTTTATTTTATTTTGCTACAGAAAAACTCATATCAAGATATGTTAACCCCTCTTCAGTCAGTTCCCTCCTGTTGTCATTCCCCCCTACATGGGCTGTTTTCAAATAAAAACTGGTGACATGCACAGGAATTCCTTCGTAGGCATCATTTTTGCTGGAAATGCAGTGGTAACAATTAGGGTTGAAAATGATGACATCACCAGGATGAACAGCAATGGCATATCCAAACTCTGGGAAGCAAAAGTGTTAAGCCACTGCAGCATCATTTACCAAAAACTCAGCTCCCAGCACATTCAATTGAAAAACAGAGAAAAAAAATCCACATCAACATGGGAAGGGGCTGCACAATCAATGTTGGCAGCAAGGGCAGCAAAGAACTTGCACTTTCCAATGGTGGGCCAACAACCAGCCTGAGCTGCCATGGACACAGCTCTAATCAAATCTGTTGGCAACTTTCTCTGAATGAGGCTCTCCATGCGTCCTGCCCATTTCTGCAGATTGCCTCTCACCGTCTTGTCCTTTGCTGTTATTTTGTCTACACCAAAACCATGACCCCCTCGTAAAACTATGTTGCCACCAACAACATGATTGGCGTCACTTGTGCTGACTCCATCCTTTGCCTCACCTCGTTTGCAATGAGCATTTTGCTGCAACTTGTTGAGAGCTTCAATGACAATTTTTGTGTTCTTTTCATTGAAAATTTCTAAGACATCCTCCCTAGACATTCTCATGGAAGTGAACACTTGTTTGTCTTTGTCTTTCCAGTGCACCATGCCCTTTTCGTGTTCCCTTGGGTCATAGATTTTGAGATTTGGTTTGGCACCAAAATTTGTGGTTTCTAATTGCAGCACGCTTTCATCTATCTTGTGCTCATCAGAAGTTTAATTTTCATACATTGCATCTATCTTTTCCTTCTTGTTCTTACATCTTCTATTGGAAGTCTCAAAAAAAAGATTGCCATTTTGGTTGCACACCAATCTGTTGTAGGCAGATCTAGATCTCTTGGAGGAATTTGTGTTGGCCATAAAGACTTTGGTGAACTCTTTTCTGCTAGGATCTTCTGACACAAGACGCTGCATCCTCATTCTTTTTGATCTCGTCATCCTTCTTCTTCTATAGGTGTGGATCCTATCCACAAATGCCTGTCGTTCCTGTCATCCCGGTCACAAAGCCACCGATCCCTTCTTGGCTTGCCCTCGAAATTGATAGCGATTCGCACTCTGGACGTGACGCGATGATCCTGCTTCCATTCTTTAACCATGCTTCTTCGTTGATGATCCTGCTACGATTCTTTAACCATGCTTCTTCGTTGACCTCAAACAATTTTGGGCAGTGAGAACAAGGAACTAGCAGCACAACGTGCTACCTTGTGGGCTGACAAATGCCGGGGCTGACGACAAAACAATCATTCAAAGCACCAGTAACTGAATCACTACTAGTATGGAGCAAGCCCTTTTTGCTTTTCTGACTATGCAGTGCATCTACCACTTCCTACTTTACTATTATTATCGTGATGGACGGTTAGTAAAGTAGCTCATTTGCTCGTTAGTAGCTAAAGAAGCACAGGCCACATCATGGCCGAGTCATCAACAGCATGAAAGGCTCTGGTAGTCTACTAGTCTAACAAAGTGTTAGCTAGCTAGGACGTAGTAAAGTAGTTGGTGTCATTGGTCGGATTTGAATGCCCCACTCGCAACCGGATGACAGAGCCCCATGCTCCTTGTGTTGTCATTCAAAGCTGCTTGACATGCTTGTTACGATTGGTGTATTTACCGCAAAATAGGTCTGCTTCCTTGGTGCCGACCCTCAAGAAGGCGATGCATGGGATCATCGTAACGTCTTTGTGCAGTTTCCTTTGCACATTAAATCCCCGGCCATTTAAAACCGGTCTTTTGCACAGCACAAGGCCTTTTAGCACATGACTAATCATCGCATGTAGATCTTGAGATGGGTGAATATTACCGTTAACCCCAACCAGGCCTTCGTCATGGCTAAGTTGGGCACAAAAACGAGTTGAATCGGCATGACCAGAGTCCACAAAGGCCCTTCGGCCCTGCGACTTATCCTTCGGAATGTTGGGAATCCAGCCTAAGGTTCCCCAGTTGTAGTCCTTTTCTCGTGCTTGTCGTGTCAATAGGCCAAGTGCGATTTGCATTCTAGTCAATTCAAAAGACGAGAACTGACCTAGATGTGTTCCGTCACATGCACCTTGCAGTTGAAGTAAAACTTGGGTGCTAGGGTCGGTAATTAGAGCATCGTAGGTCTCGCTGTGGCATCTACCAGTGTTCGCATCGGCAATGTAGTCAAGATCTTTTGGCGGTGGCTTGAAGGGATCGTGGTCATAAATAAGGTAGTCTTTGCCCTTATTTTCAGGCCGAGTAAGCAAACTTTGTATAATTTTTGCCGTGTCATTGGTGACCATTCGAACGCGACTTTTCCGGCTTGGTAGCACAAGTTTGTTGACAATGCCGTAACCAGTGCCCCTGTCACACCTTTCTTTTAGGAAACGGTGCAGATTGTTACAGGACAAAACGTACCTGTTTGAGGCCATTTCGTGCATATGAACATCACCATTAGCCCTGAAATGCCAGTTCATTACCTTGTTATAGGTCCCCAAACAGGCCTTGCTGTTGCGCAAAATGGCCTGAAGCTGGATAGCTTCGAGCTGCTGTTGGGTAAAAGGCGGGAAATTTAGTGCACATTTCTAGTATTCAATCCAATCATTGCGGATCCAATTGATGTCAGATAGATCCAACACACCGCCTGATTGGACCGCAACAGCCGGTTCTTCAGGGCCTCCGGTATCTTCGTCGTCGGACACAGGAGGAGCAAAATTGTGGTTACAATCGTCATCATTATCGATTGATGTTTCCAAAGACAACTTCTGTCCTGTGGTTTTAGCTGCGACAGTTTTGTTACTTTGGGGTTGTTGACCCGCCAAATTGGCCTTTGCTGGTGGATTTTTAGCCAATGCTTGACGGTGTTTGGTTAGATTGACACGCGAAAATGCCAACAAATCAGGTGGCAATGGCGCATCGTTGTTTACAAGATTGACATTGACAGATAGTGCATTTTGGGAGCGGCATATGGTCAACTTGCGCTGATGTTGTGTCAAACCACGCCTATCTTCAAACTTCTTTTTGCACTTAGTGCACACCAACATGAGACTAGACATGGTCAACTGAGACTATCATTTTGCGTTTTGCTCGATTTTGTGGCCAAACGATGGGTTTGTTATGCGCAGTTACGCATTTGTTCATCGGCGTTTCTGTAAGTTGGCAATGCTAGAATAGTCGTTGGCAGTTGCAATGCCCTAAATTGGGTATCCAATAGAGCATCCTTACACGGGACTCATTCATCCGGGACTCATTGACGGAAGATGCGCTTCTCAGTGCATGGGACTAGTTGCTACTAGCCCTAACACTCACAATTAGCGAAGAACATTGCTTAAGAGAATAACAAACCATCGTCAGAGACACTGGTCTACATGAGCATAACGGCTATGTCTTTTAGACCGTTACGTGCGATTAGAACACGTTTTGTTCTGGATCATTTAACACGAGCTATCGTTGTAAACAAAGTCATAACAAACTACACAACTGGCACGCCGATTCTTCATGTAGAAGCATCGTTCATCTCAGTAGAGAGAGGACTACGCTGAGGATCTCAAGCTGAACCTCTCTCAAATATTACATTCATTTTAGCTTCATTCTAAAGCTCATAATTTTCATTTACAAACAACTCAAAAGGCCTGTAGCTTTTAGCGCAGTGCATTTTGACATCAAACCACAAATCGT
>ENA-ORBV01012362-ORBV01012362.1-microbial-mat-metagenome-genome-assembly--contig:-NODE-12362-length-13179-cov-5.012899_pt1 | contig 13179 bp, 10 predicted proteins | sample MGYA00237777_ERZ505514 | MGnify/ENA primary metagenome ERZ505514 (study PRJEB26160, sample SAMN06269048) | microbial mat metagenome | isolation source: Oligotrophic lake microbial mat | place...
GCGCCAACGGTACCTGGCTACGGGGAGCGCCGCTGCCACGGACCAGCTTGAGATCGCCATCAAGGCCAAGACCGAAGCCACCAAGCTGGGCGAGCAGGGATTGCTCGGATGGCAGATCGCGCACCAACGTGCGTCCATCGGGCCCACGAGCCGCAGTGGCGCCGTCTGGTTCAACCAGCACATCACCGTAGCGCAGCCACACCGCCAGGCATTCGATGTCGAAACCAGCGTGCATGTAGCCATTGACCGGAGCCATGCGGACGCGGCAACGCATCATGTACCCGACTGGCGGCACCGCCGTGGGCGAAATCGGGGCATCCGGTAATCCGGGCACCAGGCGTGCCAGCACCGGCAATGCCGTGGGCAGCAGGCTGGGCGGAATCAGCGGCATCGTCCGTACCGCATCGAAGGCCGCCGCGCCAAGACCTGTCTCTAGAGGACCGGCAATGGTTCTCTCGATCCACCAGGGCGGATCGGTGGGGATCATACGGCCACCGGATCCGCGGAGTTCTAATCGCCAACCGTCACGGCCACCACTCCAGGCCAAACTGGCCGGCCGTGCCGTGCCCACGACCATTGGGCCGCCGGCAAAGCTGTCGAGATAGCAATCGCCCGACGCAATCAGGTCATGCAGCAGCGATCCGGTGGCACCGCACGAGGCGTCCAGCCAGCCCTCCTCCCATGGATGGTGTGGATGATGCAAGGAAGCGATCCGCCGTAGCAAACCCAGTTCGCCATGTGCCAGTGACTGGCTGAGCTGCTCCTGGGCCCGACGCACGTCCGGAAAGCGTTTGCCGACCCCCCAACCGCCGGATTTCAACCGCTTGGCCAACACCGGCACCACCCGCCAACGCAAATCGACCCCTTCGCGTGGGGCCAGGATGTGCCAGGTCAGACGGAGATCGCCGCCAAGTCCAGCATTGAGACCGCCGATACTTTTCAGCCAGGTGCCGATCTGCTGGGCCGCCTCGTCACGTAACGGAGTCGCAACCGGTAGCAGCGGTTCCGATGAGGGTGTCTTGGCTGTTGGAGGCCCAATCGATGCAACCGGACGAGTCTGCTGTTCATCGCTGTCCTCGCTATCCAAGCCGTCTGGTAGATCCCGCATGCGCGCCAGGGACAGCAGAGCCGCCACGGCATGCTTGCAGTTCCAACCGACCGGGCAGGAACAGGTCGATTGGACATCTTCCGCGAGGACCCCCTGAGTCTCATCGTAGACGAGACCGGTCAGACGGATTTCAAGCCGGTATCGGGCATGCCCTTGGACGGTCGCCGTTACCACTCCCCCTTTCTCGACGACACGTTCCACATCACCATTGTCGGCATAGCCGCTGCCTCGCGCCACGGTCGCGGCATCGAACCAGGAGATCCAGGATTGCGGTCCTGCGGACATGCGGTTCCAACTGTGGAAATCAGGAGGCTCCGGGCAATGATGTGAAAGCGGACCTTGACCTGCCGTGTTAGTGTACTAAATACACACAACGGAGGTTCCATGGATGGATCCGCGCTGCTAACCGACCTCTACCAACTGACCATGGCCAACGGCTATTGGAAGACGAACCGGGCGGACCACGAGGCCGTCTTCCACCTCTTCTTCCGCAAGCCACCGTTCGCTGGCGGCTACACCATCGCAGCGGGGCTGGATCCGGTCATCGACTGGCTGCAGGACTTCCGCTTCGCCTCAGACGACTTGGCATATCTGGCTGGAATTCCAGGCAACGATGGCAAGCCGATCTTCGAATCTGCTTTTCTTGAGTATCTGGCAGGCCTGCGGCTGACCGTGGACATCGACGCCATCCCGGAAGGGACGGTGGTCTTCCCGCACCAGCCGCTCATGCGCATCCGCGGACCGATCGTGCAGGGCCAATTGCTGGAAACGGCCCTGCTCTGCCTGGTAAATTTCAACACCCTGATCGCCACCAAAGCAGCGCGCATCTGCCACGCTGCACGCGGCGAAGCAGTTCTGGAATTCGGTCTGCGCCGCGCCCAGGGCATCGACGGAGCCCTGGCCGCCAGCCGCGCCGCCCACGTCGGTGGATGCGCCAGCACCAGCAACGTGCTGGCTGGCAAGCGTTTCGGCATCCCGGTCCGCGGTACCCACGCGCACAGCTGGGTGATGAGCTTCGATGATGAATTGGAGGCCTTCGACGCCTATGCCGGCGCGATGCCCAACAACTGCGTGTTCCTGGTCGACACCTACGACACTTTGGCCGGCGTGGCCAAAGCCATCGAGGTCGGCAGACGGCTGCGCCAGCGAGGGCACGAAATGGTCGGCATCCGACTTGACAGCGGTGATCTGGCGTGGCTCTCCGCCGAAGCCCGCAAACTGCTTGATGCTGCCGGATTCTCTAAAGCGGCGATCGTCGCCAGCAATGATCTCGATGAACACACCATCGCCAGCATCAAGGATCAGGGCGGGAAGATCACGGTGTGGGGCGTCGGCACCAAGCTGGTGACCGCTTACGATCAACCGGCTCTGGGCGGGGTCTACAAACTGGCCGCAATCCGCGAGCCAGGCGGGGTGTGGAAGCCGCGCGTTAAACTCAGCGAACAAGCGATCAAGGTCAGCAATCCCGGCATCCAGAATGTCCGTCGATTCAGCGCCGGCGGCCAGGCCATCGGAGATGTCATCTGGGATGCGACACATGCGGCCCCGGCGATCTGGACGATGATCGACCCGGCGGATCCGACCCGGCGCCTCACCATGCCCGGCGACGCCGTGAGTGAAGATCTGCTGACGCCGATCTACCGCCACGGAGCCCTGGTCTATCAACGCCCTGCGTTGGCTGACATTCGCGCGCGGACCCAGCAGCAGCTGGACCTGTTCCACCCCGGCATCAAGCGCCTCGACAACCCGCACCAGTACCCGGTCGGCCTGGAGGAGGGTCTGCACGAACGGAAGACCGGGCTGATCCTCGCTGCCCGCCGCAGGAAGACCGCATGATCGCCATCACCGTCGCCGCCGCCTGCCTGAACACCACGCCACTCGACTGGGATGGCAATCAGGCGCTGATTCGTGGTGCCATCGCCGAGGCGAGGGCGCAGGGCGCAGGGCTGCTCTGCCTGCCTGAGCTGTGCATCACCGGCTACGGCTGCGAGGATGCCTTCCACGGCCCTGACGTGGTGGTCCAGGCTGAGCGTGTCCTGACCGAGCTGCTACCGGACACGGCCGGACTGGTGGTCTGCCTGGGATTGCCAGTCCTGCACCACCGAGCGCTGTTCAACGCCGTGGCGGTGATCGCTGACGGACGACTGCTCGGACTGGTCGCCAAGCAGCATCTGGCTGGTGATGGCATCCACTATGAGCCCCGCTGGTTCAAGCCGTGGCAGCGTGGGATGATTGCGCATGCCACGATCGGCGGGCACGAGGTGCCGCTGGGCGACCTACTGTTCGCTGTCGGCGGCATCCGCTTTGGCTTTGAGATCTGTGAGGACGCCTGGGTCGCCGAACGACCCGGTGTGCGTCTCGCCGCGCATGGAGCCGACCTCATCCTCAACCCGTCAGCCTCGCACTTCGCCTTTGGCAAGCTGGCTGTCCGTCATCGCTTCGTCACGGAAGGAAGCCGGGCTTTCGGTTGCGTCTACGTCTATGCCAATCTCCTCGGCAACGAAGCCGGCCGAGCGATCTATGACGGCGGAGCTTTGATCGCCAGCCAGGGCGCGATGGTCGCCCAAGGCCCACGCCTTGGTTTCGCCGAACGGACCCTGACCTGCGCCACCGTTGAAGTCGGCGCTGCCCGATTGGCTCAGGCCCGCAGTGCCAGTTTTGTGCCGGCCCTGGGCGAGCACACCGGCCTGGTCGTGGCGAATCACCGCTGGCCAGCAACACGGTCACAGATCACATCGATGATAGCCGACTGGGAGGATTCCAACACCCATAAGGAGGAAGAATTCGCCCGTGCCGAGACGCTTGCCCTGTTCGATTACATGCGCAAGAGCAGGTCAAAAGGCTACGTCGTCAGTCTCAGTGGCGGATGCGATTCCGCCGCTGTCGTCGCCCTCGTCGGCCTGATGGTGCAGCGCGCCGTGGCTGAGCTTGGCCTCGTTGGCGCCCGCACCCGCCTCTCACACATACCAGGACTCGCCGACTGCGCCGATGCCCGTGCGATGACCAGTTTGCTGTTGACCACCGTCTACCAGGGTACGGCCAACAGCAGCCAGGTGACCCGCGACGCAGCCGCCAGCGTCGCGGCTGCCTACGGGGCGAAACACCTGGATCTCGATGTCGATCCCTTTGTGCGTGGCTACACCAACGCGGTCGGCGCGGCCCTGGGTCGGACACCCGACTGGGCCCACGACGATATCGCGCTGCAAAACATCCAGGCCAGGGTACGCGCCCCCGGCGTGTGGATGATCACCAATATCGAGGACAAGTTGCTGCTGGCGACCAGCAACCGTAGCGAAGCGGCTGTCGGTTATGCCACCATGGACGGCGACACCTGCGGCGGCCTCAGCCCGATCGCCGGCATCGACAAGGCCTTCCTGCGACGTTGGCTGAGCTGGGCCGAAACCAGCGGGCCGCTGGGACTTGGCGCAACGCCGGCCCTCGGCTGTGTGACCCGACAACGGTCCACCCCCGAGCTGCGACCGCAGCAGGCGCTGCAGCAGAGCGAGGGCGATCTCATGCCCTTCCCGATCTTGGATCGCATCGAACGGCTTGCCATTCGGGATAAACTGCCGCCAAAGGACATCCTACCGCTTCTGCTGCGCGATTTCCCGGACCATGCACCGGGCCAGCTGCGCGAGTGGATCATCCGCTTCACCACCCTGTGGTGCCGCAATCAGTGGAAACGCGAGCGCTTCGCTCCGGCGTTCCATCTCGATGACGAGAATCTCGACCCCAAGACCTGGTGCCGCTTCCCGATCTTGTCGGGCGGATTCCGCCGCGAGCTGCAGGAATTGCAGGCTGACGCATGAGCCACACTTACGATCACCCGCGTGCCGCCCTGACCGTCGACTGCGTGGTCTTCGGCCTGGACGACGACGGACTCAAAGTCTTGCTCATCGAGCGCGGCCAGGAACCATTCGCGGGCCGTTGGGCCTTGCCGGGTGGATTCGTCCGCCTCGACGAGACCCTTGACCAGGCCGCACTCCGTGAGTTACGCGAAGAAACCGGACTCTCCAGGGTGTTCCTCGAACAGCTCTACACTGTCGGCGATCTCGGACGCGACCCGCGCGAGCGTGTCGTCACGGTGACCTACTACGCCCTGGTCCGACTCAGCGATCATCAGGTTCAGGCCGCCACCGATGCCAGCAATGCTGCCTGGTATCCGGTCGACAAACGTCCCCGGTTGGCCTTCGACCATGATGCGATCCTGGAACGCGCGCGTGCTCGCCTGCAGGGCAAGGTCCGCTGGCAACCCCTCGGCTTCGAGTTACTCGCACCCAAGTTCAGCCTTTCGCAGCTCCAGCGACTCTACGAAACGATCCTCGAACGGCCGCTTGATAAGAGAAATTTCCGCAAAAAAGTGCTCGGCCTCGCCATTCTTGAACAGCTCGATGAGTTCGAACAGGACGTCGCGCACCGTGCCGCCCGTCTCTACCGCTTCGACCAGAAGGCCTATCAACGCATGCTGCGTGACGGCTTCCACTTCGAGATCTGAGACCAGACGACCTCAGACCTCGCCGGGATTACGGAACTGTTCAGCCGCCAAGCCCGCCTGTCGGTCGTGCAGCCGGCGATACAACCCACCTGCGGCCAGTAGTTCGTCATGCCTACCGCGTTCGACGATACGCCCGCCGTCGAGGACCAGGATCTGGTCCGCGGTTCGGATCGTGCTGAGACGATGCGCGATAACGAAGGTGGTACGACCACTGCGCAGCCGGGCCAGGGCGGCCTGAACCTCGGCTTCACTTTCGCTGTCCAAAGAACTGGTCGCCTCGTCAAGGATGAGGATGCGCGGATCAGCCAGCAGCGCGCGGGCGATGGCCAGACGCTGACGTTGTCCGCCCGACAGACGCACGCCGCGCTCACCGACCACGGTATCCCAGCCCTTATCCATGGCGCGGATGAAGCCCAACGCAGCAGCTGCGTCGGCGGCAGCATCCAAAGCGGGCTGATCGGCATCTGGCCGCGCAAACAGCAGATTGTCGCGCACCGAGCCGTCGAAGACGACGTTGTCTTGCAAAACCACGCCAAGCTGGCGGCGGTAGGAATCAAGGCGTACACCTGCCAGGTCCTGCCCATCAAGCAGGATGCGGCCAGACTGCGGGGTGTGGAACCCCATGATTAGCGACACCAGGGTGGTCTTGCCCGAACCACTGGGACCGACCAGGGCGATGGTTTGTCCCGGCATGACCTGGACATCGAGCCCGTGGAGCACCGGCCGGGCCGGGTCATAGCCGAACACCACCCCGTCGAGGCGGACGTCGCCGTGCAGTCGTGGGCAGACCACGCGACCGACCGAATCAGCATCCTCGGTAGCCTGGCTGCGCAGTTCGCGGATGCGATCCAGTCCAGCGAACGCCTCGGTAATCTGGGTGCCGATGGCCGCGATCTGCAGCACCGGAGCGGTCATCAGGGCTACGTACATTACGTACATGAACAGCTGGCCAGCGCTCATCGTCCCGGCAATCAAGGCATGGCCGCCGATCAGCACCAGCACCGCCGAAGCGCCGCCGATCACCAGCGTCCCCAGCCCGGTCAGCAACGAAAAGCCGGTGATTGTGGTACGCACCAACCCGAAGAGTCGTTCAGCACCGCTGCTGAAAGCCTGCTGCTCGCGCGGCTCAGCGGCATACGCTTTCACCGCCCGGATCCCGCCCAACACCTGGGTCATCCGCCCGGTGATCTCGGCCTGGACCTGCCCGCGTTCGCGGAAAACCGGACGCAATCTGGTTAGCGAAAAGGCCGTAGCTACGCCGAATACCGCAAGCATTCCTGCGACCGCCAGGGTCAGATGCCAGTTGAGCCACAGCAGGATAACGAACACCGTGGCGGCGGTGACCAGACCCCCAACGAGCTGGACGATGCCATTACCGACCAGATTGCGGATGCCCTCGGCATCATTCATCACCCGCGACACCAATTGACCGCTCTGCGTGGCATCGAATCGCGAGACGGGTAAGCGCAGTACATGCCAGTGCAGCGACAGGCGCAGTTCGTGGATGGCCCGCTGGGCAGCCACACCCAGCAGTTGGGATAGGCCGAATCCAGCGATTGCTTGGACCAAGGTGGCAGCGACCACGGCCAGGGCCAGCCAAGGCAATTCATCATGGTGCCCTTCGCGAACCACCCGATCAATCAGCCAACCGGCCGAAGCCGGCGGGACTAACGACGCCGCCCGGCTGACGCCGAGCAGAAGAAGCCCCGTCATCAGTCGACCACGATGTACCCGCATCAACTCAGCCGACTCGCGCAGTACCACCTTCCAACCTGGCTTGACCTCTTTGGCGGGCCGATGCCCATGACGTCCGCCGCCTTCGCCGCCGCCCATGCCGCGCACGGTCAGACCCGCAGGTGGTCGGGTTGCCACTCCCGGACAGCCTGCTTGATTGCATCGTTGCTGGTCAGTTCGCCGGCAATGACCCGTCCGACCAGGACCGGCAGTTCAGCGTCAGCAGCAAAGCGCAGGGCGACCAGCTGCGGCAGGGTGAGCTTGGCGATCTCGCCATGACGTTCGGCCGGCAGAACCAGACGCAGGCGGACCTGCATTTCCAGGCGGATGATGCGATCCTGCATAATCTGTGCATTCCGGCGGGCCCGGAACCACACCACCACCAGGGCGCATCCGGCGACGACTCCTAGCCACGCTCCACAACTGGGCACACGCACAGCACCCCACAACAGATAGCCGGCTTGCATCAGCAGGGCGACTCCACAGCCGATGTACAACAGTGGAAGCTGGCGGTGAGTGGCGTAGGTCTGCGACGTTGTCATGCCGGCAATGCATCCACAGCGCGTCATAGGGCAAGCAGGGATGACCAGTTCTCTGTCAAGGCCTGCCCAGCAACCAGGGGTGAAGTTTCCCTCGTGTGCCGCCAGTATAGAAGATGGTTCACCAGGATTTTCCTGTTTGATCAATACACTCCGCATCGGTAAGCTGAACTCGGCGTTCTGCCGGAGGCCTCATGCGTCCCTTCGCATCTCTGTTGCTCCTGCTCCTGGCCGCATCGTCCTCGGCTTGTTTAAACGATTCGGACACGCGAAGTACCGAGAACGAATTCAACAGCGCCTATGGCGGTAAGACCACGGTCATCGGCCGCGTCTTCCAGCCAACGGCTCTGTTGATCCTAGCCCCGCCACTGCTGCTGCTCGGATTCGGCTGCTGGTGGAAAGTCCGGGAAGGTCGACAACTGAGAGAAACTGCGCAGCGGCGCGCTCAGCGTCGACATGCTTCCCGCACACCAGCCTGATCATGCACAGGCTCAAACGGCTGGTCGTGATGGGTGGGTTGATCGCACTGGTCGCCGTGGCCGTCATAGCCGTGGTCAACCACCTCTCTCGTCACTCTCGCGACTACCTGCTGACATCCGGTACGGAGATGATCCCAGCCCCCTGGCTGATCCCGGTCAAGCCCGGCGAAGCCGTGTTGCACCTGACGATGGTTCACGATGTCATCCATGAGCGATTTCCACGACATGGCCCCGCCTGGTTCACTGCTCGCCAGGTGCAAACGCAGGCCGAGCTCGACCGCCTGTCCGATCAGCCCACTGACGACGAACGTCGCTTCGCCCTGCTGGATGACTTGGCCGTCGGATATGAACGCTTGGGACAACCCGGACTGGGCATCCTCATCCTCCGTCGCAAGCTCGAACGACAGCTGTCCTCGCATCCAGAAGCGCAGCGTACTCACGTCATACCAGCATTGTACACCACCTATGCCAACTTAGGAACGCTGTTGATCCATGCGTCATTTGCCGGCGCCCGGAGCGGCAAAGCCGATGACCTCGCCCGGCTGAGTGAAGGTGGGGAATTCATCCGTCTGGCCATGCAGGCCAACCCCGACGCGCACTTCGGCCGCGAGACCTGGCAAGCCGAGGCGGTGGAGGCAATGCTGGCGAATATCGCGAATCCCAAACGACTGCTGATAATCGACATGATGGGTTTGGACATGGAGGACGACCGGACCGTTGACGCAAATCGTCTGCGCTTCGGCTATGCCCATATGATCAGTATGGCAGGTGGTTTTGATAGCATCCAGCAGCGCTCCGCGTCAGGAGATATCAGCCTGACAAAACAGGTCCGGGAGTACATTCCGCTTGTTCGTCGCAAGACGGCCAGCGGTGTCGTTGAACAGCGCCCCTTTGACGAACCGACCTTGGGTCTGGTAGGCATGTGGACCCTCGGCGGAGGTGCGAACCCGCATTCAGCCTTAGCGTTGGCACATCTCATGGAATCGGTCCAACAGCGTCGGATTGCTTGGGACGCCTACGAACGGGCCATAGAACTGGGCTCAAACTTCTGGCCTGACCCACAGATAAGCGCTCAGTTGCTGGATCATTGCCGTAAACGTCAGCGTCGGATCCAGGAACACCTGGGCGTAGCAGCTGAGGTCCTGCGCGCTCAGCATCAGCGTGAACTTACCAAAGGCCTGGAATACCGAGCTGCGTACCAGGCCTACGAAGCCGCCCAACTGACCTCGGGCCGGTCAGTTCGTGACCCGCAGCTCAACGCCGACTTCCTCGCCAGCCATCCGCCTATTGCCTCTCAGCCCAGCGATGAGGACGCCATCTCAGCTCCGCTGCCTCCACGCTTCGTCGATACACTACCGCTATGGATCGCTGGACTCGCCGGCCTGGTCGTGGTCGCCATGACGCTGCAGGCGATCGATCGCCGGTATTTCTCGCCGGCCTAAGCCGGCTGGGTCGTCCCCTTCATGCTCAGGGCGATGCGGTTGCGCGGTAGATCGACCGCCAGGACCCGGACCTGCACCTGCTGACGGACGGAGACGACCTCCGCAGGATCCGTGACGAAGCGGTCGGACAATTCCGAGATGTGGACCAAGCCGTCCTGTTTCACTCCGACGTCGACGAAGGCCCCAAACCGCGTCACATTGGTGACGACACCGGGCAGCAGCATGCCAGGAGCCAGGTCGCTGGCCTTGTGTACATCAGCAAAACGAAACACGCTGAAGACCGGCCGTGGATCGCGTCCTGGCTTGGTCAGCTCGGCCAGGATGTCGCGCAGCGTCGGCTCGCCAACCGCCTCATCGCACCAGCGTTTCAGCTCGATACCGCGATGCAGATCTGGCCGCTGCATCAGATCCTCGGTCGTGACCTTGAGATCAGAGGCCATGCGCCGGACCAGGGCATAGCGTTCCGGATGCACCGCACTGGCGTCGAGCGGCTCGCGGCTTTCCCGCAGGCGGAGGAATCCCGCGCACTGTTCGAACGCCTTGGCTCCCAGTCGAGGTACCTGCAGCAGTTCGCGTCGGTTGCGGAAGCCGCCGTGTTCACGACGGTGCGCCACGATCGCCTTGGCCAGAGCCGGACCAAGGCCCGAGACGTGGGCCAGGAGTTGTTCGCTGGCAGTGGCCAGTTCGACGCCGACCGCGTTGACGCAACTCTCGACCACGGTGTCTAACGAGGCACGCAGCCGAGCCTGGTCGACATCATGCTGGTATTGGCCAACGCCGATCGACTTCGGATCCAACTTGACCAGCTCGGCGAGCGGATCCTGCAACCGTCGGCCGATCGAGATCGCCCCACGCACGGTCAGATCCAAATCGGGGAACTCGCTCCGCGCCACCTCGCTGGCAGAATAGATCGAGGCACCAGATTCCGAGACCAACACAACCGGAATACCCAAAGTCAAGGTCTCCAGATAGTCGGCGGTCTCGCGACCGGCGGTGCCATTGCCGACCGCGATGGCGGCTGGGTGATGCGCCGCGACTAATGCGCGTATTGTCGCAGCGGTTTCAGCCTGACGACGGGGTTCGTGCGGGAAGATTGTCGTCGAGGCGAGCAGACTCCCCTGGTCGTCCAGGGCGACCGTCTTACCGCCGGTGCGCAGACCAGGATCGACCGCCAGTACGGCTCGCCGTCCATATGGCGCGGATAGCAGGAGTCCACGTAGGTTCTCGGCGAACACCGCGATGGCTTCGGCGTCAGCCCGGTCCTTGGCTTCAACCAGCGCCTCGTTCTCGAGCGCAGGTGCGAGCAGCCGCTGGTAGCCATCGATCAACGCCAGGTCGAGTTGCTCGCGCCCTCGACCCTGGTGGCGGTCTGGGCGCAGCCAGCGCTGCCGCAGCAGCGATAGGGCTGTTTCTTCTGGCGGCAAAGCTGCCAACGACAGCACGCCGGCCTCACGGCCCCGCAGCATCGCCAGCACGCGATGCGAGGGGCAACGAGCAAGCTCTTCCCCCCAGTCGAACCAGTCGCGGAATTTGGCAGCAGACTCATCCTCTCGTTTGCCGCGGGCGACCGTCGAGGCGATCCGGGCTTGTCGCCGGAACAGCTGACGGATCTCGCCGCGGGTGGCTGCGTCTTCACTGATCCGTTCGGCGAGGATGTCCCTGGCCCCGGCCAAGGCCGCTTCCGCGTCTGCGATCTCTCCCGTCACGAAGACCTGCGCATCGGGGAACCGTCCGCCGACCAATAACGACTCAGCAAGTGGGGCCAGGCCACGTTCCCGCGCCTGCTGCGCTCTGGTTCGACGTTTGGGCCGGAAGGGCAGATAGAGGTCCTCCAATGTCGTCAGATTCCCGGCCGCGCTCACCGCCGCCGCCAGGGTCAGCGTCAGCAACGAACGCTCGACCAAGGAAGCGCGAATCGCCAGACGGCGCTTCTCCAGTTCGCGAATGCGCGCAAGACCATCGCGAATGGCGGCGATGGCGACCTCATCCAGACCACCAGTGACTTCCTTGCGATAGCGGGCGATGAACGGCACGGTCGCGCCATCGTCCAGCAGCGTCACCGTCGCCAGGACTTGCTGAGGACGCAGACGTAGGGCGGCGGCGACCATGGCGCTCAGCTGACTGAGATCAGGGAGGGATTCTGGGCTGGACATGGAAGCATGGTGGCGGCCAGACCGGCCGGCCAAGGGTCACCCGGGCGGATCGAGCCTGACCACACTGCCCTGAGCCCAGGCGACACTGCCATCCGCATACGTCTCGCGCTTCCACACTGGCACCCGGGCCTTGACCTCATCCATGATCCAAGCGCAGGCGGCGAACGCCTCGGCGCGATGGGCCGAAGCGACGCCGATCCACACCGCCGCTTCGCCAATGTCCAGGTGGCCGATCCGATGGCAGCCCAGCGCGACCAGTAATGGCCAGCGGCCGTGCGCGGTGGCCAGGATCTCTGACCCAGTTCGGACCGCGAGCGGCGCATAGCCCTGGTAGTCGAGGTGACGGACCGCCCGACCCTGGTGATGGTTGCGCACTACTCCCTCGAAGATGGCCAAGCCTCCGGCCTGCGGATGATCCAGACGTCTGCGCCAGGCGACCACATCAATGGACTGATTGGTCAGAGCAAAGTCGTCCATCTCAGCCTCCCGAGACCGGTGGCAGGAACACCACGGTGTCACCCGCATGAACCGGGGCATCCCAGCGCACCATGACCTCGTTGATCGCGACGATCAGGCTTTTTTCAGGCAGACTCAAGCCATGCCGGGCTGCAAGTTCACGGTAGAGCGACTGCGCGTCTGCAGCCGTGGTGGATACGATCTCGCTATCCAGCCCGCGCTGGTCGCGCAGATGGGCAAAATAAAGGACGGTCAACTGAATCACTCCGGAGGAACCTGGGACGGGCATGGCGAAAACAATGTCCAGTGCCGCCATCAGCGATCAAGCTGGCATGGCACCGACGTCAATCCCCGTCCATGACTGTGCACGTGACGTGAAGGCGTATAGTACGCTGGGAGTGACCAGATGATGCCTTTCACAACCTGTTGCGAGACCTCGCAGTGGGCAACGTCCTGGTCTGTCGTGGACTCACCCCGTAGCACCGACGGAAGCACCGGCTGAAATGAAACGGATCGCGGAAACCAACGCGCGCTGCTATCGCGGCGATGGCGTCGCGGGAGGTGGTTAACTGGCGATGCGCTTCGGCCATCCGACGATCCATCAGCCACTGCGTCGGACTAAGCCCGGTTGCTGCCTTGAAGGCCGCACCAAAGGCGGAGCGGCCCAGGCCCGATCGACGCTCCAATTCTTCGCGGGTGATATCCTGTCTCTTATACACATCTCCGAGCCCACGAGACTAAGGCGAATCTCGTATGCCGTCTTCTGCTTGAAA
>ENA-ORBV01012365-ORBV01012365.1-microbial-mat-metagenome-genome-assembly--contig:-NODE-12365-length-13179-cov-3.777591_pt1 | contig 13179 bp, 13 predicted proteins | sample MGYA00237777_ERZ505514 | MGnify/ENA primary metagenome ERZ505514 (study PRJEB26160, sample SAMN06269048) | microbial mat metagenome | isolation source: Oligotrophic lake microbial mat | place...
CCAAGATGCGATTCATCAGTGCGCTCCGAGGCTTGGTGAAATAGCTGTCCGGGAAGGCGCGTCGAGCTCGGTCAACAGCACCGTCACGGCTTCCAGACAAGACAGCATATCCCGCTCTAGCGAAACCAGTTCTGAGGTATTCAAGGTGCGAGAAGATTCGAGCGTGGCGGCGCGATTTTGGATGGCGATAGCGCCAACATTTCCGGCGCACCCTTTGAGTTGGTGGGCCAGGCGATGAACGCGCGGTTGATCACCTTCGTGTGCGGCTTGTTGGAGGTCTGCAATGTCTTGGGGGAGACGTCTTTGAAACTTCTCCAAAACGCGCGTGGCAAAGGCGCGATCGTGTTGACAGCGATGCAGCAGTTCATCGACGATCTGATCGAGACGATGCGCGACGCGACGAGCGCCAGCGTGACGACGACCGGCAGCGCGTAGATGAAATGTTTTTTGTCGCCGGGCAGTAGGACGAGCGGGAGAAAGGCGAAGATATTGATCAACGTCGCGAAGAGGATCGGGCGGCGCAGTTTCCACGGACCGAGCCAGGCCGCGAGGCCGCGCGGGCGCCCTCCCGCCATTTCGCGATTGATGCCGTCGGCGGCGACCACCGGGTCATCGACGAGCATCCCGAGCGCGATGATGAGAGCGGCGATCGAGATTTGATGCAGCGGGATGCCGGCGAGGTGCATGCCGCCGAGCGTCATGGCGACGGTCAGCGGAATGGCGAAGGCGACGATCAGCGCCGCGCGCCATTCCATGAGGAGCAGCGCGACCACGATGACCACGAGCACGGCCTCGCCAAAGCACTGGCTGAAATGCCGGATCCGATACTCCACGGATTTCGGCTGATCGGAGATCGTCAGCACCTCCACACCCGCGGGAAGTTGCGGCTTCAGGCGGGTGATGGCGTCGTCCACCTCGCGGGCGAAATCGCTGATCACGCGCCCGGATTTCATCTCCACCGCGAGCATCACCGAACGCTGCCTCTGCAACTCGCCGCCGGTCGCGGGACGCTTGAGCACATCGACATGAAACGGCCGCGGCTCGTCTTCACCGCGGCGCACTTCCATGACCTCGCCGAGGCGAACGGGCCGCCCCTCGGAAGACGCGCCGACGATGATGCCGCGCACATCTTCCTCGCTCCGCAGCTCGCCACTCAACTGAACCGGCAGGCTATCCGTGGCGCTCTGCAGCGCGCCCGCAGGTGTGAGTTGGTTGCGCTGCTTGAGTTGTTCCGCGAGGCGGAAAAGCGAGAGCCCGTGCTGGTTCAGCTTCTCGGGCGAGAAGAGCAACTGCACCGATTCTCCAGTCGCGCCGACCATCCGCGTGCGTCCGACGCTGCCGACTTGCTTCAGGTCGTCCTCGAGTTGCTCCGCCGCCGTAGTGAGCGGGCGGTAGTCGGTGGAATTGCGGCTGGTCACCGCGAGCAGCAGGGTCACGACATCGCCGAAATCCGTCTGGAGTTGCACCGGCAGGCAACCTTCCGGAAGCGCGACCTCGGCGAGTTTAGCCCGCAGTTTATCCCACTCCTGCTGCACGCCCGCTTCGCCATCCGATCGCTGGCCGAGGCTGATAATCACGACGCCGGCGCGCGTTTCGCTGCTCATCTCCTCGATCGTTTCCACCTCGGCGATTTTCTTTTCGAGACGCCGCGTGACCAACTCCTCCACTTGCGAAGCCGTGGCGCCGGGCAGCACGCAAACAACCCGCGCGATGCGCCGCGGCAGGCTTGGGTCTTCCTGCTGCGGGAGTAGGAAAAAGGAAATCGCGCCCCAGATGAGCACGGCGAACAGCGCCATCCAGCCGACTTCGCGATGCTCCACAAAGTAGCGCGCCAGTCCGCCGTGCGACGAATACTCGTGTTCGGGTTCGGGCCGTCTGCTCATCAACCAGTCCGCGTTTTAAACCGAGAGCGTCGCGTCTTCGATCACGGCTTCCGACGCACGAAGGGGTGACGAATGCCACGTGAAATCCATGAGTTCGACGGTGAGCCCCGGGCCAAAAGCGATGGCGCGGCCTGGACGACCGGCGGCTTCCTCGACACCGAGCCGCAGCAGATCGCGGAGGATGAACATGATGCTCGCGGACGACATATTTCCAAATCGCCGGAGCACTTCGCGTGAGAGATGCATCTGCGCATCGCTGAGGCCGCAGGCGTCCTGCACGCTGCTCAGGATCAGCCGTCCACCAGGATGAATCGCCCAGAGCATTTCACTCGCGTCGTGACCGGCGTTGGTGAGTTCCTCCGCCGAGCGGAACCACTGCCGGATGCGCGCAGGCAGCCGGGCATCGAGCGTCATGGCGAACCCCTGGTCTTCGACGTGCCACGCCATGCGCTCCGCATCGGCGAGGCTGAGGTGGCTGGCGCAGCGATCGATGCGCAGGCCTTGCGGCTGCGAGGTGATGAGCGACGCGGCGCAGCCATCGGCAAAGAGGAGGAAAGATACGAGGCGATCCATGCGCTCGGTCTCCTGCAGATGCAGGCTGCACAATTCCAGATTCACCATGAGCACGACGGCATCGGGATCGGACTCCACGATGTGGCGCGCATTGCGCAGGCCGATGAGCGCGGCGTGACAGCCCATAAAACCGATGATCGTGCGCTGCACATCGGGCGACAGGCCGAGGTCGCGCACGATATCGATATCGAGCCCCGGCGCGTAAAAGCCGGTGCAGCTCGTGACGATCAAATGCGTGACGTGACGCAGGTCGCCCGCCTCCTGCTGCAAGTTCGCGAGCGCGGCGAGCGCGAGCTTCGGCGCCTCGCGCTGATAGAGGAGCATGCGTTCGCGGGTGCCGGGAAAATCGCCCGGTCGATAAAAGCCCGGCGCGCCATTCAACCCAAACGGCTCCGGCAAGACGGTGTAGCGCTCGTCGATCTGCGCGCCGACCACGATCTGGCGCAGCTTTTCCACGACCTCGGGCGGCCCGGCCCAATGCGACAGGGAATCGATGAACGCCTTCTGCCGTTCGTGCGGTGGAACGGCGCAGGCGACGTGATTGATGTAGGCGGGCATGTGGTGAGGTTAGAAGGCGATGGCGTTCAGGGCGATCCTCGCGAGACCGCGCGCCGGGGTGTAGCTGTTGCCGACGATGCCGATGAAGGAATCCGCCACCGCTTGCCGGCGGGAGAGCAGACCGAGGATGGAATTGGCCAGCGCCGGCCGGCGGATGACGTATTGGAAAAGCTCGCAGAGGATCGCCTTGGAACGCTGGCGCTGCGCTCTTTGGCGGGCGTAACGATCGAGCGCCGCCGGGAGATCGTTCCAGCCTTGCGAGGCGAAATCGACCAATGCTTCCGCAGTCCAAAGCGCGGCGTAGATCCCCTCGCCGGTCAGCGGATCGATGTAACCAGACGCATCACCGACGAGCGCGGCATCGTGAGTCGCGGCGCGGCGGACACGGGCGTTGGTGGGAAAGGTGACGCCGGGGCGCGCGTCGGGCGGCAGCAGTTCGACGAGCGCGCTGAGGTGTGGGCTGCGCGCGATGTGTTCATTGATGAACTCGACCACCGGCCGAACGCGCAGCGCTTCGGGATCGCAGACCATCGAGACATTCATCAGGCCGGGCGCGATCGGGTTCAGGCCGGCGTAGGCACCGTCGTCGAAGACGTGCATCTGGCCGAGCGGCGGCACAGGCATGAGCGTCGGGCGATCGATGTGAATCGCGGCGCGCGAACGCTTCAGCGGCAGCGTAAGGCCGAGCAGGCGAGCGGTGGAGGATTTGCGGCCATCGGCGCCGACGAGCAGTCGCGCTTCGACGCATTCGCCGCCGGGCAAGGCGACGCGCCACCCTGCGCGGCTGCGCTCGATGGAAGTCGGGCGCGCTCCCATGCGCACCTGCACGCCGGCTTCGCGCGCGAGATCGAGCAGCGCATTGTCGAGTTGCGGACGCATCAGCGCCAAGCCGTGGTCGGGCAGGTTTTCGCCGTGCGGGAAGAAGGTTTCGAGCCGCTGCAGATTCGGCGCGACCATGACCATGCCGCGGAGTTGCCGTGCGTCGGAAGCGAGCTTGTCGTGAAGCCCGAGTCGCTCCAGCAGAGCGACGCCCGCCGGGCACAAATACATGCCGCAGACCCGCTCGGGCAAAGCCGCATGGGACTCGCACAGAACCACCGAGTGCCCCGCGCGGGCAAAGAGCAGCGCGGTCATCCCGCCCGCCGGTCCGCCACCGAGCACGAGCACATCGGCTTTCATTTCGCGGCCTCCTTTTTCAAGACGACGCGAACCGTCACATCCACGGTGTCGCGCACTTTGACGAGTCCGCCGAGAGATTTTGGCGGATCAAGTTTGAAGGCGCTGAGCGAAATCGGGAACGAGAGGTCGAACGAACCGCGCGTTGCGGCCTCGGAGACTTTCGTGACTTTCGCCGTCACCACTCCGCTGATGCCGGCGATGGTCAGCTTCACCGGCATCGAGCCCGCGCCGCCACCTGCCGGACGCAGTTCGCGCTCGGTCGCGTCATCGACTTCCACCTTGATGAAACGATTCTTCGCCTGCTGGAACATCGTCATCATGTTCTTGTCGCGGCCTTCGTGCGCGGTGTTCATGTCCTTCACCTCGACATTGGAGGTGGCGCTGACCACGCGGTCTTTGTCCGCGTCGGTCACGGTCACCTTGAGCGGCACCTGCTTCACCGTGCCCTCGAAATTGTGGAGCGTGGAGTAGCCGCGAAATTTGACATCGGCGGCACCGGTCCAAACTTCATCCGCACGGACCAGCACAGGCAGAAGTAGCAGGAAAGAGAGGAGGATGGGGCGCAGGCGCATGTCAGTTATTTGGGAGGATGAACCGCCGGATGCGGTTCAGCGTGGGGATGTATTGCCAGTAGGGTTTGCGGAAAGGCAGGTAGCTCATGACGCGCAGCGCGGTCTGCGTCACAGCGCTGTGCCCCTCGCAGGAGAGCATCACGTTCGGATGCTTTTGCTGAAAGGCGCGGAGCCGGGCCTCGAGCCAATCGGGCGGCGTGGCGTGCGAGTAGAAGAAGTCGAGGTCCGGCAGTTCGGAGCGCCGGCGCAGATCCTCTTTCACGAAAAGCCCAGCCTCGGCGTCGTCGGCGATCGGGCTGCCGGGGTACACGCGGATGCCGCTGGTGATGTAGACCGCGTGTGGCGATTGCACGCGCTCCTCGATGAAGGAGAGCGTCTCGCCTACGGTCGTCGGCGTCTCATCGGGACCACCGATGAGGAAGACCCAGAGCGCGGTGATGTCGTGCTTGGCGAGCAGGTCCGCAGCTTCATAGAGCCGGTCGCGCCGGTAGTTTTTCTGATAGCTCGCGAGCATCGTGTCGGAGGCGCTTTCCGCGGTGAGGATGACGCTCCGAAAACCGACGGCGCGCATCGCTGCGAGCAGTTCATCGGGCAGCTTGGAAGGGTTCAGACCGGTGCCGACGTAGTTCGCCTCGAGCTTCCGCGCGGAGAGCGCGTCGAGGATGCCGAGCGCGTGGCGCGGCGGGAGATTGAAGGTGCTATCGACGAACTCGAAGTCGCGCACGCCGCGCTCCATCGCGCCTTGCACCTCGTCGGCGATGGCCTGCGGCTCGAGGAAACGATAGCGCGTGCCCTCGATGCGACCGTAGGTGCAATAGGTACACTTGAGCGGACAGCCACGCTTCGTCTGGAGCGGGTAACCGGCATCGCCGCGCAGATAAGGGCGGAGATCGCTGACCCATTCATAAAGGCGTGGCGCAGGCAGGCGCGCGGCGTCGAGCACGCGGAAAGGTTTCTCGCCGGCTTCGTCGGAGCCGATGATCTCGGGCAGTTCTTCGCCAGCTTCGAGTCGGGCGATGATCTGCGGCAGGCTCTCCTCACCTTCGCCGAGCAGGATGTAATCGGGGCGCACCGCGTTCAGCACGAGCTTCGGGTCCACGGTCGCCGCCGGGCCGCCGAGGATGACGCACAATCCCGGCCGCGCCGCACGCGCCTCCGCGACGAGGGCGGCGGGCTGCTTTAAGTAAGTCTCGAAAGCGTGGAAGTCGCTGTTGTCGAGGTTGCGAATGCCGACCGCGAGGTAGTCCGCCGGCCATTCCGCGATGACCCGCCGGAACTCCCGCCGCTCCGCTGCGGACTGTGGAAAATCGATGAACCGCACATCGTGTCCCGCGGCCCGCACCGCGCTCGCGACGAAGGCCAGCCCGAGCGGTGCCACGCGATACGGACTCATCGTTTCGTTCGCGTTGAGGAAGAGCACCCGGCGCGATGTCTGGGAAAGTGGGATGTCGCGATGGGCAATCACAGGCAGGCCGCAGGATACCGGGCATCCCGGCGCATGCAAACGATGCCGCCTCGGCGCGGGATGAAATCTTGGTCAGAATTTCCCCGGGGTGGCGGGGCCGCTCAGGCCAGCGGATCGAAGGTCGCGAGCAACGGGGCGAGGTCGATGACTTCATTCGCCGAGGTTTTCAGCCCCGAGCCGAGCACCTGCGCGACCGACGCGACTTCCACGCGAATGCCGCGCCGGCGAAGCTGCAGCGCGAGGTGCGCAAAATCGGCGTCGCCAGTGACGAGGACCACCACGTCCGGCTGCATCTGCGTCGAAAGCTCCACGCCATCGATGGCCATGAGCACGTCCACGTTGGCCTTGTAGTGCGCGGCATCGACGGGCGAGCCGTCCTTTTCCACGACCAGAAATCCATGGGAGCGCAGCCAAAACAGGAACTTGTTTTTTTTGTCCCGCTCCGCCTGCCACTCGGGCATCGCGGGCGGCAGGCCGGCATAGACGACCATCTCGATGAGTTCGCGTCCGCGCACGAGGTGGTCGCGCAGCTTGATCCAGTCGAGTTTGCGATTGGTGCCCTTGGCGGAACTGGTCACGTTCGACTCATCGACAAAGATCAGCACCCGGCGGTGCGGTGTGGGTTCGGGCGAGGTGCGTTTCATGCGTGGCCGAACATGGCGGACTCCTTTTCAAAAGGCACGACGCTTCACTCCGAGGGCGTGATCGAGGCGCGGAGAAAGGCCTGCTCGCGGTCCTGCCAGCGCTGCCAGCTCGCGGGATCGCTCACCGCTTCGAGAAGCGCGGTGCCGAGCTCGTAGATCGTGACGTCGAACCCGAGCTGGAAATACACGTCGATATTCTCCTGCATCGCCGCGGTGAGCGCGCGATACAGGTCGCGGTCGTGCGCCGCCGGGGATTCTAGATCGGTCGGGTGATCGAAGGTGTATTGGCAGACAGAAAGATCCTGCGAGTGATGCCGACGGCACGAGTGCGGACGGGCCGCATAAACCGAGCACCGACCCTCGATGAGCATGGGACACGGCACATTCCTCGTGGCGTGCTCGAAGGGCGAGAGCGGCATAACTTCCGCCGAATGAGCAGCGAGACGACCGAGCAGCGCCGCCTTTTCCTCCACACCGAAGTGCTGGCGAATATGATCCGCCAACAGCAGAACTTCGTGGGCGAAGACATCGACGCGGAGCGAGCAGCAAACGCCGCAGCCCTCCGCGCAGGCCAGCTTCACTTCGCGCTGCTCGATGATCTCTTCGTTGAGCGCATCGAAGAACGTCAGGGCCGTCTGCGCCGCGCGATCATACTCCTCCGGCAGGAGGGAGCGGCTGATGTCGTCGATGAGTAGTTGGGTCGGGTATTCAGGCATCGGCGCGCGCCGCTGTTCGGCGCTCTTCAGTTGGCCCGGAGGCCTTCAGAAGGTGATTGGCTTGTAGGTGGTTTGGCTGGTGTTGGGCAAGCCCTTCTCCCGCCCGCGGAGGGCGCGGTGGCCGGGGCCGCCATCCGGGCGTTACGCGTTGTTGTGACGACAGTATTTCCCGGCGCATTGGCGCTCACCGGGACGTGCTGAAGCACGTCCTTTCCCTCGCGGCGCTTTCGGCCCACAGTGCGCGTGATGCCGGAAATCGTCCTCGCCACTCTCAATGCGCGCTACATTCACAGCGCGTTCGGGCTGCGCTATCTTTTGGCAAATCTCGGCGAACTCCAGACGCGCGCCGCGTTGCTCGAGTTCGACATCAACCAACGCCCGCTCGACATCGTCGAGGCCATCCTCGCCGGCGAGCCCCGCATCGTCGGCCTCGGCATTTATATTTGGAATGTCACGCCAACCACCGAAGTCGTCGGCCTGCTCAAGCGACTGCGGCCCGAACTCATCATCATCCTCGGCGGCCCGGAAGTCAGCTACGAGACGGACGGGCAGGAGATCGTCGCCCTGGCCGATCACGTCATCACCGGCGAGGCCGATCTCAAGTTTGCCGAAGTCTGCCGCGCACTGCTCGACGGTGCGACCCTCCCCAAAATCATCGCCGCCGAGTTGCCCGCTTTTGATCGGCTCGCGCTGCCCTACAAGCTCTACACCGATCAAGACCTCGCGCCCCGCGTCCTCTACGTCGAGGCCTCGCGTGGCTGCCCGTTCACCTGCGAGTTCTGCCTTTCTTCGCTCGAAATCCCCGTGCGCGCCGTGCCGCTCGCACCCTTCCTCGCCGCGCTCGATGGCCTGCTCGCCCGCGGCGCGAAGCAATTCAAGTTCGTCGATCGCACCTTCAACCTGCACCTGCCCACCAGCCGCGCGATCCTCCAGTTCTTCCTCGACCGCTGGCGCGACGGTCTCTTCGTCCACTTCGAGATGGTCCCCGATCGCCTGCCCGAAGCGCTGCGCGAAATCATCGCGAAGTTCCCGCCCGGCGCGCTCCAGTTTGAAGTCGGCATCCAGACCTTCGACGACGCGACTTCCAAGAACATCAGCCGTCGGCAAAACCTCGAGCGCCTCGAGGACAACCTGCGCTACCTGCGCGATGCCACCGGCGTCCACGTCCACGCCGATCTCATCGTCGGCCTGCCCGGCGAAGATCTGGAGAGCTTCGGTCGCGGCTTCGACCGACTCGTCGCCCTGCGTCCGCAAGAGATCCAGGTCGGCATCCTCAAGCGCCTGCGCGGCACGCCCATCATCCGCCACGACGTCGAGTGGGGCATGATCTACAGCCCGAATCCGCCCTACGAAATCCTCCGCACCCGGCTCATCGACTTCCCGCAGATGCAGCGCCTGCGGGCCTTCGCGCGGTTCTGGGATCTGCTGGGAAACAGCGGCCACTTCCGCGAAACCCTGCCGCTCCTCTGGGACGCCAGCGCCTCGCCTTTTGCGTCGTTCCTCGCCTTCATCGACTGGCTTTACCCGCACCTCGGCCGCCGCCACGGCATCGCCCTCGCCACGCTCGCCGAGAGTTTGTTCAACTACCTCATCGAGCATCGCGGCATCGAGAAGCCCCGCGTCACCGCCGCCCTCACCGCCGACTGGACCCGGCCGGGCCGCCGCGAAGCACTCCCCTTCCTCCCGACCCCGCCGTCACCCTCGCGGACTTCCACTCGCGAGACCGCCCCACGCCGCCAGTCTCGTCACCTTTCTTCCGTCCCGACATCGCCTCCTTCCGCAGCCGATGCTCTCCCTCGGTGAGGTGCGAAATGGCCTTGGGCCACATGAGCGGCGCCGTGGTTGGATGCTCCCGCTTGGGATCGGCTCGGCACCACGAAGACATCTCGGTTGACCCACACGCGGACGACGGCAGTCACGTCGCCAACGGAATATCGGCCAATGTAGAAATTGATCGCGAGGGCCAGTTTCGTGAGGTCGGTTTCCCCGTGGAGTTCCACGGTTTCAAAGTCCTGCGCCACCGCGGGCGATTCGAGACCGTCAGTTGGATGTTGGGCAAGGCTACCCGACGAGGGGACGCGGTCGCCATCGCTGCCGGCGCTTGCTCTCGCATAGGCTGCGGCAGCGCCCTCGCCACTGTCGCCGTGGATTGACAAGACCATCGCCGCTCCACGATGCACGCCGCGGAAAACCAGTCGGGTTCTTCCTTCCTACGAAACGCCAAAGAGCAGGCAGCCACCGCGAACGGTCCAGGCCAGCGTACGCCACCAGTTGGTTCCCACGAGCCGACGGTGCGTCTCGGAGTCGAAGCCAGCGGCGAGTCGGTTGTGGAGGGGGATCTGCACTCGCCAGGTGGCGAACCAGTTGAAGAGCAGCGGCGCGAAGCTCGCCAGCAGCCACGGCTCTCTCGCGCCGCGGAAGAAGAGGAGGACGGCGGTGAGGAGTTCGGCGGCCATGAGCGGCGCAACGATGAACGTGATGCGGCGCGTGTGTCGGGCGTGGTAGGCGCGGAAGGTGTCGGGACCGACTTGCGCGAAGAGCGGGTAGTGGACGAGTTGGACCATCCAGATGAGACCGACGAGCGCCCAGGTCGCGGCAAAGTGCGCGGCGAGGAGTGCGTTCATAGCGTCGCGGGGATGCGGCTGAGTTCCTCGTAGTCGGGACGGTCGGCTGCGGTGGCGTGAATGAAGCGACGCACGACCTGGCCATCGCGGATGAGAAAGACGCCCGGCATCTGCGTGCCGTCGCCTTCAAGTAGGCCGACCCGATGTCCGGAAAAGAACGCACGCGCTCCGCGGATCCAGACGCTCCAGCCGAGCAATTGCGCGAGCTTTCCTCGACGCAGACCCAGCCCGCGGTAGAGCCGCCGCTCGGGGTCGGACACGGCCGGCACGTCGGCGAGATGGTAACTCCCCGCGAAGGCCGCGAACGCTTCTGCCGTGCCCATGTGGACGAGCGCGAGCTTCGTCCCGCGTTTCTCGATCTCCGCGCGCTTTGCGGAAATATCGGCCAGCGCTTCCCGGCAGAAGGTGCAGCCTGCATGGCGGAGGAAAACGGTCAGCACAAGCTGGCCACGCGACAATTCCGCGAGGCTGCGGCCCGCGCTGGTTCGGGCTTCGGCAAGAAGCGTGGCCTCGTCGGGGAGATCACCTGTGCCGAGGTCGGTCTGGTCGCGATCCCACGCGTGTTTCAAAATGAGGGCGAAGGGCACCCACCAGATCAGATCATTGGTCACGCAATTCAGCGCGAATCCCCAAGGCAGCGCGCCGGTCCAGAGCGCCTGCACCATGCCGAGCGGGCCGAACACTTTGCCCAAAAAGCCGACGAGCACGATGGGCCAGTGCCGCGCCGGGTCGGACGCAGCGATGAGGTAACCGAGTCCGTAAACGCCGACGATCATGCCGATGCATTGCCAGAGCTGCGGGTAGTTTGGTTGGGCCATCTCCAGCCAGCGAAAAATCGCGCCGGGGAAGAGCACGGCGAACGCGCCCCAGACCAGGTTGTAAATGCCCGCGGCGACCAGGACGTGGCGCATCCAGCGCGGTGCGGAAAGTGTCGGAGTCATGGGGTTCAGACAAGGTAACGGCTGTGGCGGATGTCGCAGATGCTAAAGCCCATCGGACTCGGGCCGGGGTGGATGGCGGCAGAAGCACCTTCCGCGCGTCTTTCGCGCCGCGCTCCGCGTTTAGAGGAGGATGACATTGGAACAACTGAAGCTGGCCCGCAGCCGACTGCGCCTCGGCATTGCGAACGTCGGATTTTGGGTGGTGACGGCATCCGGCGGGCTCTACTGGCTGACGAGCGGCGGTGCTCACGGCCTCGACACGCGGGCGTGCGTTCTCATCGGCCTGGCGGTGATCGGCGTGCAGGCCGCGTTCGATGTCATCGGAGGCGCGTGGTTGATGCCGCCGCCCGCGCCCGCGCCGGGAGAATTCCTGCGTCGCTGGCTTCGCGGCGTGATTGGTCACTCCTTGGTGTTGGCTGGCGTTGGGCTGCTGAGCTTCGCAAGCTTTCTACTTAGCTCGGGCTTCGCGCTGGCGGTTTTGATTGCGACCGCCGGGCTTGCTCTCGGGCGCCGGCAAATCTTCCTAGCGATAGCTGGAGCAGCCATTTCGAAGATCCCTCGCGATGGACGAAAATACCTCGCCGCCGCGGTGAGCGACCCGGCCTTTACCGGCGGCATCGTCGGATTCGGCCGCCGTGCGCTGAGCCTTTGGCCTGAGCGTTGGCTGGAAAATTTGCCGCAGTCGGAACTCGCGGTGGAAGCGTGCCGGCGCGAATGGCAGATCGCCAACGGCCTGAACGATCGGGCGCTCGTCGCGGTCCTGGGCTGGAATCTCTTTGGCACAGCGCTCGGAACATTCGCCTTCGCGCTGGCCGAGCGCGCGCCGGCCGAGGCGCTGTTTGGCCACGCCTGTTGGATGACACTCTGGGCGTTTTTCGGTCTGTTGCTGCTTCCGGCATTGAGCCGCAGCGCCGTCTTCGCCGCCGATCGCGCCGCAGCCGATGCTGGCCTCGCACCCGCAGCCTGGATCAGGCGCTTTCCTGACCTGACCGGCGAAGACGGCGGCGCGAATGCCGCCGTGCAAACGATCTTCTACCCGATCCCCTCGGTTAAAATGCGGCTCCGCTCGATCGAGGATGCACCGCTCGTGCTCGGCAGCCTCGCGCGCAACAACCTCTACTACTCGTGGGCCACACTCACGCTGCTCGGGCGCGCCGTGCACTGCAATGTCGGCCGCCCCGCGTTGTGGGTGTTTCCTCCGTCCGCTTGAGCGGGAAAGTCAGTTTCTATTGTCGGCGCGCGGCGGCTCGAACATGCTCCGCGCCGATGCCCACCGATCCTACCCCCGACCTCGACGCGGAAATCGAGCTTTTGAAGCGCGTCGCGCAGGGAGATCGCGTGAGTTTCGAAACGCTTTACGATCGTTTTTCCGGCGTGCTCTTCTCCACCGCGTATCGCGTGCTCAACAATCAGGAAGCCGCCGAGGATGTGCTGCAGGATGTCTTTGTCCAAATCTGGGAAAAGGCACCGCTCTACGACTCGACTCGCGGCAAGCCGATGACGTGGGCCGCGACCCTCACGCGCAACAAGGCGATCGACCGCCTGCGCTCGACGGTGCGACGCAATCGGCTGCAGGACGACGTGGAGCGCGAAGCGGAAACCTTCGAGCAATTTGACGACCGGAGTTCCTTCGAGGCGATGGCCGCGGGAGAGACGAACCAGATCGTCCGTGATGCCATCCAGACGCTCTCGAAAGACCAGCGCGAAGCGATCGAACTCGCGTTCTTTTCCTCGCTCACGCAGACGGAAATCGCGGAGCGCCTCAATGAACCGCTCGGCACGATCAAAGCACGCATCCGACGGGGAATGATGAAGCTCCGGGATTTGCTGGGGCCACGGCAGTAGCTCAATCAGCGTTCCAGCGTGCACGACCGGGCAGGCGAAGCCCGCAACGAGTCGTCCGCTAGCCGGACTGCCGCACGACAAGTGTGCGGTGTCTAATTGGCGGTTTCATCGGACTTTTTGATAGAGCGTTTCAAAGCGGACGATGCCGAGGGAGAGCAGCGGCGCGGAAATTTTCCGAC
>ENA-ORBV01012366-ORBV01012366.1-microbial-mat-metagenome-genome-assembly--contig:-NODE-12366-length-13178-cov-6.494390_pt1 | contig 13178 bp, 17 predicted proteins | sample MGYA00237777_ERZ505514 | MGnify/ENA primary metagenome ERZ505514 (study PRJEB26160, sample SAMN06269048) | microbial mat metagenome | isolation source: Oligotrophic lake microbial mat | place...
GCATCCACTGCATCACTCAACAGCAGCCGGTGGCGACATGATTTCCAGTGCAGGAAGTCCGCCGACCCCCGCACCACTCCCGGTCATGACCTCGGGCGAGTTCGTGCCAGTGGGCTTTGAGCCACCGACCTCACTGACCACCGGTCGGTTCAATCTTGAACCGCTAGGGCCTCAGCACAATCAGGCGGATCATGCCGCCTGGATGTCGAGCATCGAGCACATCCGTTCCACTCCTGGCTATCCGGACAACACCTGGCCACCGCCCTGGCCACCGCTCAGCGGCATGACGCTGGAAGAGAATCTCAACGAACTACACCGTCACACCGACGACTTCACACGTCGCACCGGTTTCACATTCTCAGTCGTCGACTCAAGCGACAACGATGTCATCGGTTGCGTCTACCTCTATCCCTCCGCCTCCGAGGAGTGGGACGTAACGGTGCAGTCATGGGTGCGGGCGGACAGAGCTGACCTCGACGCTGCGCTCGCCGATGTCGTCGCACGCTGGCTTGCCACCGACTGGCCATGGAAGCGTTTGGACCGTTGTGGCCGCTGAGGGGTCACCGGAATTTGCCGACCGAACGGCCCTTGTGGCTCTTTCGACGCAGACGTGTTCGGGGCAAGAGTCAGGCTGATCAATATTTCGACCATTCGCCGCACTGGGCCCGAACGGCAGCACCTTAGCCGCAGGTAAGTGTCCGGCCGTCGTCGAGAACATATGTCCCCGGTTCCAGACCTGCGCACGTCGCAAAGAGGCTGCCCGCGGTGGCAATGAAGACAATGATGCCAATGATGGTTGTCGCAAGGAGCACAAAACCTAAGACGATCGCAATAGTCGCCGGAGCGTTTTTAACCCCGGCACTCTTGGACTGGCCGCGTGCTACAAAGCCCAAAATGATCCCGATCACGGACGCGAAGAATGTGACGACTATGGCGATGATGCCGAGAGTTCTTCCGGGGGCGGGAACCGTTGCGGCAGGCGTTGATGAAGCTGGCGGTGGTGCGTAGGTCACGGTGACTTCCCATCGATTCATGGCGCAAACGGCGATCGCGAGACCTCAGCGGTCGAGCAGCATCCAGCGATACCCAACCCAGGAAGCGTTCTGCGGCTCGCGGTCTTCTCGGTTCAGTCAACGCACGCAGCCGCGCTCGCCAAGCTAACGACGGCACCAGCCGCGCACGAGCGGAGCCACGGAGACGACAAACTCCGGCCGCAGCGGGCCGTAGATGTGCGGAAAAAGTTCTCCGCCCGCCGGCTCCCAGCGCACCTCGGTCCCGCTTGCCTCGATGGCGTCGACGTCGACGTCGAGTTCGAGAACGATGAGTGTGAGCGGATCATCCGAGTAGAACGCGTCCGCGACCCCGGTCACCTGCTCCGCCGTCGAGCAGTGGATGAATCCAACATCGTCGAGCGACCGACCTCGCGTCGACAATCGATATTCTCCAGAACGCTCAGCGTCGTGCCAGTCGACGGCGTGAACTGAGTCCTTAGAAAAAGTCCGGGCTCGGCGTCGAAGCCTGGTGGATCGCGACATCCGCGTGGCGATCGAAACGGTAGCCGATGCCGCGCACCGTGCGCACGATGTCTTCGTAGTCGCCGAGCTTTGAGCGAAGACGCCGCACATGTACGTCGATCGTGCGCTCGTTCGGGATGTCGTCATCGGCGACGGGGCCAACTCCAGCAGACCACAGCGAAGCGATGATTTCCGAGCGATCGATCGTGCGACCTTCGCGCAGCACGAGATACTGCAGCAGCTCAAACTCTTTGAAGGTCAGCGCTGCCGCTTCGCCATCGAGGATGACGCGCTTGCGCGAGATGTCGATGATCACGCCGCTCGCGCGCTTCGCGGCGGGTTCGTCGACTTGACGGCGATTGGCCAGGGCAGAGGGATCCTGCAGGGCCAGGCGCACGACATCCACGTCCCGCCCTCCCGCGCCGATCGGCGCGAGTGCGACTGCCACGTGGGTCTGAGCGGCGGGCGCAAACTCGGCGAGCACCGCCTTGAGCTTCTCGACGATGGCACTGAGATCGGTGCCCGCATCGGTTGCTTTTGTCTCATCGAGACCGACGTACAGCACGAAGCCGCGAGCTTCGGTGCCGTGAGGTACCGCGCGGAGCCGCGGAGCAGTGCTGGCAGACGGCGACGTTTCTTGGGAAGAGAGTGAAGTGACAGGGGTGCGGTCAAAGGTTGCAATAGACATTGGTCTTGGAGTCCTCGGTGTGGGGGTGAAGGGCCCCTGATGATGGGGTTGTGATCCTTCTGGGTCGAACTGGTCTTGCTTCAGCGTTGCGCCGTGATGATGGCGGAACGCCGGGAGTCACTGTTCGGTTGCGAACGGAACTCGGCGAAGAGGGGCCGATTAGGCGCACATTCGACAACACATGACATCGCGCATCGCAGGAGCTCCCGAGGAGGTCACAGCGTGGGCGCGAACGGTCATGGCTCAACTATCGGGCAAGAAGCGTGAATTCGCAAGCCGATTACACGGTGCCATAGAGGCGGTCGCCGGCATCCCCAAGGCCGGGAACGATGTAGCCGACCTCGTTGAGCTTCTCGTCGAGTGCGCCGAGCACGATTGTCACCTCGCGGCCGACGGTCGCTGCCTCGACCGCGGCGAGCCCTTCTGGGGATCCGATCAGGCAGACGGCGGTCACATCCATCGCCCCGCGGGCGAAGAGAAAGTCAATCGCGGCGTTGAGCGATCCGCCAGTGGCCAGCATCGGGTCCAGAATGAAGCACTGCCGGTTGGAGAGGTCGTCTGGCAGTCGCTCAGCGTAGGTCGTCGGCTGGAGCGTCTCTTCGTCGCGAACCATTCCGAGAAAGCCGACTTCTGCAGTGGGAATGAGTTTGACCATTCCGCCGAGCATTCCGAGCCCGGCGCGCAGAATCGGCACGACGAGCGGCCGCGGGTCGCTGATGGCGAGCCCTTGCGTCTCGGCGACCGGTGTCGTGATGGTGACCGGGTGGGTTCGAACGTTGCGGGTTGCCTCGTAGGCGAGCAGTGTGACAAGTTCCTCCGCGAGCGCACGGAACGTCGGAGACGGCGTGTTCTTGTCACGCAGCACGGTGAGTTTGTGGGTGATGAGGGGGTGATCGGCAACGTGTACTCGCATAGGCTCAATCTACTGTGGGGCCCCTATCGATTAGCACTGCCGAAGAGTGGATGTCTCTCGCTATCGCCGAGGCACGGCTTGCGCTCGCGAGCGGTGACGTGCCCGTCGCGGCGTTCGTGTTCAACGATGCGGGTGTTGCCGTCGGGGTAGGCCGCAACGAGCGCGAGCTCACGCGCGACCCGACCGCCCACGCGGAGATCGTCGCGATTCGGGCTGCCGCGGCATCCGCCGGCTCCTGGCACCTCGAGAACACGACGCTGGTCGTCACGCTTGAGCCGTGCACCATGTGCGCTGGCGCGATCCTGCAGGCGCGCATCCCGCGCGTGGTGTTCGGTGCGTGGGACGCGAAAGCGGGGGCCGCGGGAAGTGTGCACGATGTGCTGCGAGACCGCCGACTCCCGCATCGCGTCGAGGTGGTCTCAGGCGTGCGCGAGGCGGAGTGCGCGGCGCTGCTGAAGGATTTCTTTGCCGGGATGCGACGATGACGACCGAATCGGCTCTCGGGATCAGTCCGCGCCCCTGATCACGATCGAGTCAGTCGGGGGATTTGAGGCGTTCGGTTCAACCAACACGCCCGGCTCGAGGTAGATCACCCGCGCGACGGGCACGGCCTTGCGGATCGAAGCTTCGACGCTCTTGATCGCTGCGGCAACCTCCGACATTCTGGCCTTGCTTGAGAAGGCCAGCTTGGCGGCGACGAGCAGTTCGTCAGGGCCGAGGTAGAGGGTCTTGATGTGGATGAGGGCCTCGACCTTTGGGTGGGTCGTGATGACATCCCGAATCTTGTCTGTGTCGTCCGCGCTCGCCCCCTCGCCAACGAGCAGACTCTTCGTCTCGATGCCGAGCACGACGGCAACCGCTACGAGGAGCACGCCAATAGCCAGGGTGCCGATCGCGTCCCACGCGGCGTTGCCCGTCAGAATCGTGAGGCCAACCCCGAGGAACGCAAAGGTGAGCCCGATGAGAGCCGCGACATCCTCAAGCAGCACAACGGGCAGTTCTGGTGCCTTTGCGCGCCGGATGAATGAGACCCAGCTCTGCGTGCCACGCACGAGGTTGGACTCCCTCACCGCCGTGCGAAGCGAGAACGACTCCAGCACGATTGCTATCGAAAGCACGACGATCGGCAACCAGAGCATTTCCAGTTCGTGCGGGTTCCGAAGTTTGTCGATTCCCTCGTAGATCGAGAACATGCCACCGACCGAGAACAGGATGATCGAAACGACGAACGCATAGACGTAGCGCTCTCGGCCATAGCCAAATGGATGCGCCGCGTCTGCCATTTTTCGGGACTTGCGGCCGCCTAACAACAGGAGTACCTGATTGCCGGTGTCGGCAACGGAGTGCACACTTTCGGCGAGCATCGAGCTCGAGCCAGAGAACACGAAGGCGATGAACTTCGTGATCGCGATGCCGAGGTTGGCGAGCAACGCTGCGACGATCGCCTTGGTTCCGCCGGTTGTGCTCACGGTCGCAATCCTAGGATGAACGCATGACCACACTTCCTTCGGTAGCAATCATCGGTGCCGGTGCCATGGGCGGCGCGATCCTCGGCGGCCTCACCGCGCCCGGAGTGACGGTGACGGGTGGCATCCGAGTCACCAACCGCAGCGAAGCCAAGGCTTCTCTTGTGCGACGGCCCGGTGTCGAATCATTCGCAGTCGAGACGACTCCGGATGCGAACACTCGCGCCGTGAGCGGCGCTGCCGTCGTCATCATCGGGGTCAAGCCCGCTATGGTGCAGCACACCCTCGCCGAGCTGGCCGATGCGCTGGAGGCGGATGCCGTTGTGATGAGTGTTGCCGCTGGTGTTACGACGGCCACCATGGAGGCCGCGGTAAGCCAAGCGGTATTGCGCGCGATGCCGAACACACCATCGCTGATCGGCAAAGGTGTCACCGGCCTTGCGAACGGTTCCCGTACCAGCACCGCGCAGTTCGAGCTCGGACGTTCGGTGTTCGAGACAGTTGGCACCGTCATAGCGGTGCCGGAGTCGCAGATCGATGCGTTGAGCACCATCTCAGGTTCAGGACCCGCGTACGTGTTCTACCTCATTGAGGAGCTCACGCGCGCAGCCGTTGCCATGGGGTTCTCGGCTGCGCAGGCTCGCGAGATGGTGACTGGAACCTTCCTCGGCTCGGTTGAATTGCTCGCCGCGTCCGGCACAGACCCAGCCGAGTTGCGTCGCCAGGTGACGAGCCCGAATGGAACAACGGAACGTGCGATCGCGGTGCTCAAGGAGGCCGACATCGCTGGCCTGTTCTCGCGGGCGACCGCCGCTGCACTTGCCCGGGCGAAGGAACTCGGGGCGCTCTACTGAACCATCTGCACGGAGTTGCTGCAGTACCGCACCGGTCGTGATGCACCGCACAATCTCGGCTGCGACATAGGGCACTGATAGCTTCCATCGCCAAGCTCGCTTCAACACCGCGCGGGTGCATCTCCGCGCCACGAGAGAAGGAGAACACGATGGCAACACCAGTCGACAAGGGCGGCGAGCCCACGCCGAGCGCAGCACCGGTCGCATCCGCACTGCGTGCACCAACCCCACTCGCCATTGCCGGCATTGCAGTTGGAGCGGTGCTCGCAACAGGACTCCTGTTTGGCGGCGGCGTTGCCGTCGGACTTGCGCTACCAGCGCCAGGAGGATCAGGCCAGGCGTCGGCGGGCCAAGCTCCGTCGGCCGACGACGATCGAGGTGGCGGTGGACCGCGTGGTTCAGGTGGTCAGCGGCAAGGCCGTCCCGGTGATCAGCGCGGAGGCGCACTCAGATTCGGCGAAGGTCCTCGAGACCCAGGGCGCGGATCTGGCAAGCTCCCGAGCAGGCCAGGCTCGCCAGAGAACCCCACTCTCGACGGAACTCCGCCCGAGCAAACCGCGCCAGACAGTTAGCTGACTTCGCGGCGCTCTAGCTCTGGAGCGCCGCGAACTTCTCAATCGCTGTCGACTGGCCGCTCACAATGATCAGGTCATGATTCGATAGCACGGTTTCAGGAGTTGCGTATGTAAAGTCTTTGCCTGGCGACTTGACGCCAACGACAGTGATTCCGTGTTTTCTGCGCACCGCAGACTCAGAGAGCGGGATGCCGCGAATCGGCTTCGGCGGGTACATCTTGACGATCGCGAAGTCGTCGTCGAACTCGATGAAGTCGAGCATTCGACCAGAGACGAGATGGGCGACGCGTTCACCGGCTTCTGCCTCCGGGTAGATCACGTGGTTGGCTCCGATGCGGGCGAGGATCTTGCCGTGAGACTTGCTGATCGCTTTCGCCCAGATCTGCGGAATCTTGAGGTCGACGAGGTTGGCTGTGATGAGCACTGAAGCCTCGATCGACGAGCCGACCGCGACGACGGCGATCGAGAAATCTTGAGCCCCGATCTGACTAAGCGCATCGAGTTGGCGGGCATCCGCCTGTACTGCGTGGGTCACACGCTCTGACCACTTTTGTACGAGAGCCAGTTCGGCGTCGATGGCCAGCACTTCGCGGTCGAGGCGCTGCAACTGACCAGCAGTGGCCGCGCCGAATCGGCCGAGACCGATCACCAGTACCGGCGCATTGTGTGGGATTCTGTCAACCAACGATTGGCCTCTCTTCTGCTCGGGTGAACAACTGCCGACGCTGGCTCGCCGCGAGAGCCGCCGCTAAGGTCACGGTACCAACTCGACCGGCCCACATGGTGGCCGCGAGGATATACTTCCCCGAATCCGGCAGCGATTCCGTCAGCCCCGTACTCAGGCCGCAGGTCGCGAAGGCTGAGATTACGTCGAAGAGCACGAAGTCGAGCGGGGCTTTCGTGATGTGCAGAATCGCGATCGTTGCAGAGGCCACGATGGTCGCGCCCCAGAGCGTGACGCTGACGGCCAGGCGCAGAACATCGGTGGGGATGCGACGTTCAAACGCGTGCATGTCGTTGTCGCCTTTGGCCTCGGCGAAGGCGGCGAGGAACAGCACGGCAAGGGTCGTGACCTTGATGCCGCCAGCGGTGGACGCGGACCCGCCTCCGACGAACATGAGCATGTCGAAGACCAAGAGCGTTGATCCATTCATCGCGCCGATATCGACGGGGGAGAAACCGCCAGAGCGGGACATGACCGAGAGGAAGGCCGCCGTACCGGGCCGGGCAATCGGATCCTCGGCGCCGATGGTGAGGGTGTTGTTCCATTCCAGCGCGAGGATCGCCAGGGTGCCCACGATGATGAGTCCTGTCGTGGTGACGAGCGTGAGTTTTGCGTGAACAGACAGGCGCGTGCGATACCTCCAGAAGCGCGCAAGGGCGAAGATGACAGGAAAGCCGAGGCTGCCTAGAAACACGCCCAGCGCGAGCGTTGAGAGCATCCATGGATCGCCGGCGAACTGCTCCATCCCTGCCACGGTCGGAACGAAACCGGTGTTGGTGAAGGCAGAGACGGCGAGGTAGAAGCCCTGCCAGATGGACGTCCAGAGGTCGTAGCCTTCGGCAAGCAAGCGCGGGATGATGACGAGGGACAACGCGATCTCGATCAGCAGAGCGCTGAGCGCGACTGTTGCCAACAGGCCGCCAATGTCGCCGAGCCTGATCGCCTGCGACTCCGAAACCGGGCCGACATGAATGCGCGAGGGATTGGTGTCGCTCGCGGCGATCAGTCGTTGCCGCAAACCAAGGCGACGAGACACAATGAGCCCGAGAATGCTTGCGAGTGTGAGCACCCCGATGCCGCCGACCTGCATGCCGAGCAGAATCGCGCCATTGCCGAAAGCCGACCAGCTGGTTGCCATGTTGACGGTCGTCAACCCCGTGACGCAAATGGCAGAGACGGCCGTGAACAGGGCGTCAGCAATCGGCGTCGCGCGACCATCGGCCGACGAGATCGGCAGTACCAGCAGTGTCGTGAGGGTCAGAATCAGGCCGGTGAACACAATAATGGCGAAGCGAGCGGGGGATGCCGCGGCGAAGGAATCGACAACATTGCGCAGCCGCGCGCCGATCGTTTCGCGCCTGCCGATGGCAGGTCCTGACATCCGATTGCTCATGTCGCCACGCTTGGTTGCACGAGAGCAAATCGTACTCCGCAAGCGGCCCTCACTGGACATCCGGTCACACCAGCCCCTAGTGTTACCGATTAGCACTCCAGTCACACCGCGGGTGCATCTCAACCGAAGGGGCCAGGCCGCATGTCACGTGATCTCTCGGATGTGCACTTTCTCACGGTCGCTGAGGTCGCCGAGATGATGCGCGTCTCGAATATGACTGTGTACCGCTTGGTGCACTCTGGAGAACTTCCGGCAGTACGCTTTGGTCGCTCATTCCGCATTCCGGAGTCGGCCGTCGTCGCGGCGATCCAGACTCCCATCGCCGAGGTTGGTTGACTTCGGCTAGGATTGAGACTTCGTTGGCGCCAGTTCCACGCGCCGTTCGGGTCTTCCTTCGTTTCGCGGGCCTGATCACATCGTGATCTGAGAGTTCCTTGTGCGGGGCGGAGATGCAGAGTTTGTTTGAAGATCGTGCCAGATCGAAATGTGTAGCTGTTCGTAAATCAGTGAGGGTTGTATGGGTTCAGTAATCAAGAAGCGTCGCAAGCGGATGGCCAAGAAGAAGCACCGCAAGCTACTGCGAAAGACGCGCCACCAGCGTCGCAACAAGAAGTAACGCGGCTACGGCTGCCGCTTCACGGCACGAGCTTCGCGCCGTACCTTCTTGCGAGCGTTCCGGATGCTTGAGCGTTTGAGCGGCAAGATATCCCAACGCTCGCGCTCTGCGTGGGCCTGCAACTTCGCATCCGGATTCACAACGACGCGGTGGCCAACCATCGACAGCAATGGGATGTCGTTGCTCGAGTCGGAGTAGGCCCAGCAATCGACGAGGTCCGCGCTTCTCTCAATGGCAAAGGCTCTGGCGACGTTGGCCTTCTCTTCGCCATGAACCACATGACCGTCGAGATCGCCGGTGAACACGCCGTCGAGTGCCTGCACCTTCGTGCCGAGCGCGCCAGTGAGCCCGAGTCGGTCAGCAATGATCTGGGCGACGAGTTGTGGCGTCGCGGTTACGAGCCACACTTCGTGGCCCTTCCCGAGATGCTCCTTCGTCAGCGCCACCGTCTCCGGCCAGAGATTGGGTTCGATGTGCTTCGCGTAGATGTCTTCAGCGAGTGAAATCAGTGCCGCTTCGGTGTGCCCAATGGCGAGCCCAAGGCCACGCTCTTTGGCGGCGGAGAGGTGATTGCGGTTTTCGCCAACCGCGAGAAATCGAAACTGGTGCCAGGCGAACAGCGCGATATCGCGCCAGTTAATCAGCCCGCGACTGAAGGCTTCACGCCCGACATAAAAGACACTCGCGCCTCGCATGAGGGTGTTGTCGACGTCGAAGAAAGCAATGATCGTTCGATCGGTGTCGGGTGGCGCCACTGCTTCAGACATCCGGATTAGTCTATGGTCGTGGCCTCGATGCAACTCACGCTGATCGGAAAACCAGGTTGTCACCTCTGTGACGATGCGCACGCTGTCGTCACGGCCGTGCTGGCGGACCTCGAAATGGCCGAACCCCCGCAACTCGAACAGCTATCGATTCTGGATGACACCTCCCTCGCCGAGCGGTTTTCTGACGACATACCCGTGTTGATCATCGACGGCGAGGTTCACAGCATCCATCGGGTGGATGCTGCGGCTCTTCGAGCGAGCATCATGTCGGTACCAGCATGATTCGGCACATCGTGAGTTGGCGCCTTCGCCCGGAGTCAATCGAGGCGAAGGCGGAGGCAGCATCAACGATCGCGGCCGTACTGGAGCCGCTCGTCGGGGTGATTCCGGGATTGCACAGCCTCATCGTTCGACCGAACGTCGCCAATCACGATGAAAATTGGGATGTTGTGCTTGTTGCCGACTTCGAGTCAATCGAGGCGCTCGTCGCGTATCAGGTGCATCCGGCCCACCAGGCTGCTGGGGATGTGCCGCGGTCACTCGCGACCGAGCGGGCAGCCGTCGACTTCGAGGTGTGAGCTAGCCGGACGTCGAGTTGGTCGGACTCTCCGCACGTTCGGGTTCCTGCTCCTCGGTGTGAGAGTCAGTCGGGCTTTCAGCACCTTCGGGTTCGTGCAACTCAGCGGCTGCCGGTTCCTGAATGGGCACTGGACCGGTCAAGTGTTCTTTGAGCGAATCACGCTCGGCGATGAGGGAAGCCAGTGTTGACGCTTCGAGCCCTGGGCTCAGCACGTCGCTGAACGGGCTACCCAGCCCGCTCTTGGCGTGCACCGCTTCGGCGTAGGCGCGGGCGGTATCGGCGACCTTCGTGCTCGCACGCTGCGCCTTCTTGAGCGGGACTGCGCTGCCGCCTACGACATCCGCGTGCGCCTCCAAGGCTTTTTTCAAATCCTTGAGGGCCGAGTCTATTTTTTTGGACATGAACTCATCTTGCCTTATGCGTACGGACGATCGCTAGGTCGCCCGGCGATTCGTGCCTTCAACGAAAACGACCTGCCTAGGGCGTGAGGCGAGTCGGTCCGCGGAACAGGTAGGTCGCCTCGCGCAGGTTCGGCAGGTGGAGCATGAGCATGAGCACCCGGCTCAATCCCATGCCGAATCCACCGTGGGGTGGAACCCCATAGCGGAAGAAGTCGAGGTAGAAGTCGAGCTCCTCCGGGTCGAGCCCCTTATCCTTTGCTTGCGCGATGAGCACGTCGACGCGATGCTCTCGCTGGGCTCCGGTTGAGATCTCGACGCCGTTGAAAATGAGGTCGTAGCTGTTCGTCAGTCCAGCATCATTTGAATGCCGCATGTGATAAAACGGTCGGATGCTCGAGGCATAGTCGGTGAGAAATACGAACTCGTGACCGTACTTCTCGGCCACATAGGCTGCGATCTGGCGCTCGCCTTCTGGATCCATGTCGTCGTCGGCGCGCGGCACCTCGTAGCCACGCTCGGCAACGATGCGCTTCGCTTCGGCGAGCGGGATGCGCGGAAACGGCAGCGTTGGCACTGTCACCTCGACCCCATACAGCGTCTCGATCTCGTCGCCGTGCTTGGTCTTGACGGCTTGGAATCCGGCGACCAGCAGCTCTTCGTGGAGCTTCATGACGTCCTCGTGCGAATCGATCCAGCTGATCTCACTGTCAACGCTGGTGAACTCGGTGGCGTGCCGGCTGGTGAAACTCGGGTCAGCGCGGAAGGCCGGGCCGATCTCGAAGATCTTGCCGAACCCGGCTGGCTGCGCCATCTGCTTGAAGAACTGTGGGCTCTGTGCGAGGTACGCCTTGCCGTCAAAGTACTCGACCTCGAAGAGTTCTGCCTTCGATTCGCTTGCACTCGCCATGAGCTTTGGCGTGTGCAGTTCGATGAAGTCGTGCTCGATCCAGTACGTGCGCCAAGCGTGCTCGAGCGTGGTCTGGATGCGGAAGATCAGGTTATTCTTCGGCTGGCGCAGGTCGAGAAAACGCCAATCCATGCGCTTATCGACTCCCGAGTCATCGGCGATCGGGGTCTCGGGAATCGCGGCCCCGGCGATCACGATCGCGTCGAGTTTGATCTCGACGCCGCCGAGCTTGACGCGCTCGTCGTGCTTCAGTTCGCCCGTTGTCGTGAGGAAGGTGCCTTGCGCGAGGCCGGAGATGATGGATGCAAGCTCGTCGGGTTCTGGTGTGCCGTCCTCTGCGAAGGCTCTAGGGTGCACAAGCTGCACCGCGCCAGACTCGTCGCGGAGAACGACAAACTGCACTTTCTTCTGATCTCGAACGGTCTCGACCCACCCTGAGACAGACACCAGCCCATCGGATGCCGCGGCGAGCTCTTTGATCAGGGTGCGTTCGGTCACCCCCAAACTGTAGTTGCCGAGCCGGGTCTTCACTTGCCGCGCTCTGAGGACGCTCTAGATGCCGGAGAATTGTATAGAACATATCTTCTAATATGTGCTAGACTGGTCGCATGACGATCGCAACAGTGATCGTGCCGGATCACGTCGAACTTACTGAGCTGCCCGATCTTGCGGAGCTGCCCGATCTTGCGGAGCTGCCCGATGCTGCCCTGTTGTCGTTGCAGGCCAAGGTCGCGTCAAGTCGCCGCAAACTTGATGCTGTCAGTGCTCGGGTGTCTGCCGAGCTGAGCCGACGGTCGGCTCCTGAACTTGGATATGCGGGGCTTGCGCAGCGGTCCGGTGCTCGCACGCCGGAGGCCTTGATTCAGCGAGTAGCCGGCTTGACCAAGGCCGAGGCTCGGTCGATGGTCAGGGTCGGGAACGCTCTCGACGGATCCTCGCCATGGCTTGCCGATGTTGCTGTCGCCGTTTCTGCTGGACAATTGTCGATTGCTGCTGCGGACGGCATTGTGGTCGGGCTCGGAGTTCCGAATGCTGACGTTGCGGCAGATGACCTCGCAGACGCTGCCGTGCGGCTTGTCGCGGTGGCGGGTCAGATGACCCCCGAGCGAATCGCGGCTGCCGCGCGATCGATTCGGGATGACCTTGATGCCGTCGGAGTCGCTGACCGCGAGGAGTCGATGCGTGACAGGCGATTCTTACGATTGATTCCGCAGTCCGATGGCATGACAAAGATCTTCGGGCTTCTCGACCCAGAGTCGGCGGCTATCGTCGGCTCGGCGGTCGACGCACTCACTGCGCCTCGTCGCGGCGGACCTCGGTTCGTTGATTTGGCAGAAGTGGCGAGGTCCGAGCGGATCGCGAAGGACCCACGATCGACCGATCAGATCGCCGCTGACGGCCTCGTCGACATCGTCAAGCTCGCGGTCGCTGCAGACAAAGGCAAACTTTTCGGCAACCGTGCACCGGTGGTACGGCTTCATGTGACCTTGGCCGATCTCGCTAATGGCCACGATCTCGCGAATGGGCACGGCCTCGCGAATGGGCACGGCTTCGCGAATGGGCACGGCTTCGCGAATGGGCACGGTGCAGCTCAGCTAGAGGGACAGTCCGTAGCGGTGTCGCTTGCCACTGCGAAGCGACTTGCTTGTGGTTCCGGTTACGTGCCGGTGCTCTTCGACGGGAGCCAACCGCTGGACGTAGGTCGAAGCGAACGACTGTTCACGAATAGGCAGCGCATAGCGCTCGCCGCGCGCGACGGCGGTTGCATCTTTCCCGAATG
>ENA-ORBV01012368-ORBV01012368.1-microbial-mat-metagenome-genome-assembly--contig:-NODE-12368-length-13177-cov-5.034504_pt1 | contig 13177 bp, 14 predicted proteins | sample MGYA00237777_ERZ505514 | MGnify/ENA primary metagenome ERZ505514 (study PRJEB26160, sample SAMN06269048) | microbial mat metagenome | isolation source: Oligotrophic lake microbial mat | place...
GTATTTGCCGCCGCCGAAATAGGCGTCGACAACCCGCTCGTCGGCGCGCACCTCGGCCACCGTGCCGTGTGCCAGCAGATGGCCGCCGGCCATCACGAACACCTCGTCGCACATGCGCGAGACGTAGTCCAGGTCGTGTTCGATCAGGCAGAACGTGATGCCGGTGTCTTCGCGCAGCTTGAGCAGCATGTCGGCGATCCGCCCCAGCAGGCTACGGTTGATGCCGGCGCCGATTTCGTCGAGCAGCACGATGCGCGGTTGGCGCATCAGCGCGCGTCCGAGTTCGAGCAGTTTCTTCTGCCCGCCCGACAAGGCGCCAGCCGGCTCCAGCGCATGTTGCTCCAGACCCAGGAAACCCAGCAGTTCACGCGCGCGCCCGAAGATTTCCTGCTCGGCCTTGCGGTAGCTGGCGCGCCTGAACACGGTGTTGAAGACCCGCTCGCCCGAGTGAAGATCGGCCGCCACCATCAGGTTCTCGATCACGGTCAGGCGCGAGAACTCGTGCGCGAGCTGGAACGTGCGGGCGATGCCCAGCGCAGCGCGCTGGTGCGGCGCCAGAGCCGTGATGTCGCGACCCTGGAAAAGCACCTGCCCGGCATCGGGTTTGAGGCTGCCGGCGAGGATGTTGAACGCGGTCGTCTTGCCTGCGCCATTGGGGCCGATAAGGCCCGTGATTGCACCGCAGCGGATCTCGATGCTCAGATTGTCAACCGCAATGACGCCGCCAAACGCGATGCTGACGTTTTTCAGGGAAAGCACAAGCGGCGTGGCAGTACCGCACCGCTTACTGCAGGATTTCGAGCTGCTTGTATTTGCTGCCGTCGACGACGAACTTGCCGATGTGGCCCTTCACGTCGCCCTTGGCGTCGAACACATAGGTGCCGCCCGCACCCTCGTACGAGATCGCCTTGCCCTCGGCAATCAGCTTCTTGGCCTTGGCCCATTCGCCCGGCCGAATCGGCTCGCCCTTGCCCGATGCGATGGCGCGCAAGGCGGCCGCGATCTTGCTGCGGTCGGCGCTGCCGGCACGCTCAATCGCCAGCGCCACCATGAAGGTCGCGTCGTAGGTCTGGTCGACAAAAGCCTTGTCGGCGCCCGATTTGAATTCGTCGTTGAACAACTTGTGCAACATCGCCTTGGCCGGGTTGTCGGCGGGCGACGTGGGCGACGAGAAGAACGAGTCCGCCAGCGCCTTGGCGCCGACATCCTTGATCAGCGCCTCGTCGCGCAGACCATCGGTGCCGATGAAGCGCTTGAAGAGTCCGCCTTCGAGCGCCTGCTTGACGATGACACCGCCGCTATCGCCGGCATACGCGATCAGCACCAGGGCTTCGGCGCCACCGGAGGCCAGCGTTGCGAGCTCCGATCGGTAGGAGTTTTTCTTCTCCTCGTGTTTGGTGGCGGCAGTCACGGTGCCGCCGGCGGCCTTGTAGGCAGCGAGGAACGTGGTGCCGATGCCCACGCCATAGTCGTTGTTGACATAGGTGACAGCCACCTTCTTGATGCCAGCCTTGAGCACCATACGTGCGAGCACCTCGCCCTGGTAGTTGTCGGACGGCACCAGCCGGTACACCGAGTCCTTGTCGGCGAGGTCGGTCATCGCCGGCGACGTGGCCGTGGGCGACAGCAACACCACACCGGCCGGAATCGTGCTGGCGTTGGCGGCCGCGATGGTCGTGCCGGACATGAAAGCGCCCATCATGACCGGCACCTTCTCGATATTGACCAGCTTGCCTGCCGCGTCGACGGCGGTCTGTGCACCGCCCTGGGTGTCGCCAACGACCAGCACCGCCTTGCCCTTGAGCAACCCGCCCTGCTCGTTGACGTGTTTGATCGCCAGCGCCGCAGCGTTTTGCAGCGGTGGCATGAAACTGGCTATCGGCCCGGTGACATCCATCAGGGCCCCGATCTTGGTGTCTTGCGCGTAGGCAGCCACGGCCAGAACGGACGCAGCAAGTAGGGTCAGCAACTTCTTCATGAACATGGACAACTCCTGGTGAAATACTACGGCGCGCGAAGATTCCGCCGATCTGGAGCCATCGTGCAGGCGCACGCGGCCAACCAGCCCTGCTGCCACCGGAACGCGCCGACCCGGTGCCACACCGGGCAAGCGATCTGGACGCGAATGGCGACACCGCAGGACCGCAAATCATGATAGCCCGGCGTCCGGTCGGCCAATGTAAGCCGCTTTACATTGGCCGCGCATTCGACTCAGTGGAAACCCTCGGCCATTCGCGGGGGCGCACCCGGCGCAAGAGCATGCCGTACAGGCATGGTCAAACTGCCACCGACGGGTAAACTGACCGGCGATGCCGCAGCGCAACCTCTCGCACACAACCACTCCACCGTCGGCGCCGCCAGAGGGCGACGATGGCTTCACCTTGTCGGCGTGGTTGACCAACCTGAACTTCAACTGGGATGCGGCCACCCGCGGCTCGCGCAGCCTGCAGTTCCCCAAAGACGAAACGCTGTTCCTGGAAGGGCAGACGGCCAGCACCGTCTATGCCATCGTCGAAGGCCGCGTGCGGCTGATGTCGTTCGGTTTCGATGGCAAGGAACGCCATCTGATGATCATGGGCCCCAATGGCCTGGTCGGCGACTGCGGCCTTTTGTCGACCCGCAACTACGTCGTGTCCGCCGTGGCGGCAAGCGATACCGTCGTACATGCCATTCCGTCAACACGCCTGCTGACGGCCCTGGCCCAGGACGCCACACTGATGCGCCAGCACCAGGAACTCTCGGGCCGGCGTTTTCGCATCATGCTGCGCCACCTGGCCTTGCAGGGCTCGAACTCGAGCCGGCGCCGGGTCTGCCTGCACCTGCGCGACCTGGTCAACAGCTACGGAGCGCCCCACGAACACGGCAGCGTGATCTCGATCGCGTTCACCCAGCAGGAGATGGGAAACATCTGCGGCCTGTCCAGGGTCAGCGTGTCGCATGTGTTCACGGCGCTGGAGCGCGCTGCGGTGATCGCCCGCGACGGCCGTCTGGTGGTCGTGCTGGACCGGGATCGGCTGGAACAGTTCGCAACCGGATGATGCCCGGCCAGCGCGCGCCGTGCAGGCCGGCGTGCGTCGGTTGTAAAGCAATTGACAGGTTTTGAGGGGGTCGGCGGGTAAGCTCGGGTGCATTCTTCCGACCCGCCCGGCCCAACATGAACGAACCATCCGAATCCCGGCCCGGCCCGGCGCGACCCATCGCCGGCGTGCGCGGCGCCCAGGTCCCGATGGGCTGCGAGACACTCGAGCCCAGCCTGTCCTTTTTTGTGCAGACCCTGGGATTTCGTATCGACGCGATTTTTCCTGCCGACGATCCGGCCACGGCGATGTTGTCCGGATATGGCCTGCAGATCCGGCTGGCGCGCGGCGCGACACGCGGCGTGGAAACGCTGTACCTGCTGTGCGACGATCCGGCCGCCGCTGCCGCCGCCGGCCAGACCCGCTTCGTGGCGCCCAATGGCGTGTGCATCGAGCTGGTCGCCGCCGATCCGGCATTGAGACTGCCAGCGACCCGCCAGGCGCTGGTGCACACGCGCTCCGCCACCGAGACCCAGTGGGGCGTGGGCCGCGCCGGCATGCGTTACCGCGACCTGTTGCCCGAACGCCATGGCGGCGCCTTCATCGCCTCGCACATCCGCATCCTGGAGGGCGGACCGGTGCCCGACTACGTGCACTTTCACAAGATCCGGTTCCAGACCATCTTCTGCCGCAAGGGCAGGGTGCGGGTGGTCTATGAAGGTCAGGGCGAACCCTTCGTCATGCACGCGGGTGACTGCGTGTTGCAGCCGCCGCAGATCCGCCACCGCGTGCTCGAGAGCTCGGCCGGCGCCGAAGTGGTGGAACTCGGTGCCCCGGCCGACCACATCACGATGGCCGACCACACGATGGCACTGCCAACACCCGACCGATACCCAGAGCGCGACTTCTCCGGCCAGCGTTTCGTGCGCCACATCGCGGCCCAGGCCAGCTGGTCGCCCTGGCGTATGGACGGCTTCGAGATGCGCGACACCGGCATCGGCGCTGCCACCGCCGGCCTGGCTGGTGTGCGGGTGTTGCGCCCGATCGCCGGCCACAGCGGCACCGGGCGTCAGCAACACGCCACCGAGTTCTGCTTCTATTTCGTGTTGAACGGCCATCTGACGGTGGAGGTCGACGGCCAACCGCTTGCGCTGTCGTCGGACGACAGCATCACGGTAACCGACACCACCGCCTACCGGTTCGGCGACGCCAGCGCCGACCTGCAGCTGCTGGAGGTGACGTTACCGGCGCTGGTCGAGCCACACTGACCGATAGGCTTCATAGCAATGAGCGATCAAGCGATTGGGAATCGACATAAGTAGTAGCCCGTTCGGGCTGAGCCTGTCAAAGCGCATCGCCAAGCTCAGCCCGAACGGTTTCTAAATTGGCGATTGCAAATTGGCATGGGCGCGCTGACAACACGGTTGCGGCGCGACGGTCACGGCCGACGCCGGCGCCTGGGGTAGGCTATAGGCCTTTTGTCACTCGACCGCCTCCATCCATGCAAACGCCATCCCAGTCAATCCCAGCCCTGTTCTCGTGCGAACGCCTGATCCGGTTTTCCGATTGCGACCCGGCCGGAATCGTCTTCTACCCGCAGTATTTCGTGATGTTCAACGGACTGGTCGAGGACTGGTTCAACGAAGGACTGGAGATCGGTTACCACAAGGTCGTGATCGAGCGCCGCATCGGCCTGCCGACGGTGCATCTGGAGGCCGACTTCCGAGCCGTCAGCGCCATGGGCGACCAGGTCGTGTTGTCGCTCGGCGTCGAACGTCTGGGTGGGCGGTCGCTGACGCTGCAGGTCAAGGCCACCGGCCGCGACGACGGCGTGTTGCGCATGCAAGCCCAGATCGTCCTGGTGACGACCTCCCTGGTGAGCCACAGGGCGATCGCCATCCCAGAGGATATTCGCGGCGCCATCGCCGCTGCTCAGGCACGCCAGCAGGGTCAGGGCTGATCCTGCTGGTGCGCACACGCGCGCGGCGCAGGCTCAATGCGCGCCGACGCTGCCCGTGCGAAGGGTCTGCGTCGGCAATTCGCCGAAACGGGCCTGGTACTGCGCCGCGAAATGGCCCAGGTGCAGGAAACCGTATTGCGCCGCCACCTGTGACACAGAGGCCTTGTCGAGCGACCCGCAGCGCGCCAGAACCGTGTGCACGTGATCCAGCCGCAGATCGCGCCAATAGGCCATCGGGCTGCGTCCGGTGTGCTGGCGAAAGGCCTGCTGCAACGCACGCGCGCTGACGCCCAGATGCTGGCACAGGTCGGCCAGCGACAACGGTGCCGTCACGTGCTCATGCAGGTACTCCTGCGCGCGCCGAACGGAACGCGGCAGCAGGCTGCGCCGCGCGCCGGGTTGCAGGCAGGCGGAATGGTTGTGGGGCGCCAGCGTCAGCAGCGCGGTCAACAGATATGTTTCTGCCTGTGCGGCGAGCGCCGTGCCGCACAGCGCCGGGTCGGCGTCGACTGTGGCACACAGGTATTGCACGAAGTTGAGCACCGGTGCCAGCGCCGGCGCGTCCAGCGGCACGGCCAGGTCGAACACCAGTGGCTGCGTCAGCGGCGTCTGCGCCAGCTGCTCGAACTGGCGCTGCACCGCCAGCCGGGAAAAACGCACGATCAGGTGCGGGCTGTCGTCGGCCCACACCATGTTCAAGGGTTCAGTCGGTGACGGCAACGACGCGGTGCGCGTATCGGCCAGCACCTGCTGCTGGCCGCAGCGGATCGATGCGCCACCGCGCAGCGGTATCTGCAACAGGTAGAACTCGCCCAGGCAACCGGGATCGATGCGCACCGCCGGCCCGTATTGCACGTAGTTGAGGCTGACGTCCTGGTGCAAACGCACACTGTGGTGGCGTGCATCGAGCGCGGTGCCGGGGTGCGCCACATGCAGTCCGTGCGGACAAAAGATGCGGGCCACGCACTCGCGCGCCTCGTCCACATCGCCGGTCTGGAACAACTGGTAATGCGACAGCGGCAGCGCGGCGAGAGTCGACATGGGGGGACCAATGTAGCAAAACAGCGCTGACTTGACCATCGACAATTTCCCGCCCCGCCGGTTGCCGGCCGACCCCCGGGGTTGACACACGGCGCCACAAATCTGCGTTTGCGGGATCAGGCCGGCGTTTTCCGGATGTGTTCGAGGCGCGCAGTCGGTTACCTTTTGATCCTGGTCAGATCACCCATGACGAGGGTCTGACAAACCCATCGAGGAGACGAACATGTTCAAGGGACTTTCCGGCAAAAGCGCCATCGTGACCGGCGGCGCCACACTGATAGGCGCCGGCCTGGTGCAGGCCATGCACGCCGCTGGCGTCAAGGTGACGCTGGCCGACATCGACGCCGAGCGCGGCCAGGCGGTGGCCGAGGGCTGTGGCGGCGACGTCTGGTTCAGCCGTACCGACATCACCGACGACCGGCAGGTACAAGCCTGCGTGGACCAGGCTGCGCAGCGCCATGGCGGCGTGCATTTCCTCGTCAACCTGGCCTGCAGTTATGTCGATGACGGCATCAAGGCCAGCCGCGCCGACTGGCTCACCGCGCTCAACGTCAACGTGGCAAGCGCTGCGATGATGCTCAAGGCCGTACACCCCTACATGCAACAGGCTGGCGGCGGAGCAGTCGTCAACTTCACCAGCATCTCGTCCAAGGTGGCGCAGACCGGCCGCTGGTTGTACCCGGTCAGCAAGGCCGCCCTGGTGCAGCTCACGCGCAACATGGCGCTGGACCTGGCAAGCGACAACATCCGCGTCAACAGCGTCTCGCCGGGCTGGACCTGGTCGGCCATCATGGACCAGCTCAGCGAAGGCAACCGCGACAAGACCAACCGCGTGGCAGCGCCGTTCCACATGTTGCGCCGTGTCGGCGACCCGAGCGAGGTGGCCCAGGTCGTGTTGTTCCTGTGTTCGGACCACGCGAGCTTCGTCACCGGCGCCGACTACGCCGTCGACGGCGGGTATTCGGCCATGGGGCCGGAATCCTTCGAGCCCGCGATCCCCAAGCTGATGGCCTGAACCGGCCGCCTGCACCTCACCATTCACATCCAGGAGACAAAAAAATGCGCAAGATCATGATCGTCGGAGCCGGCCAGTCCGGCCTGCAACTGGCCCTGGGCCTGCAAGCGGGGGGCTATGAGGTCACCGTCACATCGAACCGGGAGCCGGACGCGATCCGCAGCGGCAAGGTGATGTCCAGCCAATGCATGTTCCACGACAGCCTGCAGCTCGAACGTGACCGCGGCATCAACTTCTGGGACGCCGAATGTCCGCCGGTGCAAGGTATCTCTTTCACGGTACCGCACCCGGAGATCGCCGGCGAAAAGGCCCTGACATGGAGCGCCCGGCTCGACCGGGAGGCCCAGTCGGTCGACCAGCGGATCAAGGTGCCGCTGTGGATGCAGACCTTCACCGAACGTGGCGGCAACATCGTCTACAAGGAGGCCGACACCAGCGACCTGGAGCAGTGGAGCCAGAGCTACGACCTGGTCATCGTCGCCGCCGGCAAGGGTGCAATCGCGCAGATGTTCGAGCGCGACGCCAGCCGCAGCCCCTACGACAAACCGCAGCGCGCGCTGGCGCTGACCTACGTCACCGGCATGACACCGCGGCCTGAACATTCGGCGGTCTGCTTCAACATGATTCCGGGCGTCGGCGAATATTTCGTCTTTCCAGCGCTAACCACCAACGGTCCGTGCGAGATCATGGTGTTCGAGGGCGTGCCCGGTGGTCCCATGGATTGCTGGGCCGACGTGAAGACACCCGCAGAGCATCTGGCCCGTTCGCGCGAGATCCTGCAAAAATTCCTGCCCTGGGAGTCCGCACGCTGCGACAAGGTCGAACTGACCGACGCCAATGGCATTCTGAGTGGCCGATTTCCGCCGACCGTGCGCAAGCCGGTGGGCACACTGCCGTCCGGTCGCATCGTGATGGGCATGGCCGATGCGGTGATGCTCAACGACCCGATTACCGGCCAGGGATCGAACAACGCCGCCAAGTTCGCCCACGCGGTCGAGACGGCCATCGTGGCCCACGGGGCGCAGGCTTTTGACGCCGACTTCATGCAGCGCTGCTTCGAGGGCTTCTGGAGCAGCTATGGCCAACACGCCACCAACTGGACCAATGCGCTGCTGATGCCACCACCACCGCATGTGCTCAAGGTGCTCGGCACCGCCATGGCGCTGCCCCAGGTCGCCCACCGCATCGTCAACGGCTTCAACGATCCGACCGACTACGCCAACTTCTTCATGACGCCGGACAAGGTCGACGCCTACCTGGGCGAGTTGGCGCCGGCATGAGCCGCCGGGCCGTTCCCAAGGCGAATCCCGTAGTGCGCAGCGCGAAGGATCGTCCAATGATCGTTGTGCTGCCGCCGCTGCAGGCTTTGCGCCATGCGGCCAGCCTGCCGGAGGCCAATTTTCGGCTCGCGATGCGCCGCCTGGTCGGCGCGGTCTCGATCATCACCAGCTCGGACGGCCAGACGCCGGTGGGCCTGACCGCCACTGCGGTGACCGCGTTTTCGTCCGAGCCGGCGCGGCTGCTGACCTGCATCAACCTCAAAGGCACGACCTTTCGCGCCATTGCCGAGAACCGGCGCATGGCGGTCAACGTGCTGGCGCTGCACCACACCGAGCTGGCCAAGACTTTCGGTGGCGCAACGCTGTCCCATGACGAACGCTTCAGCCGGGCGCAGTGGAGCACGCTCGTGACGGGCGCCCCGGTACTGCTGGACGCACTGGCGGTTTTCGACTGCGTGGTCGACGAGATGATGGTTGCGCACAGCCACGCCGTCATGATCGGCGAGATCAAGTCGGTGCTGCTCAGCCCCCTGCAGGCGCCACCGCTGCTGTATGCCGATGGCAACTTCACAACGATCGCGCAGCAACAGCTCGCCGGCGGGAACACCGCGCGCAAGGCGGCGTAAGGCGGGCCGAGGTCATCCTGCCGGCGCGGTCCGGGAGTCGGCTTTCGCGCTGCGGCTGCGGCTGCAGAACGTTCGGTCCCCGCAAATTTGGCAATGGGCCCCGTACACATTGAGGCAACAACATGGCATGGGATGCAATCGTTGTTGGGGCTGGCTGCTGCCTTAAAACAGCTCGCCAGTTCGAGGCAATGCCGCATCTTCCATCGCCTGCAACGGCGCGCCAGCTGCGCCGGCAAACACCTCCCCCTGCCTGGCCAACGCGCCCACCCGCACACCGAGCAGGCGCAGACGCTGCTGCAACGGTACGCGCTTGAGACATTGCCCGGCGATGTTGCGGATATCGCGCGCGTCGGCGGTGTAGTGGTCGATCGTCTGGTCGCGGGTGGCGATCTTGAAGTTGTCATACCGCAGCTTGATGCCTATCGTCTTGCCGACATACCCCTTGCGCTGCAGGTCACCGGCGACCTGTTCACACAAGTCGGTGAAGATGGCGCCGAGCTCGGCACGGTCGCGCACGGCGTGCAGGTCGCGCTCGAAAGTGGTCTCGCGGCTCATGGAAACCGGCTCGCTCTCGGTCACCACGGGGCGATCATCGCGGCCCCAGGCGGCGGCGTGCATCCAGGCGCCGGTGCTCTGCCCGAAGTGGTCTATGAGCCACTGCAAATCTTTGGCCGCCAGCTCGCCGATGGTGTGGATACCAAAGCCCTGCAACTTGGCGTCGGCCTTGGGGCCGATGCCGTTGATCTTGCGGCAGGCCAGTGGCCAGAAAAGCGACTGCAGGTCTTCAGGCTGAACGATGGCGATGCCGTTGGGTTTGTTGAACTCACTTGCCATCTTGGCCAGCAACTTGTTGGGTGCCACTCCCACCGAGCAGGTGAGGCCGGTGGCATCGAAAATACTCTTTTGGAGCAGCCGCGCCAGCACGCGCCCGCCCTCGCGCTGGCCACCCGGCACGGCCGTGAAATCGATATACACCTCGTCCACGCCCCGGTTTTCCATCAGCGGCGCGATCTGCAGGATCACCTCTTTGAACTTGCGCGAGAAGTGCCGGTATTCCTCGCCGTCCACCGGCAGCTGAATCGCCTGCGGGCACAACTTGGCGGCTTTCATCATTCCCATGGCCGAGCCGATGCCGAACTGGCGCGCCGCATAAGTGGCGGTGGTGATGACGCCGCGGCCCACATAGTCTTTGAGGCGCGCGAATCTTTCCACCGCAATGAAAGCGCGGGGGTTGCCGCTGGCCTGCGCCTCGGGCGATTGCTCCAGCTCGGACAGCGCGGCGTCGACTGCGCGACGCCCACCGCCGATCACCACCGGCAGGCCCTTGAGCTGCGGGTAGCGCAGCAACTCGACCGACGCGTAAAACGCGTCCATGTCGAGATGTGCAATGCGGCGGGGATGGGGAGAGGTTATCTCCCGAACTTCAACATCCGATTGGCCCATTGCGCACCCAGCAACTTAATTCGCTACCAACGCAACAGCGCGATTCGGAAAGGCACGCAACAGCTGTTTGTCCATGGTCACCAGATGGGTGTCAAGCCGTACGGCCAACGCGACGAATTCGCAGTCATAGGCCGAACACGCGCTGTCACGCACGAGTTCGAACACACCCAGCGAGTCCACCTCATACTCGGCGCCGGCCAGCAGACTTTCAATATGAAAAGGGGCCTGGCCCCTTTTCATAGCTTCGCCTTTGAGGCTGCGGCGATGAACCTCTGCGGAGGTTTTAGCCGTGCATCGTGCATAGAGTTCGTCTGGTATGTTCTTCAAGGTCAATGTGGTGGGCATGCTGAGATGAAACCAACTTGGAACCATTATGGTTTGCAACTGGGGGGATTCAGTCAGTGTCTTGCCGAGCATTTGATGTCGTTCAGCCAGGGCAGGTCGAACTCGGGGATACGGGGGTGCCCACAGCCCGGGGGGCCGGGCCACATTCAGGCTACCCACTGAAAGTCTGCGCGCGCCGGCGCCCGGGGCGGCGCCCGGGCCTGCAGTCCGCGGTGCGTCGCGCCGGGCTTCGTGGGCTCGAATGCGAACACCTAAGCCGGACGAGCCGGCAATAGGCGGCTAGCCTCGTCAGCCGACAGGCGGGATGCCTATGACGCAGCGCAATCCAGATTCTCAATACCGGGTTACGCTTGCGCGGTCACCCCCCTATCCATCGAAAGACTGCTTTGAACCGTCTCGCTTCCCTGTCTTTGTCACGCCAAGCCATCGGGCTTTTCGCGTGGCTTGTGCTCGCCTTCGCAGCAGCGGCCATCGGTGCCTCGGCTTCGGTGCAGGCCGGTGCGTTTTATCTGGATCTCGTGCGCCCGGCGTGGGCGCCGCCAGCGTGGCTTTTCGGGCCCGTGTGGTCCGTTCTGTACTTGTTCATGGGCGTGGCTGCCTGGCTCGTATGGCGAACACAGGGTAGAGCGGCCACGCGGACGGCGCTCATTGTCTTCGTGATTCAGTTGGTGGCCAACGCGTTGTGGACCTGGCTGTTTTTTGTGTGGCACCAGGGCGCGCTGGCGTTCGCCGAAATACTGCTTCTGTGGGCGCTGATTCTCGCCACGACAGTGATGTTCGCCAGAATCAGCAAACTGGCCGCTGCCTTGCTGGTTCCCTACCTGGTGTGGGTCAGCTTCGCAGCGGCGCTCAACTTCGCATTGTGGAGACTCAACCCGGGAGTTCTTGGGTAAACAAAACGGCGAACGCGCTGCAGGAGGTGGAGAGACTTGTCCAAGATGGTCTGGTACCCGCTTGGCGGCTTCAAGCCGTGCGCCAGGATGCCGCACTCCAGGAAGGCGTCGAACTCGTCTTTGGCGAACTGCGGCAGGCCGGCGCCAGTGGCCTCATCCGCACTTGGGAGGAGCTGCTTGCGGGGCGCTGCGCTTTCGAACACCAGCAAAGCTGCCACCTGGAAACCGCGTTTTGATCGACCACGCACCATCAACTGCGCGTTGATAGCGCCGCCTCCAGCAGCGGTTTGGCCCATGACGGCGTGGCGCGCAGCGCGTCGAGCGTCGTGGGCCAGGTGAGTTTGCCCGCGCGCATCTCGGCTAACGGCAGCGGGTCTGGAACGACTTCGCCGGCTTCGGCTTGTTCACTGTTGTCATAGACCTGCAGTTGCGCCAGGTGAGGCAGCAGTGTGATCAGGTTCTGCAGCGAGGTCTGCCAGCGTTCGCGAATCTTGGCCTCGGGGATATCGTGTCCGCCAGCCGCCACGCGGGCGATGTGCAGCGCGGGCGACGACAGGCCGCAGTCGGTAATGGCGACCAGCTCACACGCCAACGTACCGGGATTGAACCATGTCAAGCCCGCTTGCCGCAGCAGATGCCCGCCGACCGAACTCTTGCCTGCACCGTTGACGCCGGCGAGGACAAAAAGAACCGGACGATCCATCAATGGCTATCGCCTGCCCTGACTTTGCCGCCCAGCTGAGCGGGGCTACGCGCCAGCGCACGCAGTCGCTCGCCTGCATCGGCCGCCTGCAGTGAGCCAAGCCGATCGTCGAAGCGCTGTCTCAACATGTCCAGCGCGGGTTGCGTTCGCGAAGCCGCGTCCTGCAGTGCCTGCTTGATCGCACCGTACTCCGCCGCCGACAGAATGACCGCTTCGGGTTCATTGTGGTTGGTGACCACGACCTTGCCCTCACGGCCGATGGAGCGCATGACGCCGCGCCAGCCCAGTTTCTTGACGCTTGATGCGGGGGTATGGTGCAGTTTGTCGATTGCCTCGATCTGGAGAGTCAGGGCTAAGGGTTCATTTCCTGTTTACTTTCCATGGTGAAATATACCCATATTTTCCTTTATGGCCAATCAGGGTCAGGGGCTGCAACTGCGAACGACCGTGGGCGCAACGAACCAGAACAGATCTTTGGGCGGCATCATGCCGTGAGCGATGTCGGTTGCCAGCGGGAAAATGCGCCAAGGGCGACGAGAAGACGGCACAGGACGTCAATCGACGCGTGGCACATGCGCTATCGCTGTCGATGCGCCCGGGCAGGACGCCTTGAAGCCAACCTGCGCGCACGGCCGGTCTAAGTCAAGCCCCAATCGACACAAAACTGCCAGAACCCTGGCTGGAAGGCGGGCGTGCGCCGGGCATACGCTGCCGGGCTGCCGGGCTGCCTTCAGGCAGCTTGCTGAAACTCTGCGCGCGCCGGTGCCCGTGGCGGCGCCCACGCTTGCAGTCCGGGGTTCGTGAGAAGCCGCTCTATCACCGGCGCCTCCAGGATGGCCGCGATGACCTTGTGC
>ENA-ORBV01012370-ORBV01012370.1-microbial-mat-metagenome-genome-assembly--contig:-NODE-12370-length-13175-cov-21.071919_pt1 | contig 13175 bp, 11 predicted proteins | sample MGYA00237777_ERZ505514 | MGnify/ENA primary metagenome ERZ505514 (study PRJEB26160, sample SAMN06269048) | microbial mat metagenome | isolation source: Oligotrophic lake microbial mat | place...
GTTGCAACCGAAACCATACCAGGCTAGTCCTGGAGGGGATCACCAAACTTTTCAACTAAACTCGGGACAAGGCCCCGTGTGTCATACCGTCAGATGAATGGAAGAGCGAACTTATGACACCCAATCTTCACCGCGTGAGACATCCATTAGCATTGAATGTTTGGCGTTATATGAGGTTGGAGCATCTCGAAGCGCTGCTGCGCGGAAAACAGTTGTATCTACCGAGAGTAGATCAGTTCGGTGAAGCCTGGGAGGGTTCATTCAGCGATTCTCCCGATTTTGACTCAGATCCGCTGTATGAAACGGCTACTGCTGAGGAACGAGAAGCCTTTCGAAAATCCTATCAAAAACTCCGGCAAGAGACTATGCAACGCCTGTTCTATGTCGGTTGCTGGAACATCAACGATGCAGAATCGGAGCTGCTCTGGAAACGCTATATGGGTGACTATCCTGAAGCGGTGGCAATCACTACGACAATTGCCTCGCTCTGTGCATTGCGTCCAACTCCGATTGACACAAAGGCTGGCGAATTCATTCCTCGTTATTGTGTCGGTGAGATCCAATATATTGATCATTCCATAGCTGGCAGCGTACCCGGAAACGACCTTTCATTGTTCTATAAGGGCAGGCAATATCAGGACGATAATGAGTTTCGCATTATCGTGGAACTTTGGAACATGGGTTGGTCCCAGCATGGCAATCCTGACCTACCAATCGGCATAAGCATTCCAATTGCGCCAGCTGTATTTATAAAGAACCTCACAGTAAAACCGAAGTCTGTTGGATTGAAGGACAAAGTCAATAGAATTCTTGACGAGGTCGGATACGATATTCCGGTTTGCGATTCGATGCTGGACCGTCCAGCAATTTGGTAGCTTGCCGGTGTCGTTGATCAAGAGTCACTAAACATCGGTAACGACATTTCGATTCTTGACCGCGCATCGTTGGTCTTCAGCAAAATTGCTGCCACCGATTTCTCATAACATCATGACACCACGCTTATTCACTTGAGCCCTGGTCGTATTTGAGTAACGTCATATTAAATTGAGTGTTGACGACAACTAGAATTACGTGCGCAATTCTAGATACCATTCTTAAAGTCAACATATTCTCGCGTGATTATTAGATATTGCTTGCCACTACAAGTAGTGGCAGCGCTGCTGTCACTACTTGTAGTGTTAATTTGAGAGACACCCCAGGTCTATGACGAGCAGATTAAGCCGGCGTTCGGACCTAAACGATGTCTTCGTTTTCAATACGCCAAACATGATATGAATGAAGCAACTTCCGCATAGAAGCTATTACTCTCGGCATTGGCGTAACGCCGTTCAGTGTCAATCTTCGGGAGAACTCGTGTGCGTGGACGATCGGATTGGACACGTCCGCCACCATCGCTGGGAAATAGAGAGCTTTTCGCAACCGCGGATTTCCGATTTTTGAAATATGTGCGGGTTTCCGGAGTGAAGTACCAGATGATCGCTCGAAAGGTGCTAGACCAGCGTAGGCGACCAATTGTTTTGTGTTATTGAAGTTTATCACGTCACCAACTTCGCTTAGAAACAATAGTGCTGTCCGTTTGCCGACACCGGGAATCGACAGCAGTAGATCGATGCCCAAAAATTGCTTTGCTCGTGATGCAATCTCAAAAACGCCTATGAATTGGGCCCTTTCGAGATCGTGCTTTAAAGCATAATATATATATATATATTATGGGAAGAGCAGATAATTCTGCCACCAGCGCCGGTGCCGCATTTTGTCCGGTGGCTTAAATCTCAAAAAGGCAAGAAAGCCTTTGAAGTGATTTGCAATTTTCAGTGTACACTTCAACTGACCGGATGGTGTCTCATTTGGTGCCATCAAATCATGGAACTCCGACACAGTAAACCGAGATGGGCCAAAATTGCAATGCTTGATTTGTCACCGGACAGACACAATTGGACTTCCTTTTTGAGAATTTCCTAAAGAAATAGGTAGCATCTGCTGATTCAATGAATAGAGGCGGTTCGATCTTGAATTGAGCCCATTGAGCCGTTAATGAGCCGTTTGCATAATCTCGCTATCCCTCTGCCAGCCTGTAAATCGTGCCTTTTCCAGTCTTCCCTTCTCGGAGAATGAGCCCTTTCTCTACGAGTTGTGAAAGATCGCGCGTCGACGTTGGTTTGCTGGCACCGAACAAACTCTGATACTCAGCATTCGTCAGTGACTTATTTGATTGCAGATACTGGATCGCTTTGATCTGGCGATCATTCAACCCTTGTTCTCGTAACCTCCGCTCCCCATATGTTCCTATTGGAGATAGCACGAGCTTGAATGTCCCTGAAATTGACACATCGAATTGCGGTGGCGCAAGACCTTGTTCAGAAAGCGCTTCAACAATTCGAATGGTACCAGTCCCCCACCGCTCAATTATGCCGGTGTTGTAAAAGCATTCTGCAATTAAACGATTGGGCGCATAGGAGTTATGCGGACGGAAAAGATCTTCCGGACGCAATTCCACAGGTAGGCTACCAGGATTCCAGATTTCGAGATGATCGTCATAGAGGCGAATATTGATAGACACTCCCGTCTTGTAAATGCGGTGGCATACAGCATTGGCAACAGCCTCACGTAGGGCAGGTAGTGGATACTCCCACACCTCCTCACGTTCGGCAAAACTACCAGAAATCCTATGTGAACCTGAAAGGTTTGATTTGCCGATAATGAATTTTCTTTCGAGCCTATCCAGAAACCACGATAATGCCTCATCGATCTGCTTGAACAGCGGTCCATCAAATTCTTTATCGTCAACGATCATAGTCTCAGATTTAAATCTTCCAACTTTGATAAACGCTGATGGATAGAAACGTTTTGGCTCCTTTCCAAGCAGGAGAATTGCGGCTCTAGTTGGTATGCCCTTTTCAAGCAATTCCAATTTTTCCAACGTAGACAGAACGTCCTCGCCTTCAGGTACCGGCCTACGGCCAAGCTTATTTAAGCGATCAATGAAAAGCTGAATCGCTTCAGGGTCCAGGTCCGCGATTGTGGCTCGATCTTCTATTCTACTGTCCCAGCCAGAAGTACTGGAGGCAAACAATCGTTGTCTAACTTCTTCAGGACTCATTATCTGATTGGTCCGCCCGACCCTCTTAATGTAACGACCATCCACGCTAATCGGGTTATCTGATCGCTCAACCGTTATTGCAATAACAGTTCTACCGTTGTACACGCAGGGAACGACAGAGGGGAGAAAGCGGGGCTGAATCTTAGACTGCATTCGTTGTGCCCAGTCTTCCAATGTGGTATCACCTACAGTGATGCCTAAAACGCGTCCGTCGTCGCGAACACCGATCAAAATAATTCCACCGTTGGTATTGGCAAACGCTCCAATCGTCTCAAGAGCTTTAGAATCAAACGATTCCTTAAACTCAAGTGTTTCACTCTCAGAATTCTTGTTTAACTGAGCAAAATCAATTTGCATTTTAAATACCTAGGAGGGTGCCAGACATTCGCATTTTCTAAGTCTTGGACTTCCGCTTGGTGAGCTTCTTCGGATTGTCCTTTTCCTTCACCTGAAGCCAGGCATTGTGCGCCTGTTGTCTCGCATCCCTGACCGCGTCCTGCTGCGTTAGTGCATAAACTCTTACTGTCGTCTTCAGATCCTTATGATGAAGCGCAGCTTTGACCAGAGCGATGTTGACGTTTGCATTTGCCATTGCGGCGCCCAAGCTGCGGCGAAGATCATGCAGGGTCACATGCTTGTCACCGGCGAATCCAGCGTTTTTGCGAAACGTGCTCCACGACTTTTTTATATCCGTGAGATGCCCTGTCGTTCCCGTTCCTGGAAAGACAAACATTCCGTATTGGGCGTTTAACTTTAGTATTTCTCGACGTGATGCAAGAAGAGCGATTTCGTGTCCGCCGAGTGCGAGTTCTTGCTTGGTATTATTTTTGGTATCAGGAACTGTAAGAAGACCGGAGTCAAAATCAACATCCTGCCAGCGAAGTGCCATGAGATTTGATTTTCTGATTCCGGTGAAGAGGCTGAGTTTAACGAAGTCGCGCAAAGTATCGTCGGCGTCCGTTTCCAATTTCAAAAGCAATGTGGTCGCTTCTTCTTTTGATAAAAATCGCTCTCGTGGTTTTTCTGGAAACAGAGTGATTCCTACGAAAGGATTTTCACCATCAAAAAGTTTCCACAACTTGCCTTTGTTGAACACCGCTCGAAGCAGCTGCACCGATCTATTCGCGCTGTACTCGCCTCTCTTCTTCGCAAGCTCGCCGTGAAATTGCTCAGCCATCTTCGGAGTTATCGCTGACAGCTTTTTCTTTCTTAGATCAACTGCGAGTGCACGAGAACGATCTTTCACATCGCCATCGAACGATCGATTAAATTGCTCAGTCATTTCTTTCCAAGTCTTACGCGTTTTCTGAGCATGTCGGGTCACATACTCATCGAATAAATTTTGCAGCGTAAGCTCGCTCTTCTCAGTCGCTAGTTTCTCAAATATATTTACGCCCTGCGAAATTTGGCTATTAAACGCAGCGGCCTTGCCTCTGGCCTGCTCTATCGTCATATCAGGGAAGTACCCGAGCCAAAGCCGCCTGGTAACTCCATCTTGCTTACGCCGAAATACAAAAGATTTCGTTCCGCCTTTCGTGACACTGATTTCCAGCCCTCGCATACCATCATCTGCGTAGTAAACCTGCTTGGAATCAAGATGCGCGGAAATATTGTCTAGTCGTTTCTTCGTAAAGTGAAACCCATTTGCGGTTTTGCTTCTACTATCGCTAGTCATTTTGCCTCACCCCAGCCTCACCCTTTGGCAGTAATTTTGGGTCAATTTGAAAAATCTTCAGCAAGTATAGCACAAGCGAAGACTGGCTTGCCATCGTACTTTCAGTAAGCTTTAGTAAGTTACAGTGACACTGAGAAAACCGTCGCCCTTAGGACTTCGAACCAAGAGGTCGAAGGTTCGAATCCTTCAGGGCGCGGTACTCATCGGACTTTACTATTTTTCGGTTCTACCCTGGTTCTACTTTCAGAACACAGTTTTGTTTGACCTTTAATTCTTGATGGCACCACGAATGGTGTGGTGCGGATTCTTTCCTGGCGCAGCGGAAGTTTTAAATCACTTTCAAAATGTTGGTATGTGGATTCGTACGAAGGAAGGTCGGTGCTTAAGCATTGACTTTAAGGTTCAAATTGCGTTGTGGAGACCATTGCTCTGAAGCCCCCTATTTGAATGCCAAGAAGCGTATCCTAATATTTTGTTTCCGAGGATATACGCCTTCATCACAATGCGCTCGCAGGCGAGGAGTTGGCATGTTTAGCATTTCCGTGATTACCTGGTGGTGTATTGGTTCGACAGTGCTAGCACTTGTTGGATTTCAGGCCACTCGCAAATGGGTAAACCCCACCGATATGGAGCAACATCAGCCCTTTCTTGATGCGACACTCACAATTGTTGGCACCCTGGTTTCAATTTTGCTTGGCTTGCTAGTCGCTAATTCTGTTGAGTACTACGAGTCAATGCAAGCGACTGCAGACAACGAAGCAAGTGCTGTGGCTGATGTCGTGCGCTTGGTGCGCGGCTTGCCTGCATCGACCAAAGTCGCTATCACTCACTTGTGCATCGAGTATAACCAGGAGGTTCAATATGCCGAATGGAAGTCTATGGAGAGCGGAGAGATGAGTACCAACGCCGGTTTGCTATATCTCGGCATAAATGATGCGGTAGTGAATTTCATGCCGTCAAACACCAAAGAAAACAACATTCAAAATGCCCTTATCAACGTCGTCCAGCAGTTGGGCGACTATCGCCACACGCGGCTCAACGCGCTGCACTCTACGTGGTGCCGGCGTATTCTGCCGGTTCTCGTGCTCTGCTCAGCTATCGTGCTTGCCTACACTTATCTCTACACGCGCAGGGATAAACGACTTCTTCACGCTGTCGTCATCTCTTTTGTCGCTATCTCTCTGGGTGCAAACATTGCGATGATTCTCTTATTACGTACTCCGTTCTCGACCGACTGGAAAATTCAACCAAACGGATTTCACTTTAACGAAGAGCTGATGCACAAGTATTCGGACAAGTAGTGCAAGTAAAACATCTCCAACATTAGCTTTGCCTCCCACATATTTGAAGACAAAAGAACAGCTATGCGTTATCCTTCCAAGCTGTTGAGAGGGATAGTTAAATACAGCCATTATTACCTTCATCATGGAGCCGCCATTGGAACGCATAAATCAGGCATTCAGGCATTACAAGGATCATTGCTAACAGAACCGCGGCAATCGCCGCGGTTCTGCCCCTGGTTTGCCATCGAAGACAAATCATTTGGTGTTTCCTTCTTAGTTCAACTTACCTTGTTGGGTTAATCCGCGATCTTGCCAAGATCGAACTGAACCTTTTCAATCTTGCCCGTGAATGCGAATGGTGACTTCGCTGCGTACGATCGACTAACAGGCAACCCATTATCCTTACCTATATCAAATCCCCCATAGGCACTGAACGCAAGGGCGACCGTATGATCGAGTCTACCCTCGGCGACCTGTTTACCATTCAAGAATAGTTTGCTGGTGCCACCAGTTCCTCTCTGCCCTGGATGATCGGCAGTGAACTCGTAACGCAGGTTGACCTTTCCCGATGGCAAATCATCTGATGAAGTCAGCGTATCGCTCTTTACGCCCATGAAACTATACGTAAATCGTGGTTTTTTGTCCTCGACAAATAGCGCATAGCCACCAAGGTAATCGGCGTCGGCGACTATCACTCCCTCAGCACCAGTCGTCGGCACTTCGAGATCGGCATTTATCGTGTAAGAGCGGTTGTAGACTGGCGGTGCCACATCTGGTGACAGATTTTCCGTTCCAGTATTGTAGGTGAAATTTGTTTTGTCAGTTGCGGGTGGACTGTACTGGGGTCCGAAATAAACCGACATTCCGGCAAGCAAGGGAAGAACCTGATACTTTTTGGCTTCATCCCAGAACAGTGATTTCAGTTCTTTCACCTTTTCGGGATGCTTGTCAGCCAAATTGTTCGATTGACTGAAGTCTGAATTAAGGTCATATAGTTCTGAGGGATCTTTGTCCGGATCCCACTTACCTGGAGCCAATTTCTCCATCGCCACCGGATCAGCTTTCCATGGGATCCGCTGCGTACGGCAGGAGAGCCACCAGCCGTCCTTGTACATGGCCCGATTGCCAAATACTTCGAAATACTGCTGCGTGTGTCGCTCTTTTGCATGAGCATCGTCAAACGTGTACAGGAAACTGGTGCCATGCATTGGAATCTGCTTTTCACCGTCAACTTCTTTTGGAGCTGAAATCCCCGCTGCTTCTAGCAACGTGGGGGCAACGTCGATAAGATGAGTGAATTGAGAACGAATTCCACCCTTGTCGGTAATTCCCTTTGGCCATGAAATCACCATGCCATCGCGCGTGCCGCCAAGATGAGAAGCAACCTGTTTTCCCCACTGGAATGGCGCATTACCAGCCCATGCCCAGGCAGAAGCGTAGTGTGGCGCCATCGTAGGTCCACCCCAGGACTCCAATCCTCCATACTCCTTAATCAGTGCAAGTTGCTGCTCTGGAGTCAGTGGGATGCCATTCTGCATCGTCAGTTCATTGAAAGAACCGGTTTCGGTACCTTCCATGCTCGCCCCATTATCACCCCAGATATAAACGACAATGGTATTGTCTGCGATACCAAGCTTTTTAGTCTCATTGACTACACGTCCAATCTCATGATCGGCGCTTTCCTGAAAGCCAGCATAAACCTCCATTTGACGGGCGTACAACTTTTTCTGATCGGCAGGAAGCGATTCCCATGCCGGAAATGCTTGATCTCGTGGAGTCAGCTTAGTATCGGCAGGAATGACGCCAAGCTTTTTCTGACGTTCAAATACCTGCTCGCGATATTTGTCCCAGCCCATGTCGAACTTGCCTTTATATTTGTCACTCCATTCTTTCGGCACCTGATGGGGTGCATGGCTCGCGCCCGTAGCAAAGTAAATGAAGAATGGTTGGTCGGGAGCAACAGAATGCTGAACATTCATCCAATTAATGGTGTGATCAGCCATGGCAGTGGTTAGGAAAAAAGTCTTTCTCCTTCGGCGTTCCAATGATCTTAGTGTTTTCAAACATGAGCGGAGAATATTGATCTGTGTCACCACCTAAGAAGCCCCAGAAGTAACCAAATCCAAGACCAGTGGGCCAGCGCTCGAACGGACCTGATGGTCCCCATTCATCGGATGGTGTCAGATGCCACTTGCCGAAGGCCGCCGTAGAGTACCCGTTACCCTGCAAAATACGGGCGATAGATGCTGCGCTCTTAGGCCAACGAGCGTTGTAGCCAGGCCACCCCCCGGCGAGTTCAGAAATAGAGCCAAATCCAACGGAGTGCTGATTGCGCCCAGACAAAAGTGCCGCTCTAGACGGCGAGCATAGGGCCGTGACGTGAAATCGGTTGTAACGCAAACCTCCAGAAGCTAGTTGATCGAGTGCAGGTGTCTGCATCGGCCCACCAAATGTCGATGGATTGCCAAAACCAGCATCATCAACTAATACGACAATTATATTCGGCGCCCCCGCAGGCGCGTGATCCGTCTTGGGCCAATCAGGCTTTGAACCCTCGAGAGTTTGGTTAGAAACTCCTGTGAATACTTTCGGAGGAGGAGGTAAAACTGGCTGCTGAGCGATTGCGGGCAGAAAACAGTTACTGAATAGAGCTAATATCAAACTCAACAAAGTGATGACGTGACTCGCGCCACCTAATGGCAATTTTGATCGAACGTTGGTCCGCCAGATGATCATTTCTTATCAGCTCCTTGCTGCCCACAGAAACAGCGATGCTTAGTTGTTCACGTACCGCTCAAATAAACACGAAAAATACTCAACTCCCTTTGCTGTCGGGGCTGGCAAATTAGAATCTGCACCTGTGAGCTTTTCCAGGTTTCAAAGATCCTTAGGAGTACTTTTCCAGCCGACGTGGCTAGTACGGTGTTGTTAAGCTGCACAGTATATCGTGGATTAGTTGCTGAGACGTGCACGGGGAATCTATGCGCCCCAACCTATGCGATTGCGCAAGCGAAATTAAATGAGCACAGCAACGATTCCCAATTCCTCGAGGAAAGAATTCGGGGTGAATCACCGTCAAAGGGACGAAACTCGTTCTCGAATTTGTTTCAGAGGCTTCCGAAGCACGAGTCTACAATGACTATGGCGATGATCGGTGGTGTGCTAAATCCGCTGGACATTGATTCACCGAAAACCCTTGTGCTTGGAAAAGCAGTTACTTACGCCTTAAACAATTGGACCGCGCTAAACACATACACCGAATATGGTGCACTCTCAATCGACAACAATCGTGCCGAACGAGCATTAAGAGGAATGGCTGTCGGTCGCAAGAACTGGCTAGAAGCTGATGCCAGAACAGTTCCTAGCGTCAGTGCGTCTTCCAGGAGATGTCGTGAAACTGAAACGACCCGGGAAAGAGGCAAATTAGTAGAATGTTCAAATCCGCGAAAAAATTGCGTTTCCATTTAGTGGTCATTTGCTTGACTGGGCGTTGAGGAGGGACTAGAGTGACTCCAATGGACAGTGCATTTGGTGTTCTGAAAGTGATGCTTGTCGCCGCTGGGGGTCACGCCAGTAATTGCATAGGGCCGGTTCAGGTTGGTGGCGAATGGCTTCACATACCACACCGAATTTATAGACAGGATGCGTTTACTCATCCTGCAAATCTTCTGCCCGAAGCGCAACGCGCTGTTGTGGCGTGCATCTCCACTCGCCATTACGACGGCTACGTGCGAGATCGTGAGGTGCTAAAGCTTCTTACGGTAAACGAACCTTGGGTGGTACCATTTGTTGTGCAGCTAACTGGCGAGTACGTGGTAGAGATTATCCAAAACATGTACGCGAACATCGGGCTCGTGCCGGTCGATTGCTATATTCAATTCGCAGCAGAGAACCCTGGCTTTATCGACCTCACAAAGAAGCGTGCCATTAGCTACTGGGACTGTTATTACCGACGAGAGTATCCGCAATTTGGTGACTACCCAGGGTTTCAATTCCTGAACGCCGTTGGACTGTGGGAACCGCAAAACACCAGACACTTGAAGTTTTCTACGAAGCCCACCATTTAGACCGAATGCCTTGAATGTGTTGATTGACCGATCGGCGTCCACACAGAAGGAATATTCAATTTGATTCACTAATTTGCTGTTTTCAAATGCGTGACAGTTGCTGGCAAATCCTTGTATCCCGCATCATGACGGTCCAGGTGCTCTAGGACTAAAACAACAGTCGGCGTGAACGTGAAACCATAGGAGATCACGACACTGTATCCGGTACCAGAAATCGTTTGGTGTTACCGAGATCCTGTTTCTCAGATGCGTGCCCTATAGAAGTTAAAACGATCCATAGCGGTCTGAAAGAAATGCCGTAAAACTGTTGCCTTTCGCTCCGTTAATATAAGCTTCGGCGCCCTTGAGGGCTGCCTTTGTATTTGTTGTGCGGCCTGCCAGTCCGACTCGGCCTAACAACGTGGAGGCTAACGCCGCGTCGAAAGCAGCAGGCTCAGTAGAGGCCAGTTCAGCATAGCCGACGATAGCATGGACTCTGGCGGCAGCACCAGGAGAGGTCAGGCTTTTCGAAAGTGCTAGTGAACTCACTGTCCCCTGGGAGGTCAGAGATACAACAGCGTCAGCGCCTTGAAGAGGCTCCACAACGGTAGGATAGCTTGTTCGAAAAGTGTTTACGGTCTCATGAGGTGGAATCCATCTGTGGTTACTTCTTGGAAGTCCACCAACAGCCGCGTCTGCGGCAGGAGCACCCAATCTTGAATCACCATTCCTGATAATATTGTTTAACCCTTCGTATATTTCATTGCTAAACCGATTGAGCGACGCAGAACCTTCCACTGGAATTTCCATATGAGTTGACCCGTCACCAATCCCTGAACGGGTTTCTAACGGTTTAGTTAGCGGTGCTTCGACTTTCGATGTAGATTTTATTCCTTCGAGCAAAGCGGGATCTAGCTGTCTTCTGCTGTGCAGAGATTCAACTAAACTAGCGTTAAAATGGCCACCATCCGCACGACCCGCTAAGAGACCAGCGTCTGTGACTGCCGATGGTCCTTTAATACGATTACTAAGCCCTTCATACATTTCATTACTAAACCGATTGAGCGAAGCAAGACTTTCCGGTGGAACTTCCAGATGACTAGGTGCGCGACCGATCCCTGAACTGGTTTCCAACGGTTTAGGTACCGGTGCTTCGAATTTCGCTAAGTGTTGGCCAGCAGCTCCTTTTGTTCCTTGGAGCAAAGCGCGATCTATCCGTGCTTTTACATCGAGAGAGTCGAGAAAACTAGTGCTGGAATGACCGCCGCGCGTTTGAGCCTCAAAGAGACTATTGCCGATTAGTTTGCCATGGGCCGCCCCCCTTATCTCTGCGAGCAAGACCGGGTTGACCGGTGATTCTGGGATGCCCTTAAGCCAACTGTGCCGAGGGGGCGCGTCAATACTCACACGCAAAGGGACCTTCGAACCAATCTCTCCGTTCAGAACTCTTTTGCCAGCCTGGCTTCCAGCAGCTTTGAATCCCATCATGGAAACCGTGGAATCGACAGCTAAAGCACCAACACTCCCCTTCGTGGCAATCAGGTTTCTTTCGAAATTCGCCGAAGATTGCCAATTGTCGTTCAATGCCGCTCCAAAAGTGGTCCACCTGTCGCCCATGTATTCATCGTATGCCATCTTTCCAGCCATTCCGAGCCCGACAGCGGATGCAATGACTTGACCCTTCGCTCCGGCTTTTTGCAATACCTTGAGACCTACACCAAAGCCTGCAGCCACAGCGAGCTCGGGAGCCTTCTCTACAGGATTTTTGGCAACATCTAGAAATGCGCCACCAATTCCTCCGCTGACCATCTGGGTCTCTCTAAGGATTTTTGATGCGACACCTTCTTCTAACTCCCCGTGAACACTCTCACCGTCCCGACCACTCTCGCCCTTGTTGAACTCATTCAAATCGATCATGTTCGTTGTGTCCTCTCACCAGCGAAACCATTTTGGAGTCCAAACGTGGCGAATTTGTACCCTCAGTGGGGAAATTACGAAAGATCCATAACTTGAAACAGGAGTACATCACTATTGTCGTACCATGGACACCAGTCTACCTCGTGTCATAAATCTCCACTCAGGCTTCAATCCAAACTTAAGCAGCGCCTAGCTTCGCTTGCCACCATATACGGTGCCGACTCGCACCACTTTCCGAGAAAAAAAAAAGAAGAAAAAAAAATGTCAATGAGGCACACCGGTCGGTGGATTTGCAATCCGGGCATGCGTTTTGGTGAAACGAGAAAGCTGAAATGGAGTTATGTAGATTTTGAGAATAAAATTTTGACCGTACCTCGTGAACTAACAAAACGGATCGATTGGAACATCTCTAATGAAAACGACATCACGGAAGTTACTCAACTGCGAATTCCACTGGCAGGAGAGCTTCTCCCCGTGTAGGCTAAAAGTTGCGCATACAAATTTTCTACAAGTTCGGCAGAGATGGCCGCGCTCCGCATGCGCCGGCCAAAGCTTTCTGTCAGCGTCACCGAATACGGTGCAGGTCGTGCCTACAAAGCGCCTACAAAGTCGCTATAAATTCGACGGCACCACACTCGTCTTAGTTCTACTACATCTCTGTTTCTGTCCGCTCGCGGATGACTAATCATGCCGAGCGGTCCCGCATCCAGCAGAATAAGTTTAGTCATCGAATAATTTGTGAGATTTGGAATGATTCTCGTTTAAAGCTCGCTTTAATTCCGGCCAAGCCTTTTCGTCGTAGCCAGAAGAATCTTCTAGCCACTCGTCAAACAATTGTTTGATTTTTCTGACGCGCGAACTCTCAGACCGGGACAGTTTAACCGGTCGATCTTTGTTTACAGCTGGCTTCTTTCCTGCGGCATCCATTGGATCACCCCAAACTTTGAATCGACTATCATTTTACCAGAAGTAGCTTCCTTGTTTTATAATGGCTTCAGGACAAGCTTAAACGCACACCATTGAGGCGCATCGTATGTGATCAAACGCCGTTCGATGCTACTCGCATTGGCAAACAGTCGGCGTGATGAAAAGGTCGTGGCAGCCGGGTTAGTTCCTTAGCAGGATTGAACCATTAAAGGTTGTACTTTAGATTG
>ENA-ORBV01012371-ORBV01012371.1-microbial-mat-metagenome-genome-assembly--contig:-NODE-12371-length-13175-cov-5.399145_pt1 | contig 13175 bp, 8 predicted proteins | sample MGYA00237777_ERZ505514 | MGnify/ENA primary metagenome ERZ505514 (study PRJEB26160, sample SAMN06269048) | microbial mat metagenome | isolation source: Oligotrophic lake microbial mat | place...
AGCAATTAGACTGTACTAGTAGCAGCTACTCTAGCATTAGCTCGCCAGTAGCCAAGCAGTTTAGTCCACGCCTGCTAGCTTTGAAAATGTTAGTTGCTCAATTAATTGTTGTTTGGTTGTTCTCGTGGAAAAAGATCACGAAAATCAATGGAAGCCGGCGAAAAAGGACTGACTCATGGATTCTTCAATCACGAGTGATTGAACGAAGGTCAGACCAAAATAGTTACTTTAAGGATGAGGATACAAACGTTCTGACTCAGCTTCATTTTTTTGGAAACTTTGCAACCAGGTCAAACAATCATACTGTGCTGCTCCAGGATATGATGCATGTGCCGACAGCAGCCGCAACAACAACAGCAACACTGAAGACAGAGGCAGCGTTACAATTCACTTCACACAGATAACCAACCCTGATATATATTATTCCGTGAGAGACAAAGAGACAAATCAGGATGGAGCAAACGAGATTGCGACGACATCCACAACCGCCATTATTATGGTTGCTGCTGGTGCTGATATCTTGGTGTTTTTTATGGGGCGCGTCCGCCTTTACACCCACCGTTCGTACTGCCACCACAAGAGTAAAACACGTTCCCGTCGTCACAGCTGGTCCAGCATCCGAGTCGTCCTCGCTACTACAGCAAAGGCAAAGAAATAGTCTAGTGGCATTGGCTTCGAAAAAGAAGAATAAAAAAGGCGGCAGCAGCAGCAGCAGCAATAAAGATGATAACAAGGAGGAGAAAGAAGATAACAAAAAAGATGAAGCAGAAACAGACAGCCAAGAAGAACAAGAAGATCAAAACAATTCTCCAATAGACAGTGCCCCTGCTGCTTCTACCACGGACGACAAGAGCGACACTCAAGACAAAAATGACAATTCGTCATCGTCCAACACAGTACCAAAACAAACGACTGAAAAGAGTTCAAAGAAAAAACGCAAGGTGGTAATCATTGGTGGTGGATGGGGTGGTCTCAGTACGGCATATGCCCTTTCCAAAAATGCCAACGAGGAAATGGAAATTACCTTGGTCGAAGCATCTCCTCGTGTGGGAGGATTGGTGCGGGATGGATTTACGACCATGACGGGCAATCGACCCGCTGAAGCAGGACAGCATGGATTTTGGAACAATTATCACAACATTTATAGATTGATTCGCGACGACAATATTCCAGGTTTGTCCATGGACACGGCACTGACAACATTTGCCGAACAAGGACAATATTCGCCAGCAGGATTGGAAGCGATATGGCCCGTCTATCAAAGTCATTTCACTTTGCCCACGGGATTGGCTCAGGCAGCCTTTACACGTTTTTTGAAATTGCCATTGCTGGATCGTATCACAGCTTTTCCCTTGGTCTTGGCCTTTTCTGAATTTGATGATTCGGTCGAAGCCTGGGAAAAATACGATCAAGTGTCCTTTCGTGATTTGTGTCAAAAATTGGGTGTTTCGAAACGATGCTATGATGAAGCCTTTGAACCCATGATTTTGAGTAAGTAATGGCTATGATGATGATGGCATGCCGTTTTCTTTCCAGGCTTTATTTGTTTGAATCATTGCTGCTTACTAAGTATCATTGACTTTGCCTGGATCCTAGCTGGCCTTTTTGCACCCGGTGCCCAATGCAGTGCCGCTGCGGCTTTGGGTATGGCGTACTTTTTTGTGCTGCAAAGCCAACGTGCCTTTGATGTACAATGGTGCCGTGGGAACATTGGAGATGTTATTTTTGAACCATGGGTACAAAGAATGAAGAAAGATGGTGCAGTCGAGTTTGCCACATCGACACGGGTCTCGGGATTTGAGATTGATTCTACAACACGACGAATCACTCATGTCAAAGCCGCATACGACAATAAGGAAGTTGTAATGGAAGCAGATGATGTTGTGTTTGCGGTTGGTGCCAAGGCACTGTGTAGTTTTGTGCAGTTTTGCCCTGAACTCGGGCAATTCCCGGACCTTGCTAAATTCGCTAACTTGCGTGGAACCAGTGTGTTGGCAACGCGGGTCTTTTTAGATCGTGACGTTGACATTCCGTACACTGCCAATGCTTGTTGGGGGTTTGATGGTGGCGTGGGTATGACCATGTTTGATATCAAAGGCTTGCATGGCAATGACGCTGTAACAGTGGCGGACGCTCCCGGGTCGGTCATTGAAGTAGATTACTACCACGCCTCCAAATTACTCGTATTGAGCGACCAAGAGATTGTGGACAAGGTCAAACGTGATTTGGATACGATTTTGGTCGGCAGTACTGACGCCAAAGTTGTCGATGCTGCTGTCGTCCGATTGCCACAGGCAGTGAACTGGTACTACCCTGGATCGTACCAAGACATGCCCGATATAAAATCGTCGTCCTTGTCAAATTTGTACTTTGCGGGTGATATTGTACGATCACGGCATGGTTCTTGGTCACAAGAAAAAGCCTTTGTTACCGGCATGGAAGCGGCCAATGCCATTTTGGGTAAGCCATTAGATCACGAAATCCTCCCAGTAGCAGCAGATGAAATTCATGTTCAGTTTGGAAAAAGGATTGTTGGCGCAGCCAAAACCTTCCTGGGAGGGGGAGATAAATGGAAAGGTCCATCATTGGCCGACTTTCTGTGGAAGCCATTTTAAGTTGCTATTCGAAAATATGCAAAGTGGTAATAGACAAGCTAGCTAGAAAACATGTGTAAATACTTTCAACATCTAGATATGAGCAGTTTATGTTTTCTCTGTACGGCTCGTCGACGTTACGTTGGGTCAGCTGTCTATGGCAGCGGCACAGAGGCGCCGAGCGATGCTTTGTTGTAGCACTGCTGGCCGTGCCAGCAAATATGCATCTTTCCACACTGCCACTTTCGACGCCTCACGTTCAGGCCACAAGGGCTCGAACATCCTCATCGGAAATGTTCTCTCCCCGAGCAAGACGCGCGAGAATCTCCTCGGAGAGGAAATGAAACATTCCATTTCCGATTCTGAGCAGGGCATGAAGTTTAAAAGCGCCGACAATGACGGCTTCAGGACGATTGATGTCCGTGATAAGACACAGGCATGATCGAGGCACACTTTCAGCACGAACTACTTTCTGGAGAACATATAATCTCGCAAGCAGCATATTGCCCTCTCCTACTTGGCTTCCCAAAATCTTCCCGCTGCAGCAAAAAAGTTCCAATTTCGGGCAATCCAAAACAAAATTGACGCGGGTTGAATACTCGCTCACGTCAAGACTTGTGACGGAGGGTGCTTGAATGTGTATGACTTGGCCTTCAGGATGTGCGAATCGAGGATTGTCCATGCCGTTTTTCAATTGGAGGTGCTCGAGATGCGAAAAGTTTTTGATTATCTTAGAAACGAGCATCTCGTCAATCCTCTCGATGGGGCTCTTTCTCGGCACATTAATTTGCAAACTATTAATTGCTCGTAGAGAAAGTAGTGGAGAGTCAATGTAGGATGGATTTTCTTCTACATCCCCGGAGAGACACAGCCGTAGATTTTTCACCGCAGGACACGCGCGCACTGCAGCCTCGTGGAGTTCTTCGAGCAAATGGACACGCCTGTTTTCGGTTCTGCCAACATTCAAAATCACCCCCAGAAACTGCAACTCTGAGGTATCGCACTCCCTTAGTACGTTGCCGTAAGCAGACATTTGCCAAGGGCTATCCAGATCAGGAGCAATTCTGAGAGCTCTGATCTTTGGCTTGTGGCGACAAAGCCATTCTACTTCCGCTCTATTCTGGGAGAAATAAACGTTTACCCCTTCCATCAACGCTCCCATCACGTCATCAAGCAGCTCTTTCCATGAACGCGAGACTAGAGCAAGCCTATAGTAAAATATAGAAGCGCCAGACATCGTGTTGTCTTCCTCCGTGAAGGATGCTGCATATGAAAGAATCTGGAAGATGCATTCGCGGTTCAGGCGGACGACTGGATCGCCTTTGGTTACGGCGTCTTTGTGCGACATTTCTTTCACACCACCAACGACCACGAAAGGAACAAGCAGAGCTACAGTATGAGCTAGTACTGGTTTGTGTTTAGTATGCGGTGTTCACGGCGCCCTAACAGCAAGGAACAGTCCAAACCGGAGGATCAACGCCGCTTGGCCGAATTGTGCCATCGTCGGTCGGTGCACCCAAACCAATGCTGCTTGTCGAAAGGATCGTTTTTCGCGAACGATCGTTCAGTCACGAAAGACTGTGATATTTTTGAAAAAGGGTTAAGGATAACTTCCCTACTCGCTCACTTGACTGTCTCTTCTCTCCAGCACAAGGTTCGCCTTCACACTGCATGCTGTACAGTAAGTAGCAGCATCCACTGGAACTTGCCGCAACACCAGCCGGCCTCGGGGTATCAACATATTCATTAAGTGCCGAATGAAGTGGTCCTGCATGATTTATGAACCGATTTTTTATGAACCGATTTTTTGTGAACCGATTTTTATAATCGGTTCACAATTGTGGTCCTTTTTATGAACCGATTTCTTTGCAGTCCTTTTGTGCAAGAGCCCATAAATTGTGAACCAATTTTATGAACCCTGAACCCTTTAAGAACCACTACTTAACACCATGAAAAAAAGGTTCATAAACATGGACCCTTTTGTTATTTATGAACTGATTTGCAATGAGCACAATGTTCATGAACCGATTTTTAAATGCCAGATGAAAAGGTTCGCATTTATGAACCCTTTTTTCATTTATGAACCGATTAAGAAGAGGATTGTAACATGTGAATTCTTTTTGGCTCCCCTGGCGTGCAGTAAGTTCCAAAAACACATTAAACTCAGAGTTGCAGGTCATTGAGGCGATTTCCTGAAGCTGTGAGTGCTGTCTACCAAGCGATCTTTTCTGACTTGCACCATAATGCAAAGTTGCTGACTTGCCTCTTCAGTAGCACTTTCTCTCCAAAGAGAGTCTCTGAGTAGATGTTCTTCTCATGCACGGTGTTCTTCGAGCTCATGTCTATCAACATGTTGCTGACATGTGCTTCCCAAAGTCCTGCTGCTTCCACCTGTCCTTGCAAAGTTCGCAAGAGTCAGAAGAAGACTTCTTGTCTTCACAAAATGTGCCCGACCAACATGGCATGTACCTTGGAAATTCCCTGGCACGGGGTGTTCAACATGTTAATGTCAGTCGTGCAACTAGGAAAATGTGCTAAATTCTAATTGTCAAGACCATCACTGACATCACTCATTCAGAAGCAGGGAAAAAACCTGGACAGTTGCTCATAATGCCAAAAGAGCCTTTAAATAGAGTAGATTATAAAACTCTCCCCTAAGTTTAGGGGAGAGTTTCAAAATGTACTCTAAACTCTGCTCTAACTTAGGGAAGAGTTTCAAAACTCTCCCCTGTTTTAGGGGAGAGTTTCGAACATAAGTAAAAATTTGTCATAGTTCTTTCTCATTAAATAAACTCTCCCCTAAAACTCTCCCCTAATTTAGGGGAGAGTTTGAAACTCTCCTCTAAATTAGGGCAGAGTCTTGAACTCTCCCCTAATTTAAACTCTCCTCTGATTTAGGGGAGTCTCCCTTAAATACTTACATATGGAATATCATTTAATGACCAACGCTCCTGGGAAAAGTCGTGGCTTAATTTTTGACAACCCCCAATGGCCCAGTTTGTTTTGGATGCCAATCCACAGTAGAAAATGGTCAATCTTCATGAAGATCAGCTTCAAAGGGTCTGACAAATGCGCAAATGTATCCTTTGAGTCTCCTCCACATGTTGCGAGACCATAAGTGGCACACAATGTCAGAATAAGTTGAAAGATTGGATGTTCCAAATAAGAAGTGCAAGTGTTGGTGGATGAATGCACGTCTGGCACTGCTATGGTTGTGATCCATTGCAACACAAAACAAGACCAACGTTTGCCATTGGCTTTGATCTGACACTGCCCATGAAAACATGTGAGAATCTTGGCTCCCGGCAACAGTTTTGGCACCCTGAAATGCCCAGGATTGTTGTCACACAAGTAAATTCAGCACACCACAGTCTCGTGCATGCTGATTGAGTCCAAAGACATGGGTTAATCAATTCCAGGAGGTACATTTTGTTGACGAAACAGTACCCAATTAACAAAAATGGTCTTGGTCAGGCCAAGACACTTGCTATCTACCAAGATTCCCCCCATGTCATATCCAGGAGATAAGCTGACCTCCCACATCAACTAGAGCTGCTGGTAACCACCAGGTTGCAACTGTTATCATTGGGGGCACCAATACATTGGCCTATTGCTTGGGGATACCTCACTATGTGCACAGGGTCTACTAGTAGCCACCATGGGGAGCAATAGGCATTGTGCAACAATGTTTGGCATTGATTTGTGTTGTGGCGTCAAATTTCTAATTGTGGCAATGCTAAAGTACCCCCGAGTTTCGGCAGTTCTAGATGTACTTACTGCTAGCTAGAGCGGTGAACGAGCAGCCCTACTGGTGATAGTAATTACAGGTGTTGCATTTAGAGAGCTGCAAGAGAGCATTGATTACTGTTGCATTTTGTCTTTCTTGTTTTGTTTTCTTACACATCACCAAATAGAGAGATGAATTCATCCAAGGAGTTTACACTGAGCAAATTTTCTGCTGTTTTATTGGCGTGGTCTTGGAGTGCGTTTTGTAATGATTCAAGATTGTTGGGCGATGTGGTATTGGACAAGGTGGTGTTGGTCGATGATGACGACACCACTTCTTCCTCTTCCACATCGAAGGGTTTCAAAATTCCACCCACTAGCTTGTTCCAGTCTAGTGCTTCATCCTGTGCATGCTCCTTCTCGGCCGGTGATGGTTGTTCCCATATTTCATTTTTTCGTGTCTTGTCTTTTGTTGGCTTGGTATTATCGTGTCGTGCTGCGTCTTGCCCTCGCTTGGCTGTAGCCCCTTTCCACCAAGATTGCAACGCCTTGAGTGGTGCGGGTTGTTTTCGAGATGGAATGTCTTTGGTTGTATGGGTTGTATTTTTTTGTCCCGCGTCTTGCCTTCGCTTGGCAGAAGCCGCTTTCCACCAAGATTGCAAGGTCTTGAGCGGTGCCGGTTGTTTCCGCGATGGTGTGCCTTTGGTTGCATTATTGGCTTGGAAGATTCGTCGTCGGCTTTTCCCTTTTCGTTCGTTTAGCAATGCAGTTTCCGATTTTAAAAAGGGATCCATTGTTTCGAGCCCTACCAGTTGGTCTTTTTCCAGAAGCGTTACATTAAAATTGGGCGCCAAGGCCGCATTGACAATACGATTGGGCCAGACCATTTGGTTTTGTAAAATTCCTTGTATTGCCACAATCAGCCCTTCTTTGAGCCATGGTACCTTGGTAATTTGCTTGCCCGCAATATCGACGTCCAAATCGAGTCGGGGTGTTTTGGTAAAGGAAAACAAAATGGCTCCAAATCCTGGGGGGTGTTCTTGCAGTGGCGTCAAGACGATGCGCATGGTACCCTCCAACTGGACATTGCGAACCTGGACGGGAACCAACAAGCCCAACCGTTTGGTATTGATATCCAATTGTCCTTGCATGGCATTTTTCCACGACATGTCGGCATCAAAAATCATGGCATTTTCAATGTCCTTGTAGATTCGTCCCTTGTGCAATTGGGGAGCCGAACACGTTTGAAAGGAGACGAGTTTGATTTGCTGAATGTTGGGATTGTCCACTTTTGACAGACCCTCAAGAAGGCCTTTTCGTAGCTGGGTTTGGAAACTGAGTTGCACCAATTTCTCGGCAATGTGTTGAAAAACAACAAGACCTTGTCGTCGGACGGTTTGAAATTCTATTCTCCCAGCTCTGTGCTTGTTTTGTTTGTTTATTCGTCGGTTCTTAACTAAGCGTGGTAGTCGAAAGAGTGGTTGTAAGAGGTAGGCGCCCCAGGATATGATGCGAGGCAGTAAAATCGAGAAGAATAGGCCTCCAATCATAAATGCGGTAAAAAGTTGTGGGGCCACGGAGGAGGATGTTGAAGGCCGAACCGTGCGGACAGCACCCTCCACCACGGAAAGTGACGGTCGCCAAAGATGAAGTGCCGTCGATGGAGACTCTAGAGTCAAACATGTAGATCTAGGATTATTGAAGGATGGAAAACATGTGCTTCTTCTTGTGGTCGTTCTTGCACTGTAGATATGCCTTGGTTGCAACCCGCCGCTCCTACTCGAGGGTAACTGATTCAAGCGAAAAGGGATGCGCATGATGGATGTTTCTAACTCAAAAGGCCTCTGGAAATTTGAGCTCTTCTTGCCAAGCTAAGAGACCTATTTATGTATGATGTCGAAAAGCATTCCGATGATGAGGGGATGATAAGATGGTTGCGCTGATATCGATCATCAGATCATCTTGACTCATCTGGATCCATTGATTGCGATCGAAGACGAAAGAATTTTGTGGTTTTCTCGAACCTTCCAAATCTGTTTTGTGGACGCACATATACTCATTTTGTTTTCAGTTCCGGTGTGCATTCCGACATACGTCAGTGAGCGACCAGACCAAAACCAGTCAGTCGCACTACGGTATCTTTTGAGATCTCCTTGGAGACCTAAAATTTGAATTTGCGTGTTCTATGGTTCGCCATGGTCGCCATCAGATCTTGTTGCTGTTGTTGGTGCTGGTAATTGCGACTAGCTAGTACGCATGATGATACATTACTAACTAGTAGGTCTACTAGCTAGCTAGCTAGTAGTATCTACCGGTGGTACTGTGCCACCCATGCACGCGGCAGTCGCTCTGCCACGGAAGGAAGTGGTGACATCACCTGCTAGACTGACAACACAAACCATCGATTGCATGATCCATTCATTGTTTGCCACATGCATGCACTGCTAGCTAGCTAGTGCTCAAACTTCACAACCTATCGCCAAGCCACAATGTACATATCGGATCGATAGGTAGTCTCACTCTTTTTAAAGAAGCGAAACAAAATAGCAAAAGCGAGAGATAGCTCTGTCCTATATTCCATTCCAGTATTGTTTGCATTTGGAGCCTCTTGATTGTCGGCGAACTCACTCCATATTAAAAATGAGGGCGACAGTCTCCACCAAATTCCTCAATATGGTTGGCTTTTGCATGCTGGTCCTAACCCAAATGATGAGATCTTCGTCGTTTTGTTGGGCTTTTGGTCCTGTTGTTTTGGTAGACCAGCCAAGAAGCTACTGTAATAACAATGATTATCGGCGGGTTTTTGGATATGGATATCCATCTATCCGACAACCACAACCACAACAAACATCAATGAAAGGCGCCAATGATGCCGCCGAATCGGATTCCAATGAGGAGGAGGACAGTACTATCAGTAGTCAAATTCAATATGAGGACTCGGCGCCCTATGTGAAACCCCTCGTGACACAGGTCATTAAACGACCCCATCAAGTTGCAGTCATTGGAAGCATGGAATTGTTTGCTATATTTTTGACCCTGTCCTTGGCGGGCATCATTTTGATTGTTGGGGATGACATACACAATCCTATACTGGCATTACTGCAGCCCCAAGACGAACTAGAAGTGGTAATGGATGAAATGGAGCTCCTTCAATATACACCACCGAGGCAAGAACAAGCGGAAGCACCACCCAGCAGTCCATCCATTGCCGCGCTCACCACCACCAAAACCACCACCGCCACAGTTGGAGCACGTCTACGTGCCAATAATCCAACCGCTTCTGTTGCACCAGCAAACGTTGCAGCAAAAATTGATGGACCAAGGACGCCGGAACCAACCGTTGTGCCAGCCGTTCGTCCTCCAAGTACTACTAGTAGTACAAGCCCAGCAGGCATCACTTCTCCTCCCACAACAGCTGCTGATGCTGATGCTGCTGCTGAATCAACAACAGCAGTGATCCCAGATGCTTCAAGTAACAGCCCAGCAAGTACCACCACTACCACATCTACTACTTCACCCGCAATTACGACAGCAGAACCAGCAGCAACCCCTGAGCCAACCGTTGCGGCTCCCGTTCCTCTTCCAGCTATTACAAGCACAGATGCCGTGGCTTCTCCACCAACAACAACAACAGCTTCTCCGCCACCAAGAACAGGGACTGCTCCAGATGGTTCTTTATGTGAATGCCCACCTATCACCACGGCTGCACCCATTGCTGCAGATGGACCATCCACGACAACACCCGGGGCCCCAGTTCCTCTGGACACTACCACCACCACCACCACCACTACTGCACCAACAACTGCAGCGACACCACCCACAATAATCACTTCAGGACTATCCACCCCTGGCCTGGGATCACCCAGTGGCAGCTGGTAAGCAATTCGTTGTGGATCCCAACAAAAGTATGGTATCGGTATCGTCCATCTTGTACAGATGGATGCGGTTGGACAAGCCCAAAAAAATCGGCCAAACCATTCATGGTGTTCCGTTCCGACAATCTGCTTTACTATAGAAAAGATGGATTCTGTAGATATATAGGACTTAAGTGCGTGTGCTCGCCTGCTTTCTGCAGGCAGCCATGATGGATTCCTTCTGCGGATGATGGGGCGTGTGTGTGCTTGTTGGGATATTCATTTCGACTAGTCCCATCGGCACCATCACGGGTAAACTGCGTGCTAGTTCTTCCTATCAAAAGGAACCGCCATCAAATCATATAATACCTTCATACAAAGAACTAACGGATATAATGTAATAGTTATATATTTTTATGCAGTAGGATATTCTTTTGTATATCCCTGTCATATGTATAATGCAAATTCATGGGTCTGCGTATGTCTCGTGATCGCGACCTGAATGTGTGGGGTATGTAGTCGCCAAACCCAAGAGGAACGGAAGGAGTTTAGGAAACGGTATTGACGGCATCATTTGTACATTGCCCAAGTAGCGAGCAAGCATCGTAACACGACATGCTTATGCTGCTGTGGATCGGATGTGTCTGCCCTGGGATGGGGGCGATTGTGCAGAGAAAGTGTTTTTGTTGCGACAGCCCATTTCTTCATCTTCAAATTTATCTGCACTGGGCGCTGTCCAGGTTTCGACACATATATCCAAGGACACGTGGCTGCTTTGGAACTCTTCTTGAATCCGTGTAGACTCACATAACAAGTCATCGCCGCCAATCGATGATAGATCGTCAGCGACAACACCGAAGGACGGAATGGCACCACTACTTCGTCTCCTTCGGTCTTTTTGTCCACGGCCGGCACCCGCAGCGGCGGCAGCTTTCTCGGCAACAGTTTTCACACCTGGATCTCTGGGACTTCTGACTTCCTCCTTCAACGACATGAGGAAGCGGAATATATTGGATTTTTCCGGTTCTTCTGCTTCTTGCTTTTCTTCCTTGGCTTCTTCTTGCTGTTCTTCTTCTTGAAATTCCTTTGGTACGTCGTCGCTATCATTTTCTTCCGCCGCGGAGGAACCAAGATCACAAGAGGAACAAAGATCACAATACGACGACATGGTCTCATGGTGCATCAGATCAGCGCCCGATGCGCCAAGTTCCACATCTGATTTCTCTTCCGTGATGATATTCAGGTTTTGTCGACGATAACTTTCTCTTCGTTGACGTTGTGGTGGCTGTTCGTCACTTTGTTCTTGTCCAGTGGAATCATCCGTAATGACCGTGGCGGGAGCAGGTGCTCTATGAAATGAGCTCTGTGCAGAATCATCAATCGTGAACGTGGTGGATGGAATGTGTGTATGGCTTTGTATAGCATCATCCCCCATGACCGCCGAGGAGGTGGCTCTTCCGTAGCATGATCGATCCGAATCATTGCTCATCGCACCAGAGTTGGCTTGAAACGAACTGTGACGGTGAAACTGCGAAGACTGATGAGGCGACAGTCCCGTGACAGACACTCGTGATCCGTTGACACGAGACTTTTTTATGTCTGCCAAGCTACTGGACAGGCGTTCCATTTCAGAAGGAGACAACTTAATATCCAAGAGTTGCCGATAGGTCCGTCTGAGTTCGTTGCTAATGGTATGTTCCACGACAAAGGCCACCAGAGGCACGGCAATGCCGACACCCAAAACAAACAATTGTGTTGGCTCCCATCCAAAGAGTTTATCCCCCGTACAGTATCCCACATATTGCTCAATGTCGTAAATGTACGTGACCGAGAGCATGCCCAAAAAGTGCAAACCACAAACCGCCAAGGCAATCAAGCCGGCACTGACATAACGGTACCAACTCTTCTCGACTTTCCAATGCAAGGGTCGAAAGAGAATCCAAAAGCCTGCCAAACAAACGACCATGCCAACCAATATACTGGCTCCCAAAATGGGCCAATTCCACACCTTGCGAAAGGGACCTTTCATGGCATACATGCCAAAATAGTGCATTGACAACGCCCCACAAGCCGCCAACAAACTGCCCGCGACAATCCAATGGAGATTCCAAAAGAGAGCCACCATGTGGATATGCCGTGAGGCAGCCGCTCGATTCATTTTGGACGTGACGGCCGGATGATTTTGAATCAAGCCTTTGAGCTTTTCGACGCGATCCGGTCCGGCAAACATGTCGTACCGGGCCACCTTGATGCCGGCCCATACCGACACGACGGCAAAGACCAACGAAAAGAGAGTTTGCCAAATGTTGTAGCACATTTCGACGTGTTCAAAGTGTACCGCTTGCATGCCAATAAAGTGCATGGCCCAGATCGCACACGACCCCAGAATGATGGAGGTGGAGAGAACGGGGTATTTGGTGATCCCTGTTTGTTGTGATATTGGTATATGCAGTCAAGATGGAGAAGGCAAGGCGGTACATTGGAATGAGATATACGAGTGATTCAAAGATACTTGAAGAAGGATAACCTCCCCAAGACGGCCATGAACAAGCCAGGCATGATGTGTGTGATACTTACATGATGAATTGGCCGCTTCACGTTTGGACCTCCACAGCATGTGCTCTAGCAATCGAATGGCGGCATAGGCGCCAATGTAGGAAATGACATAGGCCAGAACGACAAAAGGAACATCCCAAACTTGGATGACTTCGTCTCCATCTCGGTAGAAGATGGCGTCGCTTGGAGTATGGGTAGGAAGGAGTGGATCCTGGGAGGAGGCGTTATCCATTATATTCATATTGTCTGCTCGTTTGTGGAGGGGTTGTGTTGTGTTTAATGTCGATTGAGGGTCCCTCGAAGTAAGTGCGTCGAATGTTGATGTGGCGCGTCCCTAAAAAAGTATGCTTGCACTTGTGAGTTAGCTAGTGGCTATCTCGTCGCTGGGTTCTTCTATTAGCCTGTCTCTTATACACATCTGACGCTGCCGACGAATAGAGAGGTG